>JAABUV010003090.1_pt1 | contig 21571 bp, 23 predicted proteins | sample 5559971 | NCBI WGS metagenome assembly JAABUV01 (sample SAMN10711881, study PRJNA513362) | rock metagenome | isolation source: Antarctica rocks | place: Antarctica: Victoria Land, Knobhead nord | collected 2015-12-19
CACCACCCATGCTCGCACGAATGGAGATTCACGACCCCCAAGCCCCCATTTCTCGGCGTAAAATCTGATCGGTACAGCGATTTAGCTCAAAATGTGGTGGTGTTCAGCGAGGAGTGTCAAAAAAGCGGCGGATTTCTCGGGGGACCGGGCGGAGAAATGCGAGCGGCCCGGGGTGTTCCCGGGCCGCTCGACGGATGCCGATGGGGTCGATGGGTCGTCCCGGCTCAGGCCAGGTGCCGCTCGGCCCGGGGGAGCAACTCGGAGAAGTCGAGGTGGCTGGGGCAGGCTTGCTGGGCGGCGGCGAGGTCGGCGTCGGACCAGTCACGGGCCGAATCGGGCAGCTCGGCGTAGAGGCGGCGGGCCTCGGTCCGCTCACCGTGTTGCTCGTGGTAGGTCAGGTAACGGGTCAGGTCGCCCAGGGCGGCCTTGGTCCCGGCGGCCTCGGCGCACCGGCCATCGCAGAGGGCGCACATGGTCGGCCCGGAGGCGAGGAAGACGTCGTGAAGCTCGCGAAGCTCGGCGGCCTTGAGCGGCTGGAAGTTCCGGGCGGCGGCGGCGTCCTCGTTGACCTGATCGACGGTCTTCATCGAGACGCAGCAGGAGGCGATCCGCTCATCGGTCCAGATCGCGTGGAGGAGCATCTGGTAGGCGGTGAGCCCTTTGTCCTTGAGGCTGGGGACCTTGGCGGCGATGTCTTCGAGGCTCGGCCCGGAGCCGGCGAGCTGCTTCATCGAGATCAGGCCGATCCCCTTGGCGTGGGCGGCGTCGAGGGCCTTGTTGAACGGGTGGTCCTTGGCGGCGAAGGCGTTGTACTTGACCATGATCATGTCGACCACGTTGGCCTCGGCCGCGGCGGTGACCATCTCGGCGAGCTTGGGGTGGTGGACTGAGAAGCCCACGAACTTGGCCTTGCCCGACTTCCGGATCGCGTCGGCGGTCTCCTTGAATTCCTTGCCCTTGAGGAATCCGAGGCAGGTGTCGAGGTCGTGGTGGTCGCCCAGACCGTGGAAGAAGAAGGCGTCGACCGTGTCGAGCTGAAGGTCCGCGAGCCGCTGATCGAGTTGCTCGATCATCTGCTTGGGGGTCCGGGGCGTGTCCTTGGTGACGATGAAGGTATCCTTCTTCGCCTCCGGGACGGCCTTGAGGAACTTGGCGATGGCCGGCTCGGTGCCGTAGGCCTTGGCGGTGTCGAGGTAGCGGATCCCGTCGGCGTAGGCGGTCCGGAGCAGGCGGTCGGAGGCCCCGCCGAGCGACTTCCAGGCCCCCGTCCCCACGGTGAGCATCGAGACTTCGACGCCGGTCTTGGTGCCCAGCTTCCGCGTCGACAGCGGCTTGGCCTTGTCCTGAGCCGAGGCCTCCGAGGCGGCCCCGATCGTCAGGGCCGAGGCGGCGGTGACGGCGGCGCCGGCCTGGAGGAACTCTCGGCGGTCGACCTGCGATCGATCGTTGTCGCTCATCTCGCTTGGCTCTCCCATAAAAAGGGATGTCCTCGACCCGGGGCGGCGAGCGTCGGACGTTTTCCGCGAACAGGTGGCTCCCGCAGGGCCCAGCCTAGCCCGGCAAACCCCCGGATGTCGAGGCGCGACCGGCCGGCCCCTGCCTGATTCCCCAACTTCGCTCCAACCGCCCGGGGCGCATGCGGACGGCCCGGGGGCGTGCCCCGGGCCGCATCGGATTCCGGTCGGATCTCGCCGGTCGCTCAGGACAGGTGCCGCTCGACCTTGGGCATCAACTCGGAGAAGTTCAGGTGATTCGGGCAGGCTTGCTGGGCGGCGGCGAGGTCGGCATCCGACCAGTCGCGGGCGGATTCGGGCAACTCGGCGAAGAGCCGGCGGGCCTCGCTCCGGGCGCCATGGCGCTCGTGATAGGTCAGGAAGCGGGTGAGGTCACCGAGCGCCGCGTCGGTCCCGCCGGCCCGGGCGCACCGACCGTCGCAGTCGGCGCAGAGCGAGGGGTGCGAGGCCATGAACGCCTTGTGGAGCCCGTCGATTTCGGCCTGCTTGAGCGGCTTGAAGTCGCGGGCGGCGGCGGTGTTCTCGGTGATCTGGTCGAGGTTCCGCATCGAGACGCAGCAGGTGGAGATCCGCTCGTCGGACCAGATAGCGTGGAGCAGGCCCCCGAACGGGGAGAGGCCGCGCTCCTTCATCTCGGGGACGTGCTTGGGGACCTCGGCGAGGAACTTCTCGGGCTCGGGCCCGGCGACCTGCTTCATCGAGATCAGGCCAATTCCGCGCTTGTGGGCGGCGTCGAGGGCCTTGTTGAGCGGGGCGTCCTTGTCGAGCCACGCGGTGTACTGGAGCATGATGGCGTCGACGAACCCGCCCTCGGCCGCGGCCTGGATGATCTGGGCCCGGTTCTTGTGGTGGGTCGAGAAGCCGACGAACTTCGCCTTGCCCGACTTCTTGATCGCCTCGATCGCCGCCTTGAGCTCCTGGCTCTTGGGGAGGGCGATGGCCTCGTCGGCGTCATGGTGGTCGCCGAGGGCGTGGATGAAGAAGAGGTCGACGTAGTCGGTCTTCAGGTTCGCCAACCGCTGATCGAGCATCCCCATCATCTGGGAGGGGGTCCGGGGCGAGTCCTTGGTGACCAGGAAGATATTCTTGCGGACTTCGGGGACGGCTTGCATCCACTTGGCGATGCCCGGCTCGGAGCCGTACGACTTGGCCGTGTCGAAGTAGCGCACGCCGTTGGCGTAGGAGAATCGGAGGATCCGGTCGAGCGCCCCGGGCGCCCGCCACGTCCCCTGGTTGAGAATGGTGACGTCGACCCCGGTGTTGCCCAGCTTGCGGGTCGGGAGCGTCGTCTTCGACGCTTTCGGTTCGTCGCCCAGACTTGGCGACCCCAGGGATACCGCCGCGGCTGATGCGAGCGCGCCGGCCTGAAGGAATTCACGACGTTGGATCGGCGAAGGTTCGTTGGTGGCGCTCATGAGGCTTGCTCGTCCCATAAAGAGGGATGTCCTCGGCCCCCGAGCGAGGCTCCGGACCGGCCGCGTACCGCGTCGCTCCCGGCGAAACCAGACTAGCCCGATGGCGGGCGATTGTCGAGGCGGCACCGGCGGGCTTCGGCCCGCGGAGGTCCAGGTCAGACGGCGACGGCGATCGAAACTTCTTCTTCCTTGTCGGAGTGCCAGTTGGCCGGCAGGATTTCCTCGCGGTAAACCGGGACATGGCCCGGAGCCGAGATCCCGATCCGAACCTGGTTGCGGTCGATCTTGACGATGGTGATCACGATGTCGTCGCCAACCATGATCTTCTCGTTGACCTTGCGGCTCAGAACCAACATGGCAAATCCTCCGTGTGAGAGACTGACTGGTTCGGGTGGATCCGTCGCAACCCGAGTCTTTCCGTCCGGTCTGACGTTCGACTCTTTTTGCCGCGAACGAGAGAAACATAATGCAGTGATCGTGCCAGGCCGGATATTTTCTGAGGCCGAGCTGCGAAAGACTCAAGTTTTAGAGACTTTAAGAATTCTTGCGGCTGCTGACGAGTTTTTCGTTCAGATGGCCTTTTGTCGAGATCGAGCATGTTTCCTTCCCAAAATGACAAGCTCGCGCGTCGAAAGGGGAACCGGCCGGGGCTCGGGGCACCGGGCATGGCAATCAAGGAGAGCCCGGGTTACGATGAAGCCTTGATGGGGCGACCGGGGCCTGGGAGAGTCGACGATGCGGGTGGGGATCGGTCACGACACGCACCGCCTGGTCGAGGGTCGGCCGCTGATCCTGGGCGGGGTCCGGATCGACCACCCGCTCGGTCTGCTCGGGCACTCGGACGCGGACGTGGTCCTGCACGCGGTGGCCGACGCCCTGCTCGGCGCGGCGGCCCTGGGGGACATTGGCGAGCACTACCCCGACACCGACCCGAAATGGGAGGGGATCGCGGGGGACGTGCTCCTGGCCGAGGTGGTCGGGCTGGTCGGCCGGTCGGGCTGGAGACCGGTCAACTGCGACGTGACGGTCCACGCCCAGGAGCCGAAGCTCACGCCCCACAAGCCGGCCATCCGGGCCAACCTCGCCCGCCTGCTCCGGCTCGACCAGACCGCCGTCAACATCAAGGCCAAGACCGGCGAGCGCGTCGGGCCGATCGGCCGGGGCGAGGCCATCGCCTGCGAGGCGGCCGTCCTCCTCGCCCGGGAATCGGGCGATTAGCGGGCGTCGGCCCGACCACGATCCATCCACCCCGAGCCCCGAAGTGCCCATGCCCCTCCGCCTCTACAACACGCTGACCCAGACCAAGGAACCGTTCGTCCCCGTCGAGCCCGGCAAGGTGGGGATGTACGTCTGCGGGCCGACGGTCTATTCGAACAGCCATGTCGGCCACATGGTCGGCCCGGTGATCTTCGACACGATCAAGCGCTACCTCGTCTACCTCGGGTTCAAAGTCACCTGGGTGGTGAACATCACCGACGTCGACGACAAGCTGATCGTCCAGGCCCGGAAGGACGGGACGACCGTCAAGGAGTTGGCCGATCGCGTCACCGAGGACTACCTCCGATGCCTGGCGGCCCTGGGGGTCGACGGGATCGACCACATGCCCCGGGCCACCGAGCACATCGCCGAGATCGTGGCGATGACGCAAGGGCTGATCGAGAAGGGCTTCGCCTACGCCTCGGGCGGCGACGTCTACTTCGACGTGGCCAGGGCCCCCGAGTATGGCAAGCTCAGCCACCGCGACCCCGAGGCCCTCCAGGCCGGCGCCCGGGTCGAGCCGACGGCGATCAAGCGGCAGCCCGGCGACTTCGCGTTGTGGAAGGGTTCCAAGCCCGGCGAGCCGGCCTGGGAGAGCCCCTGGGGCCCCGGCCGCCCCGGGTGGCACATCGAATGCTCCGCCATGAGCATGAAGCTCCTCGGCGAGCACTTCGACATCCACGGCGGCGGCCTCGACCTGGTCTTCCCGCACCACGAGAACGAGGTCGTCCAGTCGGAGTGCTTCAGCGGCAAGCCCTTCGCCACCTACTGGCTCCACAACGGCCTGCTCACCAAGGCCGGCAAGAAGATCAGCAAGTCCGACCCCGGGACCGTGATCCTGATGGCCGACCTGCTCCGCGATCACGACCCCGATACCCTCCGCTGCCTGTTCCTCTCCAGCCACTACCGCCGGCCGATCGACTACGGCCCGGGGCGGCTCGACGAGCTGGCCAAGGGGCTCGGGGCGTTCCATGGCCTCTTCGAGCGCTTCGAGCGGCTCTCGGGCGAGAGCTACTACGCCCTGGAGGCCCCGACTTGCAAGGACGACGGGCGGTCCGGCTCGCCGATCGCCGAGGTCGACGAGCATCGGGCACGATTCCTCGAAGCGATGGACGACGACTTCAACACCGGCGGAGCCCTGGGCGAGCTGTTCGAGCTAGCCCGGGCCCTGAATCGCCACGCCGACGTCCGGAAGCTCGAATCGTCCGCCGACCCGGCCGCGATGGCCGACTTCCGGTCCGGGATGGTCGTCCTGAAGGAGCTTTCGCAGATCCTCGGCCTGTTCCGCCACCCCCGGGCCCAGGCCGAGCCGGCCCGGAATCAGCTCACAGCCCCCTTGCTCGACCTCCTCGTGTCACTTCGTACACGAGTTCGGAAGGAGAAAAACTTCACGCTGGCCGATGAAATCCGGAAGGAACTCGCCGGGCTGGGCGTCACCCTGGAGGATCGCCCCGACGGGACGAGCTGGAAGATCGACTGACCTGACGTCCGGACGGTCCACGGAGGGCCCCGCGAATGGCGACGACGGCGCGAGAACCGAGGGCCGTGGGCGAGGCCGACCCGGCCCCGGGTCGGGTGGTCGGGATCGACCCCGGCCTGGGCGTGACGGGGTATGCGGTGGTCGAGCCGACCGCCCGGGGGCCTTACGTGGTCGAGGCCGGGGTGATCCGCCCCCGGGGGGCCTCGTCGAAGACCCTGGAGGGGCGGCTCCTGGTGATCCACGACGGGATCCTGGAAGTCCTCGACGCCTTCCCGCCCTCGGCCCTGGCGCTGGAGCAGGTCCACAGCCACGTCGACCACCCCCGGACGGCGATCCTGATGGCCCACGCCCGGGGGGTGATCGTCCTGGCCGCCGCCGAGCGGGGCGTCCCGGTGGTCGGCTATGCCGCCTCGCGGATCAAGAAGACGCTGACCGGCAGCGGCAAGGCCCCCAAGGAGCAGATGCAGCATGCGATCCGGATCGAGCTGGGGCTGGACCGGCTCCCCGAGCCTCACGACGTCGCCGACGCCTGCGCCGTGGCCCTCTGCCACTTCCAGATCGCCCGGAACCTCCGGGGGCTCGGCGGGGCCTGCTGAGCCGGCGAGCCGGGATCTTCAAGGGCGGGTGGCGTCCCTGGCGATGGCCTGGCCGGCGAGCCCCCGGAGCCTGGCGAGGTCGAAGGGCTCGCCGAGTTGTTTGCGTCATGCGTGGCGCTGGGCCTTTGTCGGGACCGCGGCGATCCGCGAGATCACGCCCTGGCCCAGTCGGTCGGCGGTCCGCATCTGTCCCTTCTCCTCCTCTCCTTCCGCGACTTCTCGCGGGCGGAGTCCGGAGCGGCAGTCGCCTTCGAGGAAAAATGTGGGCACTGGAGCCGCCTAACGACCAAGCTCAGCGGACCCACCCGCCCGAGCGACCTTCGATCGTAGCAAAAACCGCCGCGGCGGGTGGGGTCCGCTGCAGCGCGAGGTTAGGCGGCCGTTCGCCGTCTGCTCGGCTCAGTGCGTTTCCACGGGTACAACGTCCGTTTCGCCATCGGCTTGCTTGACGGTCGCCTTCTCACCCGATGTCGCCGCCTTCTCAACCGCGCGCTTCTGATCCTCGTTCAGCTTGACATCGACTTCGACTCTTTCGCCATCGACAGTAGTCAGGTAGACCTTGAGAACCGAGCCGGCGACGATCAGCGTTGCTCCGATAATCTTGCCGGCGGGGTGCGGGATGGCGAAGATGACGCCCCCGACAGCGATGGTCGCTTCTGCGGCAGCATTGGCCGTCTTGGTCGAGACGGGTAAGCCGTTCGACCCGCTCCCGCAGCCACTGATACAGCCGGAGACGCCCAGCGCGGTAGCCAGCTTCAGCGCCTGCCTACGTGTGATGCAAACGTTCGCGTTCATCGTCGCCTCCCGAGTCAACGAACCTGAGTTAGACATCTTCGACTTTGGCGATTGTGAAGCCCTGCTGCTCCAGCCTCTTAAACCAGCCATCGATCCCCTCCTGGCCGTTAAGGTCATAAGGGAAAAAAGGAATATAAGTTCCGGTGAGATCGTAACGTCCTGTGAGCGTGAACTCTCCATGCATGTCGGGACGGGCTCGAAGCACCTGACTACCGTTCTGCCCCTCGGTCGGTGGACCATCGATGCGTCCAATGCGACCGTCGTTTCGGAGATAGACACGGACGCGAACTGTCGCGCGATCTTCGTAGATACTGCCCACGATGCCTCCTGGGTGCCCCAGCCGCCTAATGAGCGGTTAAGCGGCCTGTACCCAGGCCGCTTCAACCGGGAATGGTTAGGCCGCCGTACCCGGTCGGCCTAGCCGGCGGTTAGGCCGCCGCCCCCCCCGACCCGGCGCACCACCGCCATCGGTTACGCTCCGAGTTCCGCTGAGCGAGCTCGCCGACCTCGGAGCGTAACCGTGGCGTCAAGCGGACGCAAGGCCCCAGGCCAGGGGACGGTCGGCCTAACGACCAAGCTCAGCGGACCGGCCCGCCGAGGGTGATTCTGATGTTACCTGAAGCCGCGGCGGCGGGCCGGGTCCGCTGCAGCGCCGGGTTAGGCGTCATCGCCGAGGCCGAGTGGACAGGGGCACGAAGACTTTGCCGCGGCCACCCGTCGCTAATTAGGCTGAGAATTGGCTCCTGGACCCTTCTACGCCCCATCCCTATTCCCTCCTGTAGCTTCCGCCACACAAGCACCGCCCCAGACCCCGATCGCGCAGGTTATTCCATAAACAAGAAGGTGAACGAACAAAGTATCGAATGTATATTTTTTAAAATCCTCCTCATACATGAGAGTGGCCTTTTCTACCTCAGCTTTATAGCGTGGATCGGTTTCTGTCATTTCAGTTTTATAAACTTTCTGCACAAGTTTCTCACCGAAATGTCTCGCCAAAGCATGCTCGGTGAAATTACCAACCCAAAGGCCGGTCAAGAGCCCGATAAGGATAAAGATTGTCTGCTTGATTCGATAGCCGCTCATTTTAGGACCTCATTGGCACTTGAATTCTGGAAGACTTTGAGCCGACCACTGGGCCGATCACCAATGTTTCGGCCAAGCCTCACTGGCTCGGCTCGCCCGGGAGCCATTCCAATTGGTCAAGCATTGCCTGCACTTCTGCCTTCGCATCGAGCGTCCCCTCAAACGCCAGGTTTCGGCTGTTGTCCGAGAAGAACTCGGCGCGGACGAAGTGGGTTGCTGGCCTCATCTCGTGTGCCGGCCCGGTTGTGGGCTGCCATGCGCTGGCAGTGACCACAGCCAAGCGCCCTCGAATTCGGGCTCTAACGGCGGACATCGGCTGTCGTTCTACAAGCGCCGCGACTTGCTGTGAGCAGACAGCGTGCATCACGTTCATAGAGCCGGCCTCCAGACGCCGCCTAACCAATGATTCGGCAGAATCTTTCCGCCTAACGCCGCAATCCCGATTCTGCATAACGCGGCGTCGATTCCATCTTACAGGAGGGCCCGAATCGGTTTCAATTCATTTTTGGTGAAATTAGTAGGAGTTACGCGGTAGTGCCTTTGTGTTCACGAGAGGTCGGACGGCTGGGTTTGGTACAATCACCGTTATGACGAACGACGTTAAGTGCCGCGACACCGACTCCATCGACTTCATCATCGCTAGCCCCAGGCACTTCTCCTGCACGGAGGCCGCCAAGGTGCAACCCGAGGCCCCCGATCCCCCGGCTCATGACGCCTTCACGCGGCTCCTGCACCGCCTGGAGCCCGACCCCGAGACCTTGTGGCCGGAGGCGCGTCCCCTGGTCCACCGCAAGGGCGGCGTCCTGGTCCTGGACGACTCGACCCTGGACAAGCACTACGCCAAGAAGATCGACCTGGTCACCCGCCACTGGTCCGGCAAGCACCACACCGTCGTCCGCGGCATTCACCTGACCACCCTGCTGTGGACCGACGGCGACCGCCACATCCCCTGCGATGACCGGCTCTATGACAAGGGCAAGGATGGCCTGACCAAGAATGACCACTTCGGTGCCATGCTCCGCGTGGCCAAACAACGCGGCTTCGCCCCGGACTGCGTCGCCTTCGACGGGTGGTACAGCAGCCTGGAGAACCTCAAGCTGATCCGCGGCCTGGGCTGGCGGTGGCTGACGCGGCTGAAGATCAACCGTCGGGTCAACCTCGACCGGCAGGGGACCAAGGCCCTCGGCGAGACGGCGATCGAGGCCGGCCGGACGGTGGTCCATCTGGAAGGTTACGGCCTGATCCGGGTCTTCAGGATCGTCTCCCGAGACGGGGACACTGAGCACTGGGCGAGGGACGACCTGGCGATGGACGAGCTGACCAGGCTGGGCTTGGCCGAGCGGACCTGGGCGATCGAGAACGACCATCGGGGGCTGAAGCAGTGCTGCGGCGTGGAGCAGTGCTGCGGCGTGGAGCGGTGCCAGGCGAGGGCGGGCCGGGCGCAACGCAACCACATCGGGATGGCGATCCGGGCGTTCTTGCGGCTGGAGCGTCATTTCTACGCCACCGGGGTCAGTTGGTACGAGGCCAAGGCGGATATCGTCCGGGTGGCGATCCGGGCCTACATCGCCCACCCTCTGTACACCCTTCCATGACCGCGTAACTCCTACGGGTATTCTTGGGACCCTCCCGCCCCTCCGGGAGAGGGCCGGGGTGAGGGGCGTGGCGTCCGAAGCACTCGGGCCCATACCCACCCGAGGCGACGCCCCTCCGGCTGCGTCTCGGGCCCGCCCCTGGTCTCATGGGGGGCCGGGCCGCCGGCGTCCGGCTTGACTGCGGCTTGGTCCTCGCCCTACGATGGACAGGCGTCGATGCGACCCCGGCCCGCCCGATCCTCCCCCGGCACGAACCGACGGAACCTCCCGTGACGATCACGTTGAACGGCGAACGGCGCGACGTCCCCGAGCCACTGACCGTGGCCGAGCTGCTCCGCCACCTCGGCGTCAAGCCCGAGCACGTGGCCGTCGAGCGGAACCGCGACCTGGTCCCCCGGGCCCGCCACGCCGAGGCGGCCATCGCCCCCGGCGACGTCCTGGAGGTCGTCACCCTGGTCGGCGGCGGTGCCCCCGAAGCCTCCGAGCCGCCCGCGCTGACGATCGGCCCGCACCGGTTCCGAAGCCGCCTGCTGGTCGGGACCGGCAAGTACGCGACCATGGAGCTGATGCGCGACTGCCTCGGAGCCAGCGGGACCGAGGTCGTCACCGTCGCCGTCCGCCGCGAGCGGCTCTTCGACCGCGAGGGGCGGAGCCTGCTCGACTTCCTCGACCCGGCCCGCTACACGATCCTGCCCAACACCGCCGGCTGCTTCAACGCCGACGACGCCCTCCGGACCGCCCGGCTGGGCCGCGAGCTGCTCTCGGGCCTGGGCAACCCGGGGGCCGACTGGGTTAAGCTGGAGGTCCTGGCCGACACCCGGACTCTCCTGCCCGACCCGGTGGCGACCCTGGAGGCCACGAAAATCCTGGTCGCCGAGGGGTTCCACGTCCTCTGCTACACCAGCGACGACCCCGTGATGGCCCGCCACCTCAAGGCCGCCGGCGCCGCCAGCGTGATGCCCGCCGGCAGCCCGATCGGCAGCGGCCAGGGGGTCCTCAACCCCAACAACCTCCGGATCATCCTCGAAGACCTCAAGAAGGACGACCCCGACTACCCGGTGATCGTCGACGCCGGAGTCGGGACCGCCAGCGACGTGGCCATCGCCATGGAGCTGGGCTGCGACGGCGTCCTCCTGAACACCGGGATCGCCGGCGCCAGGGACCCGCTCCGGATGGCCCACGCCATGCGGCTCGCCGTCGAGGCCGGTCGACTCGCCGCCGGCGCCGGCCGGATCCCCAGGAAGCTCTACGCCACCGCGTCGAGCCCCACCGAAGGCACGATCGCCGCCGGAAAATGACGTCCGGAGCCGGTCCCAAGGAGGGCAGGATGCCGCAATTCGACCCGCTCCCGACCCTTGGACCCGGCGGGGCGATCGCCCGGCGGCTGCACCGGTACGAGGAGCGGCCCGAGCAACTGATGATGTCCCGAGCCGTCGCCCGGGCCATCGAGGACCGCACGCACCTGATGGTCGAGGCCGGGACGGGCGTGGGCAAGAGCTTCGCGTACCTCGTCCCGGCGATCCTGGCGGCGGCGCAGGACGGGAAGAAGGTCGTCGTCTCGACGCACACGATCAGCCTCCAGGAGCAGCTCCTGGAGAAGGACATCCCGCTCTTGCAGGCAGTGATGCCGGAGGAGTTCACGGCGGTCCTGGTCAAGGGGCGGTCGAACTACGTGAGCCTCCGCCGGCTCGAAGCGGCCGGGGCCCGCGCCGGGGCGACCTTCGGGACGCCCGAGGAGTTCGACCAGCTCGCCAACTTGAAGCTCTGGGCCGGTCGAACCGGGGACGGGAGCCGCTCCGACCTCGAGTTCCGCCCCGCGCCGGGGGTCTGGGACGCGGTGGCCAGCGAGCACGGCAACTGCCTGGGCAAGAAGTGCCCGAGGTTCCGGAAGTGCTTCTACTTCGCGGCCCGCCAGCGGATGAAGACGGCCAACATCCTGGTCGTCAACCACGCCCTGTTCATGAGCGACCTGGCCCTCCGGGGCTCGGGCGCCAGCCTCCTGCCCGAGTACGACGTGGCCATCTTCGACGAGGCCCACACGTTGGAGGCCGTGGCCGGCGATCACCTGGGACTCCGGGTCACCAACGGCCAGGTCGACTTCGCCCTGAACCGGCTCTACCACGACCGGACTCGCAAGGGACTGCTCACCTACCACGGGCTCGACGACGCCGTGATCCAGTCGCAGCGGACCCGGCACGCCGCGGCCGACTTCTTCGACCTCGTCGCCCTCTGGCAGGGCCGCAAGGGCTCGTCCAACGGCCGGCTTCGCGCCCCCTCCGGGCTGCCCGACACGCTCGCCGAGGAGCTGCGCAAGCTGGCCTCGGCTATCGGCCGGGGGGCCGAGGAGATCGACGAGGAGGAGCAGCGGATCGAGCTGGCCGCCGCCGCCGACCGCTGCGAGGGGATGGCCAACTCGCTGTCGAGCTGGCTATCGCAGGACGTGCCCGATTCAGTCTACTGGATCGACCAGGAGCCGGGCCCGAGGCAACGGGTGACCCTGGCCTGCGCCCCCCTCGACGTCGGGCCGACGCTCCGCCGCGACCTCTTTGACCGCGTCCCGACCTGCATCCTGACCTCGGCCACGCTCTCGGTCGGCTCGCCGCCCGGCTTCACCTTCGCCAAGTCGCGGATCGGCTTGACCAGGTGCGAGTCACTCCAGCTCGGGAGCCCGTTCGACTACCCCAAGCAGGTCGCGATCCACATTCCCCGGAACCTGCCCGACCCCTCCGATGACCCCCGGGGATTCGAGATCGCCGCGATCCGGGCGATCCCCCATTACCTGGAGAAGACCCACGGCAAGGCGTTCGTTCTGTTCACGTCCACCAAGATGCTGGAAACCGCCGCCCGGACGCTCACGCCGTGGTTCGCCGAACGTAACATCGCCCTTTACGCCCAGACCGACGGGATGCCGCGGTCGAAGATGGTCGAGGCGTTCAAGGCCGATGTGGACAGCGTGATCTTCGGCGCCGATAGCTTCTGGCAAGGGGTGGACGTCCCGGGCGAGGCGCTCTCCAACGTGATCATCGTCCGGCTCCCCTTCAGCGTCCCCGACCGGCCGCTCCTGGAAGCCCGGCTGGAGGCGATCCGGAAGCGGGGCGGCAACCCGTTCGTCGAGTACCAGGTGCCCGAGGCGGTCCTCAAGCTCAAGCAGGGCTTCGGCCGCCTGATCCGCTCGCGGGACGACACCGGGATCGTCGCGATCCTCGACCCCCGGGTCCTCAGCAAGCCCTACGGTCGGACCTTCCTCGGCTCCCTGCCCGACTGCCCGAGGGTCGTGGAGGTCCTGGCGATCCCGGGACCGGATCGCTGACGGCCGATGGGGCCCTCGACGATGACCCATCGGCCGTCATCCGCTACGCCTCATCAGTCCTTGCCCGCCGGGCTCCCCGAGCCGACCCCGAGCCGACCCCGAGCGGGCCCAGTGGCACCGTCGGGACCGGCGGTCGGTCCCCGGGATTGGCCTTCGGGAGTTGGGCCTCGGCGACGACGCGATATCGGCCGGAAGCCAATGGCCGGGTGGTCGCGGCCCATCGGCCGTCGGATCCGGCAACCGCCCGGCCGACGACTTTGAGGCGTCCCAACTCCGGCGGGCTCACCAGCAGGTCGACCGTCGAACCCGGAGCCGAGGTCCCGGCATAGCTCGCCGTCGAGGCGTGAAGCGTCCCGCCGAGGGGACCCGAGGGGACGACCCGGGAGCCGGTGAGGACCTTCGAGGTCAGCCCCGGTGCCCCATCGCCGAGGCCGGGGACGATGTGGTGCTCGTACCAGGCGTAGACGCCGTTCTTGCCCGAGTGGACGACCCCGTCGGAGGTCAGGTTGAAGTAGGCCGCCTGGCCCGGCCCCCGGACGGGGACCTGACCCCAGAGGTTGTAGGCCCCGAGATTCTCGTTGTGGTCGCGGTTGGCCGGCGACTGTTGATAGAACACCTGGGCGGCGTCGACCTGAGCCGGGATGAACGCCAGCGGGTCGCGGGCCCGGGCCTGGTAGTTGTCGATGGCCAGCTTGGCGATCAAGCCCAGCGGGTTCTGGCCCACGCTGTACTGGCGGCCGGGGAAGTCGGGGTTGGCGGCGTGCGGGTCGAGCAGCGTGTCCTCCAAAAAGCCAGCCGTGATCTGAGGGGTTGCCGCCGCCTCGACCCGGACGATCGCCTGGGTGTTGACGACCGCCCCCTCGCTGTGGCCGATGAACTGGAGATCGACCGGGTCGGTCGCGGGGAGCCGGCTCGCCGCCCCGAGGACCATCCTCGCCAGGATCGGACCCTGCTTGACCGCCTGGCCGGGCGTGCTGCTCTGGGCCACCCAGTTGTAGGCGATCACCTGATCATAACCCTGCGCGCGGAGCGATTGGGCCATCTCGCGCTCCCAGGGCGGCCCGGCCTTCTTCCAGTGGTCGTATTCGAGCCCGCCGTGAGAGATGACGGCGATCGACTCCTTGCGAAACGAAGCCTCCGAGCGGGGGTCGGCCGACGAGGGCGAACCGGGGTCGGCGACGACCAGGACATACGGATGCCTCGGGTTGATCGGGAGCCCGCCGGCCAGCGGGATCGTCACCTGATGGACCCCCGGCGAGCCTGAAGCGAACCCCGACGAGTCCTGCGCCGGCGCGGCCAGGGGGAGCCCGACCGGGACGGCTCCAGCCCCGAATTGGGCCGATGCCGAACGGTAGACGCCGAAGGCGATCATCGGGTCGCCCCCGGGCGTCGTCACGTCATAGGACAGGCTGAGGCTCCGCGAGTCGACCGTGGCCGCCCCGAGCATGACGACCGAGGGAACTGCCGCGAGGAGTTGCCTCGGGTCCAGCAGTTCGAGACGGGGAGATTGGCTTCGTTTCGGGGGTCGACGGCGGGTGATCCTCCCCAGGTCGAGGAGGAGCGAACGAACGACCGGACCGAGCTGCATCGGCGGGAACTCCCGGGAAAGCTGGCGCGAAGATGCCGATCCCGGGGATCCCGACGATATCCGACCCGAAGAAATTCTTCGAGCCCGACCGCATCCCTGCCCGGGTTCCGGAGACCACGCGACCTGCCAGCCCTCCTGGCTGCACGCGTTTTATCGGAGAAGCTCCGCCGCGGACATGACCGATTCAGACCGCCGATCCAAACGAGCCGTCCGGGGTAGGATGGCGGGAGCGGTCATGCCGGCCCCGAGCCGGCGGGCCCGGGCGGCGCCAGGACATCCCGCACGCCCGGCCGATCTCACCAATCCCGAACCGGCTTCCTCGGGAGTGCGTCGGGGCCCTACCTCGTCAGGTCGTGGACGTTCCCACTCGCGCGGCGGGCCCACGGCGCTTCACGCCGATGATCTGCCGATGCGCCCGATCGATCGGGGCGTGGCGTCGCCGGCTCAGTGGTATCGGAGCATGTTGAGGAGGGCCCGGACCTCGTCGTGGGCCTCGGGCGTCTGGCGGATGATGAGGGCGGGCGGGAACGGGTAAGGGACGATCGAGCCGCCCGGGGCGTCCCCCCTCGGCTTGCGCCGGGCCGGCCGATTCCGGACCGCCTTGGCGCGGGCCGCAGCCTGGACCTGCTGCCCTCGGGGCGGAGGGTCCTGGGCGAAGGCCATCGTGGCGTCGACGATCAGGGACGCGACCAGGACCGCGACGGCCCATCGGCGCTTCCGTCTCATGGGAGGATGCCGGCCTTTTACAGCCCGGCCCCGCCGAGATGCTTGTGCTTCAGGGGGTTCCGGACGCCGTGACGCTTCACGCGACGGCCCTTGGCGACCGGCGAGCTGTCGGCCTTCTTCTTCCACTTGTAGGTCTTGCGATGCTTGGTCTTGGTCTTCATGGCGCGCGTCGACTCCTACCTCGGTAGATGCGAAGGAGGGACCATTGTGCGGTCCCTCCCCCGCCGAATCAAGCCGAACCTGGCGAAGTCGCGGGCCAGTCGGTCACTTCCCCTTCCTCGGCACGGTGACGACCTCGAAGGTGAACTTCGGGCTGGGGGCGCTGACGACGCCGGAATCCTCGGCCCGGACGCGGACCGTGTAGATCCCGTCGGGCAGTTTGCCGTTGAACTTGACGGTGTAGACGCTGGTGGTCGGGTCGACCGCCGCAGTCCCCATGACGGTCTGATTCTGGTCGTCGACAATCTGGATGGTGGTCCCGGGGATGTAGTTGCCGGTCAGGCTCGGCTGCGAGTTGTGGGTGATCTGGACCTTGCCCTTGTTGCCGTTGTGGTCGCCGCCCATGAGATTCGGAACGTTGGGGTGGACCAGCGGCCGGCCGGTTTCGAGGGCCAACTGGAGCACGATGGCGTAGTCGTTGGTGGCCACGATCCGCGAGTCGCGCTGGGTGGAGGCGAAGGTGGTCAGGCTGGTCATCTGCTTCTGGAGGTCGGCCACGACCTCGGGCTTGGCCCCGGCCGATTCCAGGACGGTGCCGAAGTCGCGGTTCAGCGCGGCGGCGTCCTGGGGGCGGATCTTCAGGTAGGGCTGAGCCTTCCGGACGTCGAGGTTGAACGTCGAGACGGCCGAGGAGTTGCCCGGATGGAGCTGCGCGACCAGCGTGTTCAGGTCTTTCTGGATGTTCAAGACCGTCGGCTGGGGGATCGCTCCGTCCCGGTTGAGCTGGCCGAGGAAGAAGGGCAGACCCTGGATCCGGTGGAGCTTGGACTCGATCGTCTGCGGGGCGGGCGTCGAGCCGTCGAGCCTGACGTTGGCGGGCGTGGTGGTGCCATAGGGGTTGACCAGCGAGGTGGCGGCGGTGCTCGTGCTGAGGAGCTGTCGGCCTTCCAGCCCTTCGGACGAGGGGACGAAGCGGCGGCGATCCATCGCGCGGGCCTCCCGGGAGTTGGCGATTCGGCGAGTTCTGGGGGATCCGGTGGCCGAGGCCACCCCGGGTCGAGGGGTGCGGAACCGAGTCGATGTGTGGAATCCTTCTACCGGATTCGCTCAAGTCTGGCCAGGGGACTTCCGGGGCAACTGCCCCTCCGCTTCGAGGACCATCCGGAGGTACGACCGGGGCTCGACCTCGGAGAGCCCCAGTTCCCCGGCCAGGGCAACCACGGCCCGCTGGGCGTCGGCGAGGTCGGCCTCGGCCAGGGCCTCGACCTCGGCGAACGCGCCCAGGCCCTCGGCCAGGTCGAGCGAGACGGCCATCGGCCGGCCGCCGGACTCCAGGTGATACTCCGTCCGACGCTTCCGGACCGTCGCGACCGGCCGGAATCCCAGGAGTTCGAACGCCCGGGCGAGCTGACCTCGGGCCTCTTCCCCCTCGGCGAAGGCGACCTCGATCTCCTCGCGGGTCTTGGCCGGCCCGCCGAGCTTGGGCCCCTTGTAGGTGATCCGGTTGGCCGGCCCCTCGCCCCGGATCCGGAACGCCTCGCCGGTGGCGGCGAAGTCGCGGGAAGGGTGGGCGAGGTAGTCGTCCCGGTGGTCGACCGCGGCCCCGGGCTCGATGCCGCGCCCGGCCAGCTTCCGCCGGAGTTCGTCGTGGTCGGCGACCCGGAACTTGATCTCGATCTCGAACCCCATCGCCTGGGCCTCCGGGTGCTTGCCGGGTCCGTCTCCCGCTCGGATATACCGCAGCCGGTGGCCCGGCGACAGGCCCGACCCCCGACCCCCAAGGCCCGACCATGCCCAGCTTCCCCGCCGGATCGCCCTGATCCTCGCCTTCGGAGCCCTCGCTCCGGTCCGAGAACCGAGATGCCCCCCCACCACCGAGGGGCGGTCGCCATCTCCCCGCACCCGGCCGTGCCCGAAGGCCGAGGATCATCGGGGCCGGGATCACTCCTGGTCGGACAAGGTGATCCCGGTAGAGGCAGGGTGTTGCCACTCGCGATCCGTCACTTATAATGCAACGAGGCACGAGCGAGGCGAGGAGACGACTGGCCGATGGCGAAGATGGTATTCGAGTGGGATGACGAGAACATCGCCCAGATCGCTCGCCACGGCATGACGCCCGAGGAAGTGGAGGACGTCGTCCGGAGCCTGCGGAGTCACTCCAATCGGAGCCGGTCTTCCACCGATCCGATCACGTTCGGGCGGACCTGGACGGGGAAGTCGATCGCGGTCGTCTGCTCGGCGGTCGGGATGGACCCGATGGTGGTTCGAGTCATCACCGCCTACGACGTGGATCCTACCGAGGAGAGGCCATGAGCCAGATCGAACGCGACCGGGTCGAGGAGGTCCGTCCTCTGGAGGTCGGGCCAGGAACGGGCGGCCCGGGGCCCGATCGGCTGGTCACGGCCGGCGAGATCGACGAGACCGTTCCCCAGGGGATGTTTCTGGAACTGATGAACCTGATCGCCCGCCTCAAGGCGCGTCGCGAGGCCAAGGGCCTGAGCCTGACCGCCATCTCCCGGCGGTCGGGGTTGACTCGCCAGGCGATCAGTCGCCTCGAAAACGGGTGGAACAACAATCCGACTCTGGAGACGCTCTATCGCTATGGACTGGCACTCGACGCCGGAGTGACGCTGGGATTTGAAGAGATCGAGTCGGAAGAGGAAGAGGTCGCCGACTCCGCCCGTAACCTGCTTCCGGAGATCCCATAAGACTTCCCCAAGCGAATCGAGATCGAGTTCGGCGGGGGTCCCAAGGAGGGATCACGGTACAGCACGGACTCGGAAGATTCGACCGAAGTCGAACAGGCGATCATGCTTTATCGAATGTTCAACAAAGGGGAAGTCGGAGTACGGATCAACGCCTTCTCGGAACTTGGCATGGAGGAGCTGGACAAAATCATCGAGAACACGTCAAACGGGCCGAAGCTGAAATGGAAGCCGATATTTGACATGAATCACAGCTACCAAGTGGCAGAAACGATCGAGAACGACGATTCCATCGTCATTCGGATGAATGACATAGGGCTGGATCAATCCGATCAACCGTGACGGCCTTGAGGAGGAGGAGCAGGCGAAGCTCGAAGCAATGCCATGTGCCTGCTCCTTCGAATGACTGGCGTGGATCGGATCATCGAACGGACCAATAAGCCCGGCGATGCCCTTGACTCACCCCATCCCAGGCCCTAAGTTAGTGGTTTCCCGACCCTTGGCCCAGGCTCAAGGTCGCCGTGCGCCGTCGCGTCGGACGCGTTACCGTCAGTTCACAGGACACCTGCGTTATGCCGCGGAAGAAATTCGGTCGAAACCGGAAGAACCGGTGCCGGTTCTGCACCCCTGAAGGCTGCCCGCGCCCGGCGTATGTCGATTACAAGGACATCGGGCTCCTCAAGAAGCTTTGCACCAACCAGAGTAAGATGTTCTCGCGGAAGCGGAGCGGCAACTGCGCGGCCTTCCAGCGGGCGTCCAGCGACGCCGTCAAGCGCGCCCGGTTCATGGCGCTGATCCCCTACGTCGGCGAGTGAGCACCGACGGGATCCCGGCGGCCTGATCCCGAGCGAACCCAAGCCAAGCTATCGGGCCGGTGCCGCCCCCTCCGGGGTGACGCCGGCCCGGCGTGTTTTCACGGGCCGGGCCTGGTGGCGAGGTATTGCAGGAACGCCCGGTCCAGCTCGGGGTAGCGGAGGCCAATCCGGTCCTCCAGGGTCCGGCCCGACGCCCCCCGGAATCGCCCCTTGTAGGCGTCCCGGACGTAGTCGAGGAACCCCTCGCGGTGACTCCCGCCGTCGGCCTGCATCAGGAAGACGGCCAGGGCCATCGACTCGGCGTAGTGCAGGAAGATGTCGCCGCCCCCCCGGTCGCCCTTGAACTGCGCGGGGCCGAGGGCGACGAGGTGCTCGATCGGGAGGAACTCGTTGGCCCCGATCAGCCGCCGCCGCGCCTGGGCGATCCGGGGGCCGACCATCCCGCCGATCCGGAGGCTCCCGTCCGGCTCGGCCTGGAGGGTCTCGAAGTAGGTCCCGAGCCCTTCGAAGACCCAGAAGTTGCCCGCGTTCCGGGCATAGTCGTCGGGACCGGCCGACTCGAAGAGGATCTGGTGCGACGCCTCGTGGTAGAGGGTCGAGGTCACGTCGAGCTGGCCGCCGACGTCGTTGAAGAAGTAGCTGATCCCGCCGAAGGACTTCGACTCCTTGCGCGGGACGTATGTCCCCAGGCTGACCCTCGCCCCCGCGCCCTGGATCGGGGCGAGGTACTGGGCGTACTCCTCGCGGGTGGCGAAGTAATAGACCTGATGGGCGTTCCTGGGTGGGGTGGGCTTGAGGCCGGGGACCCGGTAACGCTGGGCCAGGGAGAGTTGCTCGGGGCCGATCACGTCGGCCATCAGGGCGAAAAACAGCTCGTGCAGGTCCTCCAACTTCCGACCGAAGGAGATAGCCTCGTTCAGGGGGACGTTCGTATAAATCTTGAAGTGTTCGGTGGAGATTTCCCACTTCCGGGCCCAGTCGCGGCGGAGGGCGTCGGCCTCGGCGGCCGGGAGCCAGCGGTTGGAGCCCCGAGGGCCCGGGAGTTCGCCGCGCCCCAGGTGCGGGACCCACTCGCCGGGGACCCAGCCGTAGGTCGAGTCGGAGACGTACCCCTTGGCGAGCATCTCGGCGGCGTGGGGCGTGGCCCAGCCCCCCTCGCGCGGGAGGAACCCGAGGAGACGGCGGGCCTCAATGTGGTCGGGCTGGCGATCGATCACCGCGCGGAGGCATTCGTCGGCGAAGGCGAACGAGGTCGGGGGGATTTTCGCGGCCCGGCCAGCCAGCTCCATCAGGGCGTTCGCGGCCTCCGCCCGGATCGCCTCGCGCTCGGCCCGCCAGCCTTCGCCGGCCCGGCCGACGTCGACGCTCGACAGCCCCTTGCGGGGCGCGGGGACGACCTCGGGGAGCGGGACGAAGCGGTCCGAGCCGTCGGGGGCCGGGGCTCCAGCCGGCCCGGGGGCGACCCGGGCGGCCTCGGCCGCCTTGCCCTCGACCCGGAGCCGGTCGGCGAGCGAACCGAGCCGGGCCCGCTCCCGAGCCGCGATCGCGTCGCGTCGAGCTCGGAATTCGGTCGACGGCCCCGCGCCGGCCAGGGGCGGGGGGATCTGGAGGAGCGTCGCCAGCAGCCAGGGGCCGGCGGCCATCAGCGAAGCGGCGAGCATGGGCGTCCCTCAGCCAACCCGGATTCCGATCGGACCCACAACGATTCGACCGCTCGACGCCGGGCGTTATTCATCGATCCGTGGAATCCCGACGCCCCGCCCCGGGCATCTGCACTGGACGGCCCGGGCGATCCCTTGCACAATCCCGCCCGCCGGGACCTCATGGCGAAGGGAGTCCGACCGCGATGACCGATCTCCGCAGACGCATGCCGACCAGCCTGGCCCTGACCCTCGGGATCGCGCTGGGCTGGGGCCTGGCGGGTCACCGGATGCCTTCCGTCAAGGCGGGCGGGGGCGACCGATTCGGCGATTACACGCTGACGACCGGCCCGGTCGCCCTGGAGTATAACGCGCTGACCAAGACCCAGGCCCAGAAGGACGCGCTCTATTTCCTCGACTACCGGGGGGCCCGGCTCCTGGCGACCGTCCCGGTCCAGCGCCAGTCGCTGGGCGGGTCGCAGTTGATCGACGGGTTCGTCGAGCGCGACCTGGCCGCCGACTTCAAGATCGACCGCGAGCAGGGCCCCGCCCCGCATTTCCTGATGACCCCCGGGTCGATGGGCGCTTACGGCGAGGGCTGGGCGCCGCTGTTCGTCTTCGAGACCTCGACCAAGCAGGTGGCGGCCTACAAGCTCCAGTTGCAGGCCGTCGGGACGAAGTCAAACTCCCGGTTCGAGCTGCTCGAGATCAAGTCCTACGCCACGCTCCCGCCGCTGCCGCCGGCCGCGAAATGAGACCTCGCCCGAGGGCGAGGCCCAGGGGTTCGTCGGGGCCGGCTTGGGACGGCCGACTCAATAATTTCCCGGTTTCTCAGCCTCCGAGGTGGCCGGGGTTACGGGGCTCCGTAACCCCGGTTCACTCGTGACATCTTG
>JAABUV010003093.1_pt1 | contig 21561 bp, 26 predicted proteins | sample 5559971 | NCBI WGS metagenome assembly JAABUV01 (sample SAMN10711881, study PRJNA513362) | rock metagenome | isolation source: Antarctica rocks | place: Antarctica: Victoria Land, Knobhead nord | collected 2015-12-19
CGTGCCTAGAATCTAATCACACTGCAGCGAGATAGTGCGTAGCTGAATAGAATGTTTGATCAATAGAGGTAGCTCTAACTAGGAAACTAAGAATACAGAAGAAAGAAGACAGTTCCGAGCTGTATCTATAGTAGAGCGAACAAAGAGACGAAGTAGTTGATTTGCTAGAGCTCGAATAGATGAAATGTTTCAGCATATTTCGATTCGAAACATCGCTGTTTCTTGTTCACATATCGAAATCTCTAGAGCCTATTGACTAGACTCTATTCAATGTCGACACGCTTCGTAACATTACTTTCTTCTCTTTAAAAGTCATGTCTCTATGACTTGTAGTGTAGTTCATAGCACTGACGTAGAGTCTTGATGCCTGTCTTTCTATCAACCTTTCTATTGATTCAAATCAACTCGTCAAATGTCTATTGTAGCAGACTCACTATGTGAAATAGAATGATCATTGAAGCAGGCTCACTAGTTGCACGTAAACGCGAGATAGATCGATTCACTGATAGGTCGAGCGATGAGAGTAGATAGATCATTGCATTGACGAAGAATGTCATTGAAGCAGACTCACTAGTTGACTTGCTCATCGAAGAGATCAACTTTCGACTTGTCATTGTAGCAGACTCACTATTTGCATGTGAATGTAGAACCAGATTCACTAATAGATAAGGCGATGAAAGTAGGTAGATCATTGCATTGACGAAGAGTGTCATTGTAGCAGACTCACTATGAGAACGTCATTTGTAGTAGCAGACTCACTAATTTGATCTGACGACACAGATTGTTTTGACTCGCCTGATTCACGAGCTTGGTTCGAGACGAAGAGGGAAAGAAATGAGTTGAACAGCTTATTTTCACTCGTTTGCTTCATGAGAATGAGTTGATTCTAGAGCAATTCACGAAGATTCTTTATCGTGATTCTCTTAATCGAGTGAACTGTGCGTACTTAATGAGCGGTAGATTTTCTAGCAATTCAAACAGCCTCGCCGTTGATTCTATTGACTCTCTGATGTTGTTCTGTCTTTCGATTGCGTCGATCATCAGGTAAAACAAATTTCTTTATACTTGTTTCGTTGTTCGTCGAGTAGCTTGAATGAGTAATGAAATCGATATCGTGTGATAAACGAATTCTTAGTTTAATGTTGAGATCATGCCTAGAATCTAATCACACTGCAGCGAGATAGTGCGTAGCTGAATAGAATGTTTGATCAATAAAGATAGCTCTAACTAGGAAACTAAGAATACAGAAGAAAGAAGACAGTTCCGAGCTGTATCTATAGTAGAGCGAACAAAGAGGCGAAGTAGTCAAGTTGCTAGAGCTCGAATAGATGAAATGTTTCAGCATATTTCGATTCGAAACATCGCTGTTTCTTGTTCACATATCGAAATTTCTAGAACCTATTGACTAGATTCTATTCAATGTCGACACGCTTCGTAACAGATGATCGATGAACATCTTGATAGAAATGTCAATTAACTTTAGTTTAGATCATCAATGCTTAAATGCTTGAATGATGATCAGTAGTTCTTTATCATATATCTCGTAGTTGCATTCAGCAGAAAACATGTTCTTGCTATAGAAAGCAATTGAATGTAAAATTTCTTCGTCATCATATTGAGACAGAACTTCATCATTGACGTAGTTGAATGAGTTAATTTCAAGAATAGTTTCATGAGTTTAATCAAAGTGACGAAGTATCAAAGTCTTAATCATACTTCTCTTCATATGATTGAATGCTGTTTGACAAATCTCATTTCATTCAAATATGATTTTCTTTTAAGTAAGTTGAATCATAAGATGAACAATCTTCGAAAAGTTCTTGATAAAGCGTTGATAGAAGTTGCAGAAGTCAATGAAGAATTGTATCTGAATAAAATTGATGAAAGTAAATCATTCAACGATCATTTGTATCTTTCAAGAATTCATTTTTAGTCTCTTGATGAATATAAGTAGTTCTAGAAAGATGATTTTCTGCACATGAAACTTGCATTTGTTTATGTCTATCTGTAGATTGATTTCTCGTAGTTTATGCAAGATCAATTGTACATGTCGCTTGTATTTCTTCAAGATCTTGCTGTAAATGATAATATCATCTAGATAAATCTGACAAAACTGATGTAAATATTCAAACAACACGTCATTCATGTAATGCTGATAGAAAGCAGATTTGTTGATTAAATTGAAAAGCATTACATGATATTTGTATGAGTTGAAGAAGATAATAAAGATAGTCAAATCTTCACTGTCAAGATGCATGCAAAGTTTGTTGAACGCAGCAATGATTTTCAATCAAATCAAATACTTGCTTTCTTGTATATGAGCAAGAGTCTCATCTATCAATGACAAAGAATAATGATCTCGTTTGATCAAAGCATTGAGCTTTCTATAATTTACGCAAAAACGCAGACTTTCGTCTTTCTTTTTAATAAACAAGATGAGCAAGATGTATGATGCAAAGCTAAAGAAAATAAATTCTTTGTTCAGATGATTGATCAAATACTTCTTTATCTTCTGAAGTTTATAGTCAAACATCTGATAAAGTCTGCTTCATGAAGATGTTTCTTCGTCAATCAGCTCAATCTTGTGATCATAGAAACGATGAGAAGAAAGCTGATCAATCATCGCTCGATTAAAAATATTTAAATAGTCATGATATTCAAAGAGAAGCTTGACTTTGATCTGCTTGAGAGCTTCAGCGTGAAAGAGCTCATACAGATTTACTTTTTCAAGCTTATTTTCAACTGTAGTTATGAGTCAATCAATTTTCAAGATGATAACAGCAAAGATCTTCACATTTAATCATTTGACTAACATTTTATAAGTTGCAGTCTCTATCATTTTAATGTTTGTTGAAACTGAAGTCAGTATAAAAATTTTGACGTTAGTTAAAGTCACGTCACACGATTTTAACTGTTCAATTTATTTAACTGACTTCTTATTAAACTGACTGAAAGAGAATGATTTCTGACTAGATTAAGATGTAACAGAAGTGAAAGATCTCTTTAGTATATAAGTAAAAGTCAAGCTCTTCTGTTTCAATGTTATTCTCTTGCTTAAGAAAAAAACAGTTGAGCGAGAATTGAAATTCGAAAATTGAAGAGAGTTGATTTGCATATCTATGACTAGATCTGTTTTGTTCATTCATGTTTTTTCTAGAATCATTTGATGTTGTTCTAATTGAGTGATCAACATAAAAGCAATGTCTACTGTATGATCTTGAATCGTTAAATTCAAATAAATGACATGAGTAATGAGTTTTTTTGCATAATGATCATCAAATTCTCGTATTGACTTTGCTTTGATCAAAGTCAAAGACTTGATTTGCAACTGATCACAAACAATTTGCGCGATCACTTCATTAATGAATGAATAGTCAGCAGCTTCAATGTCAATCAATGACTTCAATAAGTAACTAATTTCATTGCTAGAAAGTACACATTCAATAGTCAAAGATTCAGAAGCAAAAGAATCATCTGACATGCTCATTGTTGAAGAAATTAACACATCTTTCATCACGTCTTTGATGAAAGTCACTAGTTTTTTGTCTTATTATTCTCGAAAGACATTTTCTCATTCTCTTTATTCTTAAGAATGACTATCTCATGCAGACGAGAAATGAAAGCTTAAGAAGTTGAAATATTGATCTTGTTCTGAGAGCAATTCTTGAACAAGTGACTTGAAGTCTTGCAGATGTAGCAGATGATAGATGATCTTACTGACTCAAAGATAAAAAAGATAATTGACTTAACATAATTGATTATCAAAGTCATTACTGACAATAAAGTAATGCATTTGTCAGATATGACAGTGACTTTGATGATGACAGTGCAACGTTCGCTGTGTAGCTAATAGTTGACTCGCTGTTTATTATTTACATCTTGAAGAAATTTCTTAAGACGAGAAAGCGAAGTAAAATTCTCTGAACAGACTGATAAAGCGTTCTGCAGACGATTGTTGATTTTATTCTGAAGATTGTTCATCAGAGTGTGATCATCATAATCAAGATAGTTGAATAACTTCATAAAGTTAAAGTAGAAGACATTGAAAGACTTGTCTGCTTGTTTCAGAGCATTGTATTCACGTTGAGACTTTCAATTCTTATTCAGTTCATTGTATATTTTTTTCAAATGATCAAATAACTTGTAAATCAAAGTGAATGAATTTAAAGAATCAAAACAACATTGAGCGAAAATGTGCTTTGCAGCATCATCTTCTAGTCTAAACATCATGTAAACAATACAGATAGTTTCATCATTGAATTAATCAACATTGATAATCAGCTTGTTATTCATATTGTTTCTTCAATCTTCTCAAGTTGATTCGTCTTCATCAATGAATATAAATAAGTTTGAAAATTTATAGAATCAATAATGATCATTTGCAAATGATTTAAACAATGATTTAAACGTCTCTCGTCAAGTATGATTCTTGATAAAAGCTTGTGATTCAATATTCTGTTGAGATAAATGATCTGTAGTAGATTGAGACTCAGTAGACTGTTAAGATCAAGACTGTTTCTCTTTAAATTTCAACATTTTCTCTTGTAATTGAGTGTTAGTTTTTTCTAAAGTGTTCATTGACGTGCAATTGATCTCTAGCTGTTTCAATCTCTGAGTATGTTTGATCTGTAAAATGATTCAATGCTCATTGCATTTCAAAGTCATGTCTTGTTGATCTCTTAACTCATCTAACATCTTGATGATTTCGCTCGACTGATCAAAGACTCACTGACGTAGTTATTCTTCAATCTTGATGTTTCATGAGATTGTGACATTCTGAGATTCAGCTGAAACATTGAAAGAAAGAAGAGAAACTCATTTATTTGCAGTGCTTCTAAGCAGATGAGCTGTTCATAACTCGACTGACTTGTTATCACGTATCATGATGAAAAGATAAAGATAAATAAATTGTGATAAATTTGAATAAATTTGATGAAAGTAATTCAAAGAATTTCTTGCGAATTTTCTGAATAAACGAAGTAGATTATTTCGTATCATCTACATGTCAATAGCAGAGTAGTTGATTAGCATTTATTTACTGTTAGAAATCAGCATAGAATGAGTCATATGAATGTCATTTAACTAATAAATAAATGCTAAGAAAGAAAAGTATCTACAGAATAAAACTCGCAGCTTATATGTGTATTTCTGATCTCTGCGCTAGACTTGAAAGAGTTGATGTCTTACACAGATGATGCAGAAACTCGATGACATCACTTTTAGCTTGAATGCTCACTAAACTCAATTAAAGATAATTGAGATTGAGAATAAATTAAGAATAAAGTTAAGAATAAATCGAGAATAAATCAAGAATAGAGTCAAGAATAGATTAAGATCATAACAATAACATGCTGAATGTATAATTGAAAAAATCACTACATGATTAATTTTAAAGATGAAAAGATTAAGAATAAATCAAAAAATCTGATGTAAATTGAATATTCATCAATTTGATGTTACATATGAGTCATTTCAAGATTTCAAGAAAAGACAAGCTTTCAATGAACACTTCAAATCATCAAAAGAAAAATAAGAAGTTTTATTTGTAAAGATTCTTATATATAAAGAGCATGTAATTCAGAGAGATCAGAAGACAGAAAATGAAGATTCATATGAATATCAACATTAAAATGAACGTGATTAATTAATGTTTCATCATTGAGCAAAATTGTCAGAAACTAAGTTAAACTAAAGATACTATCAATATAAAAGACTGATATTATTATTACTTTGATAAAATCTAAATATAAGACAATATATTAAATAATATATAAAATGAAAGACAAAGAGTGAAAGAAAAAAATGAAAGCTCAACTTCTATATACATAAATTAAGCAGAATCAAGATTAAACAATAGTTTTATTAACTTAAGATTGCAGAAGTTTATGCACATGATTAAAAGAATTAAAACAGAATTGCTGAGATTAAATTAAGATGATGATAATTAGATTAATGACTTGATTCATTGAATTGCAAAACAGATTCAATGAATCAAGATTATTTAAAATATTAACAATTTATGTTTTAAATTGAGTTAATGATCTGACATCATGACAGTAACTTCTCTTTTCAAGATCAAGCTTCTGTAAAATGATGAGAAGAAACAAGATGAAATGAGAAAGAATTAAAAATGAAGATTGAAATAAAATAAGAATTAATGTAAATGCATTTTAATGTAATGAAGCACAAATGAAACTAGAATAAATCTGAGTCACATTTGAGTCAAATCTGAGCAAAGTGTTTAAAGAGTAAAACAAGATGAGACTAAATGCATTTTAACGTGATGATGCACAGATGAAACTAGAATAAATCTAAGTCACATTTAAGTCAGATTTAAGCAAGATGTTTGAAAAGTAAGATGAGATGAAACGCATTTTAACATGATGATGCACAGAAAATTGAAACATATTTAAATCACATCTGAGTCAAATTTAAACAAAATATCTGAGTCAGATTTAAACAAGATCTGAATCAAATTTAAGTAAGAAAAAAATAAAATAAGACAAGATGTATTTTAACATGATGATGCATGAATGAAACTAGAATAAATCTGAGTCACATTTGAGTTAAATCTGAGCAAGATGTCTGAAGAACAAGACAAAATGAGATGCATTTTAACATGATGATGCACAGAAAATTGAAATACATCTGAGTCACATTTGAATTAAATTTAAGCAAGATATTTGAGTCAAATTTAAACAAGATTTGAATCAAATCTGAGTAAAAGAAAGATTAAATGAAATGAGATGCATTTTAATATGATGATGTACAAGTGAAACTAAAATACATTTGAGTTACATTTGAATCAGATTTAAACAAAATGTTTAAAACAAATTTAAACAAGATCTGAATCAAATTTAAGCTGAGTTGAAATGATGAAGATTAAACTTAAAGTTCTTAACATTGACATTGAGACATTACACATGATAGTACATGTGATTTTTCAACGACAGAGTTGATGAAATGATATTCATCAAGCGCTTACTTACAATTATTCAGAAGATTAAAAGACTTTCAAGTAGAAAAGTGATCTTCTCAATCAATGTAATACTTAAGCAAAGATAAATTATAACATTTATTATGCTTGAAGTTTAGTATGCTATTTACATATCAGAATCTTTTGTCATTTTTAATGATAACAAGTTCTTGAAATTTCTGACGTTGACTCAAAAGAGAATCACTTGCGATATGATTCAAAAGAATGACATGAAAGATTGAATGAATCTTCATGAATGTTGAAAGATTTAACTCAATGATCAGAGAATTATTCTTGAAGATCTGCTTGATCTTGAAGAAATCAACATTATGATCATTTAACTTAATAGTAAGATGAGTGATGCTGAGATTGCAAATATTCAATCAGACTTCATCTTCGATGAAGTATTTAAAACAAGAATAACAAGAAAGATTAACATTGAATTCATAAATGATTTAAGTTATAAGCATCTCATCATGTAGATGCTCAGTTAGTTTCTTCATCTTCTTGATAAACTTTTCAACATTGATTAACTTGTTTCAAGCTTAAGACGTAAAATTCTCAAACAAAGATTCAAAAGACTTGAAGTTTAAATGTAAGTTCTGATTCAAATTAATCAAGAAGAATGATGTTAAAGTGATTAATGATGATGCATTATTGACGATGAATTTGACTTCAGAAAGTTACTTAACTCAGTCATTCTGCATGTAGTTGACAAAGACTTGAAGATAATGCTTCATGACAGCATTGACTTTCTTGATTTGATCATTGATTTCAGAATGATACATCATTAATAACTTAACATTTATCTTCAGCATTCTACACATATGCTTTCAGACATCAAAGATGAATTATGTGTCTTGATCAAACATGAAGAACTTGAGTAAATCATGATGTTTTCAAACATGAGCATAAAAGCAGTTAATAACTTTTTCAACTTTCATAGAAGTGATGAGAACTAAATGTCTTATTTTGATAAGATGATCAATAAAGATTAAAACATATTTATATGTGATATTCATAAAGATACTGAGCGATAAAAAATCTACATAGTTCATGAAGATATCATGTCAACAATATTTAAAGATTAAAAGAGAACATAATTATTCTTGAGTTTATTATTTAAAGAGCTTAAAACGTGTGTACATGTGACAGTTTCATATGAAGTGTTGAACATACTTATAAATGTTTGATCATCAGTAAACTCAACTGATCAGTTCATAACTTTTTGCTCTTTCTGAGTGATTATTAACAACATTATCATGAGTGAGCTGAATGATACGAAGATGTAGTTTATTTGAGTTGAGCACATACTTTCTTTCTTGAAAGTACAAATCATTCTCGTGTTCTTTACACTCAACTAGAAAAATCTTGTTGTGATGTCATGCTTTATTATGAAGCACTTCAATTATTTGAACTGCAAATTTGTCATTAATTTCAATTTGCTTTCACAATGTTTAAGTGAAAGTGTCAGCAAAATCTTCATCAAGATTCAGAATATCTTGATTTAGCTGAGACTTAACATCTTCAACATTGAATTCTTCAAGTTTTAAATTCATGAAAACTAAAATTTGCAAAAGTGCTGAGATAATTGAAGACAGATGTAACTGAACTGAATCTAAAGTGATGATTTGTGACTGAAGCTTCATGACTTTAATGTTGAAAACATTGAGAGTGAAATTCTTAACAATGTTAAAATTTAAAACATAAATTTTCAGAATTGTTTAATGTTGATATTGATATCAAGAATTGAATGTATTTCTTTCTTTAAAAAGATCTTCTGAGCGACATGTCAAAGCATTCAACTTATCATTGATTTTATTAAGATGATAAGTGATGTAATAGTTAAATTTAAACAGAAACTTACTTCAATGAGCTTGATGATGACTTAACTGCTTAGTTAACATGAAATACTTAAGATTTTTGTGATTCATGATCATCTCAACAAAATAAATAAAGTCTTCAAACTCTGATCATCATTTCTTGAAAGCATAAACAATGATCATGAGTTCTTTATCATAAATCTTGTAGTTACACTCAATTGAGTTATGCTTTTCGAAAAGTAAGCGACTAAATGAAAAATCTCATTCTCATCATATTGAAAAAGAATGTCTTCAAACACATAGTTCAAAGCATTGATTTTTATCACAATCTTGTGATCTGAATTATAGTGATGAAGAATAATCTTGAAAGTGAAGATTTTTTTAAGAATGTTGAATGCAATCTGACATTTCAAGAATTTATAATTAATATTTTATTATTGATTAACTTGAACTTTCAATTTGATTACTTAGACTATCTAAAGACATAGCACATCATTGACATGATGCTCATGCTTCACTTCGATCATCAAAAGCAGATGAGAGACGTCATCAATGTGATGTCAATGAGTGAACGAGAGATGAGTATCATCATCTTGCAAAAGAATCTAATTAAAATAAAAGATATACAAGAGAAATTAAATAAGCTGCAAGTTCTTTATGAACTTAACGAGCGCAAAAACAACGAGCTGATGCTCTGAAAAAAAATGAGAAGACTGATGAATATGACAGAAAAGCTGATGCATCAACGCGTCAATGCATTGATGATTAATTGATGAATGAAGAATCAGTTGAAAAGACTGAAAAAAATAATGTGCAGACTTGAAAAGAAGTTCATGAAAGAAAAGAGATGAGTTGACAGCTGAACAAAAAGAATGAGCGAGAAGTTGATGACATCATTTAGAAATCATCTTGCTCTCAGCATTAACATGTCATTGTCAGTGCAAAATCACTGCAAGAAACTTAAAGTGAAGATCTTCATTAAAGAAAAAGAGAAGATAAAGAGAATCATGATGATTACAACGAAAAACATAGTAGAATAAGCAAGAGAAAGCAATGTCGATGAGATGCTATCAACGCGTAAAGACATAAAGATGATGAAGAGACAATCAAATCTACTCATATTTTGAGTCAAGATAAAAGATAACAAGAAAATACTGAAAGAAAATGACTTTTGAATCAGAAAAATGTCGTTGAATGCAAGTCTGCGCGAAGTCAGCTTCAAAGTGATAGTACACAAGATTAGAATCAAAGAAATGTCTAAAGACATTGAAAAGAAGAAAGCAAAGACGCTGATTAAGATCAATAAAGACATATATTCAAAGATTACAATCAAGAAGATCAAGTGACTCACAAAGAAGAATGAACATAAGAGATAAATTTTGCTGATGATACGTGTAGTCAACGCTGAATTGATAAATAAGCTCATCAATAAAAAAGTATATCACAAGATCAACATAAAAATCACGCAGTTTTATAACTTAAGCTGCAAAGTACATCAGTGTTTAAAGTGTCAAAAATACAATCACAAGACATATGAATGTAAAAACAAGCAAAGATGCATTTACTGCGTAATGAATCATTGCTTGAAACATTGCTTTCATAAACAAACTTAAAACATGTGAAAATGCAAAGCATGTAGAAATACACATAGAGTCTTTGATTTTCAATGTCACAAACAACAGATCAAAAAAGAAAGAATAAAGAAAGTTACAAGAAATAAATCTTTATATCACGTTATAAAAGAACAAAAGAAGCTCAAAGAAAGAATGTTGAAGACATTCACAAAAACATTTATCAATTTAGAATCTTTGATGAGCAATAGCTTGAAGAGAAAGTTGAGATGCTTGATGAACGAAAATCATCTGCTCAGTGCAACAGTCACGTCAGAAAACACTATAATGAATCACTTGATCAAGAAGACAAGATCAAATGAGTTAAAATCAACGTCAATCACATCATTGTCAAAGTTATTCTCTGTTAAGAATTTTATAAATGAGACAAATGCTTCATAAACATTCAAGAGAACATCAAGCAGCTTTAAATGTAAACTTTGATATCTCAACAAAAAGAACTTCAAATACTACAGTACAACGTTCACAAGTTCAGAAACAAAGTGATGATAATGCTACTACATGAGAAAAAGATAAAAAATTATGACATTTTGATTCTTCAAGAACTCTGATGATTCGACGAAAATTTCAGAGCATACTGTTTATCAATGATTGACTTCACGCTGAAGAATAATGAAGATAGAATCTGCTTCTACATAAACAAGAAGATTGACAGTAACATTTGATACTCAACATGATACTTCAAGAATGTAAATACAATTACGTTATAAACATTAGCAGACAATGCACAGACAACACAGAAAATCATATACGTTCATGAGATATACAATTCATCACTCAGAGATCATAAGATCACTCATGAAAAAGAAAATCTTTCAGACATCAAAAAAGCGCTGCAAATGTTGAAAGAATGCATTCTTGTAGAAGACTTCAATCTGCATCACTTCACATGAGAAGAGTCATTCTACTCAAGATAACATTCATTGTTGAATGATTTAATTGAAATGATCACAAGCATTAAGATGTCATTGACACTATCTCAAGACATAATTACGAGAGATTATCAAGAATCTTAAACAATGATAAATTTAGTTTTCATGATAGATAACATCATAAACAGATTAATAAGATGCAAAATTAACAAGAAAATGAAAAACTTCTTGAATCATTTATCAATACAGACAATTATAAATCTCAGAGTCTGCAAAGAGTCAGCGTGAAGATTGTGTTGCAATTGAAAAACAATGAACAAAGAGAAATTCATTAATATTTTGAGAGAACAGATGTTGAAATCACTGTCAAATCAGAAAGTGAGATGTCAACGTATTAATGAATATACAAAGCAGCTGCTGAATGCACTAGAAAAAATTCTTGAGACTTTCACTCTTTGAGTGAGATCACATGAAATGATTAAAGCGAGATGAACGAGAGAGTGCATGAAGATTATCAAGAGTGTACAACGAATGAGAAGAAACTGTTGAATCATCAGAAACTGAGTAGAATACATTTAAGCATGTGACAAGAAGAGCAAGATCATCAGAAAACAGAAACGCAGTGAATATTGAAAAATCATGTAAAACATTAAGTGATTCTCAAGAGAACTGTTTTGAACTGCGAAATAAGCGAGAAATGCAGTCTCAGACACATTGACTCAAACGATGATTTCTTCTTTGATGAAATCAGAATGTTTCAACATCATCACAACAGCACAGAATAAAACAGAAATAATGTTTCATGCTCACTTTTTATCATCTTCAAAGATTTTCATGCTGAATACGAAAGACTTTGAATATTTGCTCTCAATTAAAGATAATGCTTCGCTGACACATTGCAAGATTAAAAGAATCATTTACAAGATGACATTTAACAAGACTTCAAGACACACAAGATACATGAATAAAGTAATGCGCAGACTCATCAACGATGCATCAGAACAGATACACTCTCTTTTTGAAAAATGTTTATAGAAAGAAATATAGCTCACTTAGTTCAAGAATGCAATCACAATAGTGATGTGTAAGTCAGACAAGAAAAACTACTTTAATGCAAAGATATATAAATCAATTGTGCTATTCAACACATTGAGCAAGATATTGAAGTTCATCATATTTGAATATTTGCAAAACATCATGAAAGCTTGCAACTTGATATCAAACATTCAAATGAAAGCTCATAAGCACAAATCAATAAATACAACTTTGCAACTTATTATAAAAAAGATATACATTGTATGAAGTGATACAAGAAGAAGAGTAGTTTCATTGCTGAATCTGAATGAGAAGAATGCATTCAACAATATGATACACAACAGACTTTTACATAACATGAAAAAGAAAAGAGTTTTTAAACTGCTTCTTGAATTTGTGAAGAATTTTCTGAAAGATCAACACATCATCATCACAATTGATGATTACATGATAATGAAATGCAGCGTAAACATTGATATATCATAAAACTTTTTGCTGTCATTGATATTATACTTGTTCTACAATGCAAACTTGTTAAAAGCATGTGACAACATCAAGCTGAAAACTAGCTTCACAAGCTTCGTAAACAACATCAACATTCTAACATACAAGAAATTTACAAAGCGTAATTGCAAAGTTCTTGACAAAATTTATGATAGATGTGAACAATGATCAAAAACGCATGACATCAAATTTTTAAAAACAAAGCATAAGCTGATTCATTTTACAAGAACTTTTAAATTATTCAATATGAATGAGAATTTAAAGCTAACAAAACATCAGATTAATTCAAAATCAGACATCAGAGTTTTGAGAATTTAACTTAACTTTAAGCTAAAATGAGTAATTTACATGCATCATGTCAAAGCAAAGTTAATGATTAAACAGAAAATCATGCAAACAATCATTGAATCTACTTGAGATTCATCAATGATGACAAGAAAGCAGATATACTTCGTGATGACATGCTCTCTGCTTAGTCACGAAGTCATCATATGATACACATCATAAAAGATGAAGAATCATCAAAAAGATCTGAATGTTAAGCTAAAATCAGTACAAGAAAGAGCATTGTGATAAATTATTAATGTTTATCGTGCAACATCAACGAAAGCTTTACAAGTAGAAACAAACACAGTGTCAATAAATATTCACTTATGAAAGTTAATACAAAGATCAATAATAAACATGAATTCTTGAAAATCAGACGAAGTTATTAAAGCAATGATACATTGAATTTGCAACAACTTGATATCAAAAAGAGATTGAAAATCAAAACTGTGCAAAACATTTTTGCAGCTGAAGCAAAAGTGAATGAAAGAAACTCTTGAATGAACAAAGATGAAGTGAAGTCATTTTTACACATCATCTTTCTGAATGAAGTCATTAAAGATGATTATAGTTGCAAACAAGAAAATGTCAATAAAGAAACATAGTCTTAACACATTCATGTCAAAATAAAGAGTTTACTTGAATGATAGTGACAGCAAAAACAATGTCACAGTGATCATAATGAAAGTCAACTGAAAGCTAAATAAGAGATTGAGAAGATTGATTTTAATCATTACTCATCATGAAAAACTGAAGAGATTGATTGCAAGAGCGAAACATCTTGCAGACGTAGCAACAGTGAATCAAGAGAATTATGAAAAGATATACAAGATATACAATGATAGTTAAATCTTTCTGAAAACAGTGAAAATCATGACATTAATAAGAGATCAAACACGTCTGTGATGAATTCAGACTGCGCATGAGAACATTCACTCTCAGAAAATCACGCTGAAGTTGCATTGAGTGATAAAATATGCAAAAGTGTTCAAAAATAAAGTGACAGACAAGATGATTAATGATATACATAAACTGTTGCTATTGCTGATTGAGCATCAACATACGAAGATAGCAACGCAACTGATGCTCATACAAAAACAGATCAGACAAACATGAAGAGTAGTTTAAAAAGAAAAATTTAACGCAGCTCATTTTCAATATCTGATGTCAGAAGTGACTCATTAACATTTGCATTTATACAAAGATTAAACAAAGTTTCACAGCGCATTATTGACGCAGCTACGAATCAAAAAAATTGACTTCAATAAATTTCTACATGAGAGACGTGTACTTAATGTCACAATAACAACATGCAAGTATGATGATGATTGAATGTTAATTAAACATGTTTTGTTAACATGTTTCAGATGAAAGACAGAAAGAAAATCAATGCAATGAAAGAAAAACATCACGAACTTAAAAATGCTCTTAAAATTATGAGCATGATGACAGCAACAATTCGAATGATGTTTTCAATGATCATACTGAGTCAGTTTCAAGCTGTGATGTTATCAAAGAATTAGATGAAAGAAGAGAAAGATGAAGAAGAAACAAGCTCATAAAGTTCTTGCATTGAAAACACTTACAGTATAAAGCGCAGAAAAAAGTGATTTCATAAACGAAAAGAACGCTGCGCTAAAGCGATGCTCGCTACATTATATAAAATCTTGCATAAACTCACAATGAGTGTTGAATCAAGTAAGAAATAAAAAAAACAAAAAAAAACTGTTATTGACTTTGCGAAGAAAAGACTCTTTGAATGCTTTCAATCATTGAAAGTTTATCTCATTTTCTGATTTTTCATTTCTGACTCTGCATCAGTGACATCTCATCTGAGTCACTACTCACGCAAGAGAAATGATCAACACGTCTCTTCTTGACTTTTATCATTTATTATGTTGATTTATGAGTGACTAAACTGCGTGTTTCAAGCACAACTGTTGTTAAGCTCAATGAGTTTGCTGAACTGAGAAAGTTCATAAACTTTGAAAAGTTTATTAAATCTGCAAAGCTTGAAAACAGTGAAGAGTTCAAGAATTGCAAGAGTGTGCAATTGTATTTAGATGCTTCTGAATATTTGAATGATTTATTTCTATAAATTTCAAATGCTTGTTTCATTTGCTGTTGTTATTTGAAATAGATGCATCTTCAGAGTTTGTGATTTTCATTGCAGTTAATGCAACATCTTTTATTTAAAGATGTCATACATTTCTTAATATGATGTTTATCTGCGCACTTGACACAGCGTTGATTCTTTTTGCAGAATCTGATCATGTGATCAAATTCTTGACATTTGAAATACTGTGTGATGCAACAGTTCTTCTTGAACAGCTCATATGCACATTCATGATATGCATTTAACATATTCACGTTTATCAATTGATTTATCATTGCTTCGATCATTATCTTCACGATGAGCAATGAATGAGTCTTTTCGCTCTTTACTACTTTCTTGAGTCAGACTATTCTTAGAATCTTCAGATTTTCATGAAGTTTCACGTTATTCTTTATCAGCTTTCTAATGACTTTCTTCTGATTGTTCATGTTAATTGTAGTGTGCATCTCATATGTCAGCACTGCAAAGATTTGTCATGATATACATGTCAAGTTCATAATTTTTTTTGCTCATTTTTAAGTCTTTTTCAGATTTGCTTAAGCATTTGAGCTGACTGCGTGAAGAAAGAAGTCTTCACTACTCAGCTTGCAAAGAAACATGATCAGATTTCATTGATTCATTGACATGTTTGCTATTTTTTGAAGAATCTGCTTGATGATTTTCTTCTGCATCTTTTTTATTTCTTCTTTGTCTGCTATCTTTATCATGATTTTGCATTTCTTACAAAGCAACAATGATCTTTCTTTGAAACATTACTTTCTCATTGATAATTCTTCTTTTATCATGTTTGCTCATGACATGATTTTTGATGAGAAACGTGTATTTCTCTGCATTTGTAACTGCTTGCTTAGCAGTTAAACTGATGTCTTCAATTTCTATACATTCTTTGCGATGAACATGTTTTGAATCATGTGATGTTTTTCTTCTGATTCAAGTTGAAAATGATGCATCAACTTCAATGCTATTTCTTTTCACAAGTAATTTTTGCTCATCTCTTTCTTTAACATTGATGTCTTTATTAGTAAATTGATAATGTCAACTATCTTCTCTTCATCATTGCATAAATGTTATGATCTTGCATCACTGTTTTCTTATGACATGTCAACGTTGCTTGCAATCATCTTTGAACTTACATTGTTGCAACTCATGCAATTCATCATCATTTGATCATTCTTTAAATTTACTCTGTCTTGCATGTAATGCTCTTTTTCAAGATTTATTGTGCATGTGTTATGATTGTTTTCTAAAAAAATCAATATTAAAAGAACATAATTTTTTTTGATTCTTACTCAATTCAACACTCATTATGAGTCTATGCAAGATTTTATATATTGTAGCGAGCGCTGCGCTAGCGTAGCGCTCTTTTCATATCTACTATCGCTTTTTCTCTGCGCTTTATACTGTAATTGTTCTCAATGTGAAAATTTTATAAGCTTACTTCTTTTCTACTTTCTCTTTCTTTCATTTGATTCTTCAATGACATCACAGTCTGAAATTGATTCAGTATGCTTGTTGAGAATATTATTTGAATGATTGCTGTTGTCACACTCATGATTTCTAGAAACTTTCTCAAGTTCATGATGTTCTTTTTGCATTGCATCATCTTTCATTCTATCTTTCATTTAAAACATATTAATAGAACATGCTTAATCAACATTTGATCTTTGTTACATTTGCATGTCATCATAGCAACATTGAATACTCATCTCTCATGTAGAAATTAATTGAAGTCAATTTTTCTCATGCATAACTGTGTCAATAATGCATTGTAAGACTTTGCGTGAATCTTGTGCAGTTGCAGATGTTGATGTATCATCTTTGATGTCAGATATTGAAAATGAGCGACGTTGAATTTCTTCTTTCAGACTATTCTTCATGTTTATTTGATCTGTTTCTGTATGAGCATCAGTCTCATCATCACTTCAGTGCGCTGATGCTTAATCAGCAATAAAGACAAATCATGTACATCATCAATTATCTTGTTCATCACTTCATTTTCAAGTACTTCTGCATGTTTCACTACTTAATGTAGCTTCAGCGTGACTTCTCAAGATCAAATGCTCTCATGCGCAGTCTGAACTTGTTGCAAACGTGTTTGATTTTTTGTTGATATCATAACTTTCACTGTCATCAACGTTTCAACAAAAAGCTTAGATAGCTTGTGAGCTAGTGAGCAGAATTCATTCAATACTAATGCGCTTAAGACGCATATGCTAGCTACTAGATGAGATGTTTGCTACAAGCTAGCTGTTAACTGAGTTTGCATTGTTGATTAGCTTACATGCTATATAAATCAGCTATAAGCTGATTTAGCTGATTTAACACTACTCTTCATTCTACTCATTTATTTACTCGCTCATTTACTCTTCATTCTACTCATTTATTTACTCGCTCATTTACTCTTCATTCTACTCATCTATTTACTCGCTCATTTACTCTTCATTCTACTCATTTATCTACTCGCTCATTTACTCTTTATTCTACTCATTTATCTACTTTTCATTCTACTCTTTATCAAACGCGTCAATCGAGTGCATAAAACACGTTAAACAATGCTTCAAACAATGCTTTCTACATGACTTTCTACCTACTCATCACTCTACATGCTCAGCTATCTACTTGATAATCTTCGCTTCAAACTTTATAAAGTTGACGTTAGAAAGTTCAAAGTTTTCATCTTCTTTTTCCCTTCATAGTTTCTACTTTCTAGAACAACAACAATTAAAATATCAACATGTTCAGCTATTAACTCAGCTATCAACTCAGCTATCTACTTGTTCATCTACTAGTCAGTCTACTCGCTTCAAAACATGCTTCAAAAGACGCGTTAATTAAGCGCATAACACAAGTTAAACAATGCTTCAAACAATGCTTTTTACTGAGCTTTTTACTGAGCTTTCTACTGATTTTTCGATCAATCTTTCTACTGATCTTTCGATCAAGTCATTTAGTGAGCTTTTTACTGATCTTTCAACCGATCTTTTTACTGATCTTTCTATCGATTTTTCTATCAATCTTTCTATTAATCTTTCTATTGATCTTTCTACTGAGCTATCGACTGAGCTTTTTATCAAACGCTTTATCAAACATTCTACATGCTTCAAAATACGCGTTGATCGAGCGCATGACATGAGTTAAACAATGCTTTCTACATGACTTTCTACATGACTTTCTATCAAGCGTTCTTCATGTTTTTCTATCAAGCATTCTTCATGTTTTTCTATCAAGTACTCTTCATGTTTTTCTATCAAGCATTCTTTATGTTTCTCTATCAAACACTCTATCAAACACTCTATCAAACACTTTTCATGTTTTTCTACCAAGCGTTCTTCATGCTTTTTTATCAAGCATTCTTCATGTTTTTCTATCAAGCACTTTATCAAGCACTCTTCATGTTTCTTTATCAAGCATTCTTCATGACTTTCTACATGATTCTTTATCAAGCATTCTTCATGTTTAAATAAATGGTTAAATAGCTACTTAAATAATCAATTCATCAAATGATTTATTTGATTACATATGAATCTTGAATGTAAAAACGTATGAAAAGTGAACATGTATTACGCATTATATCTTTTGAGCAATTGATGTCTTTTGAGCAAATGACTGTCATCAAAAGATACAAGCGCTTGTAGCTAGCTATTAGTCATTAATGAGTGTGCTGTTGAAGCTTGCAAGCTAAAAGCTCAGTTAAACATATGTTTTTAACTGATGCTAGCTTGATGAGCTTGTAGTCAATTTTAGCTGAATTTGTTGAAACGTTGATGATTTTCAAAGAAGTTTAACTATCATTGTATACTTTGTATATCTTTTCATGACACTCTTGATTTGCTGTTGCTACGTCTGCAAGATGTTTTGCTTTCGCGACTAATTCTTTCAGCTCATCATGATAAGTGATGATTAAAGTCAATTCTCTCAATCTTTTATTTAGCTTTCAGTTCATTCTCATTGCAATCGCTGTAACATCATTTAAGTAAACTCTTTGCTTTAACATGAATATGTTGAGATTATGTTGTCTTATTGACATTTTCTTATTTGCAACTATAATTATCTTCAATGACTCTGATCAGAGAATTACTGTGTAGAAATGACTTCAATTCATCTTTATCTGCTCAAGTGTTTCTTTCATTCACTTTTGCTTCAGCTGTAGAAATGTCTTGCACAGCTTTGATTTTCAATCTTTTTTGAATATCAAGTTGTTGCGAATTCAACGCATTATCATCTCAATAACTTCGTCTGATTTTTGAAAGTTCATGTTTGTTATTGATCTTTGTATCAGCTTTCATAAGTGAATATTTATCAACATCATGTTCATTTTCATCTGTAGAATCTCTGTTGATATCATTTAATAAACATTAATAATCTGTCACAATGCTCTTTCTTGCACTGATTTCAGCTTGATGCTTAAACTCTTTCAATGATCTTTCACTTTCTGTGATGTATATCATATAATGACTTCGTGACTAAGCAGAAAGTGTATCATCACGAAGTATATTTACTTACTTGTTGTCATTGATGAATCTCAAGTAAACTCAATAATTGTCTGCATGATCTTTTGTTTAATCACTAGTTTTGCTTTGACATGATACATGTAAGTCACTCATTTTAACTTGAAGTTCAATTGAACTTTCAAGATTTTAATATTTGATTTTGAATTAATCTGATGTTTCATCAACTTTACATCAACTTTCATATTGAATCATTTAGAAGTTTTCATAAAGTGAATCAACTTATGCTTTGTCATCAAGAATTTGATATCATGCGTTTTTGATCACTGTTTGCATTTATCATAAATCTCATTAAGAACTTTGCAGTTACATTTTATAAACTTTTTGTATATCAAGATATTAACATCATTCATGAAGTTTATAAAGTTAGTTTTCAGCTTAATGTCATCACATGCTTCTAACAAGTTCACATTGTAAAACAGATATAATATCAATGATAGCAAAAAGTTTTATAATATGTTAATGTTCATGTTGCATTTCATCATCATGTAATCATTAATTGTGATCATGATGCATTAATCTTTCAGAAAGTTCTTTACAAATTCAAGAAGCAGTTTAAAAACTTTTCTCTTCTTCATGTTATGTAAAAGTCTGCTGTGCATCACATTATCAAATGCACTCTTCTTATTCAGATTCAGCAATGAGATTACTCTTCTTCTCATATCACTTCACACAATATATATCTTTTCTGTAATTAGTTGTAAAGTTGTATCTGTTAATTTGTGATTGCAAACTCTCATCTTAGTATTCAATATTAAGTTGCAAGCTTCTATGATATTTTGCAGATGTTTGAATATAATGAACTTCAGTATTTTGCTCAATGTGTTGAATAACACAATTGATTTATATATTTTTGCATTGAAGTAGTTTTTCTTGTCTGACTTTTATATCATTATTGTGATTATGCTTTTGAACTGAATTGACTGTATTCTTTTCTGTAGACATTTTTCAAAGAAAGAATGTATTTATTCTGATGTATTGTTGATGAGTCTGCGCATTATTCTATTTATGTATTTTGTATGTCTCAATGTCTTGTCAGATGTCACTTTGTAAATGATTCTTTTAATTTTATGATGCATTAATGAAGCATCATCTTTAATTGAGAGTGAGTACTTGAAGTCTATTGAGTTCAGCATAAAAATCTTTGAAAATGATACAAAGTGAGTTTGAAACATCATCTTCACTTTATTCTGTGCTGTTATGATGATGTCAAAATATTCTGACTTGATCAGAAAGAAAATTGTTGCTTGAATTAATGTGTTTGCAACTGCATTTCTTGTTCATTTTGCAGTTTTAAACAGTTCTCTTAAGAATTGTTCAACATTCTGCATGATTTTTCAATATTCACTGCATTTCTATTTTTTGATGATCTTGCTCTTTTTATCACATGCTTGAATATACTTTGTTCAGTCATCAACAATTCAACAGCTTTTTCTCATTTGTTGCATATTCTTGACAATCTTCATACACTTCTTCATTCATTCTGCTTTAATCATTTCATGTGATCTCGCTCAGAAAGTGAAAATCTCGATGATCTTTTTCAGTGCATTCAGCAGTTGCTTGATGTATTCATTTATGCATTAACATCTCATCTCATGATTTAACAGTGATTTCAACATTTTGTCAGAATCGTGCCTAGATAAGTCAATCAGCGAAAGTCAGAATTGAATAGTGCTTGATCTTTAAAGATAGCTATAACTGAATATTAAGAATACAGAAGAAGATGAGTACAAGAGCTTCTATTTAAGTAATATTCAGAGACTGCGCTA
>JAABUV010003095.1_pt1 | contig 21556 bp, 26 predicted proteins | sample 5559971 | NCBI WGS metagenome assembly JAABUV01 (sample SAMN10711881, study PRJNA513362) | rock metagenome | isolation source: Antarctica rocks | place: Antarctica: Victoria Land, Knobhead nord | collected 2015-12-19
TGCAGTCCCGACGTAAGTCGGCATACCGCAACCGGATGTACTCGATCTATTACAACATCATCTACTCTTGCAACTAAACGAGTTAAGGGATGGCAGTACGACAAGTGTAAGTTCCCGTCCACCCCATGGTGAGTCGCCCTGCACTGACTATACAGCGCTCACGACGACGTGTACTTTCTAGATCGACAAGGATGCACCGTTCGCGGATAATGGAGGAACACTGAGATTGCGGAATTCCGAGCACGCAATGCTCACAACAGAGCGCGATCACACTATGGCCGGCGGCTCGGCGCAGAGGACTGAGTCTCGGACCTCAGACTACAAAGACCCTCAGCCACAGCTTCAATTGGAGACGACAGATCGATTGACTTGGAAAGCGGTCGTATGGGATCGTCTTTTGTGGGTGGCAATGTGCTCTAATGCTGGCACATCAATACATCTATTATCACAGGTCAACGCCATACATGTGGGTTGATAGGTGTGACATATGTGCGTGTACTTCAGCACGGTGGCACCTGCAGCCCAACACGACATTGCAGATGAGACAGTATCGAGCCTGCATCCCTTTGCTCTTTGTGACATTTTTAGCATTGGTCTTCGCGTGGTAAGATGTCCTTTAGCAGATAGATGGGAGAGCTGAGCAACCCAGGGCTAGTCACGATAGCAGTCGATGGAGACAGACCCGAATTCGATGCCGGCTTATTCATAAGGCCAGCAAATACTCTATTCACATCCTGTCACTCACAGCATATTGACGAGCACATGTCTTGTTGGTAGCAATGCCTATAAGGGCTGCAGTGGAACCAATGCTGCTCGAACCAGAAGGAGCTTGTTTTGCAAGCTAGCAGCTTTCGGAGCTGCCGATGGGTGTGTTGTCAACCGTTAACGGTCCACATCGTGTCGCTACCCATTGTCGTGTTAGGCTGTACCCTGCTGTCGTAAGATCTTACGGGTAGTCACGTCGAGGCACAATCTGCCGTCAATACCGGTACGCCGTCGTCCCAAGCAGCTTGAGCGTTATATCAAAGATCAGTACACCCACAACACCAGAACGGAGCCGGAACGACATTGCCGTAGACGCGCAAGTACCAAGCCCAGTCACGATTGCAAGCAACTCTCAGTATGATGCTGGTTGACTCCTGTCCTACGTGTGTGAGCTTTTCGTGATGCTCCTTCTTGACTCCTAAGTGAGGAAATGATGTTCGCTCAAACTGTGACCCACAGGTAGGTGCTGTCATTACCGGGTCGCATTCGCTCCAACACAGGCTGTCTTGAGCTACTTCATCGTCATCTACGGACGTGGTATCCAAGAACTGCCAGTGTCGTAGCCACGACTGCCGATGGGACTTATCTCTTCCAATTGTTCGTCCCTTCTCGATCTCATCGCCCTATACAACGTTTTCTAGCGGACAAAGAGAGCCTTCCTTCAGTGCTTGCTGCCTGCCGCAGGAAAGATGTAGATCCAGATATCGAGAGGCAGGCGAAAGATCCGGGGATGATAGCTCAAAGCTGGAGTATGGTTGCTCGTCGAGCAGCGTCCTTATCGCTAGATCATCTCTCGGAGTCGATCCGTCTTCCCGTCCACAAAAGATTTTCTTCTATTGGTTGCTCGACTGTGCTGGAGAAGCCCTCACAGTGTAAGACTTGTCACTTTAGGCCGGGAGCTCCACGATTGCTTCAGTCAATGGCCAATTCACTCCGCAGTTTTTGCAGTTGTTGTTCAGCTTGCCGAAGCTCGTATTCTCTAACAGCGATTCTGTCTTCATGCTCTCGAGCAGCTTGCAGCTCTTTTGCGACGTCATTGGTTGCCTCGCGTGCAGCTTCGGCTTGTTGCTCCAGCTGTTGGGCTTGCTCAGACGTTTGGTTAGCTCTAAGTGCCAGTGCCTCAATCTCAGGTAGTGTGTTGCGGTTGTCTTTGATTTCCTGCTGCGAGACTTCGAGCTCGCGTTTCAATTGACGCATCTTCACGACGAGCTTGCCAAGATAGATCTCATCTCTCTGTGCGCCGTCACGTTTCAAATTACCAGGGGTAGCATGTGCGTTATGCAAAGCGTCCGGTAACACGCCTATAAGCTCGTTCCCGTCGTTTGCGCAAGTCTGCGTTGCTCTAGCTGGTTGCTGCGCATTGCTCTCTTCAGGCTCTCCATTGTCCATGGAAGATCTTTCCATCCCAGTGACCATGTCAGCCTGCCCTCCAGAGAACGAGGTCGGCGATGTAGTAGTGGCTGTTTCGCGAGAAGAGGAATTGCTCTTCGCCTGCTCTATGGAGACAACCGGTGTGTTCGTAAGCATGTTGGATGACGTAAGCGTACGCTGTACCTGTTGCGCTTCCAGAGGCTGGTGGCGGCCCCATAGCGCTACCTCCAGTCGAGCTTCTTTATTGGAGAGTACAGTGTTGTCGATTGCAGACTCTCCGCTCGATGCATCGTGCATAGATTGGGAGGTAAGCACCTGCCCAGCCTCGAGTTCTTCGTTTGACAGCTTCCAGATACGACGTCGCGCATTTTCTTTGTCCTGGTACTTCCAAATGTCAGGCTTCTTCTTATTCACATGGAGGCTACAGGTGGATAGTATGCTCGACTTGAGCCCTTCTTTCCCTCTTTTCTGGTAGACCTCTGGTCGGTACTTCGCGAACCACTCAACCATTTCATCCGCGTCGAGTCCGTCAGGGTGTTCCAGTTGCGCAGCTCTGATATCGTCCCAGTACGTGTGACGTGGTGATCTAGCGGCGGACTTCTCCTGGGAAGCAGATGGTATCTTGCTATGCTCTATAGACAGTGTCCAATCATCGGGCGCGTTTCTGGCGGGGATAGGAGTCTCGGTGTTGTTGGAGGATGTCCAGGAACGCCAGTTTGCGATGGCGCTCTTCGTTCGTTTGGGGGGTGGTACTGGCGAGTAGGACAGATTATCTACAGTAGTCAGACGTGGAAAAGTCTCTAGCAAAGGCGATAATGATACGTACTTGCTCTCTTTTGGGTTAGCCTGGCCAACGAACTCGACTCCGAATGATCCATGACGCACCCGCGATGAAACGAGAAGTGTTCTATATGCTTGTTGGATTGTAAGAGAGGAATACGCAACGTCGCCAGCGCAAACGAGACGTTGAACAACCGGAAGCGGTCCTTGTAGTCACTACCGTGGCATAACGCCCACCAAAAGGAGGCTGGATCCATTGCACGAGAAGACAGCACACAGCGACGGATCGTGGAAATTGGGTCCGATGGCGACAGCGGAAGACGCAGCGAAGTACAATGCTCGCGACTGGCGCCCATGCTAAGGTGGATATGATCAGGGCTATGATGCAGGAAAGAGCGTGAGATGCACAAGTAAAATATTTGGTGGGCGGGCTTGCTTAGGCACAGGTCCTTGGCAAGCGAGCTTTTGAAGTCTCGGCTCCGTACGCATGCAAGAAGCAATACAACAACCTTCTCATGCGCGAGATTGCCGATGACACAATCTGACAGCTCCTCGTGCATGTCTCGCTTGTCGAGAATAACGTCACGCATACCGGTGTATGCAGGATCGAGCGACCGATATCCTGTCAGCACGCGACGCGCGGCGCGCGATCACGATGGGTCTCGGGGCCAAGCATTCTAGGGTACAGAGCGACCGCTCCATAGAAGTATAAGTTAAATTGACCCAACGATATCCACTTTGTGTCCAGCCGCAAGTCCTTCCAACGGTATCAGGACGGGCCATGGCTCACCAAGGCGACGTATTGACGGTGTGGTGGAATTTCTGGATGTACAGTATCCAATCCATAACGGTTTCTAGGCGTGCCAGGTCTGATTTCCTGCTTTCCTCGAGGCTTTCAAATGCTGAGAGGACTGGCTGACGTGTGAAGGCACTTTTGTCCAGGACTGGGACATTTCTTGAAACACTAGAAGGATGATTTGGTATCGACCTTGTCTCCAGCACGCGCAATGGCCTCACTAGGTTCGAAGAAATTGACGCACGAACGCTATTCGCGGCTCTATAACAGCAAGGGTGCTTGAATGCTGCCAGTGCTTACAGAACAGCGAAGTGACACTATCTTGCAGACGAGGAAAGGAAACGCCCGCACCGATGTTCCAACCAGGAGGTCCTGAATGAGCTTTTAGAATACGGTCACGACTATGTTGATAATGCATATCCTGCACCTGTATGCTTGACAATCCCGCTGAGTTGCTATCTCAAGGTCTCCGAGTCGACGCACAAAGCCTCACAAGGTCGACCATAACTCTTGGGTGACGTACGAGGGAGCGCACTATCTAGTCTATGCGACTGATTAAACATTTCGTTCCTACGTCTACGACGATTGGAGGACCCGGACGCGAACCTTGCCACAGCGACAGTAACAATCCGTAGAAAAGCATCTAAAGTTCTACACCTTCAGGACGTAGCTGCAACAATGACTTCAGCCGCTAAAAATCTCAGCCATTGGTCTCGCTCCGCCATTGCCAGAAGAAGAGACTTCTCGTCCTCACAAGCATGCTCAAACTGGGCACCCGAACATCACTCTTCATCGTCTGGTCCTACTAGGGTGTCCGACTGCGTTATGCTTCCATCTCAGTCAGGGACGGCATTGACTGATGAAACGCCCTCTCCAGATGCTCACATTGTTCCGAGGCAGATGGCAACGGGTATCTCTCGGTCTACTCAACAGGGTTCGCGGGCAGCGTCGAACCCGAGACGGAGAAGGAGGAGGGCAGGATCGCCAAAGCGGACCCAAGAACTCTCCGAAAGAACCTCAACGGCCGAAGAGCGTGACGAGGGCAGTTCCTCGTCTGCAAGTGAAGACGGGATCGTCCAGGACCCGCTCATAAGGCGCATGCAACTGACGCGAGAAAGCTACGGGGAGTTTGGGTTCGACATCGATCTCGTGTTCCGTCACGAGTTTCCTGACTTCGAGCCATGCGGGATAAGTCTTGCCAAATCCGCCAAGCTGACAACGCTCAGTGGAGGGACGGTCGTGAAGCTCAAATTGCGAGTTGATGGGATCAAAGACCATCTGAGGCGCTTCACGCAGCAGGGACGCATGGATCAAGAGGTGAACCTAGCGCGTTGCCTCTCGACGAGAAAAGACATCCACCCGGGACACGGCGATCCGATCGCCGTCTCAATGACGATCTATCAGCAGAGGAAAGGCTGCAGGGATGTGGTCAACCTCTGCGATTTCGAGATGTACTCGTGCATGATCGTCTTGCGTGCCACAGATAGGCCAGGGGTACGTCTCTCATCCGAATCCATCCAAAGCCCATGAATAAGTGACGTGCTGACGATAACGCTAGTATGAAGCGTTGAAGCAGAAGATTGCCGAAGAGAACGAGATCAGTACCTCGACGAGTTGCGCGATGTATACCATTGCGTGCACTGCGTTCTTGACCGCCTCGACTTGGCTTGGCGTGGCCTCCACCTGCTCCTAGCCCTGTTTCTACGTGCGTCCATCCCTCAATCCTTCTCAAGTCGTCCGTCTAGCAGATGCACAAGCTTACCACCCTGTGACAGTGCGCATACCGTTGAAGAAGTTGATCCCACCCTTCGCGGTCGCCACGCGGCCAGCTGGTATCGAGTTGCTTAGCAGAGAGCTAAACAAGCCCGATTTCTCCGGACTGTGTGTGCGATTTCTTCGCTCGTTACTAGCTCGTGCGAAGCTGAGCAACGAGCCTGAGCTGCGGTTTCCTTCTCCTCTTGAGAGGCTGGAGGAGTGGTATGGTTCAGGGGTTCCGTGAGTCGTCTACCCTTGGAATCGTCCATTCTGTGAACTGACCGCTGGAATGCCGCAGGGTACGGGACGTCCTGCGATACCGTGAAAGATCAGCATCTCCACACAGCTGGCAGGTGAACAGAGTCACAACTTTCGGTGACTCTTACAGCAGCTTCGCAGTTCGTCATCCGACAAACCAGTCGACATCTCATCCTCCGGATGTATTGTAGCCAAGAAGTGGCGGGCAAGCTTTCTCTCGGGGACGATGTACGGGACTTTTCTGCCCAGGTTCCTTTCCGGTCGGACACAGCAAAAGCAGGTCCGTCGCGACGCCACGCAGTCAAATCTTCTTGTTGACGACGGGCATTGTTTAGGAGCTCTGTCGAACAACGGTGATACCACGTCATACTGCCTGTTTCGCTCACGCGGGGGCCTGTGCGGTCGTTTCAACCCACTATTCTAACTGTGTAATATTGTTGCGCACGGTTTCACGGTACGGCACCGAAGTGCTAATGTGTGGCGGCTGAAGTTACTGCCGCTTTGAGCTCTAGCGTGCGCCGCTCGCGGAGGCTAGTTACAGAAACGGCAGTCGCGCGACTCTTTCCGTCGAGCAACCGAGATGTCCTTTCCTCAGTCAACTAAGATACTGAGTACTCTCGTCTCGGTGGTTATCAAGGACATGCGATGAGCTGGCAGCGAAGTACGGGTGGATTAACATGTTGCGTGAGGAAGCGGGTCAGGCTGGGAAGCGGACCACTACGCAGGACGTGACTGCTCATTCGCAGTCGGCACGAAATTGTCGCTTCTTGATGATAGTACTGATGATCATGACGATGATGATTATCATTCAGGCTATGCACGGAGACCGTATGGGCCCTCCCCAAGCGCTGCTTCACATTTCCTTTCACACCGCCTTTAGCTCATGATCCGAGAGATTGAGCCAACATCCCAGTAGACATTTATAGCTCCCTACGAGGCGAAACATCTGCCTCTCGATCGACATAGGCAAAGCGTTCCATGACCTGTCGCCCGCTGCCCAGTACATGTCCAATGGAAGTCAGCGCCTTCTACCGTGGTGATGCACATAGCATGAGCATGGCACTGTCTTATCCACTCGCTGTTCTCTCCGTCTCGTGTCATCCACCCGTCCTGTCCGATCTTCGCTTCATCTGCTCCCCACGCTCCCGCATCCTCTCGGTGGAACCGGAATAAGGGCCGCTTGTCCGTTGGTCTTGACTGTAGGTCGCGTTGCCTTGCTCTTAACGGTAGCTCCTGCGGCCGATCGATCACCTTTCGTCGCTGGTGAGGCCTCCGGCAGACTCTGGGATGTCTTGAGGGTCGATTATCGCGTGTGGTCGTTCGTGAGGAGCCTCGTGTTCCCCACATAGCGAAGCTGCCACAGCCGGCAGACTGCGCAACGTTGTTCGAAGTCGCTTGGCTCTTCTGCTGCCTTCCAGGCAAACAGAAGGTTCGTAGCCGGCACGACGTACAAGAGGGACCTCGTCGCCGGCCATGGATGGGTAGGATTTGGTGTTCCGCTAGATGCGGTGTTCCGACAAGGGGTGAAATAGGCTACCCTTATAAATTCATTCATACAGCGTGGATCGAGGGATGCAAAACGTTGTCGCAACGACACCAACATCCTGATGTCATCCAGTTTCAGTCCAGCAAGTGCCTCATCAATTGGCTTCATAATTGCGGTGCTACGGTTAGATGAAGACGACTCGAACTTGGAAACCGGAGCATCACGTGATCGGTTGCGTCACACAGAGCAGCATGGTTAAAACTACACCGTCGATGCACGCATGGTGGCACGCACGCCGCGCACACGTTGCGAAAGACGTTGTCGCTCTACATTATGTACATTATCCGTGCAAGACGTCCTCACAATGTTAGATTCGAACACGGGACATGGAAGCCTATGGGAACATACGTCTTATACGTGGAACGAGACATTATCTATCCCGCAGTGGCGTTGCTTATGGGTGCCTCCGTAGGTACAGCACTGCGACATAATCTAGCGCGCTTTGGTAAGGCTTTACTACGCTTCTGTTTCCTCTTCTCGTGGATGATTAAAGAGAAGCAAACCACCTAGAGACCAAACAACTAAATCTCGACCTACTAACATTAATCCTCCACATCTTCTACACTACTATCGCTATTAGGATCAGACTCGGTATATACATAGTCAAGTACATTCTCCTTCATCTGAGAGTTCATACGTTTCTAAGCGCTCGCCCTATCGACTTCTTCAACCCTTCCCTCAAACTCTCCCCTTCGGCTTGTCCAGCAATCTAAAGGACTTCCTAAGTGCTGATTAAACAACTTCCGATTTAGTGCGACTCGCTTACCTGATTTCCGCGCCTTTCGGGTACAGAGAAGTGTGTCCTACTCTGTATGCGCTTCTAAAGTGTAGCATTCTCACTTTAGACACATTATATACCTAGGTTATCCGCCCTCAAAAGCGCTAGCTAGAGATACAACGCCTTGGCATTGCAGATCCAAAGATTGAACACTTTGCTCGCTTGGCAGAGCTCAGTACTATCTAGTAGAGAGCTATGTAGAAGGTTGAGGTCAAGGGTGGACGTCCAGCTGGGTATTCAGTGGGTAGAATGGTCGGGAGTCAGACTACGGCAAGCTTGTCGAGCACTATAATTGCACTTCGCGGGTACACTGGTAAGAGCTGTTTCCTGTGCTCGGATATACATCTCTGTCTACTGAGCTCACCAAATGCGGCCGGAATTGAGGCGGGAAGCTACGTCGGTCTCTAAAGTCAGTGCTCGCTTGAACAGACCAAACTGTTACTGACATGTCGCAAGGCGCACAGCGACAAGAAGAAGGAGACACTCCCGCCCAATCGTGGAGGTGGAACTGGGTCAGCGTATCATATGACTGACCAAGCCACACCAAAAGCAGTCGACTGGACCAACTGACCTACAGACCAGACAGGTGGATGAACGGTCGGAATGACCAACTGCCCTGGGCCATGGTCGAATGGTCAATGGTCGCCACGAGACACGAATCTCATATGTTATTTGGACATTTTGTTTTTCTTGGTCTCATTCTGCACGAAATTAGACACGAGTGCACGTCAGGTGGTGTACATGGATCTCAGTGGGTGCACTTTGGGAGATCAAGCTCACAACTCGCTCGACACATTGATGTTGAAGGGTATACCGACCAATGATAAGGGTTCGTGGGTTTTGCGCCTGTCCAGTTGGATTCTGAGTAGATAGGTATCCATGGTTGTATGGCAAGACGGTCTGAGCGATCATAGATGACGTCCATACAATGACACATCGTCTACTCATAATTATTGGTGTCGATCACAGCATCAGATATTGCGCCCAGTCGAGAGGTAAGACGACTGACACACCTTTAGTCGCCATCATCCCATTCTACGCATCGACCTACCCAGCGAGAGTGCACCGCAATACCGTTCCTTCCCGGCGGGCTAACTTTCTCCGCTTGTTCTTCTGCTCAATGTTGCATTAACACATCTTCGAAGCTCTGGTGGGAGTCGGCCTCGGAGAAACTTGATGGCCCGTAGAAGTCAGTAAAAGCCCAATATGCTGCTACTTCGAGCATGCCCGCGGGCGGCTGGAAAGCAATCATCGCGGAATGCCTACTGGCTTATCTCTTGTCAAGGGACTGGGCTGTCGTCCCAAGTCCAGGACCTCCGAGACGACGTCGAGAGCTTAGCATCTGATACTTGTCAGTCCCATCCGACGGCCTGCAAATATCGATAACAACCCATTGTCCCAGAGGCGTGCAGATGTAAACCCGGCGTGCTGCTACAGGACCACTGGCGTCTCGCAGCCTGCCGCGTGCCCGCACAGCTGCGTCTGCCGCTAGTGTCATAACTAGCAATTCCGCAGGCGCAGTCCTCGGAAGATCGAAATGTGGCGTTGAGGTTGCCTCGAGGCAAAGCGGCTCATCTCTTCGTCGCTTCCGATCACCGCGGGTTGGAGCATCTTGAATGAGGTCCAGCTTGGGCGGTGCTTTGGTTTTGTTTGTATAGTATCGGGTTCGCAGGACTTGGTGGGCGGATCGTAGGTGTATGTAAGGAGAAGCGTAGCTAGGTGCAGATATGTTCGAGAGGCTGGAGGATGCGAAAGGAGAGCGAGACATCGTGACACGTCGTTAATAATATGTATCTGACTTTGGAGTAACACGCAGATCGTTGTGGGCGTCCTGTTCTTGGTATCCCTTACTTCCTCCACTTCGTCCATCCTAGCACATCCACGAATACCTGCAGGCGCGCCCGCTTCTTGGGCCTCAGCACCTCGTCACGCTCACTTTTAACAAGGTAGGTCGAGTGGTGTCTGCGAATTTGTCTGATCGGGCAATATGAACACGAATCGTCGGAGAACAAAGCTGGTGGATGGCGTGAAATAATGGAGTCGACAAAAACGCGCCGCGACCCATCTTCCACGTCAGATGTACGAGCCTTCGATACGTACCTGCACCTTCTTCTATGCGCACCTCTCACCGCCCCAATTTCCAGCAAGGGATCGCGTTGCCGGCGAAAATTCTCGCCGTGTGCAACCAGCCATCTTGTTCTGCATACCGGATGCTGCATGGCGTAGTCGGATTCCCTCAATCTTGATCTTCCAGCGGCGGGTGGGATGAGCAGAAGCGCAGGTACGTGGCCATTGAGTCAAGATCACGAGACAACGGTTGAAGCTGTCATGTACGTGCTATCTTCCATGGGCTTCCCGTATGAATACTGAGCACTACCGAGGGTGCTGGGCATACACATGTCCATGTATCCTGTCAGGCTGTTCTGACGAGCAAGGCGCCTGGCTGCTCGGCTCCGGCAGTGCCGTTGTGTCTTTCGGACTGTGCTACCGCGCTGATGATAGTAATGGTACATTTGCGCTGCTACGCATGTTGACGTAGCGCGATCAATCCTGAGAGCGTTCGCGCAAACCAGTCTGTTCGCGGGCATTCAACATGCCGCTTCCCTGCCATTGACACGCCCGCTCTCCTACAACCCGGTGCGGTCCTCCCTCCGACGATAAGAGCAGCTTGCCTTCTTGGCCGACTTCGCTTTTGTCGCGGCCAGTCCGTCGCCCTTCATATGAAGCCTTCAACGCCTAGATTCTGCCGCTCTTTCTCAGCCATCTGTCCCCTTCCTGTCAAGCTGACTGAGTACTGCCCCAGCAATCGCTGCTCTCAAGAAGGCTTGGCTGTCTTGCACTCGGGATGTCGATGGCGAAGGAGAGCAGACTCAGTCGAGCGTTGGTGTACGGAGATCAGACAGTGGTATGACATGGCGGCTTAATTCTGGAAGCACACAGTCTGCGGCAGATCGTGCTTCAAGATTCAGGTGTCGGAAGTGGCTCCTTCGCTCATGAGGTGCTGCTAATGTATAGGCGGACTTGAAATTTAACATACCGAGTGCATGGGATCTTAGACCCGCTGCAAACCAAACCTGGGTATGGAACCTCGGCCGGAATTTCAAGATTCGATACCACACACAGCCCAAAGCATGGCTTAACAAAGGGTCATCTTGTACACCAAGCGGTGGTCTTTCCAGCCATGTGGTTGACCAAGCTGGACAGAAACGAGCATCGTGCCGTATCGGCTGCGCGGCGGAGGGCGGAAGGAAGCCAGTTTTGATGCATCCGTAAGGTTGTGCAGTAGTGCAGGGTCAACTGTCTACGCGCTCGTCCTTGAAGGTTCGCTCGCACGGAGCGCACCTGTGCGGCGCTGACACGCCGCGCCGTCTTTCCTCACCGATCTCTCATCTTGTCGGCGGCATGAAAGCCCGGGCCCAAGCGAACGATCCACGACTACGTCGCGCCCATCGTGGAGCGCGGGCCAGTGGTCCTTGAGGTACGCGATTCAAGGTGCACCAGGTGCAACGCCGAGCCTCGGTTGCTCACAATGCGCTGCGCAAGCAACTACTTCCACCGCTTGGACAAACAGAGGGTGGAGATAGGCAAAGCGTGTTTATATGCGGTCTAGCCTGATCAAACCTCCGCTCACCTCCGACAGAAACACGAACTACTCCGGGACGAGGTGCGGGTAGTCTGCGACAAAGGTGGTGACTCGGAGACTGTTCGCGTCCAGCAACGCAATCGAGCTCGCTCGGGAGTATCAGCAAGTCTTACCCTGCCTGCCAATTCACGCGGATGGGCTCCGCTACCAGCTCCAGCCTCAACATTGTCAGTACATCTACAGGAGTGACACCTCGACACGGAATCACTGGCGTCAGACCCACCAGTGGAGTGCTTCGGATCATCGGGGCCACCTTGGGCGCATTAAAGCGGAGGAGTACCGAAAGCGGTGCGCAGACGCTTCGGGCTCTGTGTGCTGCCAGCGCTTGTTTCCCGCTGGCAAGAGTTCCGGCTACTTTGAGGTATCGCTCGGTGATGCGGGACCATCGCGAGCCGGAGCCGATGCCGAAAGGGAGTCTACTATGAAGCTGGCCAGTATTGTCCGTGGAGAGCTTGCGGCGCTTGAGGAAGAGCAACACGAAGGTGCACATGTCTTCCGTGGCTTCGAGAGCGCCAAAGAAGTGTCGCTTTGGGCTCGAGCTCCACACGCTGGCCGGAAGATCTCAAGGGACAACGCCTCGGCGAGGTCGCCAAGTTTGGAGCGCCTACGTCCTCGGAGAGCGAGCCGGCTTTGTCGACGCTATGCGACAGCCTCGAGCGTCTGGTGAAAGAAGCCCACCAGTCGGCGTGCAACGATAGCGCAACGTGTTCAATCAAGCGCGGATTAACAGCTGCGTGCAGCGTCCGCGCGCAGCGGACCGGCCTTTGATGGTGAAACTGCCGAAGTCGACCTGGCGCGCTTATACGAGAATCTGGAACTCGCTTTTATGTTTTGTGTAACGTGCTAGCCGGCCACATCGTCAGCATGTGCATCGGCATCAGCTCACGACCCGGCAGACCCTTTGCCTCGATGAGGCCGTCATATGCTTAAATAAGCTCACGCTACCTCATACATTCTCTAGGTCACAAGACACATACACCCTATAAATCAAAGCAGCGGTGACCGCAACAATCGAGCTTTGCTGCCTCGACCTCTGCATCTCTCTTATTGACCACGACCTGAAGGGAGGTCTCTTACCACTATGATCTATTCGGATCAACTCTTCCTCCATTCAAAGTCCTTGGTAGGGTATATCATAGGCGCTGGGACGGAGCCGTCCCAGGGGCGCAGTCCATCAGGCTCACTCTGTTTAGACGTACAGGTGCGCGCAGGGCAATCCCATGCAGGATAACGCAACAACATCTGTCGCATGGCTAAGCGTAGGAGATCGCACCATTTGCACTCATGAGACAGTGGCGGTGATTGCCGCTGATAGGTCAGACGTAGCGAATGTGGAAACTCGCGCGCAGCATCAGCGCTGGGGCCCGCTACGACAGCTCTGGCGGCAAGATGGACTCAGCGATTTTGACACCATATGACCATACAGATCGTGAGCCAGCTGTAATCACGAATACAACTTCTGAGTTACGACGACTGGTCCTCCATTTCCATGAGATCGACCGATTCGAAAACACCCGAACTCGAAGTCCTGCGCAGGGGTCAACACGATCGGTGACAGCGCAGAGAGCAACTCAAGCGCCTCCGCAACCTGTCATCAGCGCGCGGATCAATGTCTCTGTTCGTCCTCCGAGTCCCATAATGTCAACTCAACCGACAAGCTTTTAGGCTTATTGTCTATCGTATCCTGGGTAAAGTGCGATGCTTCATATCAAGCTTAGAGGACAAGCAATAGAATATCGGGCACGTTGGAACCAAGGCCAGAGGTTTCCCGAGATCTCTTCTCCGGTGCAAGGCACTTGGCTCCAGACCATGCCACAAGGGCCCAACGGGCTCATATCCCATTTTAATGAACGTACGTATGCTCTGGAAACATGATGGGATATATAATCTGCCCGCGAGTTATTCCATAATTAGAGCAGAAGACTAGAAGTGCTTGCGGTCCACTTAAGTACTTGCAGATGCTCAGAGCTTCGTATTGCTGCCGTACGTGACCAGACGACTGCGAGATTGATGAGAACACTGCCTACCGAAAGCTTTCGGCGAGGGTATATCTATGTGGTCCGCTGCTACTTCCGATCCTATCGGGCTAAGTTCTTGCTCATGAAGAGGCTGCGAGCTTTAATTCTGCCTACACAATACAGCTCGCCGGCTATATGGAAGTATTATTGCCAGTAGTGGCCACGATGTTGCGCTTCGAGAGCCTTCTTGGTCGGATAGAACGAGTGGGGTCGCGCAATGGCTCAACAACACTGACCCATGGAGGGCAGATCTCTTCTCTATCTGCCGTCGTTTGAGGGACCTTATCACTTGGTCCACCGCGTTGTGAGCCCAGTTCGTACCGGTAGTCGGAGGCTTGCACTAAGCTGTCAACGAGGCTTGCGAGTATCGCGCTTCGCTCTACATCGTCATCGCATAGATCATGATCAGCTGCAAGAGTTCAAGGCGAACAAGGTGGTCCATTCCAGAAGCACTGCATTTCGAGCATGAGCTGGTTCAAGTCGTCGGCGCAGAGGAATTCGAGCATCTGGTACGACAATGCTAGCGGACTGTCTTATTCAGCGAACTGTGGTAACGTTAGCGCTCGACGTGCCGTAATATATCCATGGCGTTTCCATATCAGGTGTGCATCGATCTTGAAGGCTCATGGATGCGGCATGGGCGTGACGAGGGTGCGTGTGGTACCAATCGAGGACAGAATGGGACGTGACTCTGCCGTCACGCCCTCCGATAGATCACCGTTTTTGAGTGAGACAGGAGTACAGAAGCAAGCCTCGGAGACACAATTCATCCTGGCCTCGAGCGTCTGGCATTGCGTGCTACCCCAGGAGAACGTGAGGTGAAAACGCAAATTCGGAAAGGACAACAAGCTTATTTGATAAGCCTACTACGGCGTTGGAGTGGAATGAAGATGGACCGACTCCGAGAAGTAAAAGTCTGCCAGCGCTTCCTGAGCCTCTTATGACAGCTTCTGTTGCGTCTCCAGCTTCACAAACAATCATGCCGGCCGCGGAATCAACACCTGAAGTGGGCACAGGATTGCCGACGTCTTCTTCTCCCTCGTAAACTCAGTCCGCCCGTGCCTTCCGAAGCTTCCATTGAAGGACATTTCAAGTCACAGGAGGAGCCATCAGCGTTGCGACTGGTACCCAGCCCAGATGACGAGATTTCACGTAGACTCGCCATACTAGAGTCCCCGTCACGAGACATCGTGGCGGCGGAGTCTGTTCCGATCGGCGTGCTGCCGCCGATCGCACACTCGGAACAAGACTCACCAAGCGTCATGACACCGCTGTCGGCCACGTCGCACAGTAGAGCGATTTCTGCTCCAGAGCTGCCTCTCGGGAACCGCCCTGATTATCTCGCTGACGTCCGTTCCTGGGCACTTCAACTTCACCTCGCCATCTCACTTGTGGTCACAATTATTATCCTTGCCTGCATCATGCCTCTTTGTACTGCGCCGCTCAGCATCATTGTGGCGATATCAGATCTGGAATGGATGACTTGCCAGGTGTCCGGCCTGGAAGCTGGAAGGGCTGCGGCGGGCGTCGAGGATAAATACATTGAATCAGCCCTCTAATAGGATGCACCCATTGGCTCCCTCAACACAGCCAAAAGTTCAGATCCATGCGGGTGCACGAACGTTTAGATCTGTACATGACAAAGGTAGTAGGCCTCTCAGATGCTTTCTGGCTAATTGTACGTGCGACTACATGCGAGCTATACTGTTGGTGGCAAGCTTCGTGTACTATACAATAGTGGCTACGCATATCCAGAGTATTGAAAGCGCATCACGGCACTGCGACTGGTCGACGGTCAACTTGTTGAGAGGCTGTTGAGCTCACGGCGTCGAACGAAGAATTTGGGGCGCGCTGTTATGCTCAAGATTAAGTCTGCTGCGGTCTCGACTGAGCCCTTGTTGTCTAGTCACTAGACAGCAGAAATTGCGTGGCTAGCAACAAGCTTGACAAGCCTGCGGCGCGTCAAGTGAAGTTGGAGGATTGACATGTGGGCCACTTCCAGGAGCCCAATATCTTCTGTCTCGAACACTAAACGGTAAAAGTTTAGGAAAGCAACTGTCTAGGGACAAGCAGAAGCCTGAGTTCCGAAAAAGGCTGCTGCCCAGCCGCCCATGGCCGGGTACCGTGCAATGGGCGCTGTTGACTGATGAGAAAGCATCTTTGGACAAGTAACAATCGCCACCTGATCTTCAACAGCAACACGCACAACGCAAGAGGAAGCAAAGAGCGCAAGGACTGATTGGTTTACAGGTTTGGGTTGCTGCGTTGTTGAACATGTTCTCTTCTACGGACGATTTCCAGCGGTGGAAGCTTCCGAGGAAAGGTGGAGAGCTGATCCGTGCGCACACTCCGCTGATGATGATGACGACCGTGACCTCTGACTTCCCATCAGTGCCAGGCTTGCAAGAATGGTCGACGCACACATACTTTATCTGAACGCTCGACTTGGGTCTGCTATACAGCAGAGGTCAGGCGCTAATGTTTTACGGCTTTAGCACTCGGTTTCCCCAGACAATCGTATACTAGTCCACTTGTGGCAAAGAAGTTGCTCCAAATTTGGCCCTCATGATCACGCTTCTTTCTTGGTCTCTCCACTCTCTTCTTGCCAAACCCGTCCTCTGTAAAGCTTAGCTGCCTTGACCCTTCCGTTCGCTTCCACTGCAATACAGTCCAAAGCTTGATCCTTCAGGACAAGCGCAAGACAGCCTGTACAGGCGTCGGAGCCATCTTGTTGAACCAATCACAGGGGTGGCGGCGGTGGAGGCTTGGCACTCTCTGTTTTGTGAACATATAACCCGGGCACGACGTGCTTGCTCCTACATGTCCAGTATCAGGATTCTCAAGATGGACACTCCGACGGAGCGCAATAAAAGTGGCGCCGGGCGCAATGTGTCGACAATCCTGGATGAGATTGAATCGCTCCGTTTTCGGCTTCGAGAGCTCACGGCCCATCTGTACACTGCCCAGGGGGAAAGCGCTGCTAACGATGGGAATGCTGAGCAGAACTTTGACCCTCCACTGCAGCGTATCTAACAGTTTCGCTCAGCGGCGAGCGGAAACTCAGGAAAAGCTGTGTGTCAACGTCGGCCCAGATATGCACACCGTGCTTTGATCTGACTTCCAAAACAAACATGCGTGCACTGCCGAACGCCACTCGCTTCGCAAAGCGTGTGATGCAAGCATGGTGGAGAACCAGACGCTACCCCAGGAGCGAGAGGAGACCACGGCCGAGCTCAGACGGGCAACCCGAGCACATACTTCTGGTAAACGCGAGGTAAGTGGATCGCCATCATCCTTCGCCGTCTGCCCGTTGGAAGCTGATCGGCGAGGTGAAGGCAACGTACAGCTCCACAGAAATCTTCCGCCGAGACCGACATGGCAGTCACCGGACGGAGCGTAGAGGAGCATTGGGCGGTCTGCTTGCAGGAGTTTATTGCAGACTGGGGAATGATGAAGGACACGGACGCGCGTAGTCCGGGGGACTCCGAGATGCATGAGTCAGTCACAAAGCCAACGCGGTCATCACACCACGACAGCAATGGTGACGAGGCACACGGCGCGGGGCACCTTCATGCGAATGTTGAGGCCCCTTTCCGGCAATCTCTCGTATATCCCCAATCAAAGCAGAGGGCTGAATCTGCCGGAGTATGACGGTGGTGTTGATGCACAGAACGAAGCGCGGATCATGAAGCCGGAAGGCTCTAACGGAGACCGCTCGGTGCTTTGGAAAGGGCCGAAGCCCGTCAACCAGGCACTAGTCATGAGGAGACGGTTGGTTACGATGAGCGACATCCAGAGCAGATTGATCACAGGGTCGGCCACAGTCTGGACGATCAGCAGTGGACTGACAATAGTAAGCCTTCGAGCGACCAGCACCAGACCTCGCGCCAAGCTTCATTGGCGCCGGACAACATGGCAGCCCAATATGCTCTCGCTAGACGATCGTGGAGGAGCTCCTGCGAGTCTGCTGCTGGATCACTCTTACCACCCCTGGGAGAACTCGGGCGCAAATGGGCCTGTTCAGAGTTCAGTATATGAGAATCACACGGATGACGATACTGCCGGCGAACCGACATCTGCGTTACCAAGACCCGGATTATGTAGCCCAGTCTCCATGGCAGCGCCAGCAGAGCCGCATCCACCACCTCTCTCCTCTTGCAGCCTGCCGTGAGCGCTGCGCCCCAGCCGTTCGAGACGCCTTCTCCCAGCGCTGAACCAGACGAGACAGCTTCGATCGTATGCCCAGCGTATTCGTTGTCGTTTGCCCGTGCAGCAGCGGAGTCTCCGGGGGTGGCGTCACCACAGCCGGGATTACTCCCGCCGTCGATTAATACCATAGGCTCTCCAGAAGACTTGTCTGCGCCTCCCACATGTGCAAAATCAGAGGCTGCCACCGGACCTACCTTACCGGTCGCACATCCACGGGCGGCGTCCAATGAGGAACCTATCACGCTTTCCTCGAACCCCAGATTAATACTGCTCCTGGATGACGTGCCATTGGCCACGGTGACGGTAAGGAGGAAGGAAGATGATGGTGGTGCGGCATTGAGGTGCAAGCCTCCTTCGCCGCTCACCGCTGACGTGTCTCCCCCGTCCGAAGACGACGATGAGACCGAAACAGAGACGGTGCGAACGAAGCTGGATCATGTTGTAAAGCCGGCAGCAGTTGAGTCCGACACAGGCGACGGCGCGTCAAGCATTACGAACGGGCCCTTGTCGTCCCTACTGGCCCATAAGGAAAGATGTATCCGTCAGACCTCCATACAACAGGCTCCGACCCCTGCGATCCTGAAGACGGCGTCACGATGGTATCCGCACGTCGTCAAGAGAGACCGTTATGCAAAAGGAGCGAGTCAGATCGAGCGGCTCGGAGATGCCATCCGCGCCAGCTACGGTAATTTTGGCATCGATGCTCAGCGGCTGATCATCGCGCCAGCGCTTCAATCCTCCAGCCCCATGTCCCTTTCCATGAGCTCGGCTGCCAAAGTCGGCGCTAAACTAACTCCACAGCGCATGAAGATGCTCCAGCAGCGGTAGGTGATCTGGCGATCGGATCGGCGGACATCGATCTTGTTAAGGGCCTCTGCAATCTGTACAGCGAGCCGGCATAACCGCAGGACATGATGGACCTCATCCACGCACTTCGGCAGCGGCAGAAGTACTGTGCACAGCAGGAACATTGTGGCCATGGCCGGATCCTTTTGTCCATTCAGGAAATGCTGTGCCGTCTACCTATATCAGGCGAACGAGACTACAACGAGAGAGATTCTTCGATGGCGCCACCTGCTCTTCCACGTCCGCGATCACACTGTGCCGACCGACAGGCCGGGTGGAATGGAGAGGAAGATGAGGTGACTTACGAAGAAACTACTCTGCAGATGGATCATATTCCTACGTTGTTGAAGTCTGAGTATCAACACTGCCAACGAATCCTATATGACAGGCTCATGCGCCCCCGAAAGACGTCTGCCACATGCATGCTCCAGCGTTACGCGACCAATCCGACGTTCAGACAGTGCATTGGAGCTTCAGAAACCATCCAGGTAATGCAGATCCGCTATGTGGTACTGATTGATTTCTGCTTAATGTCATCGAGCGGTCCAAGTATCTGAGCTGCCTTCTTATCACGGAGTGAGCGTCTGCGGCTGAAGGATGGCGTTGGCGGCAAAGTGCCATTGCCACCTTCGAGAGGCATGTTCAAGTCTTCCTCGCACAGCTGTGTTTCCTCATACACGTCAGCAGCAGACAGGCCATCTGTGAGCCCGAGATGTTTCCAATGATGCGACGCAACACGCAGCGAATACGACACATCACTATCCGCCATGACCAGGTCATGATTCACACGCATTACGGCAAACAGTAACAGTAACAGCAACAGCAACAGCAACAGGAGTTGTATCAGGACAGTTTTCGCTTCCTTGCTCAGCACGTCGGCATACTCCTCCTTGACTACTTGGTCTTCGTCCTTCCGCTAGGAAAGCATTTCCTTCGACAGTCATCTTCGCAGGCGCTGCTCTCCCCATTCCTGTGGGAACGGGACAGAGGAGTGTGGTGGACGGTTCGGTTGAGCGCCTGCCTTGAAGCCATGTGTGTCCGCGCGGTAGTCCCGCGACTGCACGTATTCAGTTGGCGGCAGTTCATCGTGGCGATCGTCAAGACCAAGTTCGCCAGCGATGCCATCTGCTTCGATCCTGACGATTTCAATGGGGACGGAGAGGAGATCGAAGCGGACATTAAGGTGATGACGGAGCAGCGCAACCACAAGATTTGGACGGTCAATCGGGCCAATGCAAATCAGGCGTTGTCGAACTCCACTTTCGCGAACGTTTACGATGGACTGATCCAGAAAGGTCTACGTAGGTCGCAGCTCTGGCACGCATTCTGGAGAGTGAGATCGTCTCCGCCAACAAGAAGCGAAAATATCCAGCCTCGAGGAGGCAAGCATTACGAAATCAATCGCTAGCGGCAGTTACAGGCCACGTTTCACCTTGGTCGACATCGGCCTTGTTAACTGAGATGAGACGTTTCCCTGGTAGGGCCGACATGCAGTGGAAGACGAAGGAGCAGGAGCAGGCGGTAGATACCATCCTGCTGTGGGGCAGAAGCATGCTATTCATGTTGCCGTGTACCCTTCCCAACGCCGAACGACCATCCTCATTGTTCCGCTCGTCGCCCTCCGCGCTGACCAGATCCGACAAGTGCCGCAGCTGAATATCAACCACCTCGAGCGGACACTGGGAGAGCGAAGGGAGGCGTCGTTGGTCTTCGGTAGCGTGGAAGCGGCGTGCTCTCCGGACTTTGAGCTGTATGCCACATCGTTGATCGAACGGCAGACACTTGACTAAACTGTCGTGGACAAGTGTCATTTGACCGTCGTCGTCGCGGACTACCGACCGAAGCTCACTGATCTAGCGCACCTTTGAAGCTTACCTACCCAGTTCGTGTATCTGTCATGTGGGCAGACTTCGAGGGACGCAACTTCCTCCACCAACCCACCGTTATCGGAGCATCAACCAATTGGTCCAACCTTTCCTATATGGTGCGGAAAGCAACGCTCGGTCATGGCAGTTTATTGGAGCAGGCCGGGGCAGAGGCTCGTGCTGCTTAGGAAGAGTCCGGACTGTTCGATCACGCCCACGACAAGACCATCCTCTACGTGAGAACGCGCGACGAAGCGAAGACCTTTTCAAAACTTTGACAAGCGACTCCCATACCGCTGAGAGTAGCTGCACAGTCGAGAAACTGCGCATTTTGGAGAAATAAATATCACGGCCCGAACAATGGTTCATTGTCGCTACCAGCGCTCTCGCCGAAGGCTTCGATTATGCCCACATGGGCCTCGTCATCGACGTCAATGAGCCCGAGTCTTTGGTCATGTTCGCACAAAGAATCTGGTCGCGCAGGCGGCGATGGGCAGAAGGCGTTTTCTTTGGTTCTCCTCTTCCCCAATATGGCAAGCACAAGACTACGGAAAGCCAGATCTGACCGCATCGTCCTCTCGATATGACAATGGGCTTCCAAAGGAGCAGGAATATCACGCCGTGCATCGGGACTGCGAGGCGAGCAATGTCATCGCACGTCCTTGTCCGAGTACCTCGATGATGCGAGACATCGACAATGGTGTATGCCCGAAACGTCCCCGGTGACGTCTGTCACGTCCTGTCACGAAGAAATCATCCCTTTGAAGCAGACCGACTCAGCTAGCACCAAGGGACAGGCCTCGATTTGATTCAGCAGGACAAGCTGAGGGCGCAGTCCGAGCTTGCAGACCACCGGTCTCGACTACGCGCCGTGCACGGGACCTGCCTGCTATACTGAGCGCTAGATGAGCAGTGGAACCATACAT
>JAABUV010003096.1_pt1 | contig 21549 bp, 21 predicted proteins | sample 5559971 | NCBI WGS metagenome assembly JAABUV01 (sample SAMN10711881, study PRJNA513362) | rock metagenome | isolation source: Antarctica rocks | place: Antarctica: Victoria Land, Knobhead nord | collected 2015-12-19
GCTCGGCCCTGCCGCGCGACGCCCCGAGTATGCCGCCGCGACGGATCTGGCGGCGCGCCTCGGCCTGGCGTCCTTGTCCTGCGCCCTACCGCTCGCCGCCAGTGAGGATCGCCTCTCTCCTGGGGACGCCATTGGGGACGCGATCCCGGTGTTCGTCGGCCGGCCCGCGACGGTCGCCGCTGGCTGCCCCCCGGTGTGGGAGCGCGCGCTACGCGACCTGTCGCCCGGCGATGGCCTCATCGCGGTGATCGGTGGAGCGGAGCCGGCGCTGTTCGTCGGCGGCGCCGATGAGAGCGGTCTTGCCGCCGCGGCGTTCGCCGTGGCGACATCCGCGCCGCACCTCCCTATCGACGCCGATCTGGACGCGCCCGCACTGGCCGCCGCCATCCGCGCGGCCCTGGTCGATCATCCCTACGACCAGGTGATCTTGGATGCCGTTGTCATACGCGGGGGCGATGTCGTGGAGGCGCGCGTCCGCCTCGTCCCAGGACCCGACACGCCACCCGATCCCCCGACACGCCAGCGCCTCCAGGAGGCGCTTAGCCCGGTAGCGTCCAGCCTGCCCTGCGACCTGGTGCTCACGGTTGATAGTGGGGACAGTGGAGGGGACCACGGGGTAGCCGCGCGACTCGACGCTGGCCGGCCACGACGCCGGTTCGAGCGATCGGATGAGACGCGTGAGCGCGGGGTGGTAGACGCGCCATTGCGCTCGCTCGCCGACCTTTATGGGCCGGCCGGGCTCTGTGTCGACAGCGACGGAGATTTATTGTCGGACCTGGGCCGCGTGCGGATCGACCTGCCGGGCGACCTCGCACCGCCGACAGGCGAAGCGGTGATCGACCTCGGGGCGCGCATCGGCCTCGAGACACTGGGCCTGAGCCTGCCCCTCGCGTCCGCGCCGGTGGCGGACCCAGCGGGCGCCTCCCCCACGCCGAGGCGAACGGTCGCGATCGAGATCGAGGCGGTGGGGCACCCCACCGACGGCCGTCCGTTGGGATCCGGCGAGGGGGAGCTACGCGTCCAGGATGATGGGGTGGGAGGGCGCGTCGTCGTGCGTGGGGGAGACGAACAGGGTCGCGCGGGCGCGATCCATGCCCTGGCCACGCTCGACGCGCAACCGTCCTCACATGGGGTTCCCACCGTGCGGCAGATCGAAGAGAGCGTGCGACGTTTCTGCGCCCTCGCCGAGCCCGAGGCCCGCGCCGCCGCCGTGGTCGCCGCGCTTGACCGCATCCCCCGCGAGGGACGCCGGAGCGGGGACGGGGCGCTCATCGTGCGCCTCCCGCTCGACGGCGTGTCCGCGGCTTTGCGCGCGGCGACCGCGGACGCGGCGACGGCCTGGGGACGCGCCCAGACCCCGCCCCTCCCCGTCCATGTCACCGTCGATCCAGGCGCCCAACCTGTCGCGGCCGTGACGGGGGAGCGGCGGCTCGACTGGGAGGTTGATGATGTGTGGCGTGCCCTGAGCGACGCCGTCTTCCCCGCCCTTCAGGCCCTGCCCCCCGACGCCGCCTGGGAGATAGATGTGCGCATGAGCGAGCCGGCCGGTCGGCGGGCGCAACTGGCGCGCGCGATCGGCGACGAACTCGCGGCGTTGGGCGTGCCGCCGGCCGGCGAGCGTATCCGTGTGCGGCCGGCGTACCGCCAGGGCCGCGCGTGGCTATTGGACGAGGTCGTCCCGCGCCTACAGGCCCTGGACGTCCGCGCGGTGACCATCCGCTGCCAGCCTTTCGTTCCCAAGGGTCCGTGCCTGGAACTGCCGATCCGCTGGATCCAGGAGCTTCATCCCGTCGACGAACTGATCCGCGACCTGTTGGGCCTGCCTGATGGCGCCGTGCGTATCGAGATGGGGGAGATCGCGACGACATACGAGGTGGAGGCGCGGGGCACGGATGGCGCCATCGTGTGGCAGTCCTCGTTCGAGGCGCTCCATGGGACGCGTCCCTACCTCCCCGGCTTCCCTGAGTGGGGCGCTGTCCACCCCTGCACGGGCTGCGTCCGTCTCCTGGTCGCGGGTGAACCCGTGGTCGATCGACGTGTCGCACCCGACCCCGAGCGCGCCTGGGATGTCATCCAGGGGACGATCCTGCCGGCGCTGCGCGACCACGTCTACCGGACGGCCGGGTCCACGCCGCGTCCTCAGGACCAGCCGTTTTTCGGCAGCTTGACCATCGACGTCTGGCTCAGCGAGGACGACCGGTTGGTGGGGGTGCGTGAGGAACGCGAGAGTCCACTCGAGAGTCTGCATGAGGATATCTATTTCGACACGCTGGACTATTGTGCGGCCCTATTGGGCCACGGCGCGCACGGAGACGCCCCGTATATCCCGCCCTGGGTACGGCCTCCCGACCCTGGGGAGCCCCGTCGGGGCGCGCGCCTCTGGACGGCGCCTGGGTCCGTGATCCCGCGCATCCATCGTCGTGACGGCCGGGGCGGGACGGTGCGCTGGCGGCTGATCGAGGCGCCGGCCCGCGAGCCCGCGCTCACCTGGCAGCGCGGAGAGGACGAGGGGACCGTGCCGTTGGTCAGGGCCACCCGGATCGACGTGCGCGTCGCGGCGATTCGTGTCGCCGCCTCGCCCTCACCGGCGGAGGGGACCGATGAGGGGACGCGGCACATCATCCTGGCCGTGGATGGCCCCGGCGACGAGAGGGCGCGCGCCATCAGCCTCTTGCGGGCGTGGGCGCGCGTGCGGGACGCGCTCCCTGTCCACGAGGATCCATTCCATGCCGGCTGGGGATATATGTTCGACGACGGGACGGCCGTGACCGCGTTGTGGGCCGCCGTTCGTGGCGCGGGCGCGCCGGCCGAAACGGCGGTGCCCCCGCCCTGGGAGCGCGGCGACGACTCACGCGTGCCGTGGGACCACGTCCTCGTACAGGCGGATATCGATCCGAATCCTGACGCGCCTGCGGGAGTCGCCGTGCGTGCGGGCGTACGAGGCTGGGCGCTCCGCGCGGGGACGGCCCTCCTATGCGATCGAGGTGACCACACCGCGGACGCGTGGCCTGTGGTCGCGGGCCAAGATGAGCGCGTGGAAGTGTACGCTGTTGCTCAACGCGCGTCACCACGCCAATGAGGCGTCGAGCACGAGCGCGCTGCTGCGCCTGGCCGAGCTGTTCGCGTTCGATCCGGCGTGGCAGCCGTACCTCGCGCGCGTGAACGTCGTGCTGATCCCCTATGAGAATCCCGATGGGGCGGCCCTGCATGGCGCGCTGCAGGATGAACACCCTACCTGGATGCTCCACGCGGGGCGGTACAACGCGGACGGGCTCGAGTTCACGTCCGCCTATAGCGATCCGCTCACGCCACACGGCGAGGCGCGTGTCCTGCCCTCGGTCTGGCACCGCTGGGCGCCGGACATCGTGTCGGACGATCATGGCTTCCCGTCGCACGAATGGGTCCAGCCCTTCGCCGGCCACAGCAACGCCTGGTTCCGATCCGACTGGATATCCCAGGGGCTCATCTACGTGTTCCTCGCGCGCGCGGTCAACCCACGGTACCCGCGCCATGCGGAGGCGGTGGACGATCTGCGCGCGCGGATGGTCCAGGCCCTCTCCGAGGATCCGGTGGTGCGCCCACGCAACCGGGTGTACGCCGACCGCTATCGGACGTTCTTACACCAGTGGCTGCCGGACGACTTCCCCGCGCCCTACGAGGACGATATCCTTATCCATGTGACTGATTATGACCCCGAGAACGCGGAGCAGACGCGGGCCAGTCTCTCCGGCTTCGCCGGGTCCTTCCCCGGTGTGACCACCGCCACCCTCGTGACCGAGGTGGCCGACGAGACGGCCCAGGGCCGCTACATGGCCGTGTGCGCCCACGCGCATCTGACCGCCGATCGCGCCCTCCTGCAGTATCTCTACGACGTCGATGCCCCCGGTCAGGTGCGCTGGGAGCGCGGCATCGACGGGGACGGCGACACGACGGTGCGCACGCGCCGCCCTCGTCCAGCCATGCGCCCACACCATGCGGCGGACGGCCCCGCGATGCGCGAGGAGACCATGCGCGACACCGAGGGAGCACAACGATGACCATGACAACGATCGACCTGAACTGCGACCTGGGCGAAGGCTTCGGGGCCTATACCCTGGGTGACGACGCGGCCTTGCTGCGCGTCGTGTCTTCCGCGAACGTGGCCTGCGGCTTCCACGCGGGGGACCCGCGCACGATGTGGCGTGGTGTCGAGACGGCGCGCGCTCACGGGGTCGCCGTGGGCGCGCACCCCGGCTTCCCCGACCGCGTCGGCTTCGGTCGGCGCGATCTCGGGGCGACGGCCGAGGAGATCACGACCGATGTGCTGTACCAGATCGGGGCGCTGGCGGCCTTTTGCGCCGCGGCGGGCCTCGCCCTCCAGCACGTCAAGCCGCATGGCGCGCTCTACAATCTGGCCGCGCGGGACCGTCACGTCGCTGATGCCGTCGTGGCCGCCATCACGCGCTTCGATCCCACGCTTCTGCTTTTCGCGCCGGCCGGATCGGCGCTGGACCAGGCGGCGTCCGCTCACAGCCTGCGGGTGGCCCGCGAAATCTTCGCGGATCGCGCCGTCGAGCCGGACGGCCGTCTCGTGGCCCGCGGCACGCCGGGCGCGGTCATCACGGACAGCGAGGCCGTCATCGCCCGCACGTTGCGCATGATCCGCGAGGGACGGGTGACGGCCATCAACGGGGAGGAGATCGCGCTGACGGGCGAAACGATCTGCGTCCACGGCGACACGCCGGACGCGGTCGGCCTCCTCGGGCGCTTGCGCGCCGCGTTAGAGGCCGAGGGGATCAGCGTGCGCCCCGTGGGCGCGTGGATTGGGCGCTGAGGGGGCGTATCGTGGACGCCCAGGTCCGGCCGGACCTCGTCTTCGCGGGGGAGTGTACCCTCTACGCCGTCTATCCGGACCGCATCGACCCGCGCGTCAACGCGCGGGTCCTCGCGTTGTTCCGGGGTTTGCGGGAGCGCGCGCTCCCTGGGATTGTCGAACTCGTGCCGTCGTACCGCGCGCTCATGATCTCGTTCGACCCCGTTGCTATTGACGACGAGGCGCTCGCGCGGCTCGTCATTGATACAGCCGCCACGGCGCGGCCGGACGGGGTGGAGCGGCGGACCATCACGCTGCCCGTCGCCTACGGGGGCGCGCATGGTCCCGACCTGGAGGCGGTCGCGCGCCACGCGGGCCTCTCGACGGACGTGGTTATTGACCGACATACCAGGCCGCTCTATGACGTCTTCTTCCTCGGTTTCACGCCCGGCTTCCCGTTCCTGGGTGGCCTGGAGCCCAGCCTCGCGACGCCGCGCCGTGCGACGCCGCGGCCACGCGTCGCGGCCGGATCGGTCGGCATCGCGGGCGCTCAAACGGGTGTCTATCCGGTGTCCAGTCCGGGCGGGTGGAACATCATCGGGCGCACGCCGGTTGCCCTCTTCGACCACCAGCGAGGGGTAGACGCCGCTGTCCTCCTGCAGCCTGGGGACCACATCCGTTTCCAACCGATTGACCCCGCGTCGTTCGACGCGCGCATGGCGCGCCCCGTGCCGGATAGCTTCAGGGGTGAGGGGGCCGAGTGACGGGGCGGGGGATCGAGGTCATCGCGCCGGGGCCGTTGAGCACGGTCCAGGATCACGGCCGGCACGGCGTCCAGCATCTGGGGTTTTCCCCGACCGGCGCTATCGATACGTACGCCCTCACGGCGGGAAATCTGCTGCTCGGCAACGAGCCCGCGGCCGCGGCCATCGAGATGACACTGGGCGACGCGCTGTTCCGCCTGCACGGAGCTCATCTGTTCGTCGTGGCCGGAGCCGAGGCCGATATCGACCTCGACGGCCGCCCGCTCCAGCCCTGGTGTGTGTACGAGGGGATGGACGCCGCCATCCTGCGGATTGGCCGCGCACATGCAGGGGTGCGCGTCTATCTCTGCATCGCGGGGGGCATCGATGTGCCGTCGGCGTATGGAAGCCGATCGACCGACCTGGTGGCCGGGATCGGTGGACATGAGGGTCGCGCTCTGCGCGCGAGGGACGTCTTGCCGACAGGTCCGGCGCGGCCAGCCGGGCGTCCGGGTCGTTGCCTGGCGCCGGTGGGCCGCCCGCTCCAGCATGGCGTGCGCGTCGTCCGCGCCGTGCCCGGCCCTCAACGAGGGGCGTTCACGCCACAGAGTGAGCGCACGTTGTATGGATCGCTGTACCGTGTGTCGCCCCGCGCTGATCGCACGGGGCTGTACCTGGACGGACCCCGCCTCTCCCATGTGGGGCGTCCCGATATTCTGTCGGAGGGCGTGACCGCAGGCTCTATCCAGGTTCCGGGGGACGGCCAACCGCTTGTCCTCCTGGCCGAGCATCGCAGCGTCGGGGGATACGCGAAGATCGCCACGGTCTGCACGGCCGATCTCGCGCGCCTGGGCCAGGCGCGGCCGGGCGACCGCATTGTCCTGGTCCAGACCGACCATGCGTCGGCCCAGACGGCGTACCGCGCCTTCCATCACATGTGTCGTCATAGCGCCACGACGCCCGCGACCACATCCACACCGGCGCCGCTGTCGTTCGAGGAATGGGTGACCGCGGTGGATAGGGCCATAGACCAGGTCATCACCGATGAACGGCTTCCTCTCCTACGCTCCGATTTGCACGCCCTGCAGGTGTGTCTCGCCGCGACCAATCAGGGGTGTGGCACGCCGGCGTACCCCCTCGACCTACAGATCCAAACGGTGATGCCAGACAGCGCGTTCCCCGTCGCTCGCGTGTATGCGCGCGCGACGGGCACGTTGCTGGTTTTGCACACCGACCCCGTATCCGCCCCATGCGGGGTGACGCTGGCCGCCCTGTGGTCTCCCGGTATGCTGACCCCGCTGATCGCCATGCACCCTCTGGCGTCCTACCGGCTGCGTCACGACATGGGCGTGCTGGTGCGGGAAGGGGATCTGCTGCTGGACGGTGTTTTTGTCGACGCCTTACACATCATAGACGGCGTGGGGCAACTTTAGATGTGGACCATGACCCCGCAGGACATCGTGGCTGCCTGGCCCATCGACGGACCCGTGGCCGTCCACCCCCTGCTGAACGGGACCAACAATCGCTCGTACAGCGTCGTCGCGCCAGGCGCGCGATATATCCTGCGCCTTTACCAGAACACCACCGCGCCAGAGCGCGTCCGCTACGAGCATGCCCTCCTGGCACGTCTCGCACGCGCCACGTTGCCCTTCGCCGTCCCCGCGCCGCTGCCGACACACTCGGGGGCCACGCTCGTCGCGGCATCTCCCTCGGACGACCGTCTCGCTGCCCTCTTCCATGTCATCCCTGGGCGCCGACCCGACGGGCGCGATCTTGCCCAGTATCGTATCTGCGGTGCGGCGCTCGCCGACCTGGACCATGCCTTCGCCCACATCGCGTTGCCGCCCCTACCCCGTCCATTGCCCCCGTTCGGTGATCTGTCCCACCTCCACCGGGCGATACCCGACCCCATCGCGATGGTAGAGGAGTTGCCACTGGAGCCAAACATGCGCACCCGCATCGCCCATGTCGTCGGTGACGTCGTCGCCGTCGTCCCCGACCTGTATCAATCCCTACCATGCCAGATCGTCCATCGCGATTACGCCGCCAGTAATGTGCTCATCGACGGGGAACGCATCACCGGGGTGCTAGACTTCGAGTTCGCCGGTCGTGATCTGCGCGCTATCGATCTTGCCCGCAGTCTGTGCCAGTTCACGACCGCCCCATGGAGCCATCCGGAGGGATGGCGGCGTGTGATCGCATTCATCAGCGGCTACCACGAACGCGTGACCCTTCGGGCGGATGAAGTGGATGCGTTACCGGATCTGATGCGGCTCTACCGGATCGTGAGCCTGATCCACCGAGAAGGGCGTCGCCGCCAGAGGTTGGCCAGCGCGACAGACGTCCAGGTGCGTGCGGACGCACTCCTTCAACAGCATGAGTGGCTTCGCATGCGGTGGCATGATTTGAGCAGGGTTTTCACCCATGTCCGGGGCTAGAGCGACCCTGTGCCACAGGGGTGTGCCGCTCGACGAGGCGTCTGTGGCGCTGGCGCTCAACCCGTATGCGGCATGGGGGACGGGAGAGATGACCGCGGCGCATACGGTCTAGCGTCGGCATGGGGCGCCAGTAGACGCGCGAGGCCGGTTGATTTCCTCACGTCGCGACGGCTACGCCTGCGCCGCGAACCTGTATCCTTGGGGGATGACGCACACCACCGGCGTGGCGGCGACGACGAGCGGGACTGGATAAGGAGAGGGACATGACACACGACGACGAGCGCGGCTATGAGGTGTTCGAGGCGGGCGACGTTGCCCTGCAAGCGGGCGAAACGCTCCGCGACGCGACGCTGGCCTATGTCACGCACGGGACGCTTAATGCGCGGCGCGACAACGCTATCGTCTTCCCGACCTGCTACGCGGGGCGGCACGAGGACAACGCGTGGCTGATCGGGCCGGGCCAGGCGCTCGACACCGACCGTTACTTCGTGGTCGTCCCCGACATGCTCGGCAACGGGCTCTCGTCGTCACCGAGCAACGCTGCATCGGGGCAGGGCGGCCCTGCCTTCCCGCGCGTGACCATCCTGGACAATGTAGCGCTACAGCATCGCCTCGTCGTGGAGCGCTTCGGCGTCACGCGCCTCCCGCTCGTGGTCGGCTTCTCCATGGGCGCGCAGCAGGCCTACCAATGGGCCGTGAGCTACCCCGACCTGGTCGAGCGTATCATCCCCATCTGCGGCGCGGCGCGCTGCGCCCCCCACGCCTGGGTATTCCTGGAGGGGGTGACCGCCGCGCTCCGGGCCGACGCCGCCTGGCGTGACGGCCACTACGACGCGCCGCCTGAGAAAGGGTTGCGCGCGCTCGGGCGCGTGTGGGCCGGGTGGGGCCGCTCGCAGGCCTGGTATCGCGCCCACCTGTATCGCGCGCAGGGCTACACCACGCTGGAGAAGTTCATCGTGGGCGACTACGAGGACTCGTTCCTCACCTGGGACGCCAACGACCTCCTGGCGATGGCCCGGATGTGGCAGCATGCCGACATCGCGGCTACGCCCGGCTGCGACGGCGACCTTGACCGGGCGTTAGGGGCCATCCAGGCGCGCGCCCTGGTGATGCCGTGTACGACCGACCTGTATTTCCCGCCGGAGGACAGCGCCGCCGAGGTGGCGCGCCTGCCGCACGCCGAACTGCGGCCGATCGACTCGCTGTGGGGCCATGCCGCCGGTGCCGGCCCTACGCCACGCGACGCGGCGTTCATCGCTGCCAGCATTACGGAGTGGCTGGCACGGTGACCGAACCTGCCCGACGGGATGGTCAGCGCCAGCCCTGACCTGGATTAACGCGTCCAGCTATGCTGACAGCCTATCCCCCGGCCGCCTTTCCTTGCCTTTGCATAGACCCTCGTGGATGTTGGCGCGGACATTGACCTCAGACCTTGTGTGGCGGATGCACCACGACGGCGTCCGTGACGATACGTCCCTCCTCGCAAACCAGGGCAACCCCTCCGTGTGTGAGCGCGCTGTCGTGCGCCTCCAGGCATAGTTCGCCGTTTAACCATGCGTGAATATGCGTGCCGCGCACCCGTAGACGCAGCTCATACGCAGTGTCGTAGGTCCAGGCCACGGGGGTCTCGGCCAGCACTGTTTCGCCCTCCCGCATCTTGATCACCTGGAGCGTTCCCCCCTGGCGCAGCAGCAGGGCATAGTAGCGCTTCAATCCCTGCACCCGGGCGGCGATGCCCCAGGCGGCGGCTAGATGCGGCGTGATGGACGACTGGACGTCATAATCGGACCAGTCGGCCGTGCCGGTCATCAACAAGCCGCGCCCCTCATCCTGACTGAGGTGGAAGGCTTCGGGCCACCGCGCGTCGAAATGATCCATCGCATTGACCCAAACACGGCGCCAGAGCGTGCCCGGGAACGGCGGACGGGTGAAGATGACATCAGGCGCCCCATCCCAGGTGAGGGTGTCGAGATAGGCGGCACCGGCGGCAGCCGCTGCGGTGGCGACCTCGATGCCGACGCGCATGATCGTGTTGCTGTCCGCCCTGCCCAGGGTCCACGTCAGGGCGCCCTCGGCCCCCGGAACCAGGACGATCTCCCCCGGCCCATAGCTGATCTCCAGCGTATCGTCGGCCGCGTACGCGCGATAGAAGAGACGCCAGGTCACCGGCGTCCTGTTGGCGCTATCCGCGCTCAGCGTTGCCCGCACGGTTTGCCCCGGATAGAGCGTGGGCGCGGCCATGAGCGCGTAGTGCGTCTCGGCGATCATATCCGGGGGAATGAACGTCGGGGTCGCCACGCGGCCCGCGGCGCCCGCGCCAAATTGGTAGTGTAGGGCCAGGCTGCGTTGTCCGAGACGACTATGCCCCGCGACGTTCTCCAGCCGCACGGAGCCGTCCTCGGCCTGGAAGCCCTGCACCGCCCCCGGTAGGTCGAAATGAAAACGCGCCCCGCCCTTGGGCTCCACCGGGTCCAGGCCGGCAAGGCCGCGACCGCTGTTCACGACATGGTAGGTCTCGATGACCGCGTCGGTGATGCCGCGCCCCCCGTCGGCCGTGGACAGGTAGAGCCGATCGGCGATGGGATCGCGCAGGGCGGGCGTCGCCTCGACCGGCGCGAGGCCGTTCATGATGCCCAGCAGGCAGCCGAGATTGCCCGCATTGCAATCGGTATCCCACCCTGACGTATTCACGATGGTCAGCGACCGCAACAAATCGCCCCACCGTAGAGCAAGCCGAGGATGATCAGCGCGTGGTTCGGGATGATATGGCAATTACCGCCGTAGCGGTCGTAGCCGTAGTGGGTGGCGATGCGTGCGCGCGTCACCCGCCAATCGGGCTCGGCGGCGTGCCACGCGCGGATGTCGTGGATTACACGGGCAATCAACGCCTCCGCCGGGATCAGGCGTAGCGCCGCCTCGAGCAGTCGCTGGGGGTCGGACTCCACGAACGCCTGCGCTTCCATAGCCGCGATCACCTGCGCGCCATAGATAGCCTCGCCGTCGTAGCTGACCGAGGCGGCGCGCCGTGCGAGGTCAGGCGGCAAACGCGGGGTCGCCCGGCGCGACCATCCCCCAGCCATCGATGAAGATCTGGGCGCCGATCTGCTCGGCCACGACCTGTCCGTTCAGGGTGATCGAGCCGCTCTCTGGCGCGGACACGCCGGCTTTGAGCCGCAGAAAAGCGGTATGCTCGGTCGAGTCCCCCATCCCGCCCCACCAGAGGATGGTCCGCTGCGCGATGATGTAGTTGAGCCAGGTCTCACCGATCTCGCGCGGGCTGAGGTCGCGGCGGTTGGCGTGGTCGGGCAGCGACCGCAGAAATGTGAACGTGCCGGAGATGTCATCATCGGTGACGATCAACGGTTTAGCGAAGCGCTCATGGACGTAGCCGGTCACATCGCCCAACTCAGCCACGATGCGCTCATACGTCCAGCCCTCGAATGGGCGGCCCATATAGACGCCAATGAGTTTGCCGAGCACACCGGCATAGACACGTTCGAGATAGTCAGGAGGGGGAAGGGGCATCGTGGCGCCTTTCGCTGTTACAGAAGAACGTCATCATCTGCTGGTAGATCCACATGGCCAATGTCATCTCGCTCATACGGCAATACCCTACAACCGCCCCACCTGGCTCAACCACTGTTCGACGAAACGGGGCGCGTCGACGTCGACACACACGCGCATGTTGGGCGCGCGGTCCGGGGAGGCGATCGTGCGCAACACGCGATCGTGCACCGCGAGTTGGATGTGCGCGCCACGCACGGCGATGAGGGTCGACGCGACACTGGCGTAGACGGCCAGCGGATCGTGCATATACGTGCGTTCGCCCTGGAAGATATCACTGGGCAGGTTCATGGCGCGCGAGAAGTCGGCGAAGCGCGCCAGCATCTCCTCCATCAGGGTCACCAAGGCGCCGGCGAGTGGCCGCTTCCACGCGCGCATCGACGCCCGCTGCGCGGGTGACAGGAAAACCCGCGTGGTGACCTCGAAGGGGACGATCGTTAACGGCAGACCCGCTGCGAACACGATCTCGGCGGCGCTCGGATCGGCGTTGAGATTGGTCTCGAGGACCGGTGGCCACGGCGTGCGCGTGACGTCGACCATGCCACCCGTTAAGGTGAGGTCGCGCGCCCAGCCGCTCAGACGTGGCTCCAATCGCAGGGCGCGGGCGATATTGGTGAGCGGGCCGATGGCCACGAGCGATATGTCTCTGGGGGATGCTGTGACGTGTTCGACGATGAAGCGCGCGGCGTCATCGGCCGTGGCGTCCAGATCAACCGCCCGCGTCGGTGTGAGCTCCTGGGGCGACAACAGCCCGGTACCCTCGTGGCCCCAGAGGCGCGGATGCCAATGGAATGGGTCAGGGAGGGGGGCTGCCAGCGGCAGGCTTGCCCCCGCTACCACCGGTACCTCCCCGTGCCCAGCGAGCTGTAGCAGGCGACGGGCGATGCGCGCGCGCAACGGCGCGTCCGCGTGCACCGTCGTCACTCCGACGAGCCGGATATCCGGGTGAGCCGCGGCCAGCGCGAGGGCCAGGGCATCATCCGCGTCCGTGCCCACGTCGGTGTCCAGGATGATGTGTCTCATGCGTCCCCCTCCTACTAGCTGATCGTTCTATCTTCTCGCGCCTCGCGCACGCGGCGTGCCGTTTGACAGCGGCGTACCCCCATGGTATTATAGCTCCTGTTACCGATACCAGTCATCGGTAACAGGTATCGATGAGCGAGCTTTGGCCCACGAGCGGAGGACATGACGCGATGGGTGTGCGCATGCGTGAGGTGGCCGCACAAGCCGGCGTGTCAACCCAAACGGTCAGCCGGGTGATGCGCGGAGAGACATGGGTCGCGGCGGCCACAGCGCAGCGCGTCCGCGCGGCCATGGCGGAACTCGGTTATCACGGCAACGCGGCGGCCGGCGCTCTCAAACGCGGACAGACGCGCACGCTCGGCTTGCTCTTCCCGCTACTGGAGACCACGTTCGCCTCGTTCTGGCCGGACGTGGCGGCCGGCGCGGAGGCCCTGGCGCATGCGCGGGGGTACTCGCTCTTGCTCTGTGATACGAGCGACTCGCTCGACAAGGAAGAAGCCTACCTCTCACTGCTCCTGAGCCATCGGGTAGCCGGGATTATCTACGCGCAGCCGCGCTGCCGGCCGGACCGACACCCGGTGTTCGCCAGCCTGCGCGCGGCGAACATGCCCGTGGTTGTGGTCAGTTCGGACGAGCACGATCTCCCCTACCCTCATGTGCGGACCGACGACGTGCGCGCCGGATACGTGGCGACGCGCCACCTGCTCGACCTGGGGCGGCGGCGTCTCGCGTTTGTCGGAGAAGCCGCGGCGGCGCCGCGCGCGGAACAGGGGTTCCTACTCAAGGCGGCGTACGACCGCGCCATGGGGATGCGGCACGCGCTCGTCGACGCGGGACTCGACGCCGCTGAGACCCCACTCCTTCTGGGGCGACACTCGATAGAGGGCGGGCGCGCGGTGGGCCAGGCGCTGATCGTGGGATCTGGCCCCTTGCCCGATGCCATCTTTGTCGCGACCGAGACGATGGCGCTCGGTCTGCTGGATGTCTTACGGACGCATGATCTGCGCGTTCCGGAGGACGTCGCCATCGTCACGCATGATGGATTGTCGGCCGGGGCCAGCGCCTTCCCCTCGTTGACGACGATCGCTCCGCCGCGCGGTGAGATGGGGCGTACCTGCGTCGATGCGCTGCTGCGCATGGCCGCGGGCGAGTCTATCTCCCCGTTGTCGATGTTGGAAGCTCAGTTCATTGTTCGCGAGTCGACGGCTGGCGTGGGCGCCGTCCCGCGACAGGGTCTCAGCACACCGCTATCCGCGGCCGACGCCTGGTCACGGTGGCGCACGGATACGCTCGTCGATGCCACAGACGGCGACAACGCACCCGTGACACGTACGACACTGGGGCGCGTCGCCTACATGGGGGCAGGAGAGGAGGTGAGGCCACGAGACCATTCTACCGCTCACGACTAGTGCGTTTTTGACACAGATACTATTTTCGATAGACGTGCCGCACGGCGGGGCACGCTCTTGTCGCCCATGCACATGCAATGGAAAGGAACAGGGTCATCATGCACCGGTTCTCACGTTTCCGCACTCCACGCTCATGGTGGTCGTGGCTCATCGCGTTGGCCATCGTGGCCGTCGGCCTGCCGGCCAGCGCGCGGCAGCCGGCCGTCGCCGCCCCGGTGACCGTCACCTACTTGTCGACGCAGGGACAAGCCGACATCCAGGCGCTCGTCAACCTCTTCAACAAAACCCATCCCGGTATCCATGTGGTGGAACAGAATCTGCCCTTCGACCAGTTGTTCCAGCAAGTCCAGGTGCGTCTCTCGGCGGGCTCCGCGAGCCCCGACGTCATCGACGTCGACGCCCCGGTCGTGGCCGCCTACGCCGTCCAGGGGTTCCTCGCGCCACTCGATACGGTCTTCAGCAAACAGGACCTGGCGCAGTTCGTCCCGGCCTCGCTCCAGACCTCGTACTACCTCGGACACCTGCTGGCCCCGCCCCTCAATAGCTCGAGCCAGGTGCTCTATTACAACAAAGACCTGTTGAAGAAAGCGGGTGTGCCCTTCCCGTCCGCTGATGTGCATCATCGTTTGACGTGGGAGCAACTGTCCACGGAGGCGCGCAAGGCGCAGGTCCGCTCCGGGGGCCGTGTCACGGCGTGGGGCCTGATCATCGACCAGATCGATCGTCCCTACCAACTGCTGCCCCTGCCCGAATCACTCGGCGGCCAGGCGATCAGCAAAGACGGCCTGAGTGTGGATGGCGTCATTACGACCGCGCCGTGGGTCAAGGCGTTCACCTACTATTACAATCTCTTCAACACCTGGCAGATCAGCCCGAAAGGGGTCACGTCCCTGCAAACGGCCAATCTGTTTACGTCCGGCCACGCCGCGTTCTTCTGGGGCGGACCCTGGAACGTGGGGGCGTTCGCGGCCGCGCACGGCCTGCAGTGGGGCGTGGCCCCCACCCCGTACTTCGCCGGCGGGAAACCCGTGACGCCCAATGATAGCTGGCATCTGGGTATCAACAGCCACAGCCACAATGTCGCCGCCGCCGCGCAGTTCATCCATTGGATGACGGTCGGCCCCGGCAATGACGTGTGGGAGAACCGGGTCCACCAGGTCCCCTCGCTCAAGCGTGAGATCCAGGCGATCGCCAAGGATCCGCGTTATGCCACCTTCCCCAACAACGTTCTGCGCCTCGTCGATTATGAAGCCGAGCACACGGCGATTCCGCGCCCGATTACGCCCGGATTCAGCGAGTACCAGAATATCTTGACGCAGGCGTTCGACAACATGCGATCGGGACAGTCGGCGCAAGCGGCGTTGAGCGCGGCCGCAAGCCAGATCGACAGCGCTATGCTGAAGTATCGGCGGGCGCCGCACTAGGCCGCGCGTTCACGACCCTCCCGATGGCGCCGCGCCATCGGGAGGGCTTTTCTGGAGACATCCATATGACCCGCAGAGAGCGCTGGATTCCCTACGCCTTCCTCCTCCCGGCCATCGTCGGGTTGCTTATCTTCCGTTTGCTGCCCACGGTCTATTCCATCGGGCGCAGCCTGTACGCGACTTCGTTCGGCTTCCACCCCTCAACGTATTGCCTACAAGTTAAGGTTCTGAGCCACATGTCAAGTACCCGCATTTCCGCCGCTCGGGGTGGCAAAGGGAGCGTAGCAGCATATACGCCGTACTTCCACGAGCCTTTTGCTCCCACACACGGCTGTCGCTACGCCATGCGCCTCATGCGTTTGTGCAACATAACAGCTATCAGGTTGGCTTAAAAGCTGCAAAAATGGCCTTGACAACGGCTTAAAATCCTTAACTTGTAGAAAAAGCCCTCAACGGTATTCGTGGGCCTGGATAACTACACCACGCTGGTCGCGGACCCGACGTTCTGGCGCTCGGTGGGGGTGACGCTCCTGTTCAACGTGATCATCAATCCGCTGCAGACGGCGGCGGCGCTGCTGCTGGCGCTGCTCGTCAGCATGCGCCTGCGCGGCATCAGCATCTTCCGGGGGATCTTCTTCATCCCGATTTCCGTCTCGATCACCGTGGCGTCCATTGTCTGGCAGTTGATGCTCGACCCACAGTCGGGGCTCATCAACGGCGTGCTCACCACGGTTGGGCTGCCGGCGCAGCCGTTCCTGACCAGCCCGACGCAGGCGTTGCCCTCGATCATCGTCGTCGCGTCCTGGATCGGCGTCGGCTACTGGACGTTTTTCTTCCTCGCCGGCTTGCAAGGCATCCCGCCGTCGATCTACGAGGCGGCCGCGATCGATGGCGCCGGCGCCGTCCGCATGTTCCTGGATATCACGTTGCCCCTACTCAAACGCGTGATCGCCTTCGTGCTCATCGCCGATACGACCGCCAATTTTCTCCTGTTCGCCCCCGTCTATATCATGACGAACGGAGGGCCGCAAGGCTCGACGGACTTGCTGATGTATGAGGCCTACCGTAGCGGCTTCATCGGCCTCGACACCGGTCGCGCCACCAGCCTCACCACCATCTTGCTCCTGACACTGCTCCTCGTCGTCGGCGCGCAATTGCTGTTCTTCCGGAGCAGTGATCGTTAAACACGCTGATAGAGGCGTCGCGCTCGCACCTATCCATTCCACAAGGAAAATCTATGTCTGAGACCACTAGCCGGACGGTGTCACGGAGCCCGGGAGCGGCCGCGGTCCCGAGGCGGGCGACGCGCCGCTCATTGACCCGGATCGCGGGCCACGCGCTCGCCTACGCGGCCCTGATCGCGTTGAGCGCGCTCACCCTCGTGCCGTTGCTCTGGGCGATCGCGTCCTCCTTTACGCCGCTCGACGACATCCTGAAGTATGCGACACCCTTCTCCTGGCACGCGTTCGTCCCGACAGCCTTCACGCTGCAGGCTTACCAGGATCTGCTGGCCGGGTCGTTTGGGCGCGCGCTGCTCAATACCATTTTTGTCTGCGCCGTGACCATCGTGGCCGGCGTCGCCGTCAACTCGCTCGCGGGCTTTGCCTTTGCGATCTTCGAGTTTCCCGGCAAGCGCATCCTGTTCATCCTGGTGTTGGTCACGTTTCTCGTCCCGTTCGAGGTGCTCGCGCTGCCGCTCTACGTCATCGTCAATACGCTGCACCTCGATAACAGCTACCAGGCGCTGGTCCTGCCCGTGCTGGCGAACGGCATCGTCGTCTTTCTCTTCCGGCAGTTCTTCGCGGACACACCGCGAGAGTTGCTCGACGCCGCGCGCGTCGATGGGTTGACGTGGTTCGGAGTGTACGGCCGCATCGTGGTCCCCCTGTCCATGCCCGTGATGGTCAGCGCGGGGTTGGTGCTGTTCCTCTCGCAATGGCAATCGTTCTTCTGGCCGTTGCTGGTCACCAATTCCCCGCAGTACCAGATGGTGCAAGTGGCCTTGAGCACCTTTCAGGGTGAATACACGACCCGCTGGAACGACATCTTCGCGGGCACGGTTGTCGCGACCATCATTCCCATGGTCCTGTTGCTATTTCTCCAGCCCTATTACGTGCGCACGATCGCCCGGACAGGGTTGGTCGATTAATCACCGTTCCACGGCACATAGAGGAGGCTCAATGGATTTCCCCACGCTCACGCCGGCCGCGCGTCTACAACGACTGGAACCGCCCACCGGTCCGGTTCGCATCGTCGTGGACACCGATACCTACAATGAGATCGACGACCAATTCGCGCTCACCTACGCGCTGCTCTCACCCGAGCGCATCACGGTGGAAGCGATCTACGCCGCCCCGTTCCACAACGAGCGCTCGACCGGACCTGCCGACGGCATGCGCAAGAGCTATGACGAGATCGTACGCCTCCTGGAGCGCCTGGACCGGCCGCACGACGGCATGGTCTATCCGGGATCCACGGACTGGTTGCCCACGCCGGATCGGCCGGTCCGAAGCGCGGCGGTCGAGGACCTGATCGCGCGCGCGTCGGCCGATCACTCCGCCCCTCTCTACGTCGTGGCGATCGCGGCGCCCACGAATATCGCCTCCGCGCTGCTCATGGCGCCGGAGATCGTCGAGCGGATCGTCGTCGTCTGGTTGGGGGGGAACGCCAGTTACTGGCCGACGGCGTCGGAGTTCAACCTCAAGCAAGACCTGCACGCGTCACGCATCCTGTTCGATTCGGGTGTCCCGCTGGTGCATGTGCCCTGCCTGCCGGTGACCGACCACCTGTGCACAACCGAGGCGGAGATCGACCGCTTTGTCAAGGGGCGCGGCTCCATCGGCGACTACTTGAGCGCGACCTACTCGGGCTACTATGACGAGCATGCCGGCCGCTCACGCGCCATCTGGGATGTGGGTCCGCTGGCCTGGCTGGTCAATCCCGCGTGGGTCGATAGCGTCCTGACCCATAGTCCGATCCTGACCGCGGAGCAAACCTGGAGTCATGATCCTCATCGGCATCTCGTGCGGGAGATCAGGTATGTCCAGCGCGACCCGATCTTCGGAGACCTCTTTCACAAGCTGGAGCGCGCGGCGCGGGGAGCGTCGTGATCACACCGAAGCCGGGCGTGGCGGACGCGTCCTGCCATGACGGCTGAACTGGCGACGCGCCTCATCGGCCGGATAACGTGGCGAGATCACGCATCAACGGCGACAAGAGATTGGCATCAAAAACTAATCGAGCGCCGGTTGCATCGTTCGCTGGGAGCCGAGGACGCGTCGGATCGGCAGCAGCAGGAGGTCGCTAGAGCCTGTCTTTTCTCGACTCCTTGCCCGTCGTCGCTGTGCGAGCTATCGGCGCCTATCAAGTGTGTAGCAAAACGAACGGATGCCCGTGAGTGAACCCAGCGTCGGCAAACTGGTCAATGATACCGTCGCTACGTTGTTGCATATCCATGCAGTCATGACACTGCACGCCTCGGTGCTCTCGCCGCTGGTCAGCATGCGTCGCGCCATGGTCCTTTTGTCACGTCGGGAGCGTTAGCCAGCATACTGAGCGGACCAAGGCATGAGATGACGCACCGTTCGTATTGTACGTGCCGGCGTGAAGGGCTTTCGCCGAAGTACTGCAACGTGGCATAGTACATGTAGCCATGAACCGTTGCTTGCAGCAGGGCTATGAGGAACCATGGGCACGACAGGGAGCCTCTCATCATCTATCGTGATGACGATGGAACTTTGGGTATTTATACAGAACTGTCAAGGGCGATTTATTTTTGACCCACTAACGCCGAGACTCCGTAATTGACGTTTGCCGAACCCATTAGGTCTGCCAGTGGGACGTGTCGATGGACTCGATGTAGGTGCCAGAAGGCTTGGCGGCCCCTACAAAGCGTGCTTGATTGGCTGGCGGTACATGGGTCTATACAGCGGCGGTCAGGTCGCCTTCCCGGGGAACTCGATGTATCACGCGACGAAGTGGGGCATCGAAGGCTTCGTGGAGGCGGTCGCCCAGGAGGTCGCGCCCTTCGGGATCGGCATGACGATCGTCGAGCCCGGCGGCGCGCGGACCGAGTTCCGCTACGGCAGCGCACAGGTGGCGACGCTCATGCCCGTCTACGACGCGACGCCGGCGCACAGCTTCCTGCGGATGCTTGATCCCAAGAACGGCCTGGCCCCCGGTGATCCGGCGCGCATGGCCGCGCGCATCATTGAAAGCGTCGACGTGGAGCCGGCGCCGCTGCGCCTGGTACTCGGCTTACAGGCGCTGGAGAGCACCCTGGCGACGCTGCGCCAGCGGATCGCCGGCTTCGAAGCGCAGACGGAGCTCGCCGCGTCCACGGACTTCCCGCCCGGGGAGTGAGCCGTACCCACGTCGCGCGTTCGACTAAGTCCGCCGGTTATCACGACGGCCGACGTCCGGCACATCGCTAGCGGATACGCGATCCAAGAGCGTGGACGTGGCCAAGAGCGGCCTGGAGGTATCGGTGCCCTGGCTGAATACCACATGCGGTCAGGATTGCTAGGAAAGGCTGCACGATATGCGCGCCCAGCAAATGGGCGCGAGCCGCGACCCGCCGCAACTGATACGACGCCGTGCAAACGATACCCATCGGCCCTCTTCGATGAATAACCATGCATCCGCGCAGGGCTCAGGTTTTTCGCCAGTCGATACGTCGCTTGTATAGAAGTGGACAGCCATCGCTGCTGCTGCCACCTTACGAGCGCCCGCAGGCGTACGAGACACGCCTGACCGAGCAGGGGGTCCAGGAGCATGTCCAGCCCATCCTTGCATGTCCACCGCTCCGCCTCGCCGCCACCTGCTATACTGAGCGCACACCTGCCTGAGGCAGGCGTTGTCCAAGAAAGGAGCGGTATCTCGATGGCGCCTCACGCACCCACCAGCCCCCGCACCGACGCACGCGTGTCCTTCGTCCATGCGCCCGCGCGGGAAGACAGCGCGCCCTCCCCCCTCCCGTTCGTCGCCGCAGGGCACAGCCGCGCCCTGCTGGCCGCCACGGCGGCCGGAGCGCGCACCGGCGATGGGGAACGCGCGCTCAATCGGTGCGTCCTCCTCAACGACATCGTCTCGCCGATCCCTACCCGCGTGCGCCCATGACACGCCAGCCGTTCTCCCAGCGCGTCCGCGCCGACCTGACCTTCCGCGAACGCCTGCCTGGCGAAGAAGCGCTTGATACGGTGCAGTGGAGCATGCCGGACACGGTCGTCCGCCTGTTTGAGCAGGAGGCGCGACGCCAGCACACCGACCTCAACGGCCTCATACGCGATGTCGTCTGCACGGCCCTGACCGAGCGCGCCGACGCCATCGCGCGCATCACGGCCGCGCGGGAGGCCCAGAGCGGCGACGAATAGGGCGCGCCGGCACACGGTGGCGCGGCGGTTCCCCCAGCCGCACCAATATGTATTGACGCTGGCACGACGCGGTCTCTCTGGCGCTGTCAGCGCGACGGCCTAGTCCCCGACCCCGCAGGCAGCGGAGGTGTAGGCCTAGTGTTACCGAAGCTACCACCAGCCGCAATCTATAACTGGTAAAGTACCGCTTAACGCCCTGGAGCTGGCATTCGACCATGTTTCACGCCGGTACAGGCGGTCGACAGCACACAAAAGCCGTGATTTGGGTAAAGGAAGTGCTTCCCCCCGTCTTTTTCGGCACTCGCCGCTACGTTTGTGCAACTGTTACGTGTTATCTGTTGCGCAAGAGTGCCGCTAGATTGCGGCCGGTGGTAGCTTCGGTAACACCAGGCCTATGTTGGTCTGAGGCCCTGAGCGGAGTGGCGACGAGGCGCGCTACGCGGCCGCCCAGGTCCTCGCGGTTGTCGTCGTAGACCGCTAGCACGCGCACATCGCGATGCCGGCTGAACCGCTGCACGGCGCGGATGTCCCTGCCGGTGCGGTCTAGCGCTGTGGTGATCGTGGCATAGCGCAGCCCGTGCGGCCATACATCTTTCAGTCCAGCGGCCACGCCCAGGTCACGCACGATACGATGCAGCGACCGCGCGGTCAGACACTGCCCTAACAGCCTATCCGGAAAGTAGGTGGGCATGGCGGAGTTTGCGATACACAATGAGGACGGCGGCGAGGTGCACCAAGCCGAGGTAGTTGTCCGCCTTCTTCTCCCAACGGATGAGCAGGCGGC
>JAABUV010003101.1_pt1 | contig 21526 bp, 28 predicted proteins | sample 5559971 | NCBI WGS metagenome assembly JAABUV01 (sample SAMN10711881, study PRJNA513362) | rock metagenome | isolation source: Antarctica rocks | place: Antarctica: Victoria Land, Knobhead nord | collected 2015-12-19
CCAGCGGCGCGGCCTCGCTCGCCGCCGTCGAGCCCGAGCGCCGCGCCGCGCGCATGCCGCGCGCGCCCGGCCGCGCGCGGCCCGGCTCAGAGCGCCAGCCGCTGGAGGACGTGCTGCTGGGCGTCTCTGGGATGGACCCTGTAGATTTCCAGTCCAGGGGCGCCTGGTCCTGGCCGCCGGCCCCCGCCGCAGGCTTCCCGGGGCCCGCTGCGGGCTCCCAGTCGCCCGCATCCCCGGGCGCCACCTTGTCCCCAGTAAAGAACGGGGACGCCATGGTGCCCGCGTCCTGTGCCGGGTTTTCCCAGACGACCGACGTGTCGAAGGCCCCGTGGCCGGGCCCGCCGCCAGCATTGGGGCCTCCCGCGCCCTCCTGCTGCGGTGCATGCCTGTCGCCGGACAGCCAGTCGCTGCCGGCGCCCTGCGGCCGCGCACAGGCGGCGTGTTTGATTGACTCCCTGGCACTGCGCCGTTGCGTGCTGACACAGCGTGGCCCTGCTATCCTGCAAACATGTCACAAGCATCCCGATGCCCGCCGCACGCGTAAGGTAGGGAGAGCCCAATCCGCGAAAGGGGCGCTCCAGCTAATTCTCACCCTCTTTTAAGTGAGGTGTGCGGCACAGGCATTGGCACACAGCAATCCATGCAGAATGCATCTCGAGTGACCAGCCAGGCACGCCTGCGCTGCGCACGCGCCTGCAGCTTGCTCCACAGCGCGCGCGGCCGCAGGCGGCTGCGCAGCGGCTCCCGGCCGCGCTCGGCCGCGGGCGATGCTGCGGCCGAGGATGCGTGCGGCCAGGACGCCGCCGTGCGCGGCAGCCCCTTTGCGGCCCCGTGCCGGCCGCCCGCCCACGCCGCCTGCTGCAGCGGCTCTGGCGCGCTGCCGGCCGGCTGCGTCTGCAGGGCCCCGCGCGCGGGCGCGCGCGCCGCCTGCCGAGGCAGCCAGCAAAAAGGTCGTGAGCTCTCCAGGCGCGGTGGTGCGAGCCTCGCCCGCCACCTGCTGGCCGCGTCAGGCGGCCTGTACTTGGGGCGGGCACGCCACACGTCTGCACAGCGCGTTTTGCAGTCATGCGGTCACATCAACAGCCAGTGGGCGCGTCTCCGCCACAGCAGCCCCACATCCCCTCTCCAGTGCCCGGCCATCACCGCCAGACGGCGCGCCGCCGGGGTACCCCACGATCTCTGCATGCACGAAGGCGCCTGGCGCGCCCGCGGGTGCGGCACGGCGCTCACAGGGTTGGGGACAGGGCGCCCGGCGCGCCTGGGAGGGCAGCACGACATAGCCAGAGCCCGGCGAGGCGGCGCCGGCGCCGCTGCCGGTGGAGCTGGCGCTGAGCCGGCCGTGCAGCGCGTCGCGCTGCGCGTCCACCTCCCACCACCACGCGTAGAACTTGACCTGCCGCGCGGCGGGCGGGCTCGCTCGCTTTTTGCTGTTTTCTAGAGGTGCGAGCTCGCCGCGCTCGCCGGGTGTGTGCCGAGTGTATGAGAGGCCGCCACGGCGTGCGCAGGAGGTCTGTTCAGGGGGTCTGTGCCGGCCAGGCGCCGTGCGTCAGCGCCCCAGGCCGCCGCACTCCGAGGGGCCGTGCAGCGGCGAGAGCGCTGGGCGGCGCACCACGCCCGGGTGCGACAGCGACAGCGGGTTGATCTCGCTGCGCGGCGCGTGCGCCTGGTGCGCGAGCAGCTGCATCACCTTCACGGCCACCTCGCTGCCGTCGTAGCGCCCTGCGTGCCAGCAGCCCCGGCAGGTAAGCCTAGAAGCATTCTTGCGCGTTGATTCCCTTGGCACAGCTGCACGTCTGCAGCCCTGCTGGCACGAGGCTGCTTGCGCCTCGTAGTACAGCTTCGTGCAGTGCAGGCGCCAGACTGATGCAGGCAGGTGACTAGACATCCTGCAGAGACTGCAGGCCGCGGCGCCGCACCGCGGTACACCTTGCCGTGCACGCCGCGCCCGAGCTCCTCAAACAGCTCGACGCCGTGGCGCTTGCCCAGCGCGAGAGCGGCCGCATCCTGGCACGCATACTTGCCCGTCGGCCAGCGGCCTGCACAGCGCCGCTGCGTCAGCTGCGGCCCCGCTTCACAGACAGCGGGCTCTGCGCCTTGCAGACCAGTTCCGAGCCTTTCTAGGCACTAGTAACGTATCTGTGCCTGCGCACAGGCACGTTCTCACGTTTGTTCAGCTGAACGGAAGCATGGCTGGGGCACGTGCACATCAACGCAGGCGCGCCGCACCTGTGAGGTTCCTGAGGGAGGCGGCCGCTCTCCAGCGCGCGCTCCGCAGCGCGGCAAGGACGCAGACAGCCACAGCAGCGAGCGCCGCCAGCCACACGAGCATGGGTGGCCGCCCCTCCGCTGCGCGTGCCAGAGTCTGCGGGCCCCTGCAAGCGCGCGGCCCCAGGCCTGAGGCGGCGGCCTGTGTGAGAATGCACCAGGCGCACGAGCCACTCAGCCACGAGCGACCCAAGCGGCAGGCCGCGCTCCTTCTGCGTGCACCGCGCGGCAGCCAGAATGCCTTGCCTTTCCGCACTCCCGCGGGGGCGCACACCTCTGTCGCTACCTCCTGAACACACTACAGACTCGGGCGAACAAAGGCTCCCCAACACGGGCATACATGCAGCGCGGACCTGTTTGCACCGGGCAGCACGCAAGCGCGCAACTCTTCTTTGTGCGCTTGTTAGGCAAGCAGCGCCACAGCGTGCACTGCCAGACGCCCAGGCAGCCCGCCTGATGTCGGGGGATGCTCACCGAGCGGCGGAAGTTTCCGCAACAGGCCGCGCCCAACAAGGGGCCGGCGGCACGAAGCAGCCCGCCCAACCTCCAGCGTGCCAGCTCCTGTGCTTTTCAGCGGGTGTTCGCCGCCCACGAAGCTGCGAAAACAGATAACGCCGACCCCAACAGGCTGTGGCGACCGGACAGCTCCTCACATGGCAGCTCAGGCAAAGAAGCTATCAGATCGAACAGACGCGCAGAGACGTTCAGCAGCGATCTACGTTGGATTGTACCGATTGTCGAATTGTACGGCGAGAAACCCTCGGGTATGCTGTGCGTGAATGGCCGCCAAGGCACATATTGCAGCAACCGGGCCATGGCAGCATGACGCTGCCTAAAGTCACCTGGTGGCACGGCATGCATCCTGGTGGACCGTGCCTTGCTCACAGCTGCTCTGGCTCCCCAGGAAGCACATGCCGGCGCCGGCTGCCCTTTTGGCTGCCTGGTTGGCTGCAACCCGGCAACCTGCTCACCTACGCCGCTGGCAGCGGCCCGCTGCACACCAGCCACAGCGCGTATCAACACCAGCGCCATGTCGTGTGTGTCTCCACCACAACCTGCTCCATCAGCTGCCAGTGCCTCTTTGGGTACTTCACCAACCAGAGGCCAAATGTCATTCCAGGCTGCTCACGCATGAGCCATCGGTCCAGACACGGTGGCTGCACATGCATGTGCGCAAGTGAACCAAGACCAACCATGCGTGTAGCAACCGTCACGGCGCGTCACCGTTCAGCCCATTACCACAGCCTTCCCGGTGGTCGCTGCGCGATGTCTCGTCCCTGCTCGAGCAGGCATGGCCTGTGTAGGTGCTGCTTGAGCGCCGCCACACCGCATGCAGGCCCCAGCACGGCCCGGTTGTGCCCAGCCGCGTTGCGCACGCAGCACTGCATGGACTAGCTGCAGCCCACAACATGGCCCTGAATTGTCACGGATGGAGAGGCGCACATGCACACACACCTACCCACCCATCCCCACCCCGTGCAGCGCCCTGCACCACCACCCCCGCGGGCAGTCACAACACACTGTCTGCACAGCCTCCAAGCTCACTTGAGCTCTCTGCCTCGGCACCCACGCGCGGCCGCCGCCGCACTCACGGCAGCCCGCCCCAGGACCCCTTCTTCTTGTTCGCCTTGGCCGCGGCGGCCGCGGCCTCCGCGGCCGCCTTGCGCTTGGCGGCCTCCTCCTGCGCCTTGCGCGGGTTGAAGATGCGCTGCACGCCCAGCGCCACCTTGGTGCCGGAGTCGATCGGGTCCAACGGGTCCTTGCGCATCCTGCGCGCGGCCGCTTGGTCGTCAGGCAAAACCCCGTCGCAGGGTCAGTGCGCTGCACGCGCAGCGGCCTCAAGCACGGCCCCAAGCACGGCCTAACTCATGACGCAACATTCACTCGGCGCCATGGGAGGAGCAACTCCCTGGCAGCCTGCTGCCCGATCTACACACGCCCAACCACAGTACCTCTTACTAGTATCTGTGCACACGAGCATCGTGCAGCATGCACCGGGGTGAGGCAGGTCATGCCGCCACACCTCACACTCCCGCACTGCCGGCAGGCATGCATGGTCTGCCTGATCAGCAGCATCGGCGCACTGCTCCGCAACACATCCGCCACGCTCCCAGGGGGCGCGCGCGAGCCCTAACAATCGCACGCGGCGCCCCGGCGCGCGCCTGTGGTTGAGGCAGAGCGCGATGACGCGCTGCACGTCGGCCGGCGTGACCTCGGCGCGGCCCTCCAGCGCGGCGAACGCGGCGGCGGCCTTGTTGACGGTGATGTCGCCGCGGATGCCGTCCACGTCCAGCAGGCTGCACACCTCGCTGATCTGCAGCCGCAGGCCGTCCGACAGGTGCACCTGCGCGCAGCCGCAGGCTGCGCCTTCAGCGGTTTAGCAGGTTCTCGGGGGCCTCTTGGTCTCTCGTGCTGCCGGCGTCCGGAAAGTGAAAGCCTGGAGGGGTTGCGCCACTACAGGCACCTCGCCCAAGCGTGACAAGGCCTATCCCGCGATGTTTTGAGACAGACGTGAACGCCGCCATCCATTTAGCCCCATGTTTGGAAGGGGCTGCCGGCCGCAGCTGTGGCGGCACTACTTCAGGTCAAATGTGTCATTGCCGAGACTGGTGAAGCACTTGCTCTCAGCGCGGCTCACCATTTCACCAGGAGCAGAGCACGGCACCCCATAGGGCCAGCCGCCGCCCTGTTCGAAGCGCACATCATGACCAGGCGGGGCACAGGCAAGAGGGGTCGCGTCGCGGCAGCGGGCGCCCGCATGCAACCCCACATGCGCCCCGCATGCGCATGTGGCCCGGCGCCGCGCCTGCTCCAGGCGCTCGGTGGCGGCGGTGAGCTGCGCGCGCAGCGCTGTCTGCTCGTCCTCGGCCGCGGCGCAGAACGCGTCCGGGTCCTGTGCGCCAGGTACTCCGTGGGCAACACGGCAAGCCAAGCGTGTACACATACCAGAGGGCAGTGCATGGCTGGCGTGCCGCAGGTGGCGACACTGCAGTGCTCGTACCTGACTATGACAAGCTAACCTTGCGTGCTAACCGGAGGTCGCCGTGCTGGAGGGAAGCTGGCAGAAGGCTGAGCGCCGGCGCGGGTGGGGCCGCGCCTGGTCAAAGGCGAGCCGGTCGAGCACCATGCGCGTGCGCGACGCGATGCTGGGCATGGTGGTCACGATCACGCTCAGCCCGAAGCGGTCCAGCAGCTGTGGCCGCAGCTCGCCCTCCTGCACTCGGTGCACAACATTTTTTTTGACACTAGCGTCCGAGAAGGCCTCCCATTATTGGAATCCGATTTCTTCTAAAATTACAAAGTGTTCATTTTAACGAGCACCATCGTGGCGGCACCCGAAAGATGCGTGACACACACACAAGTGAGCCATGCATGCGTCGCCACTCTTCAACTTTGTGCTGCCTTCCGGATCAGTGCTCATGCTGATGATCCTGGAACAGCTTCGGAACAGCAGAGCTGCTCAATGCCGCGCACGCTGGCGGCGCGGGGCGGCGGGCCGGGGCGCGCGGGAGCCCCCAGCGGGCTGCGCGCCTGCGGGTTGCCGGAGCCGATCATGATGAAGCGGGCGGGGTGCTGGATGCTGACGCCCTCGCGCTCCACGGTGTTGATGCCGGAGGCCGCGGAGTCGAGCACAACGTCCACCAGGCCGTCATCCAACAAGTTGACCTCGTCCACATACAGGATGCCGCGGTTGGCCCTGGCCTGCGCGCGGCGGCCGCAACCCTAACCCTGACCACAACGTGGACTGGTGGAGCACCGCGTCCACCAGGCCGTCTTCTAACAAGTTAACCTCGTCCACGTACAGGATGCCGCGGTTGGTCCTGACCTGCGCGCTGCGGCCGCAACCCTACCCTGAACAACCCTGACCCTAACCACAGCGTGGCGCAAGTCACTACCCGGGAGGGTGAGCGGCGGGTCGGGGGGCCCGTTGGTGCACTGCCGGCGGCCCGACTGACGCAGACCCAGGCTGCCCCGCATCATTGCGGCCTGCGCGCGGCGCGCGCATGCGGCGCCCACCTTGTCCCCTGCCCCTATGCATCGCCTGCCGTTCACCATGCGGCAACCTGGCAGGCCCTGCCTTTCACAGTGCGCGCGGCGCGCAGCAGGTCGCAGCCGCTGCACAGCACACCCACTTGGGGCTGCGTAAAGAGATCGGGAGCACGGCTGCGTCCATGCTGCCACAGACTTCCCCGGCTCGCCCCCGAAGGCCTGGCGCGCGCCTCGAGCACAGAACGCATGCAGCATGCAGTCACCCCATTCAAGCTCGCACGCTAGCGAACAGGGCGGCCTTCATGCCATGCAGGGCGGCCATGATGCTAAGCAGGGCGGCCGTCATGCTATGCAGGGCAGCCATTGATCTGTACAGGGAGGGCGCTACCAGCAGGCCCGGCTCGTAGGCCTTGATGCCCTCCATCAGCGCCTTCTCGATGTCGATCGTCCCGCAGATGCGGTCCTCCGTCGCGCCGAGCGGCAGCTCCACCTGCGCACGGAGCTCGTCAGGCGCCCGCTTCGCTGAGATTTGCGCACACGCTCACAGACATTTGCGATGAAACGTGATGAAGGTCTTGTGTTCAAAAGTCTTGAGCAACACGTGCGCAAAGACATGCGCTCTCAATCCAGCACTCGAAAATTTTTGGTGGTCGTCGTGGTGGTCTGCGTCCCTAACTCAGCAGAGTGCGAAAAGAAGGCAGCGCTGGAGACAGCAGCAAGCAGCACTGCGGGCGGGCGCGCTTGATGCTGGCAGCAAAAGGCCAGAGAGCCCGCAAGCATGCTGGGGGTGGGGGGGGACCGAGAACGCACCAGCGGCGTGGGCATCTGCGCGGCGGGCAGGCGCTCGCCGGCGCGGTGGCGCCGCAGCGCGTCCGGGCCCATGAGCTTGGGGTCCGTGGGGCTGGAGTTGAACGGGTCGTCCGCCACCACGGTGATCGCCGGCAGCAGGTCCACCATGGCCCTCACCTGCGCAAGCGCGAGACCCTCCAGGGTCCGCACCAAGCCCCAAGTCCTGCAGCACCAGGATGCTGTGACGAGGTGCACGTAAGCAGCCTGCATGGGGCTGCGCCCGTGAATAGCCGAAGTGGGCTGATACATGCTATACCTCCTTACTCATACAAGCGCGTCTGTAGCGGCGCCAGTAAAGGCCCAGGCCCATGTCCGGCAATTCCCAAGTGCCTACGCTGACGGAGCCACCTTTGGCACGGCGGCGGCAGCAGGGTTCACGCTGCGCAGGCGTTGCCCGTATGGCCCTGCTGCGCCTTTGCTGCAGGCCTGGTCACGTTTGGAGACAAGCAATGTGTGCCGGCGTCCTGCTATTGCGGCTGCATGAAGGAGGGGATGCTGACAGCAGGGTAACCCCCCCTTGACGCTGAGAGCACGCGTATTGCAACAACGTGCTTTCACGACCTGGCAGGCTGCCTGCACCTAGCGCGCGACTCGCAGCACACCACCACAAGCCACACGCCATAGACATGCACTTTGGGCACACCGCGACAGACTTGCCGGTGCCGCGGTCGCCCATGATGAGCACGCCGCCGACCGTGGGGTCAATCACGTTGAGCATCAGCGCGAGCTTCATGTCCTCCTGGTCGGCCAGGCGCACAAACGGCAGCGCCGGCATCTTGCTGCCCTTTGCAGCGGCGGGCCGCTGCGCGACGGCCGTGCTGGCGTGCGTGACCGCAGCGCCTCGCCGCAGGTGTGCGCAGCCCGCCCTGCCGCGTCTCCGAGCAGCGGGGCTCTCTGCCAGCCGCGTGCGCCGCTGCGCGCCAGGCGCGTGCGAGGCGAGCGGCGCGCATGGCGCGTGCAGCGTCCGCCCGCCGGCGGGCAAGCCCATTGGCGGCGGGCTGTGTGCCAAGCACTATAGTGTTACTTTGGCCTGCTCGTAGTGCAGGTGTCGGCGGCGCGCAGCCGGGCTATAAAAGGTTTTCCTACCAAGAGCTTGGTCAAGGCTGTGGGCTGTGCACTACGCGGGGCCAGGTGCTGTTGCGTGAATTCTGATCAGGAAAAGTAAGCTCAGCAGGCACACAAAACAGCTCAGAAAGTTAGCTACTAGAGTTCGTACTTGCTTGATCTGAGGATGAGGTAGGGCCTGCCAGGGTAGTTATATCGATTTATAGTTTGCAATTGCGATTTTATATTTTATATAGTTTGCATGATGCATGTGTTTGCTTGACTGGCAGCTGCAGCCTACCTAAACAGCTTCTGGAGTCTCATACAAGCCATGTAACAAATAGCGTAGCACATGGCATTTGAGGCTGATGCCAGGTATGGCAGCGTAGCGCAGAACAAGGCACCAACGTGCCAAGGTGGCACCGCTCTCGTGTCCAGTGGTCGCCATGCAAGGCACTTTCAACCGCCTTGCCTGCCAGTCCATCTCACTCTTCAGGTGCAGACGGCTGTGCCGACATAGCACACAGGAGCGCAGGCGCGCGCTGCTCAGGTAAGCTGCGTTGGCTGTAGGACACTTATTCTCGTCCTCCCTCCGGCGTTACAACCAGAGCCCATCAGTCTGCCTGTGTCGGGCCGCAGTTCCCGCATAGGAAACACGTGCGTCTTATTTTGTGGCCAGGCCACACCTCAAGCGCCTGCCTGCCAGTTATTGCCAACCTCGGGATCTCAGTTGTTGACCACTGCAGTTCTGACCTACACGTCCACCTGGGTCGTGAGCATGCCAGCTTGCGCAGCATTTTCACCCAGCACTCAACCAGCGCTCCTCCAGCAGGCTGAGCGCGAACTCGCTGACTGGCACATGCTCACAAGCCAGCTTAGGGCGTGGCCCCTCTCCAGGGCGCGGCGCTGCAGGCGCTGCCCCGGCCCCAGGCCCGCCGCCGCCCGCGCCTGCTCCGCCCTCGTCACCGTCAGCGCCCGAGACCGAGCGCCCCGCTGCAAACGCTGCGTTCGCGCCCGGCCCGCCGCCGTCCGCAGCTGCCCCATCACCGCCTTCATCCGCGGGCGCTGCGGCCCGCGGCTCGCCAGCGCTGGGGCGCGCCGGTGCGCCCGGGCTGGCGTCAGGGTCGGGACCTCCAGTCGCACCCGCCGCCTCGGCGCAAGCTGCAACGGCGGCCGCCAGCCGCTGCTGCGCAGCTGCAAAGGCGCGCTGCGCCGCAACGCGCGCTGCCAGGCGCGCGTCCAGCTCGGCGGCGGCGGCCGCGGAAGCGGCGGCGGCGGCGGCCGCCGCCGCCTCGCGCTCGGCGGCCTCGCACGCCGCCGCCTCTAGCTGCGCCAGCAGCGCCTGCGCCAACAGCGCGGGCACAGGTCATCAACGTATTACAACATCTTGCAGGTTACCAACAGCCTGCTGTGCCGATGCTGAGCAGACTCCCGTGCCGATGCTGTCGGCACAGATTACCAGCACCTCACCGCTCCTGCAAGGTCTGTTTGTGGTGGTTGCCTGCGGTCCCACACCTGGAGTCCCTTGCCTCTGCTCTGTCAAGAACCCTGGGGCGGAGCGCGCCTGGCGCTCCACGAGCACGGCCTCCTTGGCGGCCAGCGCGGCGGCCTTGGCGGCGGCCGCGGCGCCGAAGCACTCCTGCGCGCGCACGCGCGCGCGCCACGCGCCACCGTCGCCGCCGCGCCCGAACACGCCGAGCGCGTTGGGCTCGAACGCGCGCAGCGCGGCCTCCGCGTCCGCGTTGGCCGCGGCCGCACCCGCCAGCGCCGAGCTGGCGGCCTGCGCAGGCACAGCTGAGCCGTTAGGGTTAGAGCAGACCCAGCTGAGCCGTTAGGGTTAGGGCAGGCACAGCCGAGCCAGTGCGCAGGCACAGCGCAGGCACAGCTGAGACACTGAGCGTCCTGGCGGCGGCGGCACCGCACGGCGCGCTCTCAGACGCCCTTGCTGGAGCGCTGGCCGCACAGGCACTTCGTTGTGGCGCGGCGCACATGCTGTCGCCTTGCTGCAGCCTCGCCTTGGAGCTTGTTTAGTTATGAGCGTCGTTGCTCACCACGTCCACGCGCTCGCGCTGGGGTCCAGCTATGTAGGAAGCCCTGACGTGCAGGCTTCCCGGGGGGCGCACCGCCACGCGCTGCTTGGCGGCGGCCAGGCGGCCCTCGGCCGCGCCGCGCGCGCCCAGCAGCGCCTCGGCGCGGCGCTGCACGGCGCCCAGCGCGCGCTCCGCGTCCGCCGCGGCGCCCGCGGCCGCCGAGGCCGCCGCTGCGGCCGCGCCCAGCCGGGCGTCCTCCTCCTCGGCTGCCCTGCGAGCGGCGGAAGCAGGGTCGCCGCGACGCGAGCGCTAGTTGTGATGCTGGCGCCCGGCTGCGTCGGTGCGCCCCGCAGGGCCCTGCATCGGCGCGGCCGCGCCCTGCGGCCGCAGCGCGGCGCATAGATCGCGCCCGGCCGCTCCAGGGTTGATGACAACCCTGTATGATGGCTTTCGCCTGCGGCCGGCCGCCGGGCGCACCGTAGCACCACGGCAAACAGCAGCAGCGAGGCACCAGCCCGCAGAGAACCCTCCCTTCCAGACGCGCACCCCGTGCGCTGGGCGCACCGCAGCGCCGCCTGCAGCGCGGGCAGCAGGCCTGGGTCCACGGTGCTGGCGGGCGCCGCCCGTGCCGGCTCGGCGCCGGCGCCGGCGCCGGCCGGGGCGCCGCCGGGCGCGCCGGCCTGCAGGCCGCGCAGGCGCTGCTCCGCGGCCGCCGCAGCCGCCGCCATCGCCGCCAGGGGCATCACATCGGCCTGGCGCAACGCGCTAGATAACAGAGCATGCAAGAGCCCGCTTCAACCCGCTAGGGGCACCATGTCTGGCATGCACTCCCCAGGCGCTCGGTAGCCTGGGGCCGAGCGGCAAGTCCTAAAGATAGCACCCTGACTGCGTCTTGTCAGGCTATGGCGGCCGAGAGCACAACCCTGCTCTATCAATCAGCAGTCACTTTGTCACCTCCTTGCTCACCCTAGCATGTCGCCCAGGCCAGGTAATTGCATGCATAGGAAGACTCACTGTGAATGCAGAACTTGGTCTGAAATGCATGCGCGCTTGCGATGTTTCGCTCGTCAGACTGCGCAGAGGTGGGCGGTGCGGGGCCCCCTGCTCACCGTGGCCACAGCGGCAGGGCTGTCGGGCATCGCCTCGCGGTCGCCGGCCTCGTCTAGCGCGATGTCGGCAGCGGGCCTCTCGAGCGCGCCGCCCTCCACACACCCCGCCTCCTGGCCCAACACAAACCTCGTTCCATGCACCAGCACGCCATGCAGCACTGCCTCCTGGAGGCAGTCTGAGGTTCCTTGAGCACCGTTCGACCCCCGATCAGCCTTCCTGTCCAGAGGACGACCTCAAACCTATACAGCATGCAGCACTGCCTGCGGTCCTCACGCAGCTCCTCTGCACGCAGTCTGGTCATGGAGGCTGCAGTGTCGACGCGGGCCTCAGCCCTCAGCCGCCCAACATAAAAGCCGGCTTGCATCCGGCTCTGCCTCTACCTGGCTCTCTGCTAAAGCACAGAGGAAGCTGAAGAATTGCGACACGCGCACCTGCGCCGCCTGCTGCAGGCCGTCGCCATCCGGGCTCTGCAGGCCGGCGCCCAGGCCGCCCTCGACCGTGGCGGACGAGTCGCCGCTCCAGGGCGACAGCGCGTCGCTGCCTGTGCGGGTCAGCGTCCGCTGGAGCATGTGCATGCAGACATGATGCAAATGCGGGATAACAGTTTCATAAAGGTTTCCTTTTCTGAAGCCAGGCGAAAACCGAGCCTTAGTCTGATGGCGCACCAGCGTAGGACACAATCCGCATCGGCAGTGCTCCAGAAGAGGAGCGGGGGCACATGCATGCAAGCTGGTTGCGAGCGCAAGCCTCCATTAGCCAGCAAATTGCATGTCAAGCGACCCATTCACCCTTCCAGAGTCAGTGCCTGGATGGGCAGGTACACGCAGTGGATGACGATACCGGTGAAACGAGCAGCTGTGCGGGGTGCCTGGGCTGCGCGCGCACCGGCGCCCAGCAGCCGCTCCGCGCAGCCCAGCCTCTGATGCAGGCTCTGCGCGACGGACACAGGCGTCCCCGCCAGGCCCTCCGGCGGCGCTGACGCGGCGCGCATGGGGCTCTGCCGCGCAAGCGCTGCACTCAGGCTCCTACTCGGCGAACGCTCCGGGTCGGAGCGCAGTAGGAGACTGCACTGCGGTGTGTCGGGGCTACACACAGGTGCGCCTCACGGGCCCCGCTGGCCCGTCCTGGGGCGCTCCACGAGGGACCCGGGTGCATGCTGAGGCAAACTGCCAGCTGCCACAAGGGTTGAGCTTTTCCCGGCCTTTTGTGCAAGGCTGCGCGGTTGTACGGCAGCCCTCTGGCGTCCGCGGCCCGGGTTTGTTGTTTCTGCAGCACCCTGACTTGCAACACGCTGACAGGGGCAGCGCAAGGGGCTGGTGTTTGCCATGCTCGGCAGGAACAGAGAACTTTGAGTTGCATGATCTGCCTGTCACAATTAAAGCACGGACTGGTCATTCACTCCATGGCGGTATACCCAGAGCATGCAGGGGATGCACGATTTGACACATAAGCCCGCCACATCTGGTTTTGAGCCGCCAAGCTCGGGCTGAGCTCGGGCGCGAGCGCATGCCAGTGCTCAGGCGGCAGGCAGTGGCAGGTGAGCCGCGGCCCAAAACGGGCGCGCACGGGCAGCGCGGGCGCCGGCGCGCGCACGGCGGCGGCGTCGCGCGCGCCGCGCAGCTCGGCCTCCAGGCGCGAGCGCTCCTCCTCCGCGCGCCCCAGCAGCAGCGCCGCCACCTCCAGGTCCTGCGCGCGCTGCAATCCTCAGGCCCTGCATACATATAACCCCGCTCCCCCGGGGCGCAGCTCGGCCTCCAGGCGCGAGCGCTCCTCCTCCGCGCGCCCCAGCAGCAGCGCCGCCACCTCCAGGTCCTGCGCGCGCGGCGCACAACCCTCAGGCCCTGTATAACCCTGCAACCCTGCGCCGACCCACACAGCCCCAGCTGCAGGACCCGGGGTCCTGTGGTTCCCCAGCGCGGCTCACATCTTGGTCATGGAATGCAGCGCGTCGCGCCGGGTAGGGAGCGCTGAGCTGCTCTGAGAGGCTCGGGGACTAAGCCTAAGCAAAAGGCGGAGGCAACTGCCAGGCCTTGGTCTGAGACCGGGCATCTGTCACCAGTGACACTTGCGCGGCTGCCTGGCTGGACAGAGGGGGGACGCTGGGCATGCTGGTCAGGGCTAGGGATTCTAGAAATCTGCTCAGGCAAGACGGAGAGGGCCGGGAAAGTGCGGGCTGCTCAGCCGCGCCGGCGACGGGACACCCAGCCTCTGTTACACGCGCGGGCGCGGGCGCCGTGGGTTGCGGCCTTCATCAAATGTTGGTGCGAACGCACGCGCGAAGCGCAAGAGCAAACCCCATGCAGTACGAAATCAGCAGCAGCAAAAGCTGGTATGTACACAGCGAGCCACGACGCCTGACTTGCGGAACTAAAAGCGAACAGTGCAAGGCCCCTCTGGCAATGGCAGGCAGGGACACAGCCTACATCCTCATGATCCAGAGCACCCACACGTCAGATTCGGGGCAGCACTGACATGTTTGTAGAAAGGCACGGGTGAGCCGTGCGTGCATGGGCAGATGCAGCCCTGCCTAAGCAAGACGGCGCCCAGAGCTCCTCACCAAAAGGCAACATGCAACGGTTGTTGGGTTGCATAGACACCAGCTCTAGTTCAGCAAATCGGCAAGCGGAACCGACAAAGCAGACGCGCAATGCTGCAGAAAAATCTGGGCATGGAAACTGTATCAGCAGCTTCAAGTACAAGGTGCAGCATTGGAGGCCAGGCAGTGCTCAAGCGCACCATAGCGGGCCATGCCAATGCCTGCAAAACATAACGGAGCGCCCAAGCCCCAAGCATGTGCAAACAGGCTGATCTTGGTGCCCATCTGGCAGATGCGAGGCGCCTTACAGACCAGGCAAACCCAGTGAGCAATCATAGGGCTGATGCGGACCTGTGGCGGGACTGCAAGCAGACGCAGCAACTCTGCGATTTGCAGTGCCATCAAATGCACAGGGTTGCTTCCAGCAACAGGATTAAGGTCCTCCAGCTTGTCCTTAATGCGACGTGGCCAAGGTACAAAACGTGACTGACATGATGGTCAGCCTGAGCTCATCAGGACGCACGGCTTTTGCCCAGCCTGACCAAATGCAGCTCCGCCCACATCCTAAAGCCCCACCCCGGAGATGTATCTGATAGACGGGCGGCCGCGCCCGCGCCAGTGGCAACCCTGGCAAGACCCTGGCGGCGAAAGCCGCAGTGCTCAAAGCGGGAGCCGGGGAGCGGCCGGCCGGAGCGCCGCCTCGGCGGCGCCCCTGGCAGGGCCCTAGCGGCGCCCGCCGCGCAGCTCAAAGCTGGAGCGGGGGGCGGCGAGCGCGAGCACCTGCTGGTACTGCCGCGCGCGCGCCTCGGCCGCGCCCTTGAGCGCGCTCGCGTCGGTCAGCGCGGCCGTCAGCTGCTCCACCTGGCGCTCCAGGCTGTCGCACTCACGACCCAGCCGCGCGAGCTCGGCCGCGCCCGCGCCCGCCGCCGCCTCCAGCTGGCGCTTGACCTGCCGGGCCGGCGCCCGGGTCGGCGTACGGGCTGACTCGCCCCACACACATCACCCAGCTGCACTTGGGAGCCTTGGGAGCCTTGGGATCCGCGAATCTCAGCACAGGCTGTGCAGCAAGCTGCAGAGCGCACTCCTTGCTGCCGCAGCGATCAGAGCCGCCACAGCAGGCCTGTGCATATCAAGAGAGCGGCTCCGCCAGTGGCGAGCGCCAACCTGCTTACCTCCATTCATCCCAGCCGTAGTGCTTACTTACAGGTCAATTGAACAGGGTATCAGGCAAAGAGTTAGGGTCAGGCAGAGGGCTGGGCGGCCGCGCCGGGCGCGCCTGCAGCACGTCCTCCAGCTCGGCGGACCGATCCTCCAGGCGCGCGTCGGCCGCCGCGCTGCGCTCCTCCAGCGCGGCCAGCGCGTCCTTCGCAACTCACACAAAACAGATGCGAGTGGGCACGTGACGCCGAACCACATGCTGCAATACAACTACCGGTCTTCACAACTACCTCCCTATGTTCGGCGTGACCTTCAAGCTGCCCGGCGTGAGCGCACCTGCTGTGCTGGCACCAACATTCACACCCGAGCCTCTCCAAGGCACCAGTTTCACAACAGCCTCCTGAATGCGGTGTTACTGGATGACAAATCTCGCTGTCAGCAGCGCTTGACTGCGCACAGGGCACCCTCGGCAACGAGCGCCGCGGACCCCGCACAACAGAAAAAATGCGCGAAGAGCGGCACTGCAGACAGCGCCCGCACAGCGCGGGCTCGGGCGCGGCGTGGCGCGGATGGGCCCGCACGCGCAGGCGCGCATTCTCGTCGTCCAGCGCGCGCATTTGGCCGGCCAGCGCGGCCACCTGGCCCTCCAGCTGCTCACGCATGCGCTGCAGCTCGTCCACCTGCGCGCGGGGTGAAACCCTGGGTCACACCCTGATAATACCTTAATACCCTGACCAGTACCATGCCGGAGCTGGAGCACCGTCGGCTCCTGCGCCTGCAGCGCGCGGGGGCGGCACCATGAGCGACAACCTGAAATTGCCCTGATACCCTGAGCAGGAGCCTGCCGGAGCTGGAGCACTGTCAATTCCCACTCTCGTGCGCGCTCTGGACGTTGTGCGCGATCTTGCGCGCCGGGTGCCTGCCTGCAAGTGGAGGGCAGGCGGCAGCGCAGGCGCGGCGCGCGCCTGCTGCTGCTTGCGGCCGACCTCGACCTCGGCGTCCTCGTGGCGCAGCCGCGCGCGCAGCCGCTCGCGCACCGCCGCCAGCGCCGCGCCCGCCGCCTCGTTGGCCGCGCTCACCGCGGCCACCTGCTCGTCCAGCTCGCGCGCCTGGGCCTGCGCGCCGGGCCCAGGTCTCGCCGAGGGTCTCGCCAAGGGTCTTGCCAAGGATCTCGCCGACGGCGCTGGCGAAGCCATGCCATGATATGTGGTGGCACACGGGGTGGCACACTGCCTGCAGCGCCGCTCAGCTGGCCCTCGGCCACCAGGCAGCTGAGCTGGCTGCGCGGCAGTACACCTCACACAGCAGAGCACGCAGCCAGGCAAGCGCCCCAGTGCACGCCGGGACCTCGCTGCTCGCAGCAAAAGCGACAGCCGCGCGCCGGCGCTTGCTGGCGGCGGCCCGCCAGACGGCAGGCGCCCCGGTCGCGTGCTCTCAGACATCCCCTGCGCTTGCTGAGCGCGGGCGTAAGAACATCGCATCCTATCCTGACCCTAACCTCGAACTACCCGCCCCAGGGCCAGGCGGGCGCGCGGGCGCGTGCCTCCAGGGAGTCCACGGTCGCGCGCAGGTGGCGCGCCTCGGCCGCGGCGACGGCCTCGCCGTGCGCGGCGCACGCGCGGTCCTGCTCCAGGTCGGCCGCGGCGGCCGCCAGCGCGGCGCGCTCGGCCGCCAGGTCGCCCACGCGCTCCTCCAGCTCGTCGATGCTGCGCAGCCGGGGGGAGGGGGGGTGGGCGTCAGTGAGACTGCCTGCAGGGACGGGCGACAGACAGCGCCTGTGCGGCGGGAGTATCGGTGCAGACTCTGCTTCAGGCCGGCAGTGGCGGCCGCAAAGCATCGCGCTTGGCCGCCCGCCGCCGCGCGCATGCGCGCCGCCAGCCCGATACGCCGAGGCGCCTTCTCCTCGCACGACGCACGCACGCGCATAGAGTGTGGGGTTGGGTAGGGTACCCTAAACCTACCCCGACCCTACCCTTCACCGAGCGGCGCGCACCGGCACAGCAGGCGCGAGCGGTCGAGCGCGGCGGCGTCCAGCTCGGCCGCCGCGTCCTGCGCCGCGCGCTCCAGCGCAGCGCGCATGTCCGCCAGCTCGCCCTCGCGCAGCGCCTGCGCGTCCGCCAGCGCCGCCTCCGCGGCCGCCAGCCGCCCCATCAGCAGCGCCGCGTCGCCGGCGGCCGCGGCGCTGTCCGCGGCCGCACCCGCTTCCGAGCCGGCCAGCTGCGCCTCCAGCGCCGCCTTGGCCGCCTCGAGCGACGCCACCTGCGCGGTCAGTGGCTTGCATGGGGCAGACATAACAAAAATTGTCTGGGCCGCCAGCAGCTCAGCAGGCAGCGCCTGTGCTGTTGGAGAGGCCGCGTCCTGCAAGGCCGCCTGCCGGTGCGTCGGGGCCGACCCCTGCCCTCCTTCGTCCATCCGTAGCTGGCAACGCCAGACAGGTGTGCGCTCCACTTCCGGCGCCCCATACACCCCAGAGACGTGCATGCACCAAAGGCTCTAGTCCCTCTGATGAAGACACAGCATGCGCCCCTGTGCGGTCGCCCGGCGCCCGGCGCGCGGCCACGGCGCCGCGCAGCGCCAGGGCCCGCGCGCGCCGGGCGGCGGCCGCGCCTGCGAGGTGAGCTCGCGCTCGCGCGCGCGGAAGCCCTCCAGCTGGCAGCGCAGCGCGCTCGCCTCTGCGCGCGCCGCGTCCAGGCCGCCCTGCGCGCGCCCGGGAGGGTCGCCAAACCCTGCTACCAAGGGCGCGTGGTCAACACTGACGTCCATGCTGCCACGCCCGTGACTTGCAGGAGCAGCCCTGCAGTGCCACGGCAGCAGACAGAACAAGAATGCAACAGTGCCGCGGCATCGCTGACGCAGATGCGCAGCTCTGCAGTGCGCGCCGGCACTCTGGAGCATGCCCCGCCCCCCTCGAGTCTTACAGAAGCACGCTGCACGGCACGGGCAGCGAGCGCGCGAGCGCGCGCGCGCCTTGGCGTCGCCGGCCTCGCCGCGGCCCGGTAGCGCGCCGCCGCCAGCAGCGCGCGGCTTGCGCGCGCCCGGCGCCGGCGACGCCGGCCGGCTGCCGCCGCCCGCATTCTCCTTGTTTTCGCCGCGCCGCGCGCGCGGGCCGAGCGCGGGCGGCGCGGGCGGCGCCTCCGCCGCGCGCGCCCGCGCGAGCGCCGCCTCCAGCTCCGCCTGCGCACGGCCGCAGACCCTAGGTATTAGTACGCCCTGCGCCCGCGCGGCGCCACATACCCTAGGTCTTGCAACACCCTCCAGCTCACGCGCCGGGGAAGCCCAGGGGCAAAGTGTGCAGCTTCTCCTTACGACGCGCGTCGTCAGTTTATTCTTGCACCTGGACAGCGCTGCCAGCAGTCTGTCGCGTCCGCAAATGATGGCAGCATGGTGACCGGGCTGTGAGCGCAGCATCGTTTCAGGCGGCGCTGAAGCGCCTTGCTGAAACCTCTGACCACACCGCGCCGCGTGCCCGACCAGCACGAGCAGCTCGTGGGTGCAGAGGCAGCCTGCTACCTGCAGAGACCCACGTGCTCTTTGTTTGTTGAGGGACCCCCGGTGGGCGCAGCACCTGGCGTGCCTCGAGCTCTGCGACCCGCGCGGCGCTCGCGTCCTGCGCGGTCGCAGCGCCGCCGGCGCCCTGCCGGCCCGCCAGCTGCTCGGCCAGAGCGGCGGCCTGCGATTGCCAGAGCCTCCGTACCCGTCAATATACTCTCTTCAAGCGTGCTCCGCAACAACCTGACAGACACGCATGGCAGCGTGCTTCGCCGACACGTGATGTCCCGGGCACGCCCGGAGCAGCGCTGGGCATGGCCGTGTCTCATTTTATGGGGTCAGTGCGCACAGCCCCTGACCGGCGCGCAGAGCAGGTCTGCCAATAACCCCAGCAGCCTACCGAGGCTGAGCTCCGCTCCATACAAAGCTGTCCCCTCGACGGCTTCCCGCCTCCACGCTTAGACTCGCGCCCAGAAAACCCCTGCTCCCGTGGGGTCGGGAGGCGCGCGCCTGCGCGCGCGCGGCCGCCAGCGCGCCGTCCCGGGCCTCCAGGCCCTCCTCCCAGCGCAGGCGCTCAAAGTTGAGCTCGGCCAGCTTGTTGTGCAGGCGCCCGATCATGCTCTTTTCGGCGATCAGCTTGGCCTCTTGCTGCGCCGCGCGCGCGCGCAGCCGCGCCACCTCCTGCGCGCCGCGCCGCGCGTGGGACTAGGGTTGGGCAGTCATAATGATGGTCAGCGCAGCAGCCGCGCCACCTCCTGCGCGTGTGGCCGGGCGTGGGACCAGGGTAGGGCAGTCATTACGAAGGTCAGTGCAGCAGCTGCCTTGCTATTCCTGACTACAGCCAGGGCTCGCGTTTGTTCCCGGTACAAGCGGCACTGTGGCGGCGGCTCAGCGACAGCTCACCGCGGGCACGCTTCGCCTCGGCCTGCACTAGCAGCTTCTGCCTGGTGTTGGCACCGCTTGCGCTGCCTGAAGAGACAGTACAGCGCGCGTGGAGCGCGCATCTGCCCCTGGCACTGCTTGGCGCGGACCCAAGGCCGCCGGGGGGCCAGCGCGGACGCCGTAGCCAGCGCAACGGGTTGTGTCACAGGCGCTCGCCACCAGCGGCGAGCGTCCACTCTCAGGGTGTGCAGAATGGAGGCTTACAAGAAGCGTTGATGCTTAATACCAACACAGGCCCGGCAGAAATTCTACCCTACCCTGGAGAGGAGAGCGCGCCTGCTGCTGGCGCTGCTCGGCGCCGGCGGACGTGCGCCGGAAGGCCAGCGCGGAGGTGGCCGCCAGGGCCAGGATCGTCGCCGCCAGCGCCGCCGCTGAGAGCACGCCGTCTGCCGGCGGCGCCTCAGGCTCCTCTGCAGCCGCCGCCGCCGCCGCAGCGGCCGCAACGGCTGCGCGCGCCGTCTGCTGCGCGGCCGGAATGAGCGTGCTGGCCTGGACCCTTGCACTGCTTCCCCCGGCGACGCACTTTGACAGTCTGAGCACTTTTGGAGTCAGCACAGACCACAGAAGCCTCCAGAGCACCACGAAATTTCAGCCCCAGTCCATGCGGCACTGGCACCTTGTCCAGTCACCTCACCTTCTCCTGCTGTCAAGTGATAGAAGGCAGGCCGTTACTATCGGCGGTCCCAACGGCACGCACCTCACGCTCGCGCTGCAGCGCGGCCGCGGCTGCGGCGGCGCCGGCCTCCGCCTCGCCCAGGCGCGCGGCCAGCGCGCCAGAGCGCGCCGCCGCGGCCGCCGCCGCCTCGCGCGCAGCAGCCAGCTGCGCCGCGCCGGCCGCCCGCTCCCGCGCCGCCGCGCGCCGCAGCTCACCCAGCTCGCCCTGTGCGCGCTGCAGCGCGTCCGCCTGAGCCGCACGTGCCCTCTCCTTGGCCGCCTCCCTGGCGAGCGCGGCCGCAACTGCGGCCTCCAGAGCGCTGATGTGGTGCGGCTCGGCAGCTGCGGGGCTGGCAGCCGGCGCCGAGGGGGTCGCGGCGAAGGGGGCGGCAGCGTCGCTGGCCCTTGGCGGCGACGCCGCGCGCAGGCAGCCGCTCAGCGCGGCCACCAGCAGCGCGAGGCACAGCGCAGCGCGCAGGACGCGCGCAGGCAGCGCTGCGCGCCAGCGCGCCGCGCCGCGCGCGGCCTCCCAGCGCCGGAACTCTGGGCACACCTTCAGCCTGCGCGGCGCGCAGCGCTTACGATACGGCGGAGCCTACCTGCTTGGGCAACATGCCGCAGCTCTGAATGAAGCGCGCGCACAGCAGAGCCTGCCACAAGGCCTCCCAGCCTGCGCCGCACTCCTTGGGTACAGCTCAACAGGCAGGCCAGCATGGCCAGAACCGGGGCCGTCCCAGCACACCGCTGCGGCCCTCTTCGGCTTGATACTGTCCAAACCATGTTTTGCGCCGAACGCAGTTCCTCCGCAGGCTTGGCCACACGCTGCGTGAGCAGAGTCGGGTGGCCGCCCGTGCCCCGTGGCAGGGCTGGGCCGCACGCTGAGAGCTCCCGCCGCGTGGTGACCACCATTCGGTCGGCGCAGTCCTCCGCCGCCAGCCTGCCGCCGCACGCCGCGCCCGGCGCAAAGCGCACCGCGCGCGTGCGCGCCATTGCGCGCGCCTCGCCTGCTGGAGAGCTACAGTGTTAGCCTATGCTATGTGCAGCGCGAGGGCACTGCATAAGCAGGCACAGCTTGTTGAACAGCTGAGAGCAAGGCATCCACGCATCCCGGTGCCCATGCCATCACGACGCCGGCGCACCTCCCGAGGGCTCACACGTACACCACACCCACAAGCACTACTCCACTGCCATGCTGGGCTCCCCAGCCCACGTGAAGTTTAAAATTAAATACCCACAACAGGCTCCCACCTGCGCTGCACCGCTCCTCAAACCTGCCAGGCTCGCGGGCGCGCCCTGGGCAGACCCCAACGCAGAGCTCAGCAGTGAGCAGCGGCGGCCGGCTGCATAGGAAACTCCGAGCCAGTGATGGGCAGAGCTACGTTGCTGCCGGAAGCGCCCGCGGTCAGCGCAAGCTGTGCTTGAGTCACGGCAGCAGCCGTTTTGTGGCGAACACCGCTCA
>JAABUV010003105.1_pt1 | contig 21501 bp, 30 predicted proteins | sample 5559971 | NCBI WGS metagenome assembly JAABUV01 (sample SAMN10711881, study PRJNA513362) | rock metagenome | isolation source: Antarctica rocks | place: Antarctica: Victoria Land, Knobhead nord | collected 2015-12-19
CGCCGCCGGTGGAGATGTGGCTCATCTTCTCCGCCAGGCCCGCCTTCTCCACCGCCGCCACCGAGTCGCCGCCGCCGATGATCGTGATCGTGCCCTGCGCCGCCGCCGTGCGCGCCGCTTGTCAATATCCCAATTGAGGTTTGTAACAGGTTTCTTCAGTATAAACATTATTCTGGTGTCAGCGCCAGAGCCTCCGGCTGCCGCATGGGGCCCCGTCGCAGCGCAGACCGCAGAGGCTGGCAGCCGCCCGCGCCGCGATATTCCTGTCCCATGCATCAGATCCCCCGCGCGCTGTCGTGCCGGCCGGCGCGAGCGCCAACCGCCGCCCGCGCGCCAGGGGGAGACGCGCGTGCCAATGAAGGTCGCTGCATTTATCCAGGCGGCCTGGCGCCTCGCCGACAACCAACGGTTGCGGACGCAGGCCGTGGCGGGGGGAGAGCGCTCGCGCGTCATGCCCCAGGCGCCCCAGGCGCCACAGCAGACCGATGCGCACCACCCCGAGATGAGGGGACAGGGGGCTCAGGGGGGCTCGGCGCGCCTTCGGCGTCAGCTCGGCCAGCGTGTCGGCAACGCCGTACGTGCCCTTGGCGAACGCGTCGAACTCGAACACGCCCATGGGCCCATTCCAGATGACCGTCTTTGCGTCCGCGAGCGCGCCCTGGAACGTCTTCAGCGAGTCGGGGCCGATGTCGAGGCCCATCCAGCCGTCGGGGATGGACTCAATGGACACCGTCTTGGTGTCCGCGTCCGGCGCAAACTTGTCCGCGATGATGACGTCCGTCGGCAGGATGAACTCCACGCCCTGCCGCGCGGGGTGGGTAGGGTAAGGTCAGGGTGCATGTCAGGTTCCTCTTCACGCCCCTGGCTCAGGGGAGTACGGCGTCCTGCCCGCCCGCACGCATGCCGGGCGCTGCTGCGCGCTACGCGCGGACCAGCTTGACGGGGCTGTCGGCGCGGGACACCTCGGCCGGCTGTCAGCCTGGCCGCGTTGCTGCAACCGCACCCACAGCAGCCTCCCACGCCTGCAGCGCCTCCGCAGCGTGCGGCGCTGGGCCCCGCACTTACCTGCACATCCTAGTGCGCTCAGCAGGAATGGTGCGGCGCCCACCTGGTCCTGGGCGACGCCCGAGAGCTCCCATCAGCAAGGGTGAGGGTGGGGACAGAGCAGGGTTAGGGTAGGGTGCGGCGCCCACCTTGCTCTTGGCCATGCTCTCCAGCTCCTTGGCCAGCTCCAGCTTGTCCTCCTCGACCAGCGAGGAGCCGACGGCCAGGCCGCGTGCCTTGTAGAACGTGAAGATCATGCCGCCGCTGGCGCGCGCGGCATGGTAGGGATTAGGGTCAGGGTTAGGCCTAGGGTCAGACCTGGCGGCCGGGCGGCGGCTGGCAGCAGGCGGCCGAGGCGCACATGCAGCCGCGCAGCGTGGCAGCACGCATGCGCAGCGGCCCGCCCGTGCATGGACTCGCCGGGGCATGGCAGGCTCGACAGGGCAGCGCGTGCCCGCCGGCCGGCCCCCGACCGCGGGCCGGGCAGCGCCGGCCCGCCCTGGCGCACGCGGCCGCAAACCGCAACGCTCGGCCGGCCCGCACCCGAGGATGATCTTGTCGACCTTGCTGATGAGCGACTCGATGACGCCGATCTTGGACGACACCTTGGAGCCGCCCACGATGGCCACAAAGGGCCGCTTGGGGTTGGCGACCGCGCCGTCCAGGTAGTCCAGCTCCTTCTGCAGCAGGAAGCCCGCCACGCTGGGCTTCAGGAACTTGGTCACGCCTGCGCGGGGAGGCTAAGGTTACAGGCTAGGGTTAGGGTACGGCAACGCCTGCGGCGCGCACAGCGCCATGCGTGCCAGGCAACACCCGCTGCCTGCGTGATCAGGACTGCCGGGGCGTGCGGCCAGGACGCGCTGGCGCAAGGACTGCGGAGCCGCGCCGCCTGCGCCCGCGCCAGCCACGCCCCGCTCGGCGAAACCGCGCCCCTGCCGCGAGGCGCCGGACCGCCGACATGCCGGCGCCTGCTGCGGCAGGCGGCGCGGCGCAGCCGGGGGGATGACGGCCGCGCCGGGCGGCGCACCCTCGGTGGACGCGTGCGCGCGGTGCGCGGTGCCGAACGCGTCGTTAACGTAGATGTCGGCGCTCTTGGCCAGCTTCTCCGCGTAGCCGGGGTCGTTCTTGGTCTCCTCCTTGTAGAAGCGCACGTTCTCGAGCACCAGCAGCTGCGCGGCAGCGCCGCGGCGCGCGTCAGCGTGCGGCGCCTTGCATCTGAGCCATGTCCACAGCGTCTGAGGCTCGTCCGCCGCGTCTGAGACATGTCACAGCAGCTGCCTTGCGAATCGTATCACGAGGTCGCCCTCCGACATTGACGAGCCCGCTCTGCCAAGCCGTCGCACGCATCGCCCGCCACCACCAGCCACAGTGCGACACGCGCACAGGTTGGCAAAGGCCTGAAGACCGACTGCTCATGTAGGAGACCAAGGACCTTGCATGCAATCAGCCAGAACTTCCGCTGCCTGCTTGGGAGGTGTGGTGCCCAACATGTGAGAAAACCGCTGGTAGCAACGGGGACCAGTGAGGCATGCGCATGACCGAGAAGAGCTACATGCTCACGCGCAGATCCGAGTGGTCTCTTTGGGTGCAGCAGTGCGCGACAAGCCCGCAGCCTCCCCCTTCCGACACCGCTCACCTCGCCGTTCTGCAGGTCCTTTCACAAGCGGACTCCTTTCGGACCCTACCCTTCCGGACCCTACCCTCCCAATGGCGCTCACCTCGCCGTTCTGCAGGTCCTTCACGGCGGACTCCACCTCCGGGCCGATCGAGTCGTCGGTCTTCTTCACCTGCGCCCTCACACAGATGCTCACTGATATGCTCACCCCATGCCTCGCAGCTTTCACCAAGCTTGCAATAGTTATGCCAAACCACACTTGGCCACAAAGTCATTGTGTGAAGCGGGTGAAGTGGTCGCGCACGTCCTTGCAGCTCTGCATCAAGCAAACAGTAGTAGTGCCAGGAAACACTCGGCCACAGAAACATCTGTGAAGCGAGAGACGTGGTCGCGCACGTTCTTGCTGAGCAGCTCGCTGAGGCGCGGCACGACCGGCGTCAGGCGGAACTTGTCCTCCGGCCCGTCCTTGGGCCGGCCCTGCGGCGCGCGCGGGCAGGCACCAGCGCCGCTGAGTTCGGTGCCTGCTCCGCTCCGAGCCGGGGACAGCAGGGCCTGCTTACAGCGATGCAGCAGCGGCGCAGTGCTGTCAAGGAGCGGGCAGGCATGGGCGTCGCTGAGTGCCTGCTCAGCTCAGGACGCTGCAGCAGCGGCGCCGTGCTGTCCAGGCAGACGCCTCAGTGACGAGCCGCGCGGGCGCACCAGGTGGCTGGTGAGCAGCACGCGCGCCCCGTTGTCAAGCAGGTACTTGAGCGTGGGGATGGCCGCGCGGATGCGCGTGTCATCGGTGATATTGAGGTCCTTGTCGAGCGGCACGTTCAGGTCCGCGCGCACCTGTGCACAGCGCATGTAGTCTCAGCAGCTGTGCAGGAGCCACGTTCGAGCAGGGAGCCGTGGCGGCCATGGCGGTGATGCGGAGGCCAAGGTTGCGCATCGAGCACCTCTGCAGCCTTACAGGGGCACTTGCAGCGTGCTATGATAGGGAGAGTGTCGTCACGTTCCAGCTGCACCTCAGGCTTTCCACAGCATGCACATTGGAAGCGTAACTCTGCATGGTCATCAATACAGACATCGCGGCCGGCAGGGCTCGTGCAGGCCAACAGCGCTGCATGCACAGCTCCCGAGATGCAGGCACCTGCGTGTGCGTTCGTAGCGCCAATGCAGCCGTATGTAGCAAACAGCACATCTGGCCGCGTGCGCGCACGGGGATACGAAGGCAGCCCCGCTGCGCATTTGGCGCCCTGCCGCGCCGGGTGGGTGCGCACCAGCACCACCTTGCCCTCCAGGTCGGCCTTGGAGAGGTCCCCCACCGACTTCTTCGCTGCCTCGGTCACCACAGCCCGGCGGCCCCTGGAGCAGGGGGCGGCGCGAGAGGTCTGCAGGCCGCGCTGGAGGGCGGCCAGGCCCGGGCCCCCCACGCGGGCCAGCTGCTGCCTGGCCGTGCATGCCGGCCGGACAGCAGGCCGGGCCTGCTGGGCCCGCAGCTGGGCACGGGCGATGGGCCGAGCCTGCATGCTCATCATCTTGCTCGCCATGGTTGTCTGTAAACACGTTGCTATGCTCCCGAAACGCGAGCCGTTTGTATAGACCCTGACTTTATCTCCTGGCCTTTTTCAGGGCTAGTTGGCTGATACACGGTTGTAACTCATTATTCTGCTGTGCTGATGCCAACTGACTTGGCAAGCCCTGGAGCAGCGCGTTGATCTCTTGTCTTGCCCACTGCTGTCAGCCTGCCATATTGTCTGTGCAATCGCCTGCAGAATGGACACATAACATGGTGGAAGCTTGCAATGCTCTTAATCCGTCAATTGAGGGGGCACAGTAGGTGACATGTCACAGCACTCAACTCTTGCAAAGTCCAAATCGCGAGTTCGCGCATGCGTTGCGGGCTGCATGTAGACAACATACGCTCAGTGACACTTCAGAGTTCCAAGCTGGTGCAATGTTCAATACTACCCAGAGGCTACGCTCACGCAGCTCTTACCTGATGAACACAGACAACTGTCTGTTGTACAGCTGCGTCAGGAGAGTTGCGCACAGCGCCACTGCGGAAACATAAGCCAAGTTGCGGAGTAAAAATAGTTTACGACAATGGCGCTACACTGTAGCTAACGCGAATCAGCATCGGGCATGTGCCGAATCCAAGCGCCTGCCTCAAGAATGGTTGCAGCAGCCAGGGGCAACCCCGAGCCAAGCTGGAGCGCAAGCCGCATCGGGCTGCAGGTGGAGCGCATTGCCCGGAGCAGGAAGGCAGGAGCAGGAAGGCAGCAGCCAGACAGCTGCTACGCCTCGTCCAGGCGCCAGTCCACGCTCCTCTCCAGCGGTGCTCGCGTCGCGCGGTACGCCTCGGCAGCGCCGGGCGCCGGCGTGCCGAGCAGGAAGAAGCCCAGGCACCTGCGGCTCGGCCGACATGCTTGCAGGAGGGCAAAGTGATCCACACATCCGCACAGGCTTGCCACGCAGCTGACTCGCCCAGCACACAGCAGCGGCGGGGCCGCGCACTTGTCGTCGGCGCCCAGCCCCAGGAAGGCCTTCATCTGCGGGCTGTCGCGCGCGTCCGGGTGCCAGCTGCTCCAGTATCCTGCGCGCGCATAACCAATAACCTCAGCCCTCCCGCCCCGCTCGGCCGCCTCAAAACCCATACTGGTGCTGCGGTCACTGAGGAGGTCCTGCTGTCTGCCACTGCCACCAGCGTGCGAATCAGGCCACGCATGTCACCAGTCTGCATGCAGGGCTCGGCGGCCATGCGGCTCGTTACCAGCCCGATGCGAGGCTGCTGTGCAGCAGACACAACTCCGCCTACGCATGCACCCAGGCGCACTCAAACAATGTGGTGAGGCACTGCCGGACACGCTTAGCACATGGCTCCGGCCACAAAGCACGTTTGTGAACAACATGGCGTGGTTTTGGGCAACGCGTTGAGCGTCCGCAACCCCTGTCCTTATCTCCGTGTCTGCCTCACGACGGGCACGACAGCACCCAGCGCACCGGCCGCGCCGCGCGCCGCGGCCGTCAGCCACAGGTTCTGCGTCGCGCAGGCAACCGCGCACATCTCCTCCCACTCCGGCATCTCCTTGGTGGCCGGCAGCGGCGGGCGGCGCCGCATGCACAGCGCCAGCATGACCTGCCGCGCTCACGCCGACCTCGTCAGACCAGCAGCCGGGCGCCGTGTTGCTCGAGCCAGTGCTGGACTGGGGTGGTGCGGGGCATTCCTTGCTCAGACTCACTTCTTGACTGCCACCCAACAACGGAACGCAGGATGCTCGAGCAGGCATGCGCGCACTGCTAACTGACGCACCATGCGCACCAGAGGGACTGACCACAATGTCACTGTCCGGCACACACTTTTCCTGGCCAGCTTCGCGCGTGTAAGCTGCACGCACTGGAGACGCAGCCTGCACGTCAGGAAGGGGCGCTCGGGCCGCGCACCGGCACGCGCGGGTAGTCCCGGGTGCGCTTGCCATTGATCTTGGCGCGCTTGGCCTCAAAGTCATATGTGGGCAGGACCTCCTCTAGCACCTGCACAGTGTCAGGGGGCTCGGGGCTGACAGTGAACCAGCGGCACACAGGCACAAGGTAGCAAGCGGAGCACCCGCAGTGCAGCAAATGCGACTCCTTGTCGGGTGCCAGCATGCCGGCTGGCAGACATGCAGAGCACCGGTATGCACCCGCGTAAGACTGCGCAGTGCACGGGGGTGGCACCTTGAGGGTTAGGTCGATCATCTCCTCCTGGGCGCGGCGGCCGAGCACCACAAACTGCCAAGGCTCGGTCTTGCCTGCATTCGTGACGCCCAAAGTTTTAGCCACACACCATGCAAGCTTGCAAATTTTTACACGCTTGCTCAGCGAGCAGCAAAGGCGCCCTGAACAGCAAGGTCGCGTGCACGGCGTGCACCCAACTTGTTAGCGCTGGTCACAAGTTGCGAGCCCACGTACACACACGAGACAGGGCAAAGGCGCACCGTGTGTCGGAGCCCACCTGGCCGCCTCTAGCATGTCCTCCACTATCGCCCTGCAGGTTTCCAAGAGCACAGAAAGTAAGCGTGCAACACATCGTTTGAGCACGCCTAACTGCACTTTCCAGACAGCCCGCTTCTAAAAGCTCCTCCGCTTTGCGGGTGTGACAGTTATGCGCGGGTTGCTGCCGACAACAGCACAACCCCTGATCACTCACGTACTGGAGGGCACGCAGGGGCACACGATGGAGGGCACGCAGGGACACACACCTGTCGAGCGGCGCCCCTGTGAAGTCCCTGGGAAACACTGACCGCCGGTCGCGGATAACTCTCGCCAGCACTGCAGCGTCATCGCTGGTGAAGCCCTTGCTCTGAGATGAAGCACCAGGCGCAGCACAGGCAGCAACAGCCATCCTGCCTCCAGCGCCCTGCAAGGCAGGCCGCCTAGGCTAAGAGCCTGACACCTTGCCTGAGGACATATACAAAAGTCTCTGCGGTTGCAGGGGCCCACAGAGTGCTTCTTGCACACCACTAGCGGCAGGCATGCACTGCAAGACGTCTACTCCTTTGGCTACGCAAAACCATCAGCTCATGCGGCGGCAAACCGTGCGCAGCACACTACAAAACTTGCATACCTTTGTTGCAGGTCGGGTGAACACGCGCCACGTCATCCAGAAGAGCAGCGGCGCCGCTGACGCGCCGTATACGCACAGCAGCAGCAGCAGCTTTCTGTCTGGTGGCAGCTGTGAGAGCCACGCCACTGCTTGGGCAAGCATGTCCCCTCTGTGTGTGGTGATAGGCTGTTACACTAACAAGTGACATACGTACAACAACTTGTTTACTGCGAGCTGCTGGCACGCTGTTGCCGCATGTTCAGCACGCTCTCTTGTGATGAAATTAACCAGACCCTGCTTCGCCTCGGCTTGAACTCGAGCGAAAGCTGCTTCTTCCGGGCCGAGGCGCAACCTGCAAGCGAGGCCCCCCCCGGCGCTCGTAAGCGGTACCGGTCCCCCCGGCTTGGCAGCCCCACTTGCAATCGAGGCGGCATGACATCTGCACCGACTGACGAGCATCGGGACGCACGCACACGCCCTCTTCGTGTGTACAGCATGCCTCTTACAAAGTCACAGGACAGTCACAATCTATGCCCATGCTGTCAAACTCCTACTGTTTCTGATGTAAAACAACAACTGTGCGTGCAAGGTAGAGCGCTGGGTGGGCAACCTGCAAAACACATGCCCATACTCTCAGCTCCTAACGCATGTGAGCATAAAATAGTGATATGCATGCAAAGGAGAACGTTTAGTGGGCAACTCTGCAAGCGCCAGCTGTGCAACTACCCCAACACTTTGGGCACCACCGGCTGGCGCGGCCTTGCTGCGCGCAGTACCCCATCAGTGCACACACCCACCTGCACCCTGGTCGCTGGGGCGCCCACGCCCGCCTCTGAGGCATCACAGACGGCGTGCTGCGCGTCGCTTAGGCGCCTGTGCGATGCCACACCAGCACCCGGCGCTGGTGCCAGCGCGCCTGTCAGCAGCCGCGGCAGCAGCCTTGCTACCTCGCGTATCCCTGTCGACACTCCTATGATCATAAATCACTATGTGCTGCAACAGGGCAGGCATGGTGATGGTGTCAACTCAAGAAGATGAACTGCGAACAGAAACAACAGACTTCCTACTGGTCGACATCACCCAAGCACTGCATGCGGCTATCTTAAACTTCTCTGGACATGGGTGCAGGCAAGAGAGTGGCCAGCAAAGCACTTGAGGCAGCGCATGATGCAGGAGCAGGCACTGCGGACATGCAGATGCACGGCGGCCAAGTGCCTTCACGCTTATGTGACTTAAGCATGCGGGCCTAGCAGCCTGCCGGGCAGGTCACCCCCGATAGGGACGGCGGTGTTGTTGACGCCCTTCTGGTAGAGCAGCGCTGCAGCTGCGGCCGTGCCCTGCACCCTGCAGCGGGGCTTTATCTACAGCAATTAGCAGAAAGTCTGGAGTAGTCCTGGAGCATGTAGTATGCATGCATGCTTGACTGTCGAGTCAGAATGAGCTGAAAGCCATCGCCACGTTGCTCAGCACAGCGCAGCAATGCTCTGCCAGCACACGGCTGGGATGGCGAGGGTGCAAGCTGCATGTGGTGCATGGCCCCGCTCACCTCATGAGGTTTGCATGGTACCCTGTCTCCAAGCCGCCCGTCAGATAGCACGATAACCCAGTCCCTGTTCGGAAGACAGCCCTGTCCCAGGCAGCCGGGCGCTGCGCGGGCCTGCCTGCTCGTTCAGGCTGCAGAGCGCAATGACGCGGCCGCGCGCGTTCGCGTGCGCGAGCAGCTCCGCCGACAAGGGGTTGCACTCGTGCGACAGCCGCCACGCCGGGTAGCTGGTGGCTGCTGGGCCCCGCGCGCGCCCGCGTCAGGCGAGCAGCACGCCTCGCGCATCAACGGGCAGGACCTTGAGCCGGTCTGGAGAGCTGTGTGCTGAAGCTCTGTCGCAGGCGGAGCAGGGCGTGCGACCTCCGTCGACGTGGCATGCGGCGAAGCTCTGCTCGTCGCGCAGGTCCAGCAGCAGGACGCGCCGCCGCGCCGCAGCCCCAGCGGCGTCCAGCAGCAGGAGCTTAACGAGGCTGGCCACGTGCGCCCCACCACCGCAGCAGCGTCCTCAAACACTCACAGCGTCCTCACTCACTCACAGCGTCCTCACTCACTCACACCTTCTCATGTCGCTCCTGCTGCCACGGCCGGTTCCAAGCTGTACGCGCGCCCCACGGTGCAGCACGCCCAGTGGGCGCTGCCCACCGTAATAATACCGGAAGAGCTCCGGGCGCAGGAAGCGCGCGTCGACGAGCGCGGCCACCTCGGAGCACGAGTCCTGGCTGGCGCGGCTGTCCATGCGCGCGCGCGCGTGCGCCCGCCGCGCACGTGGCGCCGAGGCCCGCAGGGCTTAACGTGCCCGGCCATGGGCCTGATGAAAGCGGGCATTGCAGCCGCGCACACCGGAGATGAAGCAACAGCAGCTTGCAGCAAGCACGCAGATCAGGAATCGTAACTCTCACCAGGGCTTGCAACCCCAGCTGCAGCTGCTCTCTTTGCCATCGGGATGAAGAGCATGCTCACTGCACCAGCCTATTGCTGCCTCGCGTCCCTGCAGCAATCAGGGCGATACACATCTGCTCCCACCCGCCTTTGGCGCACTCTGCACAGGTCCAACACCGGACGCCCTGGACGCCCTGGCGCCATGCCAACCAACCCTGCTGCAGTCGGTGCGAGGGTGCCGTAAGGCGGGTCCGCGGGCTGCCGCAAAGACGGGGAGTGCCAGGGAGCCTAAGCGCCAGAGGCTCGCGATGGGGCCGCAGGCGCGGCCTGCCCCTGCCAGTGCTGCCGCTCCTCGACCGCCCGCTCTGCTGACCTCACACATTCGATTGCTGTGTCGCTTGCGGCCCAGTCACAGCGCTCCACTGATGTGCGCCGCGTGTGGCGCCTCTGCCCGGCTGCCAGCACACCCCTGCTGCCCCTGAAAAGCATGCACGGGCATGGACCAGCGACGCGTACTGCGCCGCTGCGCTTGCTGGTCCACCGCTTGCGGCAGCAGGCTTGTCCGGGCGAGGCGTGTGTATCTCGACCGCCACTCTGCTCTAAGCTAGACTGACCTCAATACATACTTGCGCTGCCTGCCACCCTGCGACAAGCACAGCATGCCATCACTGGGATGCACTCCGCCCGCGCGTGCGGGGCCGAGCCGCCCGCCCCCGCTGTCCAGGTCAACGACGTGGAGATGACCAACGGCGTGTGCCACGAGGCGCCCCCCGCGGCCGTCGGGCCGCGGCAGATGATCGACCGCACGGAGTATGTGCGCCTGCTGGAGCAGGCGCTGCACAGCCTGGGCTTCCTGGCGGCCGCGCAGGCGCTGGAGCGCGAGTCGGCGCGCGCCCTAACCCTACCCCATGCCCTGGCCCGCGCACGCCACGGCCTGGCCCGCGCCCGGCCCCGCGTCCTGGCCCGCGCACGCCATGCCCTTGTCCATGCGTCGCCCGCGTGCACAGGGCTCGCCAGCCGCTGGCTCGTCTGGCGTTGTCGCTGCTTTTTACTCAGGCTGCTTTTAACTCAGGCTGCATCGTCGTGTGTGTGCTCGGGCGCTCGACTGCCGTCCTCGTCGCCTGACGATGCATGCCGTTGGGGTCACGACCGGTGTGCGTGCCCAGCGGCATGCTCGCTGTGCCTCGCGCACCGTGGCTGGCATGCATGCATGCCGTGTGCATGCTCGTCCGCAAGAGGGCCGCGCAATGCGCCAAGCTCCATGCTGCAAGCCTGCTCAGTGAAGGGCGTCCGACCCATGCCATAGGCATGCCATGACCCATGCCATAGTGCAGCATCTGCCCCATCTATCTGCCAGCGCCTCGCCTCCGTGTCCACCCCGGCTATGCCCCTGCTGCGCGCTGCTGCAAGGCCTGCAGTCGGAGGCCTGCAGAAGCATCTGGGGCGGTGCAAGTCTGGCGCTCAAGCACCATGGATACATCTGCCACTCGATATGTCTGCGGCGCGCGCGCCGGACGCAACGCGAGCGTTGCCAGAGCTCCTGGGGCGTGCCCGGGCACGCCCGAGCGGCGCGCGAGCCGCGGCGGCGGCCGCACGGCCTGACCGCTGCGGCGCCGCGCCGCAGGGCATCCCAATGCAGCCGGAGCATGTGGCGCGCTTCCGCGCGCACGTGCTGGAGGGGCGCTGGGGCGCCGCGCTAGCGCTGCTGCCGCAGCTCGCGCCCGACGCCCAGGTCGAGCTGCAGGTGCGAACTCCTGGACAGGTAGGGTTAGGGCCTATGGCTAATCCTGTGGGGCTGTCAGCACCCACCTGGGAGGGCTGAGCCGGGAGGCGTGTCGACCGGCGCGGCCGGCGTCTATGTGGGCGCTGGGCGCCCTCGCCAATCCCCGGCGCTTGCACCGGGCGGGCCACGCGGGGCGCGCGCCCGGCGGCTGCGGCCGGCTCGCGCTGCGCCGCGCCATGCGCCGTCGCCTATGCGCAAGGCGCCGGGCCATCTGCTTTGGGACGCCGAGCACACTGCCCTCCACGCTCGGCTGCGGCGGCGCTCCTGGTTGGGCCTCGCGAGCAGTGCGGCTGCCTGCTCGGGCGTCAGGGCAGGCTCGGAGCAGGGCGCCTGGGGGCAGCGGGGCCGGGCGCGCCGGCCGCCGACGCGCGCGGGGCGCGGGCGCGCGCGCAGGCGCGCTTCCTGATCCTGCAGCACAAGTACCTGGAGGCGGTGGATGCCGGCGACAAGGCGGCCGCGCTGCGCTGCCTGCGCTCGGAGCTGGCGCCGCTGCGCACAAACGCGGCCGAGCTGCGCCGCCTGGCAGGTGCGCGGGCGCATCCCTTCCCGGCCTGGCCGGCGCACCCTAGGCTTATTTTGCACAGGCGCTGCCTGCGCTCGGAGCTGGCGCCGCTGCGCACCAACGCGGCCGAGCTGCGCCGCCTGACAGGTGCGCGGGCGCGCCCGTGTCCCGGCCCGGCCGGCGCACCCTGGGTTGATTGCAAAGGTGAAGCAGACACATTGTGCTGAAGCGGAGGGTCGTTGCGCGCGAATGCGGCCGAGCTGCGCCGCCTGGCAGGTGGGCGGACGCAGTGGTGTCCCGGCCCGGTCAGCGCACCCTGAGGGTCTCTGTGCACAGGCAGACTCGTGGAAGTGAAACGGAGGGTCACTTCCACGTCGTGGAAGTCGTTGTGCGCCAATGCGCCTACCGGGCCCCTGCAAGGCCTGCCTAGCGCCCCAGAAGTGCTCCCTCCTGACCGTGAGTATGTGTCAGGTCCGGCACTCTGGTGCCCCCGCAGTGCGTCGTGTGAACGGCTCCCGGGAAGCGGGTGACTAGCGGTCGCGGTGATGGCGGCGCGCGGCGCCCTGGGACACCGCCTAATGGCGCCGCGCGCCGCGCAGGCTGCCTGCTGCGGCAGCGCGACGACGGCGCCAACCCGCTGCTGCGCGAGGAGTGGCGCGCGTTCGAGGGCGCGAGCCGCGGCGCGCTCATGGCGGCGCTGCAGCAGCACCTGCCGCCCAGCCTCATGATCCCGGAGCGCCGCCTGGAGGCGCTCCTGGAGCAGGCGCTGCTGGCGCAGGTGGGACAAGGGTAGGGTTAGGCGGCGGCCCAGTGGCCCGCGGCATTGAGACGGGAGTAGGAGGGTCTGTCAGAAAGGGTTTGCTCTGTCTGTGTTCAGATATCCGCCTGGCAGGCCTGGCCGGGCGGGCGCTCCTGGCGCGGGCGCCGCGCACACAGGCCTCGCGGGGCCGACAGCATAAGCGTATATGAGTCTTGCCCGGCGGGCACTGGGAGACAGTGGGGCGCGCGCGCAGTCCCAGGCGTGCCTGCACCCAACCTGAGCGAACCCTGAGCGCGCGCGGGGCGCGCGCGCGCAGGTGGCGCGGTGCCCGTACCACAACGCGACGCACTTCCGGCAGTCGCTGTTCGTGGACTACCACGCCGGCGTGGACCAGCTGCCGACGCAGCCCGCGCAGGTGCCGCCGGCCCTGCGCCGCTTCGCAGACCCTACCCCGGCGCAGCCCTGCCGCCCTACAGCGAGCGCCGCCGTGGCTGTCTTTGGCCTTCTCTCCACTCATCTTGCACAGCCCGTGGAATGCGGGTAATGCGTGTCATGGGTGTAAACGGCCGGAATCATGCCAAAAACTAGAGTATTTGGATGTACACCGCTCAACAGCATGCACCCGCCCTGCCCTGAGCTGGGGCCCCCGCGGCGCGCGCGCGCAGGTGCTGGAGGCGCACAGCGACGAGGTGTGGCACGTGCAGTTCTCGCACGCGGGCGACCGGCTGGCGTCCGCGTCCAAGGACTGCAGCGCGGCCGTGTGGCGCCTGCGGCCCGGCGCCGCGGCCACGCTGGTGCACTCGCTGCGCGCGCACGAGCGCCCGCTCACGTACCTGGCCTGGAGCCCGGACGACAGCTGGCTGCTGACCTGCGGCCACGACAATGTGGTGCGCCGCCCGGGCCCCTGGCCGCGAGTCTTGGCCGCGCGGGACCCATCAGGCGGAACCGGTCGGGGGGTGAGGGCGGGCACCCAGCAGTGTTGGTGGTCCGAACGGTGGCGGCCGTGGCAGGCAACGGCTTTTGTGCGAGTTGTTCAGAGCCACGAGCATTGGCAACAAGCTGTCGATAGCATGCGCACACCTCGAACACGCGGTCGGGAGGCCAGACACAGTTCAGGCTCGGAGGGGTACCGTCCGTCAGATGCCATGCCGCGGCGGGCCGAGCCGCAGCACCGCCTGCCCTCAACCCGACCGGCCCCCGGGCCCGCGCGCGCGCCAGGTAAAGATGTGGGACACGGAGAGCGGCGCGTGCCTGCAGACGTACGACGCGCACTCCGGCAACGTCACCGCCTGCGCGTGGCTGCCCGACGGCCAGGCCTTCCTGACGGGCTCCGACGACAAGTGCGCGCCCGCGCGGCGCCCGGCGGCTCGCGCCCCCCGCGCGGCGGTGCCTGCGTCCGTGCATTGGGGGCCTGCCTCCTGCTCACGCGCTCACAAAGCAGCGCTCCAAGCCGTTAGTGAGGCGCCTCCAGAGCGCTGAGCTTTTGCGACGTGGGTCTGTTCGTGTATGATTATTACAGCATTCAAACAGGCACGGACGAAGGGGGCCTGCGCACAAGGCATGCCTGGCGACCGAGATTCCCGTGGCGATCATTGAGCTGTGGCCAGGCGCTCACATGGCAGCGCTGCGGGATGACATGCGGGGCGCCGGGCGGGCAGGAGCGTGTACCAGTGCGACGTGGCCGGCAACGTGGCGCGGCGGTGGAAGCTCGCGCGCGTGAACGACCTGGCGCTGAGCGCGGACGGCGCCGCGCTGGCCATGGTGTGCCAGGAGAAGGAGATTAAGGTGGCCAGCGCGCGCGACCCGCGCGAGGTGCCGCCCGGCTGGGGTAGGGTTAGGGTTGGGTTATAGTAGGGTACACGGGCACAGGTCGCGCGTCACAGGCCAGTGCTGGCGCTGCGGATCAGCGGTCCCCAGAGGTTGTGGGTCGGCTAGGGGTAGGGCATGTGCGCCGCCGCCGGGCGGGCGCCGCGCCGCGGCCGCCGGCGGTGACGGCCGCGCGCCGCGCGCAGCAAGTGCTGGTGACGGACGAGGTGCCCATCACGAGCATCGCGCTGTCGCCGGACGGGCGCCACCTGCTGGCCAACCTGGCCTCGCACACGATCCACCTCTGGGCGCTGCAGCCCTTCCTGGACCGCCTGGCCGCGCTGGCCGAGGGCGCGACAGGCGCGCGCCCGCCAGCCCCGCCCGCGGGTCAGTGCCCCCATGGGCCGCACCAAGGACACAGCCTTACTTTTTGAGTGGGGCTTTGTCTGGTCATGGCACATATGCATCCGCTCTGGACGTTGCCGCCTTGTGTGGCTGCGAATGCGCAGCACACATGGTGTCGGCCGCCTCCACAGGGTAGCGCCCGCTGAACGTTTTTGGATCCCAAGGGCGGCTCCTGCGCAGATAACCTGCCGGAGGTGCCGCGCGCGCCGGCCATGGAATACTCGGTGGACTCCGGCAAGCAGGGGCGCTACGTCATCCGCTCCTGCTTCGGCGGCTCCAACGCGGCCTTCATCGCGTCGGGCGCCGAGGCATGCCCGGCAGTCGCCTGCGCGCGGCTTGCGGTGTGCGGGTGCAGGAGAAGTCTGAGTCATGCCCTGAGGCCCCTCTGCTGCAGCGCAGCTCGGTCGGCGAGGGCGGGCAGCTTGCAGTGTGCTGCGGATGGCAGGGTTGCGGGGCTGAGAGCCAGGGGTTGGCAGCGTGGCACCCCTCAACTTGAGCTTGCATGCCCAGCGTCGGCCAGTCCAGCGCCCCCAGCGCACTGAACCTGTCGGCGGTCCTCGCGCGACGGGCGCGCGGCGGCGCGGCAGGACTGCCGCGTGCACATCTGGAACCGCGAGAGCGGCCACGCGCTGGCGGCGCTGGAGGGCCACGCGGGCACCGTCAACGCGGTGTCCTGGAACCCCACCAACCCGTACATGCTCGCGTCGGCGTCCGACGACAAGACCGTCCGCATCTGGCTCGCGCCCGCCGCGCTCGGCCGGCCACCCGACCCGCGGCCCGGCCCCGCGGAGCGGTAGCGCCTCGGCTAGGATGCTGGCTGCACCCCCCGCTTCTGCTGCCCCTCGTAGCCCCGGCAGGCCAGGCCGACGTACGCCATTGTACCACCCCACCCGCGCGCGGCGCAGCTGCCGCCCGCCAACGCCTGAGGCTGAACAGTGGGAACACTCGTCGCGGTGGCGCGGCGGCCGCGGGCAAGGGGCCTGGTTGTCTGCAGGCGCGAGCGCAGACATGCCTGGGTCCTGTAACCTGGTTTCTTGGGGAGTCGCGCGCGGCCTCAGCGGCCCCCTCTTGCGACGGCAGCCGTCACCGAGCCCGCCTCAGAGGCCCGCTGTGGCTCGTGGACACAGCCTGCCCCGCTTTGTGTCGCCCGGCCCTTGACCTCTGCCAGGACGGTCCTGTATGAGACAGAGGGTGGCGCTTGCACCGCGCCTTGTTGCGTAGCACCTTGTGGCGGGTAACGTGCGTGCTGTATTTTATTGCACCGACATGTGCGTGTAACAGCGGGCGCCCGTCAGAGACGTCTCCCTGCTACATGGGCAGTCCGGCCTCTCTTGCTGCACACGACGCAAGAAACGTAAAGCGCACGCGTGGTGTTACAGCTCTGCGCCCTGCAAAGGCAAGCTAGAGGTCACATCAAACGCTGCTCAAACAGACCAGCAACACATGGGGCAGCAAAGCGCTGCCCCTGTGTTGCTGCGGGACCTGGCAGCACTGGCTGCGCCATGAAAGACTAGGCAGCAGACACACTAGGCAGCAGACACACGGAAGACGCGTCTTTCAAAACTGCGAAGTCTGGCATGAGGGGGGTCCCCGCCACACAAGTCGCCCCCGTCCCACGCTTGATGCCAGGCATTGCCAGGACAGGTGTGACTCACTCTAATCGTCCTGGTGCGCGGGGACCCACCCTGCATGCTCCTAACAATAAACAAGCAACAGCATGGTCTTGGCCCTGTCGCTCGTAGTCTTGTAGCTTAAAGGTGGTGAGCGCTAGAAGTGTATGCGGAAGGCCTGTGACCTGCCTGGCGCGCACTCAACGCGCCAACCCCGGCGAAAGTGCTGCAGCCACGGCCCCGCACCCAGCAAGCTGCCACTGCGAGCCCACAGGCTTCCAGGGGGGAGCAGGCTGCGCAGCTCTCCCGGGCTGCGCCGGCCGCCTGGCCGCCAGAGACGGCGCCAGGGCCTCGCCAGCACCGCGGGGTCATAGCGCGCGCTGTCCGGGAGTCAGACGCGCCCTCCCGGACAGCTTGCAACCGTGCGCAGAGCGCCAGGCAGTGCCTAAGGGAAACCCTAGGGTACCCCAGGCCGCAGCCTCCACTCCCCCGACAGTGGCTGCATACAAACGGGGTGCACGGCCCTGAAGGCAGACGGCACGCTCAGCCCGCGCAGCCGGCCGGCAACAGACTCCCAGGAATAGGGTAGGGTGCGGTATGCTCGCAGCTCTCCTCTACCTGAATAAGCGCACCGGCGCTCAGAACAGCGCCATGCTGCCGATGAGGCCCGCAAACACGAAGGCCGAGACGATCCCGACGGCGTTGGCGCGCCCGTGGTCGGGGTTGACCTCTGCGCGGGCAGGCGCATCACGCTGAGTGGCGTGCAAGTGCATGGCCCCTAAACTAACCTATCTGTGCCAGGGCAGCCAGGGCATGCAACACCCAGGGGTCCGACATTCGAGGTGCAAGGAGTATGGGGGCCTGATGCTTACGCAGGCCGCACGGCTGCCCCTGTCATCGGCCCACCCAAGCACACACACGCCCCTGACCGCGTGAAGCTAAGCGACGCCGGCGCGTGCGCTGAGCGGGCGCGCGCCTACAAGCCGGCCGTCCAGCCACAGCTCAAAGTCCTTCCAGGTCTGGAAGTCAAGGAAGCAGCCATCGGTGGCGCCCGTGGCCGCCGGCGCGGGGCCGCTGTCCCCGCCCTCGCCCTCCGCGGCCGGCGGCGGCGGCGCCGCCTGCAGCTGGCGCCCGTAGCCGCTGCCGCCCGCGCCCGCGGCGCCGCGGCCGCGTACCCTAGACCTGGCAGCCCGCGCGCTGGCCGCCAGCAGCCGGCGGCCGGCGGCCTTGGCCGGCGCGGGGCCGCCCGCGGCGGGCAGTGCGATCGCCGCCGCGCCCTCGCCCTGGAAGTGCATCGGCTGCGCGCCGTCGCCGCCCTCGCCCACAAACTGCGTGGGCCCGCGCGGCGCGCGCGAGGGCCCCGCCGCCGCGGCCGCGAACAGCGGGTCCGCCACCGACGGCCGCGTGGCCGCCGGCGGCGCGGCGGCGGCCGCGGCGGCCGCGTTTACGACGGCGCCGTGGCGCACGCGGATGGTGAGCGGCTCCCTTGCGTCCAGCGCCGGCGCCGGCGCGGCCGCGCTCCCGAGGACGGCGTTGGCCTGCAGCAGCCCCACGGTCGCCTCGCTGTACATCCTACTGCAATCAGGCTGCCCGAGCTGCACGCAGGCCTGGCTGGCAACGGTTGGCACCCACTCGGCTGGGTCAGCTCACATATGCCTCGACCAGGCTCAGCAACTACGTTTGATGGAGCGCGCAGCCGACCTGCGTGCGCAGCCACAGCAGGCAGCGAGCCGAGCATGCACAGCCCACCCCCGCACGCCGCGCTTTATCAGCTTCAGCTAGGATTTTGCGCTAGAGTTGAGATCAGGGTTGGACCTATTAGGGTAGGGAGAGCCACAGCCACAGCTTGGCTCAACAAGGTCAGGGCGCGGGGGCAGCGCGCCTGGTCGGCGCCCTCGGGCGTGAAGTTGATGTGGAACGTCTCGCAGTCGCGCACAAACGCCACCCACTCGCTGCGCGCGACCTGCGCCGCGCGCGCCGCCCGCGTCAGCCCGCGCGCCCAGGGCAGGCCCGCCCTTCCCTCACTGCAGTGACGATAGCTGCGTGAAGTTTGCATCAAACAGCAGCCGTGTGCGAAAAGATCGCGGCCCCCACACGACAGCGCATAGCAGAATATAGCTGTTGAGGCAGGCGCTGCTGCGGCGCACTGCCCGCCGCAGGCGCCAGTACGCCTGCCTTAAGGGTCTGGGCCTGGGCCCGGCCAGAGCAGCGCGCGGCGCAGACCAGGACCACAGACACACGCGCTCCACAGACGTGCGCAGGGCACGGCGCCCGCCCGGCGCCAGCCGCCGGGCTGCGCCTGGCAGCGCCCTGCCGTACGGCACGCAGGGCCGCGCCTTCAGGCAGCCCAGCAGCACGTCGCGCGCGGGGCAGGTGCGGCCGCTGAGCCGCGCGCTCCAGGTGTCAGCCAGCAGCGTCGAGCAGCGCGCGCGGCACCCGCCGTCGCACGCGCCGCCGTCCTCGGGCGCGCTCGTCGCGTTGGACGCATAGAACGCCGCGCGCAGGCCGTCCATCCTGCGCCCGCGCCCGCGCGGCGCGCTCAGCAGCCGGCCGCCGCACGAAGGGGTAGGTCCGGGGGCGTGTGCTGCTGAGCGGGCTTGACGCTCCTCTGACGCACGGCCGCAGGGCGTGACGCAATCCAACGCGGAATCTCTCGCAGCGAGCCAGGCGTGTAAGACCCTACCCAACAACCCTACATCATAAAGGCTTTAGAACGATGCAGGACAGGGACGCGGGGCGCGTCTGGCGGCGCGCGCACCGGTCGTCGCAGGCCGGCTGCGGGTTAACGGCCGCCCAGCGGTGCGTGCGCACGGGGTGAGGCAGCGCCTGCGTGCTGGCCACCACGCGGGAGGCCTGCTGCCCCGCCGCCGCCCGCAGCGTCTGGCTGCCCGCCGCCGCGCCTGCGCCGGCCGGAGCGCTCAGTTGGCGCGAGCGCGGGGGGCGCTGAGGTGCAGACAGGCATGCGTCTGAACTTTCAGACCCTTGCATATGGCGTAGGGTCTCATGCCGCACACTTCCGAGGCAGCGCGGCTGCATGCCTGCATGCGAACGGGCCCACACATGCTGCCGTGCTGGAGCATGGGCGGGCGCGCCTCTGCGCACAGCCCCCGCGCGCCTGTCTGCAAGCGCTCCAGAGCAGGAGCAGCCCAGAGCGTGACCGGCGGGCCCCGGGAGCCCGGGACGAGGCGCACCCGGCGTCCCCAGCGCCATCCATAGCTCAAAGTCCTGCCAGCGGCTGAAGGGCGGGAAGCAGCCCGCGCGCTTGGCCGGGTCGGCCGGCGCGGCGGCCGCCCCGCCCTCGCCCTCGCCGTCCGCTGCGGCCAGCCGGCGCCGCCTCCCCGCCGCGCCCGGCTGCGCGGCGCAACCCCACAGGGTCACGAGGCTGCTCACAGCAGGCACCTGTTGTCTGGACGTTGTCGCAGTGCAGGTCTTGCGTTACCCTGTCAGTCAGCGGCCTGGCCTGCCCGCAGCCAGGGGCTGCACTTGACACAATAAGCAGCTAGGCCAGGGTGCCAAAGAGCAGAGCGGTTCTGGCAGAGCGCAGGCGGCGCAAGTAGGCATCGCGGCGCACGATAATGGCGCCGTCGAAAGTCTGGCAGTCTCGCACCCAGCCGGTCCACGCGTCCGGCGCGACCTGGCGCGAGCCAGCTCGTTGGCTTCCGTACACGTTACTGCTGTGGCTACCGGGGGGTCAGCTGCGACAAGAGTGGAGCGAATTGGGAAAAAGGGCGGCCGCGCAGCACTCGGGGACGGGCAGTGCCACGGAAGGGGGGTGCTCACCAGCAGGCACTGGCGCAGGCGGTCCTCCGTGTAGCACCGGGTCGTGCTCATCAGCGTGAATGTGAAGTGCAGCACCTCGCTGCACTGCTTGACGCAGTCGGCGTCGCAGGCGGCGGTGGCCGTCTTGTTATCTGCATAGAACTGGCCCAGGATGGTGTCCAGTGCCTGGTCGCACGTCGGCGTGAGCGGCTGGTTGGCCCACCGCTTCGCGGCCGCTGGGGCCGCGCACGCGCACACCACGCATGCGGCGAACGCCCAGGCGGCGCGCGGGTGCCACATCGCTGCCCTGTGCTGGTCTGCCGCCCAGCACAGGCCGAGCGATGCTACGGCGCCCGGCCATGCGCTGCCATGCGCCGGGCACGAGAGCCGGGGGGCCGGCTAGAAAAGGGGCACCTGCAGGGATTACGACATTTTCCGAGTCTGTGTCCGGACTCAGTCAGATGTCCTGACGCAACAGGGCGGTGTGCCATCCGCCACAGACACTCAGTGTGTGCGTTGAGGACGAGTGTGCTATAGGCAAGCGCTCAGCGTACGGCATGTTTTGCGCTCTGGTGGGAACTGGCTGTCCCTTGCGGCATGTGTGGCGCTCTTGCTGGGCACCGGCCTTCACTTGACGGTGACTCAGTAGGGAGGTTCAGACGCCGGCGCTTCCTGCACTGCTCGGCGGCATGAGCCATGCATGCAGCTCAGCTCAACGCAACCGAGCAGCCAAGCAGCGCAATCGACCTGCTCCGCTGCGTACGGCGCTGGTGGCAGCTGCCATCTTGTGCGTAGTCAAATGTCATACGGCCCAGGTGCGCAAGCATGCGCCGCAAATGACAACATAGCATGTTTGCTGCCTCCTGGAGCAGCCACCTGGGCGGCAAAGCTCAGCACATTCCAGCGCGGCAGGGCGCTGGAGAAGCGCCGCTGCGCTTCTGGATTGACGAATACGCCTTCTCTGAGGGCGAGACGGCCATCCTGCGCGAGAGCATCGACGTGCCTCCCAACGCGCCGCACTGCCCCGCCGACTCACCCTTGCTCGCCTCTGTATGCGGCAGGCCTGCTTTCTCCCACCAGGGCACGGGGAGTGAAAGGCAAGCGCTGTGCGCGTACCTGTAAGCACACGGTGAGCCGAGCGGTGGTGCGCTGCCCGCAGCAGTCGCCTGGGGCAGGCTTGGGGAGAGCTTGCGACGCACGCGCAGAGTGCGCTCACACGTGCAGCGCT
>JAABUV010003106.1_pt1 | contig 21498 bp, 31 predicted proteins | sample 5559971 | NCBI WGS metagenome assembly JAABUV01 (sample SAMN10711881, study PRJNA513362) | rock metagenome | isolation source: Antarctica rocks | place: Antarctica: Victoria Land, Knobhead nord | collected 2015-12-19
CTGTGTGAGTACCGAGTGGGGAGCTGTAGGCCTGTGCTGGCGCTGGGGGCTGGCGCACCATGGGCAGCCCAGCGTTCCGGCCTGCGCAGCAGCCGCAGCACTCGAGCCAGGGCACAGGAGAGGCTGTTTGCCTTCCACGGCAAGCTGTGGGGCTGTCTCTGCTGTGACTGCAGGCGCCGAGCCTGAAGGGGTGTGCTCATGGGCTCTACCCCTCTGCGCTCGTCTCAGAGCTCCCGGTCGTGGCTCCCAGACTTGCAACAGCACGAGGCTTGGCTAGTGTTGCAGTGGCGCGGCCCCAGCAGGGTCAGCCGCGTGCTCACACGTACCAGCGCGCCGCGTTTCGCCAGATGGGGACCCCGGCGAAGGCTGGCGGCGCAACATCCGCCTGCGCCGCGGCAGCGAGCTGGCGTGCGCCGGCCGCGCGCGCGGCGCGCGCAAGCGCCCGCACCTGCACGACAGCGGCGAGGCCGCGCCGTGCGAGGCCGCCATCGCGTCGCTGCCGGTCGACCTGCTCGTGCAGGTCTTCTGCCACCTGAGCCAGCGCGCACTGCGCTTCGTGCTGCCGCTCGTGTGCCGGCACTGGTGCGGGGCCTCCCGCACTGCGCGCTCGCAGAGCTTGCGCCGTGCCGGCGTGTTACTTATGCGCGCATGTCCTCTGCCGACTTGCGGGCTGGCACTTGCGGCTGGTCTCCTGGAAAGCAGCCTGCCCCTGGGGTGCGGATGCCCTGCCAAGATGCGCCGCGCACCGCGTTTACTTGCTTCCACCTTCAGTCGGCGCCCCTGGCCTCCTTACAGCTCCCCCTTGTGCCTGCCTGCGGACTCTCTTTCAGCTAACTTTTCCTGGCGGCCCAGTGTGTGCACAGTAATGCTCTATCAGCCTGGAGTGCATGGTATGCGCTTGCTGCGTTTACCCCCGTGCGTGCGCTGGCAGTGGTGCGGCGACCCGTCGTTGCTTTGAGGCCTGAGCAAGAAGAGCTGCACCTGGCAGGGAGAGCCCGCTCACAGGCGTGTCCGTGTGTCTCCCCAGGCAGGAGGTGCTGCGCAAGCCGGTGGCGGTGTGGAGCCACCTGGACATCGACTTTGCGGCGGAGGTGGCGGAGGGCGCGCCCGGCCTGGAGCTGGGCGCGGGCGCGCTGCTGCCCGCGCTGCCGAGCGGCCGGCGGCGGGTGCGGCGGCCCCGCCTGCTGCCCGCGCTTTCCGCGGCGCCCCGCGCGCTGACGTGTGGCCGCGCTGACGCGGCTGCTGAGCCTGCTGGAGCCTCCTGGTCTGGTGGCAAACGGGCCTTCAGGCAAGCAAAAAGCCTGTAGCGCTTCACTATGCCATGTGTTGTCGGTGCGTGAAGGCGCTCCAGTATGCCATGTGAGCCGGACTGCGCGCCCGGCAGAGGCGCCAGGCCGGGCGCGGCATGTGGCAGGCTGAAAGGGGCGGACGCGTGCTGGGCGGCAGGCGCGCGCGGCGGAGGTGCTGGGCTGGGTGCAGCCGCGGGCGGCAGCGGTACGCTCGCTGCGCATGCGCGGCGTGCGCGAGGCGGAGGCTGAGCCCGGCCGGCAGGCGCGGCTGGGCTTCGCCGCCGCGCGCCTGCCCGACCCTTATCTTGAGCGCCTCTCGGACTTTTCCGGGTGCGCCGCCCCCCGCGCGCGCCAGCCCCCCAGACGCGGTGTTGCAGCGCGCTGCACGAGAGCACGGGCGCAGCGCGAGTACAAATTTGACCGCCACGCGAGCTGCGTCCACACCCCTCGGGTTGCTTGTGCCGGCCGCAACCCCTCAGGGTCCTAGCCATGGTACCAGCAGCTCGCCTGGGCGCTGTGCCGGCTGGCAGCGCAGTAGGAGCTCGAGTCCGCAGGTTCGGCCATAGGGCGCGGGCAGACGGGCATGACCCGTTCATCCGGAGCCTTGGCGATTGCGCGGGTGTATGTCCTTACATCAACCCTGCCCCGGCAGGCGGAGCCTGGCGGGCCTGCTGGGCGCGCTGACGTGGTCGCTGGAGGAGCTGGTGGTGGAGCGCTGCTACGACCTGCTCACGCCCGCCGCCTTCCAGGCCATGGGCGCGTGCAAGAGCCTGAAGGCGCGCCCTAAACCCAAACCTAACCCCAAACCCAACCCGCGCTTCCGAGCTGGCGGCGCTGTGGGAGCTTGTGCACGCACAGCGCGCCAGGCGTGCAGCGCGTGCACGAGCACGGCAGCGCGCGCCCTGGCCGTGCCCCCGTGACCGGAGCGCCAGTGGGGCGCCAACGGAGCGGGCGGCCGCCTGCTCGGTCCCTGAGGAGCTTGCAGGGGCTGCCTGCATGCGAAGGCTGCAGAGGCGGCAGAGGCGGCAGCGGCTGGGCGCGCAGCCTCTCCAGCGCAGCAGCCCCCAGCCGGGCGCCAGTCTGGCAGGCCACACCGCAGGCGCACGCCTGCCAAAAAGCAGGCGTCGGGCTGCGGGGCCGCGTCCCTGCTCAACGCGCGTCTAGCCTGGCAGGCGGCTGAGCAGCGGCCGCGCGCGCCTTCACGAGGGTTAGGATTCACAGGGGTTAGGGGTCACGCGGCCCCGCGCGCGCGCCGCAGGTGCTGAGCCTGAAGGGCATCCGCAGCGCGATGGGCGGCGCGGACTTCACTGCGATCGCGGGCCTGCCGCGCCTGGAGGAGCTGGTGCTCGACTGCGACCAGCCGCCCGAGGCCGCGCCCGGCGCGGAGGAGGTCAAGTGGGGCCTGGGCGCATTCCCGGACGGCATGCTGCACCTGGCCAACATGACGCACCTCACGCTCTCCTGCCACTACGGCGTCACCGCGCTGCCGCCCGGCGTCGCGCGCCTCGCCAAGCTGCAGGCGCGCGCCCGGCCGCGCGAGGGTCCAAAGACAGGAAGGGCTGAGCAAACTCTGGGCCGCGGGAGCGCGGCCCGCCGAGCACGCGCGGCGGGCGCGCCGCGGCTGGCCTGAGCGCGTCAGAGAGGCTGAACGCAGGGGCGTCCCATCTGCAGGCAGCCGCTCCGCGCCCAGCCGGCCGGCAGGCGCGCTGTGTGCCCGATGGTCTAGGGTTACGGTCAGGGTGACACTTTGGCCGCCGATCGCGCCGGCCGCCGACGGCGCCCGGCGCGCGCGGCGCAGGTGCTGAACCTGGACTTTTGCACGCTGGGCGCGCTGCCGGCGGCGCTTGGCGCGCTGAGCGCGCTGACCACGCTGGACGTGGAGGGCAACCTGTACCTGGGCGGCCACTTCCGGCCGGCGCCGCCGCCCGGCGGGCCGCCGCCGCCGCCCGCGTTCCCGGCCGCGCTGGGCGGCCTGCAGGCGCTGCGCTACCTCAACCTCAACTCGTGCGGGCTCACGGCGCTGCCCGCGGCGCGCGCCCCCCCGCCCCGGCCGGCCGCTGCTCAGCAGGCTTGCATGCGCATGGTAGACCTCCCCAGTCGTTCAGTCCTCTGCGTGTGGGCGGCCGCGGCGCCCGATGGGCGGGACCTGGCAGGTGCCCACGCCACGGGCCTGACCCTACCCTTCCCCTACCCTGTCCGGCGCAGGTCGTGAGCATGCTGCGCAGCCTGGAGACGCTGGACCTGGAGGACAATGAGCTGGGCGAGGCCGAGGCGCCCGCGTGCGGCTTCGCGGACGGCGTATCTACGCTCGCGCGCCTGCAGTGCCTCAACATCGCGCAGTGCGCGCCCCAGGCCGAGGCAGGCTGCAGGCTGGCGGGTCTGCAGGCTGTGTCGCGTGCGCCGGCTGCGTCCGTGGGTGTACGCGCGCACGCGCGCACGGGCGCACGCCGCGCGCGCGGCGTCCGAAGCCGTGGGGCAGCACAGCGCCGGGGCGAGCTGCAAAGCCCGGGAGGACGTCCTTGACGGGGGCCGACGGGCGTGGCCGCGCGCGCAGGTGCAAGCTGGCGCGCGTGCCGGCGGTGGTGGAGCGCCTGAGCGGCCTGCGCATCCTGGACCTGACCAACAACCGGCTGACCAATGCGGGCCTGCCGGCCGGCCTGGCGCGCCTGCCGCACCTCAAGGCCATCGGCCTGAAGAAGAACTGCCTCACCGCCGTGCCGCGCGTGCTGGGCGCGCTGCGCTCGCTGCAGGAGATCTACCTGGAGGACAACACCGAGCTGGAGGTGCGCCGCCCTCGCCCTCGCCCCCGCCCTCGCCCCCGCCCTCGTCCTTGCTCGCCCTCGCCCTCGCCCTCGCCCTCGCAAAATGACTATAAATGGGGTGCCATTGGAGGGTGCTTGGAAGTGTGCCCCGCCGGCTGCAGCGCTGTGCTGCGTGGGGCCTGCATGCGGGCGCCATGCAGGCGCTCGCACGAGCGCGGGCTCCTGCAGAGGGGCTTCGGGGGTGGAGCCGGCAAGCGTGGGTTCCTGGGATGACCCGGCGGGTTTGATGGAGAGCAGTGCGCTGTGGCTGTCTCACCGGAGTCCTGCTGCGCCCTATCAGCCAGACTGCTGGCCTCATATGCTGTCTGCACTGTTGTGGGGCTGTTGTGCATGGGCCGTCTCATGGCCCGCGCGAGCGCCGCCGACGCAGGGTCGCCTGCTCGGGCTTGGGGCTGGTCGGCGAGCCGCAGCCATGCGGGTCGCGCGCAGGACAGCATGCCCGGTATTGCGGTGCCGCCGCGCCCGCGCGCCGGCGCCGCGGGCGCAGCAGCGCGGGCCCGGCGGAGCGGGGTTTCTGGTGGGGGGGGCCCAGGGTGTCTGCCCGCGCGCGCAGGTCGAGGACAACCTGGACTTCATCGCGGCGCTGCCGCACCTGCGCGTGGTCATGATGGGCAAGCAGTGGGGCGCCTGGGCGCCGCGCAGCATGCATTTCCTGACCGAGTTCGCCGCGCGGCTGGCGCTGCGGCACGGCTCCGCGGACGTGCTGCGCGTGTCCTTCCCGGGGCACGCGCCCGCCGGCGGCGAGCGCGAGCTGCTGTCCTGACGCGCCGCGCGCGCGCCGGCGGCGGCCGGGGGCGAGCGCGCGCGGCGGCGCGCTCGCGGCGCCCCGCGGCGCGGCCCGCCCGATTGCGCGGCCTGCAGCGGCGAAGCACGTGCTGTGGCCCCGCTGCAAGCATCACGTGCGGTCAGCGCGCGCAGGCGCCAGCCAGGGGGCTAGCCGCTGATCGGCCGGGTGTGCGCCGGGCGCGGCGAGAACGCATAACGCGCCAGGCGTCGCCTGCCTGCGTTCTTCCCAGGGGCTCAGGCAGGTGTGTGTGATGCCGGGGATATATGCATTTGTTGCGCTCGCTGTTTTCGCTTTGTGCGGCTGCCAGCGGCAGGGGCAGCGCGGCTGCGGCGCTCGGGGCGTTCGAGCAGGCTGCTGTGGCAGCTGCGCACAGTTTTGATGACCGCGTCTGTCTCTGTCGAGTGTCCGGCTACTTGGCCGGTGAGGTCAGCAGCGAAGGTGATCGAGATGATCAAAAGGCAATGTGTGAGCACGAGGGCTGTGCACTGGTTAGTCTGAGTGTTCCTGCATTGTTTTCAGGTTCAGGCTGCGAGGCCCTCATGTTGGCGCAGGAGTTGAAAGGCCACCAGTGGTGCTGTGCCGCCATCTGGGGCAGCAATGTGCTCGCTGCGCATCCTGCATATGGTCTCCCGCTCTGTCAGATATTCGAGTGGTTCTATGTCTCCCCCTGTTGGGGAGACATAGAATGCCTGTGTCGTGATGCGCATGTAGGCACATAAAGCATGCGCTGGTGCGCGGCGCACCTCTTGTGTGTCCTGTGACGGCAAGGTGAAGGCAGGGCGAGTGGTGTGGCTCTCACTGACATTTGAACTGAACAGAGCAAGTACTAGCACGTTGCATATGCACCACCACCACATATACAAAGATGTGCATGCCGCCACACATACTGCACTTTGTGAGACAGGTCCGAAGTTCCTGGAGCCATGGTGCTGTTCATCAGCCAATGCTCGGGGCTGCGCCCAAGAGCTCTTGCAGGTAGCCCACAAATGTACTGAAGTGGAATAGCTCTGCCGCACCAGCACATGCCATGACTCAGACCGAATACATACGGGGTCCATCAAACATCCCATACCGCACCCATCCACTTGAAATTTTCCTAGCAGCGCCCATGTCGACTCACATGAGCGAGGATGGGACCCGAACATACATTGCGACATCCATTGCAAGGGCTTGCAAGCCTGGCCCTGCGGAATGACATGTGATGGATCCACAGGGCCATAGCACAGTCCGGCATGCTGGTTGAGCAAGCGGGCTTGCCAGCAGACACTGGTCACGCCCGAGCCCTGCACAGGGTGCAGCACATTCCGGCCAGCACACAGCCGGCAAAGCTGGCAGGTTTAGAGCAGGGTCGCGTCCAACCCAGACGCAGGCACGGCCAGGCCAGCGCTGAGCGGAAGGAGCGAGCCCGCCCATGACTTCGCGTATGACTTTTCTCGCTCGGACCCTATATAGGCACAGGCCGCGCCCGGTGGCAGCACAACGCCTTCTGCCCACAACCTACCGGTTTTGGGCATGGCTCAGCAGCGCAGTAACGCATGCCGGCCGGAGCTCAATGCGCGAAGAGGCCCGCCAGCGGCAGCGGCACACCCAGGCCGGACGCGAGAACGACGAGGCCGATGCTGAGCGCGACGAGCGAGGCCGCGCCCGACAGCCGCGTCGTCGCGCGCGCGCTCTTCTCGCCGATCGCGCGCGACGTCGCGCCTGCACGCAGACCCGCACTGCAGCCTTGCGCCGTACAGCAGCTCCCCTCCCCAAAAAAATGAGCCGAGCTGATGAGGGGGGTCTGGCATTACAGCGCATCCGGGAGATTCAGGGGCAGCAAGCGCGGCCCCCGAGATGCTTGCCGTGCCCGCCGTAACAGGCCCTGCAAGGGGGATATTGCACAGCAAGGCCCAGCACACTGTCCTGCAAACACGTCAGAGGCATCAGCCGCAAACCTTAAGGGTTTAGAAGCAAGCTGGCGCTCCACTGGCTGCCCTCTGGCATCTGGTTGCGCGCACGGCGCCGGCGCCTCCCCGGCCAACGAGCACAGCATGCCAGCAGCACACAGACATGGCACACCTCAGCGGCGGGCGCTTTATGGCAGGGCCGCGCGCACCGATCACCGCCGCATAGCCGCCCATCGCCGTGACGGTGCCCAGCACGAATGTGATGATGTACGCAAACGCGGCGAGCTTGGTCGGCAGGGTCAGCGCCGGCACGATGACGAACAGCGCGTCCGGCTGCGACCCGCATGTGGTCCGCTGTCAACACACCGCGCACGCTCTTCCCCTGCTCTGCCAACAGAGCCGCATGGCAGCAGCACTGAAGTTGCAAGTGCTGCTTGCTGGTGCAACCAAGCCAAAGGATTCTCATCCAAGCGCAGATGGGGAGTACTCAGCTCTTTGCCCAGCGTAAGCTTAAATGGAATTCTGGACTCGCTCCTGTCTGTGCAAAGTGCTTGGAGGCGTATGCAATACGCAACACAATGCGCCAGCGCTCACTCACACGCTTCCCTCGGCAGCCACGTGCCGGGCGTGGCAGCGCCAGGCGCGCGCCTGCAGCCCAAACACGATGCCGGTGAAGAGCGTGCGCGCATTGGTGCCCCCGAAGCGCGTGCTGGCCTCTGCAGGTGGCAGCCCAGTCGCCCCGCTCGCCGCTGCGGCGAAGTCAGGGCCTCCGGCGCTGCCGCCTGCACCTGCGCCCCGCGCCGCCGCCTGAGCGGCTCTGCCGTGCGGCGCACGCAGGGACGCGCTGCAGGCTCGTGCTGTTTACGCTAGTGCTCGCGACGGTGCGCGTGTTTCCACACGCCGCAGCCTCGCCGCACGCGTCCAGGCGCCACCGGTGGCGGGGTCGGCACGGCTGGCTGGCGCAGCTCGCCCCGCGCGCCCTCGGCGGCATCTCAGGCCTGCACACCCTCAGCGGCAATTTTACAAAAGAAAAGAAGGGCGGGCCGCGCCTGCCAGCGCGACCTGCGGCTCCGCCGCCGCCTCCGGGTGCGCGCTGAGCGTCTCATACAGCCCGGTCGCGCCGATGACGATCAGCGTCAGCCCCACCGTCGCCGAGCCGTACTTCGACAGCGCCGGCACCAGCGTATCGAAGCGGTCCTGCGGCGGCGCAGGGGGGCGCCGTCGGCACTTCCATGATGACGGGCGCGCCTGGCTTTGCCTAAGCGCCGACGCCTTGCGGGCCCCCTGCCCCCGCCAGGCGCCCGGCTCCTAGCAGGAGGGCTCGCTGAGCCTGCACCCGCGCCATCGCGCCGGGCGGGCGCGCATGGCGGACGTGTGCAGGCACATGCAGCTATTTTTTCCACGACCCAGGGCAGCATGGGGACGCACGTGTGTCCCCGTGCGAGTCCCCATGCTGCGTTCAGTGCTCCAGAGCGACGTGTAAAGCACATGCATGGCGGACAGCACGCATGCGCTCAGCAGCTGCCTGCCGCCTGCAGTGCCGAGCTCGCAGCTGAGCGCGCAGGGCGGCAGCAAATGACGGTCTTTTTCTTTTGTGCTCCCTTTCTTTTACAATGAAATTTAAGCGCGCGCCTTCAGCACCACCATCAGCAGGCCCAGCAGCAGCTGGCCGATGCTGTGGCCGAAGCCCCACAGCGCGCCCAGCAGCGCGCCCTTCACGTGGCTCCGCCCAATCGTCAACGGCGTCAGCGCCTGCAGCCCACCGCAGCCGCGTTGCTTGCGGAGCGGCCCACGGCAAGCCCAAGATAAGCTCTGCAGCGACCGCGGTGCCAAGTGCGGGGGCGACCGGAGCGAGCTTGGCCAGGCAGCAAGGCCGCGCAAGGCTTGGCCGCGACGTTGGCACGTGCCACGGTGACAGCAGCTGCACTGAGCTTGCACATGCAGAGCGCACCGCCAGATGGTCCGGCCCAGACAGCGTGTGCAGGCAGCCGGCCACCAGGCCCGCCCCCGCACTCCGCACCGCCGACCTCGAGCCTGCGGCCAATGCACCCCTGTTGGCACGCTGCCGGGGCTGTCAGCTCAGCAGGCGCAGCAGCGGCCGCAGCGTGCGCTCTGAATCAATCGCCTGCTGGTGTTGGGACAGCTTGCATGCTGCACCGTCAGCCCTGCAGGCGAGCGGAGCTATGCGCGCCTTCCTGGGACACGTGGTGGGCTGCGACGGTGAGCGAGGCCAGCGCCCCGCCGGGCCGCCTCGCGGCCACCGCTCCCCACGCCACCACCGCCGCCGCGCACAGCGCCGCTCTCGCGAGCCATGCTGCCGCGCCGGCGTGCTGCTGCGGCTGAACGCCGCTGCCGTCCCGCTCATAGGCCGCGCCTGCAGCCGCAGCGGCCGGCCCGCGCCAGCGCCTTTGGACTCTGCACCGCGGCGGCGCCCGCTGCGGCGCCTGCAGGCACGCACTGCGACACCGGGCAGCGCATTGGCCGCGGCTGGAGAGCAACGGCTCACAAGGCAGGAGTGCCCTGTGCGGCAGCGCACGCGGCGACCGCCCGGCGCCCAGGCCCACCCCGCACGCGCCCCTCAGCAACATCAGCGGGGCATTGGAGCAGCAATGTCAGAAATGTGTTGGATCGTCAGCAGGGGGGTGCAACCACCGATGCGTGTGTGCGAGGCAAGCTCCCCTGCTGGGCCAGCTGCTGGGTTACAAGCAGGGTCCAAGGTCCTGCACGGTCAACTCGTTTCGTAGTCAGTCCTACTGCATAGCCCTGCTGAGGAGCTTGCACGGGTGCTGCTGTTGGCAGTGCAGCTTACCCGCCTGCTCCTGCACCTGTGCCACACGGTAATTGCCATGCCGCGTGGCGCGCCGCTCGCGCCCGGCGACCTGCAGGCCGCCAACGTGACGCTGCACTGGCTTAAAAAGCACCGCGTGGTTGTCTCGCCAACTGCGCTGCACGGCTGGATGGAGCAAACCAGCCCGGCCTGCGCCGCGGCGTCCGTCGCTGGCGCTGTGCAGGGGCTGCTGAACGCCCGCGGCGGCAACTGCTCTGCAGAGCGCAGGCTGAGCCAGGCGGACGCGGTCGAGGTGCGCGTATATTCCCATTCCGCATGTTGGTGCTCTGTCACCAGTGTCTGCAGTGTGTGCCGAGCAGTACTTGCTTCACATATATCAGGCTGAGCCCGTCCTGCACCGGCAGGTATATGTTGGCAAGGCGCGGAAGCTGCTGCGCTGGCAGGAGCAGGAGCTCAGCAAGAGGCTTGGCCTGAGTGATGCGGAGCCCCTTGCCGCGCTCGAGGACAGCCTGCTCGACCCCGCTTTTGCTGCTGAAGTGCGCAAGCGGCCTGAGGTGGCCGCTCTGGCAAGCGCGCTGCAGCGCGCGGTAGGTGCGACACCGAACACAACCTTGTGGCTGCACGGGAAGTCTGTGTCTGCATGCGAGGCTCCGCGTTGTGTGACTATGTGACTGTGAACATGAACGTATGTTGTGCAGCGCGCTCCGCCCTGTGCCCAGTCGAGCAAGTCTGCAAGAGCCGGTGAAAGGTTGCGTTGCCCTGCGCCTGAGGACCAAGCACTTTGCGGCAGGAGAAGCGTTGCTCCATGCCTGAGGACCATGCATTTTGCGGCAGGAGAGACAGCAGACAGTGGACGCGACCATTCGGCAGCAGCTCCTGGCCGTCGCTCCAAGGCCAATGGCGGCGAGGGCGGCGAGAGCGAGGAGCTGTGCGAGTCCATCGTGGACTATGCGCAGCACGTCGTGAAGCAGAGGGCCGACAAGCGCGCTGCCGCGCTCCCGCACGACCTCAGCGACGTGCTGCGCGAGCAGCTGGCGAGCGACCGAGGTGCGCCGGGCCTCTGTGCTCACGCCTGAGCTTGGTGCTGAGGTGTGCCAGAGGCACTCGTGTGTTGCAATACCACGCTGGCGCTGTACGACCAGTGGCGTGGCGCTAGCGCGCGCACACCCTTGAGGCGGCCCGCACGCGCGCGGAGGGGCAAGCGGAGGCCGCGGGCGCACGGGGTCACGGAGCACTCACCAGGGACCTGCTTGGCGGAGGCGTATGATGATGAGCGCATGATCATCATGGCGTGACCATCGTGTATGATCATGCGACTCTGCCAGCAGTCCCTGGTGAAGTGCTGGATGACCCCGTGCGCCCGCTGCTTCCGCTTGCCCCCCCGCGCGCGCGTGCGGCGCGACGCAATGCGCGCACGCCCTTCAGGCGGCGGCAGCAGCAGCGGGCGCGGCGGGACGGCGCTTCTCGCGGTCCTCCTTAGTGCTGGACTATATGCTGGTGCATGACTTCAGCACTAGCACGCCGGACAGCGCTAGCAGGCTGTAAGGTCACGGTAGCTGTCACCCAGAAAGGTGATCAGTATGCGCCGCTGCAGCCCTGCCATGCGGCAGCAACTTCTCGCGCTCGTGGCAAGCAGACGCGCCTATCTGTGGGCTCCGCCGCGCGGCGACGCGCTGCTTGGGCGATGTCATCACACATGCCTCGACTGTATTGAAAGAAGCGCGGGGGAGTGCCGCGCAGGCGGGCTGCTGGACGATGTGGAGGAGTGGCTGCTGCAGCGCGCGGACCTGTGGGACCTGACGCGGTCGGCCTCGCCCTGCACGTCCTCCATCGGAAGCGCCAAGGTGGCCGGCGCGCTGCAGGACCTGGGCGCGCTGCACGGCCTGGCCGGCCTGCGCGTCTGGCGCCTGCTGGGCCTCAGCGACAAGGAGGACCCCGCGGAGCACCCGGTGCGCCCCGGCGCGCCCGCGCGGCCGCGCGTCGGGCGTGCCGCCCGCCCGCACGCCCCGCGTGCGTCCGCCCGGCTTGCAGCCTGCGCGGGGAAAGAAAAACACTTGCACCCGGCGCCTGCTGAATGCTGTTCGCGCAGAGCGCTCGGGATGCCTACCCCTCTGGCTGCATGCGTATCCTGCCTCTGTGCTGGCAGGCATCGGAAGACAGGCTGATGCATAGAGCAACGCATGGCCCCATGGGGGCCCCATGAATTTACGTGCGCTGTGCCAGCAGGAGGATGGGTGCTGCAGGGGATGGGTGAGACCCTTGCTAGCGAGTGCCGACTTGATAGCATTGCTCTGCCGGCAGGGGAAAAGGCCTTGCAGCTGCGGGGGTTACAGCAAGGAGCCGGCGCGCATCCTCATTAACTGTGGCACGAGCTCTAACTTTGTATCGAAGTTCTTTGCTCAGTGGGTAGGCGTGTAGGGGCACGGTGAGCGCGAGCCACCGTGGCTCCCGCTGAGCAAACGACTCCGATAGGAAGTCGATGCTCGTGTTGGTGTCGGTTAGGATGCGCGCCGGCTGCTTGCACATGTATCCGCGCGGCTGCTAGGCAGTCTCTCCTGCTGGCAGAATGATGCTGTTCAGCCAGCACTCGCTAGCAAGGGTCTCACACCCATCCCCTGCAGCACTTCCTCCTGCCGGCACACCGCAGGTCGCTCATTTTCGCGCATGCCGCGCCGGCCCGGCGCCAGCGCCGCGCAGCGCAAATGCAGGTGGCCCATTCGTTTGCATGCAGCGCCCGCCCGGCGCCAGCGCCGCGCAGCGCAAGCGTGCGACCTGAGCGTGGCGGGGGGGGCGGCAGGTGGCGGAGGACGACGCCGACGAGCAGGTGGACGCGCAGTGGAAGGCGCTGTGCGCGGCCGTTGCGCGCGCCGACACAGCGCTTGTCATGCACATGCCGGACCACTACTCGCTCGTGCACGCCGTGCGGCAGTGGACGGTCGAGAATCGTGCGCGCCGCGCTGTCCCCGCCCGGCCGGCCCGCTCGCACCGCTGGGACAGCGTTCGAGGCTCCCACGTGCTGCCCATGTGCTGCCGCATGCGCCTGAATGCCTGACGATTAATGTGCCTGAATACCTGGCGCTCGCTGGGACGGCCGCACTGGCTGGCTCCCGGTTAGAGTGCCGATGGCACTATGGTCGGTTTAGTAGAGTGCTCGCGTATGACATGCATCCAGCACATTCTTGTTTGAGGGTTTTTCTGAGAAGTGGCTCGGCATCTGGCGCAGGGTATGCGGGGGACGACGAGGAGCGCCAGGTGCTGGTGGCCAGCCCGGGCCAGCAGCCCAACAAGTGGCTGGACTGGGAGGACGTGCGCGACATGCTGCTCGACGCCGACGAGCACGCCATCATCGCTGCGTCCACTGCGGCGGCGCAGCCAGAGCAGCCGCCGGCTCCCTGACTCGAGCCAGCTTGCAGAAGTGCGTAAACCTGGACTCTGTCTTTTTCATGGGTTCACACTTTTGTGAGACATTTTTGTGAGACAAAATCAATAGTATCTTGCAGCGCAGTTAGCAGTGCGTCTAGGCTTTGGGATTGCATACATACGTCAGCGTCTATAGGTAGATCTATACATAAACTTGCACCGTGAGTGGCTTTCAGCCTTCACATGACAGAAAGCGCTTTGTAGATTGTAGATGATAGCACTAGCCTGAACGCTTTTAGTAGACACTGAGTAGCCTTCTGTAGTGGTTCTGTGTTATTACAGTGGCTTGTTTAACAGCAAAGTACTACTTACATCACATGCTGGGTGGCTGCCCTCAGCCCCGCACACCTCTTGCTGAGCACGCATGTAAGGCCTGTGCACTGCGGACGCCATGTACATCTTCTGGTATGCCCAGCATACACATCTGCGTCTACATCAGTCTGGATACAACCAAGGCATGAGCGCAAGCGGCATGACCCCGTCTCATGTGCCTGACAGCAGGGGTACCCTGCTGCGCCTCGCTACATGCATAGTATATGCTCAGGCCCCCAGGCTCTTGTAGAGCATGGCTCTGAGCTGCATGCGTTAATACGTTCTTTGACCAAAACAGCTGCCTGCGGGTGCAGCTGCAGGCTATACATACACGCCATGTGCGCTCGCATGCATACATGGCCCCGCAATGCGATCTCGGCTGCACGCATTGCATGAGCAGGGCTTGCACCTCTCCTCAGCAGGTTGCCCGCGGGCACCCGCTGGTAACACGCGCCCTCTCCTCACTGGAAGCAACCGCACGCGCATTGCGGAACATTCGAACTGCAGGGCCTTGTTTGTAGCGCCGTCACATGTGGCGCTCCAGCTCAGGTTCCAGGTGCAGGCAGTCGTGCGTCTGTCCCAACTTCTACTGGCTCTATGTGGGCGCGTCAGCTTGACTGCTGCAGTCTGCCATGGAAGCTGCTGCATAGCACTCCGCTGGCGCAGGCAACCAAAATCCCCGAGCACACGCTCGCGCGTCCACACCAGACCCCTCAGCTCAAGCCCGTCAGCCAACGCACCTGTGTCTGCTGCGCAATGCTCGGACAAGGGTCTGACAAGGGTCTGAGGCCCAGCTGCCGCGCGTTGGCCAAGCCCGCTCAGGCACCTGCTGCGCACAGGCCTGGCATCTTCGAGCACGCGGCACGGGGGGCAGCCGCATGCGGCCCATGCGCGCGCGCGCGCATGCGGCTCGGCGCATCAGTCAGCGCGCTCAGGCGCCTGCTGCGCGTCGATGAGGCGGCCCAGCTCGACCTCCATCGCGCTGGCGGCCTCCGCGCGGCCCTCGCGCAGCAGCTGCCGGATGCGCAGGTGCGCCTGCATGAACGGGTGGTCGCGCAGCCGCGCTGCGCGCAGCACAGCCGCCACTATATTTCCAACTTTCTTACGTCCAAACACATGATGTACAGCCTGCAAGCCCCGCCAAGCATAACCCAGCAAGCGCTCGTACAGGCGATATACCAGTCCCATCAGGCCAGCCAAACAGCCGTTCTGCACACGGGCTTTGCCCTACAACGAGCTCAGTCTCGCGCGTCACTTCTGCGTCTCTCACGTCCCCCGCTGCCACTGCAGCGTGTATCAGCGCGCGGCAGCTTGCGCGGCTGCTGCGCCGCGCCGCGCGAGCAGGCAGCGGCCGGCGGGCCGGGGCGGGCGGCCGCACCTGCCGTCGCGTAGTCCTCCTCGTGCAGCGCGACCGCCATCTCGCGCTTGATCCGCTTGATGGGGTCCGGCTCATCGCCGCTGCAGCGCAGGGCAGCCCAGTCACATCACAGGCATCATTCATGTCCGATATGGTTCCCGCGCAGCCCTAGACGGCGCCCCTGACCAGGCGCCCGGCGTGCCTGCCATTAGGCTCACGTGACATCACAGAGCGCGTCAAGCAGCACATAAAGCAAAGCAAGCGGTGCCCGGTCCGCGCCCGACGAGCATCCTGGCAAGGATGTTCGCCTGGCCGCGTGGCGCATACCCTCCCTGGCAGCGCACATGACCCTCTTGCCTAAATCACTCATACCTCGAGATGATAGTCACACGCTTTCACCTGCCTCTGACAGTGCCTGCCAGACTGGCAGGGCCGCACCGGATGGTGGTCAGCGCCGCGCTGGACGTGAGCTCCTCCTCATCCTCAGGCTCCGCCTGGAGCAACATGCAAGCGCAGCTGTCACCTGTCAGGCCTCGACACCAGCATACAAGCGCAGAGGACGCGCGAGTCACGGCCCTGGAAGCCAGAGCACTTCGAGCATATGGGCAAGGTCTTTCGCAGGGGCGCGCGGCGCACCTGCCCGCTCATCACGCGTGCGATGGACGTGGCGCACCGCGCCCACACGACCTTGTTGACGTAGATCGGGCACTGCGACTGCAGCGCACGGCCCACACACGAGTGGGCGGCATGAAGGCGAGCACAGCCAGGCAACTGGGGATGGCGGGCAACTCGGGATGGCGCAACAAGCCCACATGCGCAAATATAGGTCAAGGTGAAGCATACACCACTGCTTGTACACAATTGCACGCCGGCTCAGCTCATCACTCCCGGCCAATGCTGTAGGAGTTACAGGTGCCTGAACAAAGCTGTAGCAGCCCATCGGCAAGCATACGGGCGGCTGTGCGGCCTTGCGCGCGCGCAGGACCGGACCAGAGCCAGGCGCGCCTTGAGCGCAAGCCAGCAGCCGTCGGACGGCCGGCAGTCGCAGTCCCACACCGCGTTGCCGGAGTCGGAGTCGCCAAAGAAGAGGCGCCTGGGTGCGTGGTGGCATGTCAGGCGCATGTGGGGCCTGCTCCCCGTGCTTGCGCACCTTGATGCGCTGTGATGCATGGGCAGGCTCACACCCCAAGGCTCACTCAATGCTGCGCGAGCAGACCCGCACGTAGCACGAGAAAACTCGTCCAGCGCCTTTTCGCTGCCTGCTGGCCGCTAGGCGATGCTGGCCACAGCCGTACTGCCAGGGCTGCATGCCCGCACGATGCTGCCTCAGGATCACCCACCTACTCTGGAGGATGTGCAAACAGTGAGCAGCCAGGGGCCGCACCCAACATATGTGGAGTCCTGGAGGCTTACAATGGCCACGCGAATCAGCCGCCAATCCCGCTTGCTGATCTCGTGGCCGCGCTCCAGGATCTGCGTACGCCACAACCATTGCGCCGGCCATGGAGCCCAACAAGCAGTGTCCTCCCTGCCTGGGCCAGCCGTTTACGAGAAAGGCAAGCGAGAGGATCCTGCGGCCAGGTATCCAAGCACCATGCACCACGCAGGCTTTTAAGGACATCATGCTCCAAGGACTTTGCCAGCATCCACAAGCAAGCCATCCAGGGCATGCCAGGCGACCTCTCCCTATATCACAGGCACAACCGGCCACGCGTGCCCTTCCCCTTGCGAGGGGGATCGATCAGGCTGCTGTGCAAGTGCCTCCACCTCACATCGCTCATGATGTGACACAGGCGCTAAGCTGCATGCGCTCGCGTGCCAGGGCGCTGCGGCCTGTTCAGCAGGCACGGCGTGCACCAGCATGGGCGGGGTCCTCCAGCAGGGGAGAATTGCACAGAGCCCCAGGTGGCAGTGCTGCGGCGGCCCTAACCCTGTCGCGCAGCGCGCCTGCCAGAGCAGGTCCAGCGAGAGCGGCCGCTGCACGGGCAGGCGCTGCATCATCATCATGATGCCCTGGAACGTGTCGCCGGACACAGTGATGCACAGCGCATCAGCGCCCTGCGCGCCGCGCTGCGCGGCCGGAGGCGCGCAGTATCAGCGGCGCGTGGCTCGCCGAGCCAGGCGCGCGCTGGTGCAAGTGCTGCGCCGTCGCAGCGCGCCTCCGGGCTTCGCCCAAGAATGGCTGTGCGGGCCGCTCTCGCTGCAGGTTCTGCGAGTCAGCGGGTGGCCTGCTGACACCATCTGCAGGGCCTCCCAGCGACGCAGCTGCTGTCTTCACGGCGGCAAGGGGAGCTCAGGCACACAAGCTGTGCAGGCCACCGATGCTGACCTCGCTGGAAGAAGGCGCTGTCGAGTCCTGACACTGAAGTGCTGCAGAGAGCATCAGGAGCGCAAACAACGGGTGAGCGGCGTGCACCTGGTCATCACGGCTGAGGATGAGCGCGCCAGTGGAGTACGCCTGCTGGGAGATGGCTGACAGCGACACCCTGCACGACAGCAGCGCTTGGATGTTTGGTACTGCTCATAGGTCACGCTTGCTAGACGTTGTCAAGCAGTGGTGGCACAAGACGTGGCACCAGAGCGAACGCGCATAAGAGCTGGCTAGACACCATGCGCGCTGACCTGTGATACTCCCCCTCGTTGAACGGAAACTTGTGGAAGCCCGTGCCTGCCCAGGAGCTCCGTGTAAATGTACAACCGCAAAGCTGTGCCAGGATGTGCACTGCGGCGCTATATGATTGAAATGCAATTGAGCAGCGCTCATGAAAAGGCATCAGGTGCAGGTGCTTACCTGCCTCGCAGCGCAAGCCAGAGCGCCTGCTTTGGCAAGTTCGCGGCCGTGCCAGCCTGCGCGGCGCCCTCAGCAGAGGCCGCGGCGTGGCGGGCCAACACGTGCGCAGCTGCGTCTTGTGCAGGCCCATGGCCGCAGCACTGACCTCCATGAGCAGGATGCGCTCCCCACCGCTCAGCATCATCGGCACTGAGAAGGGATGTCAAACAAGCTCGCAGCGGTGCGCCGCTGTCATGCCGCACGATGCACACAGCTGCCGCCACTCCCCTCTCGGTCTGCCCCTCCTGACGTAGTGACGTATTGCAACGCATTCATTCAGTATTGCATCAATGCATGACGGTCGACCCACACATGCACCCATCAGGCACATGCATGTGCACTCAGTCATAGGCCAGTTCATCTGCTGGCCATCGGACCCCTATGAGTGCTGCAGAGAGCTTATGCAAGCATAGGGAGGCGCGGCAAGCTGTTCAGTAGTTGAGCTGCTGGTCATCGGAGCAAACATTGGAGGATACATTTGCTTGACAATCACGCAGTCTGTTAACCACAGGCGCTTCTGAGATGGGTGGTAGCCAGGGTAAGCCTCAGGAGGAGGTATCTGAGCCACCGCCAGATGGCGTGCAGGTGCCGCACCACTTTGGTGGTGGTAAACATGCTACGTGTTTGAGAATGTTTTGGGCTGACCCGTGAACAATGCTCGCTCGTAGATCACCGGTAAACTGCTGGAGCAGCTAGCTACAGGCGAGGCACGGAGCGGACGTGGGCCGCTGCGAAAGCCTGAAGCTTCAGCTGTAGAGGACGAGCCTGCTACGTGTGTGCCACCCCACGCTTAACCTCGCTATGAGCCTGCGCGTTGAGCACCGCCCTGCAAGCTCCTGTACGTCTACACCTTTCAAGCTGCAAGAACGCGCGGGGCGGCGCTGCTATGCGCAGGCCGCCCAGCCTTAGTGACGACACCTCAAGCGACGGCGACCTGGAGGCGCGGCTTGCAGAGGACAGCGAGCTGCGGCGCGCCCTGACGGTGAGCCAGCGCGTGGGCCGCCTGCTGCTCAAGGCGGAGGCCGGGGAGCTCGCGCTGGTGGACCAGCTGGCGCAGGAGCTGCTCGCTGGCAGGGACAGGCGCGCCCCGGCAACGCGCCTGCGCTGTGTGCAGGCATACGAGGCACAAACAGTGCAGTGAGCCCAGGTACGCCCTGTTGATGAGCCGCTGCGTGAGCTGTTGGCTGTCCAAGGCGGAAGGGGGTGCTCTGGCAGAGCTGGAGCGGCTGGTTAAGGAGCTGCTGGCCTGTGGGTGGGAATATCTGGTGCGGGAGCGCTACCCAGGCTCACGCAAACTTTGGTGACTGGCGCGTCCGGTCGCGCAGTGCGCCTGCAAAGTCCGTGCCGTGCGAGGGCGAGCGCAGCGAGTGCTTGCAGTGCTACCAGGAGCATGGCCAGGCGCGTCTCCGCACATGTCGCCCGCCTGTCATGTGAGACGTCTCAAGCGCTGCTCTCCCTGTCTGTGTGTGGAAGGAGCTCAGTCGGCTGGGACCATGTGGGAACATGGACGGCCACCTGGATGGCTTTTCCAAACGGAGTGCAATTTGATCCGAACGGACTAAATGGTGACAAAACTGTTGCATGGGCGGCCTGGCCTATTGGCCCTGTCTGACGCGACCAAGGGAATGCAGTGTTGCGTCAATGGACGGGCACAAAGCGAGGGTACCAGCGTAGTGCGCATGCGCGGGCTGTCAGCGTCCGCCCACGTGCTCAGGCCTGTCAGGCTACGGCGCAGGCGCCGCTGCGGTGTGCCCCTGCCGTGGATGCCTACATCAGGTGCTCGCTGCGCGCGTCCGAGGCGTGCGCCAGCTCGTAGCAAGCGGCGAACGTGTCCTGTGCACCTGCCGACGATGCTCCACACAGCACCCTAGAAAAGGGAGAGTGAGTGGCGCCGGCCTGCTTAGCGTGTGAGCACCTCCTCCGGCATGCACAGAGCAGGCTGCCGGATATGCCTGGCTGATTATCAGAGCACACCCTGATGCATAGTGTCTGGAAGCAAGGTATGCTGCGCCACATGCCTGGCTGAACCAGGTGACACCCCTTCATGACAGACCAACCCGCCAGGCGAGCAGAGACATGTGTGCAAGGACGTGTGGCAGGGCGCAGGCAGGCCCCTCATTCACAGTGTTTGGTGCTTGCGCGCAGCAAGCAGGTGATGTATGTGGACAAGGCAGCACAGCGTCACACACATATGCTCCCACACAAGTCGAGTGGTCACATGCATGCCTGCGGGCAGACAACCCTCCTGAGAGTACACGCGAGCCATACAGCACAAAAGCAGACAGGCTTGTACGCATCTGTGCACCACGAGCCAAAGCCGTTCCTGCGGAAGACGTACAATAAGCATTGGCAGCAACCTGCTGCACCTGAAAGCGCGGCATGCCTGCACAGCAGGCTCCACAAACAACACGCCACACTGGCAGCAGGCGCGGCCGCTGTCAGGAGAACACCCAGTTGAGCGCGCGCAGCTGTGCGAGCACAGCCGCATCGCGGCCTGAGCCTCCATTGACCGGCCGCGCGGCGCGCACCGGCGCGAGCGCCTCAAAGAAGTCGCCCGCCCAGCCGCAGCAGACCTGTGCAGGATCCGGTATGACGAAGCAATGCCTTTACACTGTGTGCAAAGAACTCGCCCTCTTACCAACAGGAGATGGCTCACACCAGCACGCACATGCAGCCACCCGCCGCGCATGCCGCACCGTCCACCAGCGCAGCTGAGCCGTGCGACCCGCTTCACACAGCGAGCGGCGAGCGGGGCACCTGCGCGAGCTCCGCGCGGTCCAGGCACGCCATCAGCATGCGCGGGTGCCCGTACAGCTCCAACGCGTCCCCGTACGCGCCCGCGGCCGCGCCGGCTGCCAGGGACGGCAGCGACGCGCGCAGGTCGTCGCCGACCTCGGGCAGCGCCAGCAGGTCTATCAGCCGCTCTAAGAGCGCGCGGCGCACGCCCGCGGCCTCGTCCTCGAGGTCGTCCGCTGGAGACCCTACACAAGCAGCCTGACCCCGCGCGGCTCCGCCGGCGAGCTGGCCTGCCGCGGCCGCCGCATGCGGAGCCTGGTCGAGCTCCGCCGCGCCGCCGAGGACGCTGCGCGGGCTCTGGGGCAGCTCCAGGGATGGGCTCGCTGCAGCGCTGGTGCCGGCGTCCACGGGCGGGCCGCAGCCGCATCCCTCGCCGACCGCTGCCCCGGCCGCCGCGCGGCCGGACGCGCCGCCGCCGACACCCGTGCCTGCATCACCTCCCGGCCCGGTTGACCGGCCTCCGCGGCTCGCGGCAGCGGCTGCCGTGCGCTCGCCGGCGTCGCCCTGCGGCCGCGCTGCCAGCGCGCCCGCCCACTCCGCCCCGACCCCCGGCAGGTGGGTGGCCCCTATCACGCCGACCACGCACGGCCTGTGGGCGCCTGCGCCAGGGCCTGACCTGGCGGGGTCCAGGGCCGCGCGGGAGCCAGCCCCGGCCGCCGCCTGGCCTGCCGCGGCGCATAGGGTGTGCGCCATGACGACGTCGCGCTCGGCCACCAGGATGCGGCGCACGGCGCAGCCGGGCAGCGGCGGAGCTGCGGGCGCGCACGCCAGGTCCCGGTAATTGTCCGCCGCCTGCGCACGTGGCGGGGGCAGGCTTGCGAACCGCACACGGACTGGGGCCGTGGCGGGGGCAATGCGGGGACACGCCGTAGTGGGCGGCGGCGCCCGACGGCGCGCTCGCGCACGTCGCAGGCCGCCTGCCGCGCAGGCGCAGGGCGGCACGGCCGCCTGCGCAGCCCCGCCATCCGGGCGGTACCCAAGGCGAGCGGGCACGACCTGGTCAGACCCGCGGCCTCCCACAACGCATGGCCAGGAGCGCGCGCGGGGCTGCGCGGCCGCCCTGCCAGGCGGTGGGCAGACCCTACTCTAACGGGCCGGCGGCGCGCGCGCCTGCCAGGCGAACGCCGCATCCAGCTCCGCCAGCGTGGGCAGCGCGGCCAGGCGCGCGTACGTGTTGCGCTTGGGCCGGTCGCCGAAGACCAGCGCCG
>JAABUV010003108.1_pt1 | contig 21494 bp, 37 predicted proteins | sample 5559971 | NCBI WGS metagenome assembly JAABUV01 (sample SAMN10711881, study PRJNA513362) | rock metagenome | isolation source: Antarctica rocks | place: Antarctica: Victoria Land, Knobhead nord | collected 2015-12-19
CGAGGCGGGGGTCGGCGAGGCGGGCGCGTACCAGCAGCACGCGCCGGCGCCGCCGCCGCAGCAGCGCGGCCGCGGCTACCCGGGCGGCGCGCCCGCGAGCACCTCGTACGGCCAGCCGCCGCCCGCCGCGGCGGCGCCGCCGTACGGCGCGGGCGCGGGCGGGTTCCCGGGCGCGCGCGGCCTGCCTGCCGAGGCCAAGCGCCCGCTCGAGGGGCAGTACCTCGGCGGCGCCGGCGGCAGGCGCGGCCCCGGCGGCTGCGCTGCGCACACTGATCAGCGATGCCAGCGGCGAGGCTGCCCCTTGCGGCGTGACGACAGCACCAGGGTCCGCCTGGAGGGCGAGGCCTGAAGGCGCAGGCCTGACGAGCCCTCCGAGCGGCAGGCGTCCACTTACGGGCGCGTGTCGTGCGTCGTGCAAGCTCTGGCATGCCCTGCCTCGTGGCCAGACGTATCTCCCAGCTGGGGCAGGCCAGCCCTGGCAGTGGCAGGGCTACGGCCGAGTGCGGCGCGGCAGGGGCGGCAGGGCAGAGGCGGCGGAATGTGCAGTGCGCAAGGCCCGAGGGCAAGCTTGTGCGGTGCAGGACTAGCTGTGCTTGGCAGTAGAGGGGTAGGGTGAGGACTGACTGATGGGCTGGAGTGGGCCCGCAGCGGCAGCAAGCCGGGCCGCAAGCGGCTCAAGCGCGACACGCCCGACCGGCACTCGCCGCCGGTCGGCGCGTCGCCCGCGGGCGCCGCCGCCGCCGGCGCGGCCGCGGGCGCCGCCGGCGCGCGCGGCGGCCCCGGCGCGCCGCTGCAGCTCGACCCGCTCGTCGGCTACAAGGTGCAGCGCTTCTGGCCGCAGCATGGCGGCTGGTTCGAGGGCATCATCAGCGACTTCAACCTCTCCACCAACGAGCACTGGCGCGGCCCGCTGCACTACTTTTATCCAAAAGTATGAAAATTGTGAAGAAATGTGCTCGCTTGGTAAAGCGAGACAAAGTCAGACTTCTGCGGGACACGAAGTAAGAATGCAAAGATGCGTGTCTTTACAAGAACGGCGCAGCAGGGCCAAACTGGACAAAGGGGTAAGAGACTCTGTTCTGCAAGTATGTATGCAGGGAGCGGAGCGCACGTTGCAGCCTGGTTAGTGGCGGGTTTGCACCTCCAGGGAGTTACAAGCCAGACCAGCTTGTCCACTTGCAGAATTGCTGGGACCATGCCTTCATGTCGGCTGCCAGCCAGTCACGCAATTGTCTGCACGCGCGCGATGGGCACAAGCTCAATTCGCCTGCTGCTTCGCAGCATCATGTACGACGCGGGCACCGAGAGCGAGTCGTTCGAGTGGTACCGCGTGCGCGGCGCGCCAAAGTCGGAGTGCCGCCTGATGCAGCAGCGCATCGACATCCTCGCGCTGCCGCACCCACCCGCCGCGGCCGCGCCCAGCGCGGCGCCGTCGCGCGCGCCCGCGGCCGCCGCGGCGCGGCGCCCCGGCGGCCGGAAGGGTGCGCGCGCCCTGCTGCGAGGGCTGCGCTGGTAAGCGGGCAAGCGCGGCAAGCGCGGCAGGGACACCGCGCGGTGCACTGCGGGACAGTGTGCTGCAGGGGCGAGGCAGCAATGTAAGGCAACATCAGTGGATGCTGACAGAGTGGGCGATGCGAGATAGAGAGATGCCGAGAGGTGCAGAGAGATGCAGTGCCTTGTCAAAAGTAGGGCCCGTCTTGCCTGCTCACCCCGGGGCCGGCCGCAATGGGGCCCTACTTTATAACGCAGCCGAGGCTGATGCTTTATTTCCTGTTTGGACTCATGACATGCAGCGTTGAGCTCAAGCTCGGATGGTGCGCGCGCGGGGTCTGCTGCCGGGACTGCCCCGCTGAAGCAGTGCTGGTGTGCTCCGCAGGCGCGGAGGCCGGCGGCGGGCGCGGGCGCGGCTCGCACCAGCGCATTGCTGCGCCGGGCTACCGCAACGGAGCGACCAAGACCAGTGCGCCGCCCTGCGCCCCGCAGCTTTGTGCTCAGCCCAGGGTGCTCTGCACGGGCGTTTCGGAGCATGCCGTCTGTGCTCACGCCATCCTAATCACGCGCGAGCTGCCGCTGAGCGCGGCCTGCCGGCGCGCAGTGTCGCTGTCCGGCTACGAGGGCTACGGCCAGGCGCCGCAGTACGCGCAGCCGGCTGCCGCGCCGCATGCGCACCGGCAGTACGCGGTAGTGTCCTCGGACGACGAGGCTGCGGGCTACAGCCCCGCGGGCTCCTTCTAGGCGCATGCGCGGGCCGCGCGCGCGCCGCGGAGCCAGGCGGCAACAGCTCGCGGCAGCCGCCCCTGCATCGTCTCGCAGCGCGGCTCTGGGGACGCCTTGGGCGCCTGCCACAAATGGAGTGAAGGGAGTCGCGGCCGGCGCGCTGCTGGTGGCTGAGTGTTGGGTGCCTGGCCCGGCATCGGCCTAGCGGCCACACTGAGCGGCAGGCCAGGCTGACAACGTGGCTGACGCCCTGCACTGGAGCCGCGGCAGCTAGCGTGCTGCGCACCTTTAAGATGCCCCATGATGCGTTTTGAGCTCTTGTTTGGACTGCGCACGCCTTTGGGGTCCAGCCGCTGCACCGCCGCCACATTCTTCGCCCTTGGCGCGTTGCCGTCCGCGCTGGCGCGCGCGCGACGTGTGGCCAGGGCTGCTGCTGCCCCCAGCCAGCCTCCCGTGTGCCTGCGTGGGGTGTGCTGAAGAGGACGGTGTATGGGCTTGGTACGTACAAGTTGGGAGCGGGATGCCCTGCGCGCCTGTGCCAAGAGGCTCTCGATGGAGTGAGCAGAGATAGGCACGGCTCTGTAGAGGGGTTTAAGGCAACAGGAAGCTATAAGCTGTCTCGCCAGCATTGCTGGGGCGCATTGCTGAGGCGCGGCAGGCAGGCGCCTCAGAGTGCAGTAGCTGTAGGGTGTATGCAGCGCGCGGCCAAGTCTGCAGGGGTGGGCAGTGTCCTTGTCAGCGCAATCTGTGTAACCTGTGCTGCTGGCGGAGCGTGTTTGCTGGTACTTGACATCGCGCGGGCTAGAAGTGTCTGGCTCTCTGTCGAGCATGCTTCCAGGCAAGCAGCCTGCATAGGTTAGCGAGGGTGCTGAGACCATGGTGTTTCTGCAGAATAGGCGTCTGCATGAGAGTAGCGGAGTGTGCTTCTGTGCTGTTATATTCGGTTCTTTTCAGTGACTGCAGCTTGATGCAAGGCGGGCGTGCTGCCCCGTGTGAATGTGTAACGATGGATAAGCGTGCAAGGCATGCCACACTGGCACTGCAGCGCATGTGACGCTGAGAAAGCAGGATGCTGAAACCTGTTCAATGGCACACATTTTGCAATGCAGTGGGTGAGCCCGATAACTGTGGCCTATTCAGTCTTGAGGCTGCCTGACAGTCCCTGCAAAACCGGCACAGACAGTGATTGCGCAATACCACGACCAGCAGCTCAGTAGCCATGGCAATTAGTCTATATGCTGGCTCAACTTGAGGTGTCTTGACAATGGCGGGCAAAGGCGTGGGCGTCCATTCGTGTTCATTCATTCATGTGGCAGGCACATGACGGCGCCCCTGTGCGCTCTGAGCCATGTCTAGGCGCTCTGGCACCTTCTCATGGTCACATCTGGGCTGAGGGCGGCTTACTGGGATTGCCATGGGGTCCAAGGGAGGGAGGGGAGGGCGAGGCTGCAGAGCGCGACTCAGGCCGCGAGCGACAGTGCGCCCAGGCTGCTGGCGACCGCGCCTGCGTCGCCCAGGAAGTCCGACACGGTTGCCTTCTCGCCCGCGTCGCTCGCCAGCACCTGCCACGGATCGCAGGCGGTGTCATGCGGGGCGCATGCCTGGCTCAAGTATAGCCCCAAGTGTCCAAGCCAGAGGGAGGCAATTGGCCCCATGCAGCTGGGGCCAATAGCCTCCCTATGGATGAGACCTTAAGAGGGTTGCTGGATGAGGCTGCACAGAGAGAAGCTCTTTGGCAGGCATGCAAGGGTATACTCCCGGCATCTGCTTCGCGCCATCGAGCCACCCACACGCTGCCTGGCCTGCACATGCGGCCTGTTTGGCATGCAGCCCTGTGACACAGCACCTTGCATGTTTGCGCAGAAAAAGAGAGACACTATGGAGGTGGCCATCCTACATGAGAGCCAGGGTAGGGCAGGGCAACCCTGCCCCTCTCCCTACATCCACGTGACAGCTCCGCACGACCGGCGCACCTTGAGGACGGCGAGGTGCGTGGCCGCCAGGGCCTTGCCGCGCGCGTGGCCCACCGCCGGCATGGAGTATGTGAACGTGGTGTGCAGCCTGCGGAACGCGCATCAGCCCAGCGTCAACGAGACTGCAAGATTGTGTCATCCTTGCAGGGAGCTGACAATGTCGTCATGTGTCCTGTCCACAAGCGTCAGGGTGCGGCGTTCCTCCTGGCGCCCGCCCTGCACCGCCACCAACGCAGCATGAACGTGCGCGTGCGCGCGCCCTGGCGTGGGCCGCAAAGCGCATGCTTCTCGGCTGCGTGTGCCTGTGCTGACGTCAGGACAGGGTAGCCAAGGGGGCGTACCGGCCGTCAAATGTGTGCGCCAGGAAGTATGTGCCAGCCTCATCGGCCGCGGCCGTGCCGTAAGCCGCCAGCATCACGTGTGCGCTCGCGACGCGGGGCGAGCCGTGCTGCGCCTCCAGCGGGATGAGGCCGATGTTGGTTGAGTTTGCCTGTGCGCCGAGAGGCTGCATGCGGTCACGAGGCAGCACCGGTATGCACAGCTTGAATATTTCCACAGGTGTTCTGCAGCATGCGCAGCACGAGGGTGAGGTGCATGCAGCCTGTTGGGGCTGCAAGGCTGGCTGCCTGATATCATGCGCGCGGGCATGGTGGGGCGGGGCAGGCATGCGCGGGCTCTGGCGGTCGCGCGCGCCGTGAACGGCGGCAGGAAGGGCAGCTCGGCCATGCTAGCGGCCTTATAAGGTAGGGTTAGGTTTCGGCAGGACACAGGCAGTAGGACACAGGTGTAGCGGTACCCGGTTATCAACACAGGGGCATGCGCGCCGTGTAGGACACAGGGGCATACGCGCCGTGAATGGCGGCAGGAAGGGCGGCGCGGCCATGCCCGCGACCTCGGCCATGGTCCTGTCGGCGTGCAGGCGCTTCCAGAAGGCCAGGCCGCCCTGCGCGGCGTGCTCGCGGCGCACGGCGGCGCCCGCTGCCGCCGCGACGTCCCACAGCAGGTCCGCCGCCGCCAGGCGCTGCGGCCAGACCAGCAGCGCGCAGCCGGCCGCGACGCCGGCCGCCGGGACGGGCGGGTCCACCTGCGCCCGTCTTGCAATTCCTGTGACGTGCCACAGTCGCGCAAGACCCTGCCCTGACACTCTCTGCAGGGCTCGAGGGTATTGGAACAGCGGAGCCAGTCTGCCCATGTGCATGGCAGCAGGAGGCAGGCAGGCCTCACTGCACATGCCGGCAGTCGCCTGAGCAAAATGACAGTGACGCATGCGCGCCTGGCCTCCACTCCCCGAGCACCCGGAGTAGGGTAAGGTAGCGACCACACCCAGACCCCACATCCGTTCTAGGCGCGCAGACAGCATCCGTACATGCCCCAGAGCACACAGGCATTGGGGGGCACGGACCTGCTTGCGCACGTCCGCCGGGCACTGCATCACCAGCGTCTGCGGCAGTGGGTGCCCCGCGGCCTGCGCGGCGGCGGTCGCGACCATTGTCGCGGCCGTGACGGCGCCCTGCACGCTGGCGCCGCGCGCCTTGCACCTGCGCGCGCGCGTGCACCGCTGCGCGCGAAGCAGCAGGGCTGCCGGCATGCGCGCTGCGGCCCACGTGCTCAAACAAGCTGCGCTGCCAAGCCACCCGTCTCGAGCATCCCAAGCAGCATTGCTACAGGCCGCCCGCTGGCAGGAACGCCAACCTGCACCTGCGGCCGATGCTGCACCCTGTTTTCTGAGATCGGCGCCTGCAGAAGACACTGGCAGCCCTCGTCATTGAAAAGGCGCATGACGAGACAAGGCCGTGAAGCCGGGCTTGCCCAATCAAGGCCATATGTTCACAAACATGCGAGCGCGCACTGCTCCAGCAGCCGCGCGGTGGCCTCCTGCGACAGCACGCCCAGCTCGGCCGCAGTGCCGCAGGGCTCCTTGCCCGCCACGGGCGCCAGCTGCGGCATGAATGCGGCGGGCAGCTTGAGCGCCGGCGGAACGAAGCTGGCCGGCAGGCCGCCCAGCACGTCGACGGTCGGCCGGGCGGCCCCGGGCGCTGCCGTTTTGCCTGCAAGGTCCACGTGAGGCAATGTAATCACATATTTTGCGGTGGGTGCTTGGCAGAGGATCCGGTCGGTCGGCCCTGCATGCACGCTCCGCCATAGCTGCTCTAGGGGCCAGGCATGCTTTAAGCAGCCTACACAGCGGCACGCCGGCGGGGAGGGGGGAGTGGGGGGAGTGGTTGCTGCCTGCTGCAAGCGAGCAGCCGCCTGCATGGCTTCATCGCGCTTGGGGAAGGCTTTGACGGACCAACAGTGACCACTGTGACGTGCATGTTTGGGCGACCGGACGGCAAGCCCTGTGTCCCAGCATGGCAGGAGGCCAGTTCACAGGGCTACACCCGCCGAGCCGATCGTGCACCTGCGGAGAGGGCGCCGACGTGCGCGAGCAGGGTGTGCAGGATGCGGAAGCCGCTGTTGGCGTCGGCGCCGGCGTGGTTCATGGTGGCGACGAGCAGGTGCTTCTTGCCCGCGTCGTCGCTGCGCGCGTGCACCCCAGCTCTCTGTGCCACCCACGGCGCCCTCTGGCGGGCTGTGAAACAAAGGCGCGAGCGAAGGAGGCTCGGCTGCGCACATGGCTCTCCATTTGGCGTCTGCTGACAGGTTTGAGCCTTGCAAGGGGTCGTGGCGCAATTTGCACTGCACTCACTCCAGGCACGCGGCCTTGAGCAGAGTGCGATGCGGTAAAAAGTACCAACCCGTGTGTGAGTCCTGTTACTGTCACGGTGCTGAGCAGGGGCAAGGGGTCTGGCAACCCGTCAGTCTCTTAGTGAAATAAAGCACCTGAAGAGCTTGAAGAAGAAGGTGCTCCTGCCATGGTCACGCGGCGTGTTGGCCGCCCTGACCATCTCCTCGCCCAAATCAGACAGCGCCTGCCCTGCCACGACCTCCAGGGGCATTGCCTGCGCGTACCCGCGCCACACAGCGCTCAGCGCAAGATTGTTCGTGTTTGCTCAGACTGCAGGGGTGGTTGCGGGCACAATTGCCTGCTTGGAGGCACTACAAGCAGCGCGCTGTGAGCGCGGCCACAGGGCAGCAGGAAGCAAAGCGAGATGGGCTCGGGCCACCTGGGGCTCTTCGACGAAACAGGCCTCTCCGACAGCGATGCGAACGACCGTGCGCGCGTAGGGGAACTCGTCCTGGACCAGCTTCCAGGCCTGCTTCAGGTGGGCCTCGTCGACCTTGCCGCGCAGCTCGAAGCCGTAGGTCACGCCCATGGACGAGCACACCTGTGCCGCCCAGCGCGGCTTGCGTGCCGGGGCTCACGGCCGGGGCTGCCCCGCCTCTTCAAGCAACAAGCGCCTTCACAGCGCCCAGCAAGAGCTTGCCCTAATCCCGGCACCTGCTCCCAGAGACGGAGGGGCGCCATGCTGCAGACTCCTATTGGTTCCGACCTCGCCCTTGTTCCCGCGCGTGCTGTAAGCGCTCAGACTTGTCAATCTGCTGCAAACCGTATTGAATCCCCGAGGGTGCCCTGAGAGGGTCTGGACAGACAGGTTTGAAATGCCCATTGCTCCTCTGGCGTCTGAAAAGTTGCAGGACAGTGCTGCACCGGGCAGAGCAGCACCCGCAAGGGCACGGCGCCTTCTTTGTCATGGGCTGTGCAATGCACGGGTATGTCTTGGTTCTGGCTTGCCTGGCGGCCTGCTTGGCGGCCGCACACGGTGCGCACTCTGCAGAGGGTTTAAGACACGTATTGTACTGTTGCTCGCCTGTATTGAGGCTACCTTGTGGTACATGCCATGCAGCGGGGTGGTGATTTAGCAAATCTAAGCCCCCTACGCCACGAGCGGTCCTCTGCCCCATGGTTGAGTGTTCTTGTTGTCAAACCTGCAGTCTACGTACTGCAAGCTTGCCATGGCAGCCTGACACAAGCATATGCTGCCGTGTGTAATGCGCGGCGTGTCACCTTGCCTTGGTCTCCCCGCGCACTCCACAGCCTGTGCGTTGCCGGCCGGAGAGGGGGAGCGACGCGGTGCGCAGGTCAGGTGCCGGTCACGGAGCTGGACGTGACCAAGTTCCGCGCAAGCCTGAGCAGCCCGTTCGTCCTGCACACCAAAGTCACCTACCAGGACTCTGTGGTCTTGATCTCGGACGGCCTCTCCGCTGGGCCAAACCCACTCTACGTGCTACCGACAGCGGCGTGCGCACCGCCCCCGCCTGCCCATAAGGTTTGGCAGACCCACCTTGTCAGGCGACTGCTGGTCCTTGCCGCGTGCTCGTCAAACCTCTGAAGTGCCTGCCGTTGTTGCAGCAGAGCGTTGTCACACAGGTGCGCGCAGGTTGCTGACAACTCACACCCTTCACAATATCAGAGCTCACCTGTAGAATATGCACAATTTGGACAAGTGCTCTGTGCTTTTTGTGTTTTCTGCAAGGGCATGGCCCTCCTCCTGCTCATGACCAGCCTCGTTGTTGGACCAACGAACGCACGCCTGCAATGCGACCCGATCAGAGACCTCATGAACCTCACGCGAAACCCACCAGGAGTGCACCTTCTGACGCGCCCTTGACTGCCTGTTGATCACTTGGTGTCTGACCACCACCTAAGCGTTTGGGTGCGTATGGGTGCGTCCTGTCAACTTCCATGTCCAGAGCAGCACCTGCCCATGCGTTGCATGCAAGTGCGCAGGTGCGCAGCGGACCTGTCTCTGAGCACGGACCATGCCTGCGCACAGGTTCATCGTGAACGCGGCCACGGTGAACGACGTGCTGGTCGCGGTGCAGTTTGCCGCCAACCACGGGCTGAAGGTCTCCGCGCGCGGGACCGGGCACCAGCTCTCCGGCATCGCCATCCCCGCCAATGGCGTGCTGGTCAACATGGCCGGCCTGAATGCAATCTCCGCTGACGTTGCCGCGCGGACGGCCACCGTGCAGGTGCGCACCAATCCTGATCTGAAAGGCTTTTAGTGCACACATACGTATATGTCACCTGTGAACGCCTTCAGTCAGCACAGAGGCGGACTGCCGAGACTCGACCCCCTTCTTTTGTGATGTATCTCGCTGGTGAGCCGCCAGCTTTGCTGGAGGCTCTCAAGTGAGCTTCGTACAGCGGCATGCGCACCTGAATGTGATGTGCTCCGACCCATGCGAGTATTGAGCGCCAGTGCCGAGCGCTAGCCTTCACAGGCCTCCCTCAAGCCCTGGGCCCTCATCCTTTTGGTTTATGCATGACAAGCCTCTGGTGACCGGCAAAAAGCCTGCAATGGGCCGCGGCGTGTACCTCGCCGCCCGAGCGTCACAACCTGGTCAGCACGCTCGGTCAAGCGTGTGGTGCGCGGGCGCGCAGCTGGGCGCGAAGAGCGGCGACGTGGCCAGGGCCACCGTGCCGTCCGGCTTTGTGCCCATCGTGGGGACCTGCCAGGACGTGGGCGTGGCCGGCTTCACGCTGCAGGGCGGCTCCGGCTGGGCGTCCGCATACCTGGGCCCCGCGTCGGACAACGTGCTCTCCCTGGACGCGGTCACTGTCGGGTGCGCGCGCCCGTGGCGCCTGCGGTCCAGCTCATGCTCAGGGATATGATCGGGCGAGGCCAGTCATTTCCACATTGGTCACTTTCGCTGGCGCCCGCCTGCTGAGCGGCGCGCTGCGTGCCCTGAGGCGGCGCGCGCGCAGCGCCAACCGGACGGCCGTGCTGACCACGGTGACGGCGCAGAGCGACCCAGAGCTGTTCTTCGGCCTGCGCGGCGGCGCGCCAATCTTCAGCATCGTGGTCGCCATGACCGTCCGCACGTTCCCCGTGCCCCAGCAGGTGCGGTGACCGGACGAACGCCACGGGTGGGAGGCAGCACTTCCGCACTGACACTCTCTCGCGGGGCGCAGCAGTCCTGTGAGAGCCGGGACTGCGGGGTCTGACCACGTGTCCCAAATGGGGCAAGGGTAAGGGTATGCATTGCTTGGCTCCTATTCAGCCCTAACCCTATTCAGCTGGGGCAATGCAGTGCAGCCCGAGCAGCCCGGACTGCATGCTCGGGCTGCGGCGCGCAGATGACCAGCCTGTCGTACACGTACCCCATCAGCCAGATCAACAACGTGCTCGCCTGGTGGCTGCCCTGGATCACCTCGCCGCCGGCGCCCTTCGGCAACGCGATCGAGCTCACGAACATCCCTGGGCTGGGCAACACTGTAACTGTCCAGACCTTCGTGCTTGTGCCCAACACCACGGACGTGGTCGCCAAGCTGAACCAGCAGGCCGCGTTCGCCGCATCCACCGGGTGCGTGACCCCCACCTCCCTGGCGGGCATGCCCGCTGCCACCACTGCCAAAAGGGTTTACTTCAGGAGTTGCAAGCTGTGTATAGGGAGGGTGGGGGCATCAGCAAGCCCGTGTGCTTCCATGCTGCCGCGGCCTCAGCCATGTCCGCTGAGCATGCAGTGCGCTGGCCTGCCTCTTGGCATGTCAGGCCGGGCCGTGCACCATGCGGTGGCCCTGAGCAGCGCCTCTGCACCCGTGCCAAGCCGCTGGCCCCTGTGCGGCCAACGGCGAGGGGAGCGCGCCGCAGGCAGCTGCTGGCGACAAACAACACACTTATCCCCACCGTCATCTTCATGGGCAACAACGACTACTGCGAGATCCTGGACGGCGACTTCGTGGACGTCATGTACTGGTGCGCAGCCGCCCGCTCGAGCAAGCTCGGAGGCTCTGTGCTCCTGGCCAGCTCAGTTCAGGGAGGTCTTCCAACGCAGTGATGTGCACTTCACGGCGCCGTGATCGCGTGACCAGTCATGCAGCATGATATCATGTCTAAATGCCAGCACTGTGCTTGCGGCGGCGCCTGCCTGGTCAAAGCGACATTTTAGCAAAGCGCTGCATCACCTGGGGCCTGCCGAGCGCGCAGCCGCCCGCGGCTGCTCAAGCCTGTATGCTGGCCCGCCAGCTTCGGCGTGGTTGGCGGTGCCACTACGTGTGGGCTCCCTGGCTAGCCTTACCCTACCGTAAACCTAATCCGCGCGGTCACCAGAGCGCCCTCCGCGCAGGAATACATTTTTGACGCCAAATCAGGTCCTGCCGCCGGGCTTCGTTAGCACGCTGCTGGCGCAGCTGGCCGCCCCCAGCTCGGGGTCGTTCACAATATATTTGACGCCGTCGGCCACGCCGGCTGGCCAGCCCACCAGCTCGTACGGCTTCCGCAACGCGCTGCAGCTGGACGTGTCCAAGCCGTGGAAGCGCACTGCCGGCGGCGCGGCCACAGATGGCGACGCACAGAACATCAACTGGGTCAAGACTACTTCTGCGCTCGTCGAGCCCTACTCTGCCGGTCGTTATATCAATCGTGCGCGCCCAGACCCCATGCCCGTATTTCCCCCTGGTTGAGCCGATTTAGTGCTGCCGCTGCCATCTGTTTCCAGCCCCGCAGCTAAGCCATTGCCTCGCTCGTGCATCACCCAGAGCTGTTTGATGGGTGTGTGCGGGGCAACGCGCTGCGCTGTCAGCGCAAGCAAGATGGCTGTTTGACGGCTGTCTGAGCATTTACAGCAAGCTCCCGCCCATGTGTTAAATGACCATCCCATGACTGGCCCACCAGCAGGATGTTCAACACAGTCCCACTTGGTGCTTTTGTTCCCCTGGACCGCCATTGTGATTCTCCTCTCACGCTCTCGCCGTGTTCTGGTCAGACTGCATTAACACTGCAGTGCATTCTCGGGCAGCCAAATAATCATGACCCGACAGTGCGTGCAGCATGCAAAGCACACGACGCATTTCAAAATGGGCACTCAAATGTTCAAAAATGCACAGGGTACCGCACTGTCTAAGGTGGCTGCGGCCTCAGCGGCTCACAAGAGGGCCTTCCCACCGCCCCGGCCGCCCGCGCGCGCGCAGAGCTGATGATGGAGATGCCGGACGACGCGCGCGCGTCGTACGAGCCGGCCACGTGGGCGCGCCTGGTCGCGCTCAAGGCCGCGCGCGACCCGTTCAACCTCTTCCGCGAGCTCAACTATGTGCACACTAACTACGCGGCGCCCGGCGCGCCCTCCCTGCACGATGTCCTGTTCAAGCCGGGCGCGGCGTTCGGCGCGCTCGCGCCGGCGTCCGGCCACGCGCCCGGCATGCTGCCGCCCGCCGCGGCGCAGGCCGCCGCCAGCGCGCCCGATGCGCGCGAAACCCACATCATCAACGAGGTCAAGCAGGCCAAGAAAGGCTAGGGTAGCGAGCACAGACCCCTCGCTTGGCACAGATGCGCTGTAGAGCGGGCTGAGGCGATGCAAAGACTGTGACTTCCTGCTCAGCGTGCCTCTGCAAGTCAATTTGTGGCGCACACTGGGGCTGGTGTGCCTCGTGCCGAAGACCTTCTAGATTTTGCCGCATTTCCACTAGATTTTGCTGAGCGCTGTATGTCGTGCCACCTCTCCACGCATGGCCTGTGCGCCTTTGCCCGACTGCTGCCCATAAATTGGTTTTGGGTCAGTGCGGGCGCTCGCTGCACTCTCGTTTGCAGTTAGATCCGGCAGTATGGCCTTGCTCCATGACTTCAAACTTGTTATGAGCGTGATCATGCAGTGTCATTTGGATCTGCTCGAAGTTCTGCTCGAATTCTGCTCGAATATGTGGTTTTCGTTCATGTGGATATGCTTGATTAGTGCAGCTTTGGGACTGGACCTGGCCCCCTCGACAGCGTGCAGCACAACACTCATGCTGTGCTGCATGCTGCACATGCAGAGAAAAAACAGAGAGGTAAAACACAACATGTGCGCTAGTGCGAGCAGAGGCTGACCTCTTGTACGTGCTAGCAATGCGCCTGTGCGCTTTGACTCGTGAAGAGGTGTGGCACGCCTTTGCGATGAGCAATGAAATTTTATGCCTCTGATGTGGTAGCACACGGGGTTGTGCTGTGATTTGGTAGCACACAATGTCCTACATGCTTCCCCTGGCATGGATAGCATGCCAGGGGAAACTGTGGCAAGAGGTGTGTTGCATGCTGGGATGATATTTTGGTGTGATGCATGCTGAAATGATGATTTGTACGCCAACATGCATGGCGCAGTGACTTCGAGGAGGCTGATTTCTTGTCATGCACAGTCATTTCCCTGTGCCTGCACAACATGCACTTCCAGTAGCACTACTATGCGTACTACTGGAAGATTGCCACCTTTCCTACTGCATGCTGGCGTGCCTCGAATTCAATTTGATGCCAGTTTGCCAGGCGGCCCCTGCTGGGGGGCAGGTTGTCTGACCGTACCTGAATGGCTGTTACATGATCATCATGTTATCATCAATCTTGCTCACGCGTCTGTACCCCTGAAGGTGACCAACCTCGCGCGTCGACTTGCTTTCACATAGGCTGCCACGCAGCGCCGTGCGTGGCTCACTCCTTTGCTGCGCCAGTTGTCCAATGAGACACAATGTCAGTTTGCGCATTTTGCCAGGCGACGCTGGAGCCTTCAAGTCAGGGTGTGAGGATAAAGACTGACACCTGGTGCACGTTGATGCGCGCAGCCCATACACCTTATGCTTCTCATCTGCGGGCACATGCTTTTTCTGCTATGCACTCAATCGCTAATTCACGTAGCCCTGCAGACTTACATATATCTGACGTTGTTTTTAGGCCCGCTCTCAGTACCAAACAGAGACTACCGGCGACAAGCAGACTTGAGAGTCGTACCATACTTGTAGGGAGACTCAGCAAACAAGCGCGCAACTGCACACCGGCTGCAACAAACCGAGACAGACCACCAGACCACTCCTGCTCCAGAGACTCCTCTCGTCCGTGCGCTGGCCTACTAGACCCCGGCCAAAAGGCGCCAGACCCTGTTCTGCCTCGCTACCAACATACTTCGTAACACACTGGACCTGCCCGGCGCCACCTGCATGCAAACAAGCCCCCACAGTGAAGCAAATGCTGCTCCAGCCCGCTGCCGCATCCTGCAACTTGCAGACTGCCAATGAAATAGCAAATGAAAAATCTCTAGACCTGCCTACTACCCCCATCCCGGAATGTGCTGTCACACTTGACCCCAAGGCCAAAGGGCCGTGCTGTACGCGCGGTTATTTCCCTGGTGGGATAGCAGGGCGCTTGCGATGCACACCCAGGCAGCAGGGCACCTCTCACAAAGAGCTAGCGGCACGTGCAGCGCGCAGTGATTTGGGTGCCAACACCCACACCCGCGACCCCGTAGCCCCTGCCTAGCTGCTGCCAGCCCAGGCAAGCCCTGTCAACCAGCACTGCAGGTGCAGCGCGAGGCGCTGCGCAGCGCTGGAGCCTGGCGCGTCTCACAACAGTGAGACCCCTTCCGCGTCAGGCCTCGCTCAGTAATGAACTGCCTCGCGCCTGCATGCGGAAGGCCTGGGTGCAGCAGGACCGTCGCGGCCGGCACAGGTACACTGGGAGCCAGGCCTGGGGCGCAAGCAGCGCTTATAGCTCGCTGAAGTCGCGCTCAAACACCGGCCCCGGCAGGCATGTCTTCCAGTGCACGCTGTCATCGGTCTGGCCCTTGTTGCAGCACATCATGTGGAACTTGCGCGGCGCGAAGGCGAAGTCGACCGGCGGCATCGCGGACACGTTGGCCCAGCTGGTCAGCGGGATGTAGCTCACCTGCCGGCACATCAGAAAGCACACCATCACAGGCTTGGCGCCACGATCTGGTGCATGACGCAGCAGCCTATTGCAAAGCTATTCTGTTCCTGTGGGACACCAGGGCCATGCCACCATATGCAAAGAGCAGCCGAGCATACCAACATTGCCCTGTTGGGATGGTCACTGGCAAATGCGCTGTGCCCTCGGTGGCGTTGGACGCAAGGTCAGAACCTGGCCCCTTTGGTGGCGCTCATCTGAGGCGACCAGAGAGTGCAGCGCGCCTTTTTAGTGTACAGCTGCCGCGCCGTGTCCGGAAAGTAGGCCTGGCGCACGCCGGGGTCCACGACGAAGCGGCTGAACCCGGCGCGCAGCATGTCCTCGCACAGCAGGTTGCACTCGGACGCCTCGCACTCGCCCTCGGCCTCCTTGTGCGCCCTGCGCAGGCCAGCAGGCGCCCATGGATGGCGGACGACCAGTTGCAGCATGCTCAACATGTCAAACATAGTTACTCTCATACTGCTCACAGCATTAGACTATCCCTGCTTGCGAGGCGCATAAGACACTCACATGCCGTGCTCGATGCGGGCCCCACTTGGTCCGTCCCATGACAGCCATGGCAGACTATGCAGTGGTGCCCGCCAGCACGGCAGCTCGAGCTTTTCTGTTCCAGCTCGCACACACGGCCATGCTCAGAAGTGTTGCTCGCACCGCAACCCACTCCCAAGCTCCCAAGCTCCCAAGCTCACGCCGCAGCGAGCGGCATTGCGGAAGGTCGCAGCGCTGTCCCGCACACTCCTGCTCACAGGTGCAGCAGCAGCGCGGCGCCCCAGGCGCGCCTGAAGCGGATGCCCTTGCGGAAGGGCGCCGCGTTGATGACGGCCATGCCGTTCCAGCAGCAGGACACCGGGAAGGGCTGCCCAGCCTCCAGGCGCAGGCGCGAGTACTGGTGCGCCACGAACGGCCGGTTGTTGGCAAAGGGCAGCCCGCCGGCGTCGCGCGCGACCCAGCAGTCGTAGAAGATCATGTGGTCGTGCCGCTTGTGCATCACCTGCGCGCGCGCGGGCGGCCTGTTGCTGCAGGGTAAGATTAGGGCTTCATGTACACCCCACCCAGGCATGGAGGATGTGAGGGAGCACAGTGAGGTTCAAGGGTTTAACAAAGACTCCGAATGCGTATACGCAGCAGGCCGCAGGGTCCCAGAGCTACACTGGTGGTGCATAGCGGCCTGCGGGCTGACCGCCCGCTGGCCGCGTGCAGGCCGGCCGCAAAATGGCCCGCCGCGCGGCGGGCGCGGGCCCGCACCCCCAGCGGCGGCCCGTGCGGGCCCCAGGGGTGGATGTCCACGGCCGGGATGTTGCGCCAGTGCCGGTCCCAGCCCTCGCGCACGTCCACGTGGAAGTCCATGCCGCAGACCAGGTCGCCCTCGTGCGCCAGCAGCCGGATCTGGCGCCGCGCGCCGGTGGTGTTGGGGTAGGGTAGGGTAAAGTACCCTAGTGCGCTCGGCGCAGGCGCGGCCGGAGGTGCGTGCATGCGCGGTGCCTGCCCTGCTGCAGCCGCCTTACGCCGTCCAACCCGAGTGCAGCAGGGGGGAGGGCACGCGGGGGGGGCGCCCGCACCACGTCGCGCACGCAGAAGAACACATCGTTGGGGAACACGATGCGGTCGGGCGTCCAGCCGGCGGCCGCGGCGCCGCCGGCGTGCGCGTCGACCGACGCGGCGCCCGCCGCGCCCGCGCCCGCGCCGCCCGCCGCGCCCGCGACCGCGCCGCCCGCCGCGCCCTCCTCGGCGACCAGCAGGCGCGCCGAGACGTTGCGGCGGAAGTCGACGGCCTCGTCCGGCGGCGCCTCGGGGAACACGGGCTCGATTGCCATGTTGCGCGCGTGCGCCAGGAATTCGATGCGGTCCTCGGTCTCGCTCCGCGGCCGGCCGCCTGCCGCACCCCCCGCGTTAAAACTGAGAAGAAGCCTCCCATCGCATTACATACAGCCAGGTACCACCTTGGAGTGCGTCGACATCATGTGACAGCACTGCAGCATTCTGCTTGCTGTGCCTGCTACGCATGAGGCGTGACTCAGTCATGACCGGTCCGCAGCCAGTAGCCAGCTTGATAAAAAAAAAAGACACACATAAATTTGGGGCTGTACCTATCACTATGCTGTGTGGGATGTCCATGTAGTCCAGCAGCTTGTCGAAGAGCATCAGCCACGCGCCTGCGCATGCGGCGCCCAGCGCGTCACCACCGATGCACTCTCACGGCCTGCCGAGCGCCGCCTGCTGCAGGGCGAGTCAGGCCACCGGCGAGAGTGCGCAGGGGCCCGCGACAGTAAGACACCCCTGGAGTTTGTGCAGAGAGCCGGTAGGCATCGGGCGCGTGCCCGCTTGGTCGCTCCTGGCGCTTTTGTAATAAGCACAATAAAGGAAGGCCTGCATACTCGGAGAGGGAGGCAGCAGCGCCTCGGGGGGCAGCGCTACGGACTCCACTGAGATTGTGCAGGAGGCAAGGAGGTGGGGTTCAGGCGCCGCAGGACGCCAGGGCGCGCGCCGGTGCGGTCCTTGCTGCCGCTCTCGTAGATGGACACGAAGGCGCTGCCGCGCGGCAGCAGCGCCAGCAGGCGCAGCATCTGCGTGACGAAGTGCGGCATGAGCACCTCGCTGTTGTGCAGGTTGTTCGCGATCAGCAGCCGCAGGCCCGGCTTGGGCAGCGGCAGCGTGGCGTCGCGGAAGCAGGGGATGCGCAGCCGCGCCGCGCGCGCCTCCACCGCGCCCAGCAGCCGCGACGCGCCCTGCTCCACCTCGCCGCGCCTGCGCCGCGGCCGGCGGCGCAGCGTCGCCGTGTGCATCACTATAGGGTTAGGGGAGGGTAGGGGCGTGTGCAGAGAACCGCCGTGTGCAGAGGCGAGGGGCGCGCTCAGGCTTCCTAGTCAGCGCTGCCCCGGCGGCGCCAAGGTGCAGAGGCGAGGGGCACGCCCGGGCTTCTCGGTCTAGCGCTGCCCCAAACACCAAGGCCTCCTCTGCGCCCCGCTGGCGCGGCGCGCAGCAGCACTGCGTGCACAAGCCCACCGTGCCCGCAGCGCAGAGCCGCTCACCATGGGCCAGGTCAGCCTCCCGCAAGAGCAGCTGGGCTCTCTGGTGAGGCGCGGCTGAGGCCTGCTCTGCAGATACAAGCAGTGCTGGACTCTCCTGTCTGCGGGTCCTGCTGCTGCCAATGCCTGCACCGCCACCGGCACGTGCAGCTCCGCTACGTGCCTGACCCCCCGACAAGGCAGCACGCCCGCGCAGCAGCGCGGGTGTGCTCTTCCTTCAAAGCCAAGCACAGCGCACGCGCTTGGCGCGGGGCTACGCATACCCGCGGTGCTGCGCTCTGTCTTTGAGCAAGCACTGCACGGCGTGCACGCAGCAAGCACGGTGCCAGACAGCAGTAATGCGCTGGGTGCCCCTTGGCGGGCCGAAGGGAGGGCTGGACCCGGCAGCGCATCGCACGCACGATCGGCCTGGTGCACTGGCCGCAGCAACAGGTGCCGCGCCGGCGCCCGCCGTGGCGGAGGCAGGCGGCCGGGTGGGCTCAGCTCGCCAACTGGCACACATAAACGCGTGCGTACATCCCGCGCACGCGCCTGCACCGCCTGCTGCTGCGAGCACGCACCTGCCGTCTGCAGGCGTGCTGAACGCGGCGCCGCCCGCGCTCGGCGCGGCGCCCGCGGCGTGCAGCGCCGCGCCGAACGCCGCGCGCAGCTCGGTCGGGCTGCCGCGGGCCTCCAGTTCGGCGAGCTGCCGCGCAAGCGCCTCCACGCCGCCCGCGCCCAGCCACAGCGGCAGCGTCGCGTTCAGCGCCAGGCCCGTCAGCGCGAGCGCCAGCAGCAGGCAGGCCGCGCCGGAGCGGCTGCAGCGCGCCGCACCGCCGCGGCGCTGCCACCACGGCAGCCGGGGTGGCAGCGCCGCGGCACCGGACGCCAGCGGCAGCCCGGGGCTGCCGCTGCCCATAGTCGCAGCGCGGCCGGGCCGCCCGTCACGTCATACAAGTGAACAGGTGAGTGCCCGTGCGCCACAGGGAGAGCGGCCGCGCAAGGTGGATCCTCCAATCACAGGTGGAGCGCTGGCCTGTGGTGCAGTCTCCAAGTGCGCACTCGCAGTGGGAGACGACCTGAATGACTAGCAGAGACCGCACGCGCTGGATCCAAAAGCTTACAGAGTTGGTCCTACAGCGGCATTAAGGTCTGTGGGTCAGTTGCCGGTCAGTTGCCGCGCTTTTCAGCCAGCGCCTGGCTGACCCTGGCGCATCACGAGACCCCACTCCTCTGGCCACGGAGTCAGCACAGCACACCACCGAGGTGTTTTTCTGGCTCATCCCTTTGCGAAAAGCAGCTGTTGAACAAGCATCGCGTGAGATACCAGCTTGCTGCAGTATGATTGACACAAGCGAAGCAGTCGGGCATCCGTCTGACGTGCTTCGGCTGGATGCGGTGCGCCCTCTCGTTGGCTCTACACAGGCTGCTCACAGTATAGCTGCACGACAAGCTCTTGCCGCTGCCTCACCCTTTGCTGATTGTACATACACCACATCACCGCACTCTTTATTGTGCTGTGCCGCTGGGCCAGGACCGCCTCCAAGCGTACCTTCGCGACGCTGTCCCGGGCTACCCGGGCGACGCGGCGCTGGACGTGCGGCAGTTCCAGCACGGGCAGAGCAACCCCACATACCTGCTGCGCGCCGCGGCGCGCGGCGGCGGCGGCGCGCGGCTGTACGTGCTGCGCAAGAAGCCGCCTGGCAAGGTGCTGTCCTCGGCGCACGCCGTCGAGAGGGAGCACGCCGTGCTGGCGGCACTCGCGCGCACGGACGTGCCGGTACCGCGCGTGTTCTGCCTCTGCACCGACCCCGCGGTCCTCGGCACGCCGTTCTACGTCATGGAGCATGTCAAGGTGCGCCATGTGGCGTTGGCGCGCACGGGTAGTGGGAGAGCAAGAGCAGGCGTGGCGGTTTCTGTGCAGCCGCGGGTCTGCGCTGGCGCCCGCCGCGACCAGCAGCTCGCCGTGCTTGAAGAGTGCATACATGGCACCTCCTTGTACACTGTAAGCATTTGTATGCGAGGAGCCCGCTGTGTACAGAGGCTATTGCGCACATTCAAGTCTCGTGGGGGTTTGCAGCAGCGGCGTTTGCTTGATAATTAGGACAGCAATCACGAACGCCTGGCAAAACTGCCCTTGTGCACAGGCGGCGACAGGAGATGTCGATTGCAGTGCGTCCGTGCTGACGCGCCCCGCAGCCCGCTTGTCAGCGCAGTGCCACTCTCGGTGCAGTGCTTGCAGGGGTCTATGGAGCTCAGCGCTTCCAATACGCCTGTTGGGAAAAGCTCAATTCTCTCTGTTTCACAGCAGCGCAGTGCAGACGCGTCTGCTCCGCCGCGCAGGGGCGCATATACACCGACGCTGCGTGCCCAGAGCTCGGCGAGCGGGAGCGCGCGGCCGCCTATGCTGCGATGGCGGCCACGCTCGCTGCGCTGCACAGCGTGGACCCTGCGGCGGTGGGCCTGCAGCGCTTTGGGCGCGAGCGGGGCTACTGCCGGCGGCAGGCGCGGCTCCTGCTGCATGCATCGCAGAGACTGTGCAGCTGTCACCACACTCTGCCGCCCCATCCACACCCAGCAGCTTCTCGGCCACCGGAGGTTGCAGGTAACCTGCAACCCGGGCAGTGGGCGCGGCCCCTGTGCAGGCGCGACACGGATCTTGAAGTGACAGTACCTGCTGTCCTTACAGCTTGCAGACCTTCTGCAGGCCAGGCGGCTTTCGCCCGCAACACCCGCGCAGCTCTGGCACCAGGACATTGCTGCCCGCGCCTTCACAGGCGGGCGGTCGGGCGGAACCCCAGCGCGGCCGCGGCGCGCGGCGCAGGTCTGGCGCTGGGCGCAGCAGTACCGCGCGCAGCTGGCCGGCCCGCCGCTGCCGGAGATGGAGCGGCTCATCGGCTGGCTGGAGCGCAGCGTGCCGCGCGCGGACGACGACGCGGGCGCCACGCGCATCTCGCACGGCGATTTCAGGTGCGCGCCCTGCTGCCGCCGCCGCCGCTCGGCCGGGACGGTGCGCGGGCATCGCCCCGGTGTCCTGGCCTGCGCACAGGTGCCCGGTCGCGCAGCGCGGCGCGTCAGCGGGCACGCTTGCCTCTGCGAAGGCTGGATGGGCGGGCTGCATGCAGGATGGCCGGGCGGGCTGTGTGCTCTTCTCGGCCGTGCTGCCCCTGGCCGCAGGCTGAGATGCCCGCGCTGCCCTACCCTACCTTATACCCTATGCCCACGCGCGCAGGCTGGACAACCTGGTGTTTGGGGAGGACGGGCGGGTGGCGGCGGTGCTAGACTGGGAGCTGGCCACGCTGGGCCACCCGCTGGCGGACCTGGCGTACAGCGCCATGCCCTACCACCTGCCGCGCGGCACGCCCGGGCTGCCGTCGCTGCCGGACCCGCTGCCGCCAGGCGCGTGGCGCTGCTGTTCCCACAGCCCCCCCGGCTAGGTGTCCGCGGACTCCAGGGCGTTCGGGAGGCAGCGCTGTCCCTCTGGCAGCTCTGCTGGCGGCGGGCGCCACGGTGCTGTGGTGACATGCGCCCCAGTGCGCTGCAGGCTGCCAACATGAGAGCTGAGGGTAGCGCTCGCCTGCGCGCACAGCATGGGTGTTATAAGCACACGGGCCGGGCGTGTCGGCGCACGCAGGGACCCGCCTGGCCAGTCACCGCCGGAGCAACAGAAGCGTCAGAGACAGGGCACATGC
>JAABUV010003110.1_pt1 | contig 21486 bp, 19 predicted proteins | sample 5559971 | NCBI WGS metagenome assembly JAABUV01 (sample SAMN10711881, study PRJNA513362) | rock metagenome | isolation source: Antarctica rocks | place: Antarctica: Victoria Land, Knobhead nord | collected 2015-12-19
GAAATTCACCACCACCAAGCTGAACGCACTGCTCGACCGGCTCCACCGACATGAACAAGCCGACACCAACGCCGCTCAGCCCAGGGCCGCTTGACCCCCGACGAACTTACGGGCGCGACCACTTAGCCCACGTGGACGTGCGGGCGACGGGCGCGGTCGGGCTCGGCCCGGCGCAGCACCTCGCGGGCGACCGGCGCGACCTCGCCCTCGCCGACAAGCAGGAACTTCGCGAAGTTCACCGCCGGGTTGCCCTCGGTCCACTCGAAGTAGACGTGTGGAACCGTGCCGGTCTCGTCCCTGATGGTCAGCAGTACCGCGGCGACGGTGTTGGGGATGTTCGAGCTGCGCACGGTGAGCACCCGGTAGCCGTGCCGCTTCGTGCCCACGACGTCGAGCGCGGACTCGAAGTCGGACGTGTCGGTGAGCGTCACCTCGAAGAACAGCAGGTGCGCGCCGTCGGGCACATGGTTGTCGCGGTGCTGCTGGCGCGTCTTGGCGCGGTATTCCTTCGCGTTGCCGCTGTCGAGTTCGTTGGCCACGATGCGCACCACCCCCTGCGCGGCCGCCTCGTCGACGAACTGCCGCGCGGTGGCGTCGAAATGCACCTGCGTGGCCCGCAGCTCGAAGGCTCGCCCGACCCGGGACAGCAGTGAGATCACCAGGATCCCCAGGATGAACAGCGACGCGATCTTGAGCCCCTCGGGGCGCTCCACCACGTTGACCACCGTGGTGTAGGCGAAGACCACGGCGACGAGGGCAAAGCCGACGAGAAGCCTGCGCCGCCCGCGCCTGCGGGCCGAGAGGGTGACGGCCACCGACGCCGACGTGATGAGCACGAGCACCCCGGTGGCGTAAGCCCCGCTCTGGGCGTCGACGTTCGCCTGGAACACCACCGTCACGACCACCCCGATCGCGGTGAACACCAGGACCAGCGGTCGCACCGCCCGCGCCCAGCTCGGTGCCATGCCGTAGCGCGGCAGATAGCGGGGCACCAGGTTGAGCAGGCCGGCCATGGCCGAGGCGCCGGCGAACCACAGGATGGCGATGGTGGAGAGGTCGTAGGCGGTACCGAACCCCGCGCCGAGCAGGGAGTGCGCCAGGTACGCCAGCGCCCGCCCGTTGGCCTGGCCGCCCGGCTGGAACTCCTGGGCCGGGATCAGCACCGTCGTGGTGAAGCTCGAGGTCAGCAGGAACACGCTCATGATGAGCGCTGCGGTGGTGAGCAACTTGCGGGTGTCGGTGATCCGTCCGCGCGGCTGGTCCTCAGTGTCCGCGGAATCACCCCGCACCTGGGGCATCACCGCCACCCCCGTCTCGAACCCCGAGAGCCCCAGCGCGAGGCGCGGGAAGACGAGCAGCGCCACCGCCACCATGGCCACGGGGCTGCCGTGTGCGGCCGTCATGGCGTTGCCCCAGTCGATCACCACCGAGCCGTCGGCCAGCACCCGCGCCAGCGCCACCACCGTCAGCACCAGGTTCAAGCCCAGGTACACCCCCACCAACCCCACCGCGATGCCGATGGCCTCGGTGAACCCGCGGAGGAACACCGCAGCCAGCAGCGCCAGCAGAGCCAGGGTCACCAACACCGCCTCGCCCTGCAGCAGCTGCGGAGCGAAGGGGTTCTCGATGATGTGCGCGGTGGCGTCGGCCGCCGAGAGGGTGATCGTGATGAGGAAGTCGGTGGCCGCGAAGCCGAGCAGAGCCAACACGAACAGCTTGCCCGCCCACCAGGGCAGGAGGTGCTCGAGCATCGCGATGGAGCCCTCGCCGTGCGGGCTCTCCCTGGCCACGGTGCGGTAGACGGGGAGGGCGCCGAACACGGTCAGCAACACCAGCACGAGCGTGGCCAGCGGGGACAGCGAACCGGCGGCCAGCGCGGCGATGCCCGGTTGATACCCGAGGGTCGAGAAGTAGTCGACCCCGGTCAGGCAAATCACCTTCCACCACGGATGGCGGTGGCTGTCCTCGGTGGCCTTGCGGTGCGGGCCCTGGTGGCGAGCCACCGGGTCCTCGGCGCCCTGCAGCAACCACGCGGCCACGCGGCGCCGGGGGGCTGACCGCGCAGGCGCCCCAGGCCGCTGCGTGCTGGTCGCCATCGGCTCAACCCCTCGGATCCGGCCCGGACAACCGCGCGCGTCGGCGCACAGCATGCACCGTGGGCGGCGAGGGTGCGCGGTCGGTGATGGAGCCGGGAACACCGCGGTGCATTCCGACGCTACTGTGCACCCCCGTGGACGAGACGACGCTGGTGCGCGAGTACCTGCTGCTGGGACTGCGCTTCGACCGCCTGGAGCCAGGCTTCGTCGACGCCTTCACCGGTGACCCGGCGCTGCGCAGCCAGACGGAGAACGAACCCCGGCCCGATCCGCGCGCCCTGGCCGTGCGCGCCGCGACGTTGCGCGCCGAGCTGGCCGGCGCCGGCCTCGCCGCCGAGCGGGTGCGCTTCCTGGACGTGCACCTGCGGGCGCTGGAGTGCAGCGGGCGCAAGTTTGCCGGGGACCAGGTCGGTTTCGTGGACGAGGTGGACGCGTACTTCGACGTGCGGATCGGGCTGGGCGAGCAGGACGACTACCGCGCCGCGCACCGTGCGCTGGCGGCCCAGTTGCCCGGGGACGGCCCCCTGGGCGCACGCCTCAACGCCGCCCGCGCGCTGGAGGAGATCCCGCCGGAGCGCCTCGAGGTGGCCGTGCACGCCTTCTCCAGCGCGCTGCGCGACCGGGTGCGGGCCCAGTTCGACCTGCCCGAGGACGAGGTCGTGACCTACGAGGTGGTCGGGGACAAGCCGTGGTCGGGCTTCAACTACTACCTCGGTGACCACCGGAGCACGGTCGCCATCAACTCCGACCTCAAGCAGCGGATGAGTCAACTGCCGCACCTGGTGGCCCACGAGTCCTACCCCGGCCATCACACCGAACACTGCCGCAAGGAGGCGGGGATCGTGGCCGCGGGCCAGCGTGAGCAGACCCTGTTCCTGGTGAACACCCCGCAGTGCCTGATGGCCGAGGGGTTGGCCGATTTGGGGCTGGCCGCCGTGGTGGGCCACGGCTGGGGCCGGTGGGCGCAGGAGGTGTTCGCCGACCTGGGGTTGCGCTTCGACGGCGAGCGGGCCGAGGCGCTGGAGCAGGCGTCGGCGGGGCTGCTGACGGTGCGCCAGGACGCGGCTCTGATGCTGCACGACCAGGGTGCCGACCCCGCCGACGTGATGGAGTTCCTGCAGCGCTGGCTGCTCGTGCCCGCACCCCGCGCGCGGCAGATGCTGCGCTTCCTCGCCGACCCGCTGTGGCGGGCGTACACCAGCACCTACGTGGAAGGATACCGGCTGCTGCACGCCTGGCTGGACGCGCGCCCTGCCGACGAGCCGACAGGTCAGCGTTATCGCCGGTTGCTCGACGAACCGCTGGTGCCCGGGGCGATCCGGGACGAGCTGGCGGCCTGAGACCCGCCGGCCTGAGCCCCCGCCCGCGGGCGTGTCGCGCGGTGAAGCGCCGGCCCGGGCGTAGCGTCGGTGACCGTCGGGTGGTGGGGAAGCCACCCGTCCGGGAGGTCCTCAGTCGTGAGCATCACGAGAGGGCCGGCGCCCGGCTCTCGTCCTCGTCGACCCTGACGAGTACCGGGGGACGGACCGGCCCAGCTGATCCGCAGTCGCGGGCGTCGCGGGTGCGTAGGAGACACGTGACTGCTCGCTCCGCGTCCACTCCCTCCACCGCTGGCGCCACCGACAGTGCTCTTGGCGTCCGCACGTACGTCCTGGACACCTCCGTCCTGCTCTCCGACCCCTGGGCGCTGACCCGCTTCGCCGAACACGACGTGGTGCTCCCACTGGTGGTCATCTCCGAGCTCGAGGGCAAGCGGCACCACCCCGAGCTCGGTTGGTTCGCCCGTGAGTCGCTGCGGCTGCTCGACGACCTGCGCCTGACCCACGGTCGGCTCGACCAACCCATCCCGGTGGGGGAGGCCGGTGGCAGCCTGCACGTCGAGCTGAACCACACCGACCCGACGGTGCTGCCCGCGGGTTTCCGCACCGATTCGGGCGACGCCCGAATCCTGGCCTGCGCGCTGAACCTGGCCGCCGAGGGCCGCGACGTGGTGCTCGTCACCAAGGACACGCCGCTGCGGGTGAAGGCCGGCGCGGTGGGCCTACCCGCCGACGAGTACCGGGCGCAGGACGTGGTGAACTCCGGCTGGACCGGCATGGCCGAGCTCGCGGCGAGCCAGGCGCAGGTGGACACGCTGTTTCACTCGGGTCGGCTAGACCTGGACGAGGCGCGGGACCTGCCGTGTCACACCGGGTTGCGGTTGCTGGCCGGCACGCAGAGCGCCCTGGGGCGGGTGAACGCGGACAAGCAGGTGGTGCTGGTGCGCGGGGAGCGGGAGGCGTTCGGCCTGCACGGGCGCTCGGCGGAGCAGCGCATCGCCTTGGACCTGCTGCTCGACGAGAGCGTGGGGATCGTGTCGCTGGGTGGGCGGGCCGGGACCGGGAAGTCGGCTCTGGCGCTGTGCGCGGGGTTGGAGTCGGTGTTGGAGCGGCGGGCGCACCGCAAGGTACTGGTGTTCCGACCCCTCTACGCCGTGGGGGGGCAGGACCTGGGCTACCTGCCCGGCAGCGAGGCCGAGAAGATGGGGCCGTGGGGCCAGGCGGTGTTCGACACCTTGGAAGGCATGGCCGACCCCGCCACCATCGAGGAGGTGCTCGCGCGCGGCATGCTCGAGGTGCTGCCCCTGACGCACATCCGTGGCCGTTCGCTGCACGACTCGTTCGTCATCGTCGACGAGGCGCAGAGCCTGGAGCGCAACGTCCTGCTCACCGTGCTGTCCCGGCTCGGCAGGGGCTCCCGGGTGGTGCTCACCCATGACGTCGCGCAGCGGGACAACCTGCGGGTGGGGCGCCACGACGGGGTCGCCGCGGTGATCGAGAAGCTGAAGGGCCACCCGCTGTTCGCGCACATCACCCTGACCCGCAGTGAGCGTTCGCCCATCGCCGCGCTGGTCACCGAGATGCTCGAGGAGTTCGGGCCAGGGGTGGGCTGAGTCACCGGCTGCCGGTCCCCGTCAGCGTTGCGGGGCCCGGACCGGCAGCCCACAGCTGCGGGCGACGACCGCCAGGTCACGGTCATAGGTCACGAACGCTTCGGCGCGCTCCCCGAGTACCACCAACGCGGTGGCCACGTGGACCGCTGAGGTGGTACTGACATCGGGCCCGAAAGAGGCGGTGACCAGGCGCACCTCGCGGTCGACCTCGTACCGGCTCACCCGGCCCAGCATGGCGGTGCACAGCGGCAGCAGGTCGGGTGAGTTCACCCGCAGGGCGCGGTGCAGCTCGATCTCGCTGAGCACGGACGTCAGCACCACCCGGCGCCGGTCCTCGTTGAGCCAGCGCGCCAACGCCCTTCCCCGCCGTTGCCGCTGCACCATCGCCAGCAGGGCGGTGGGGTCGACGTAGATCACCGCATCCGCCACGACGGTGGTGACGGTGGCGGGGGACGCTTGGTCGCGGGGAACCCGAAGAGCCTGGTCGGTGGCTGCAGCAGACGGGCACCGACCAGAGGTGCCAGCGGGTGGGGTGCTGCGGGAACGAGCTGCGCGATGACCTGGCCCCGGTGGGTGACCGTCAGGTGCTCGCCCTGCTCGACCCGGCTGAGCACGGTGGCGGTGGCGTGGTTGAGCTCGGTGACGCTGATCGTGGCCGCGGTGAGCGGGGCCGGCTCGGGGCCGGGGTGTGCTGTCACGGTGACTCCGATCTCTGAGTTTGTGCTCTGAGTTCGTAGTCTCGTGACGACGGGTGTCCCCCAGGGCCGGAAGCGAGCCGACCTGTGGACAACCTGCGCCCCTGTGGACGACCCCCGCGAGGACCGACCCGTGCGGGACTCAGGGCTCGCGGACCTGCGCCATCGCCAGCACGTCGAGGCGACGGTCCAGCTCGTCCTCGCTCAGCTTGTCCGGCACCAGCCCACGCTCGAGCACGACCTGGCGGATGGTCTTGCGTTCGGTGAGCGCCTGCTTCGCGACGGCGGCCGCCTCCTCGTAGCCGATCGCCGAGTTCAGCGGGGTGACGATGGACGGCGACGACTCGGCGAGCTCCCGGCAGTGCTCGGCGTCGGCCTCGGCACCGTCGATACAGCGGTCGGCCAGCAGCCGGGAGGCGTTGGTCAGCAGGCGGATCGACTCGAGCAGGTTGCGGGCCATCACCGGGATCTGCACGTTGAGCTCGAAGGAACCCGATGCGCCCGCCCACGCGATCGCCGCGTCGTTGCCGACGACCTGGGAGCACACCTGCAGGGCGGCCTCCGGAATCACCGGGTTGACCTTGCCCGGCATGATCGAGCTGCCCGGCTGCAGGTCGGGCAGCCGCAGCTCGCCGAGGCCGGTGCGCGGGCCCGAACCCATCCAGCGCAGGTCGTTGCAGATCTTGGTGAGCGACACCGCGATCGTGCGCAACGCCCCGGATACCTCGACCAGCGCATCCCGCGTCGCCTGGGCCTCCATGTGGTCGACGGCCTCGCTGAGCACACCCAGCCCGGTTGCCTCGCGCAGCGCGGCCACCACCGCGGCGCCGAAGCCCTGTGGCGCGTTGAGCCCGGTGCCCACCGCGGTCCCGCCGATCGCCAGCTCACCCAGGCGCGGCAACGTGGCCTGCACCCGCTCGACCCCGGCGGCGACCTGACGGGCGTAGCCCCCGAACTCCTGGCCCAAAGTGACCGGTACCGCGTCCATGAGGTGGGTGCGGCCGGACTTCACCACCGTCGCCCACTGCAGTTGTTTGGCCACCAGGGCGGCGTGCAGGTGCTCCAGCGCGGGCACCAGCTCGGTGACCGCGGCCTCCGTCGCCGCCAGGTGCGTCGCGGTCGGAAACGTGTCGTTGGAGCTCTGCGAGGCGTTGACGTGGTCGTTGGGGTGCACGTCGACACCGGCCTTCGCGGCCAGGGTGGCGATCACCTCGTTGGCGTTCATGTTCGAGCTGGTTCCCGAGCCGGTCTGGAAGACGTCGATGGGGAACTGGTCGTCGTGGCGGCCGGCCGCGATCTGGTCGGCGGCAGCGGCGATCGCGGCGGCCTGATCGTCGGCGATCACCCCGAGCTGGGCGTTGACCCGGGCGCACGCCGCCTTGAGCAGGCCCAACGCCCGGATCTGCGCGCGGTCCAGGCCGCGCCCGCTGATCGGAAAGTTCTCCACCGCGCGCTGGGTCTGCGCCCGCCACAGCGCGGCTGCGGGCACCCGCACCTCGCCCATCGTGTCGCGCTCGATCCGGAAGTCGCCGTTGTCCACCGTCATGGGAGCAGACTTTGCCACCGGAGCGGCCCGTCCCGCACGGCGCCCTGGGTGCCTAGGGTGAGGCTGGACACTGCCACCGAGCGAGGAGCCAGGTTGAGGAGCCAGGGTTGAGCCAGAAGACATGCGACCTGCTGGTGGTGGGTGCGGGGCCCACCGGGCTCTACGCGAGCTTCTACGCGGGTTTCCGCGGGCTCTCCACCGCCGTGGTGGACACGCTGCCCGAGCCCGGTGGCCAGGTGACGGCGATGTACCCGGAGAAGCTGATCTACGACGTGGCCGGGTTTCCCGCCGTTCGTGGTCGCGAGCTCGTCGAGGGGTTGGTGGCCCAGGCCGCCCGTTACTCACCGACCTACCTGCTTGGCGAGCAGGCGGCGACGCTGACACCGCTGTCGGACGGCTTCGACGTTGGCCTGACCGACGGCGACACCGTCCGCACCCGCGCGGTGCTCATCACCGGGGGCCTGGGGACGTTCACCCCGCGCCCGCTGCCCTCCGGTGACGGTTGGGTGGGCCGGGGGCTGGTGCACTTCGTCCCCAGCATTGGCGTGCACGCCGGGCAGGACGTCGTGGTGGTCGGTGGCGGCGACTCCGCATTCGACTGGGCGCTCGCCCTGCATCCCGTGGCCCGCAGCGTGACCCTGGTGCACCGCCGCGCCAGGTTCCGCGCCCACGCCGGCACGGTCGATGCCGTCAAGGCGCTGGGTGTGGAGCTGGTCACCGACGCGCAGGTGGCCGGCTTCGTCTCCGACCCCGCCGGCGCGCTCACCGGGCTGCAGGTGGCCGTGGGTGGCGAGGTGCGCACCCTGCCCGCGCAGACCGTCGTGGCCGCGCTGGGTTTCACCGCGGACCTCGGCCCGATCACCGCGTGGGGCCTGGACATCGACCATCGGCAGATCACGGTCGACTCAACGATGCGCACGGCCAGAGAGCGGGTGTACGCGGCGGGTGACATCTGCACCTACCCGGGGAAGGTGAACCTCATCGCCACAGGTTTCGGGGAGGCCGCCACCGCGGTCAACAACATCGCGGTGGCGCTGGACCCGGCCGCGCACCTGTTCCCCGGGCACTCCTCCGACGAGGGGTGAGCAGCCGCCCGACCTCAGCTCTCGAAGTCGATCGTGGAGTACTCCTGCAACTTCTCCATGCGGTGGTGGGCGTCGATCATCCGCACGGTGCCGGACTTGCTCCGCATGACGATCGACTGCGTGGCGCACCCTCCGCCGCGGTAGCGCACCCCCCGGAGCAGGTCGCCGTCGGTGATACCGGTGGCGCAGAAGAACACGTTCTCCCCGCTCACCAGGTCGTGGGTTCCCAGCACCCGGTCGAGGTCGTGCCCGGCGTCCAGCGCTCTGCGCCGCTCGGCGTCGTCCTTGGGGGCGAGCCGGCCCTGGATCGCCCCGCCCATGCACCGGATCGCCGCGGCCGCGATGATGCCCTCGGGCGTACCCCCGATGCCGAGCAGGATGTCGACCCCCGAGTCGGGCTGGGCGGCGGCGATGGCTCCGGCCACGTCACCGTCGGAGATGGTCTGGATGCGGGCGCCTGCTTCGCGGATCTCGCCGATCAGCCCTTCGTGGCGTGGCCGGTCCAGCACGCACACCGTGACCTCGGAGACGGTGGCGCCCTTGGCCTTCGCCACCTTGCGCAGGTTCTCCGCGACGGGCGCGGCGATGTCGATGACGTCCGCGGCCTCCGGGCCGACGGCGATCTTCTCCATGTAGAACACCGCCGACGGGTCGAACATGGCGAAGCGCTCGGACACCGCGAGCACCGCGATGGCGTTGGGCATGCCCTTGGCCATCAGCGTGGTGCCGTCCACGGGGTCGACGGCCACGTCGCAGTCCGGTCCGGATCCGTCGCCGACCTCCTCACCGTTGAAGAGCATGGGCGCCTCGTCCTTTTCGCCCTCACCGATCACCACCACGCCACGCATGGACACCGAACTCACCAGCTTGCGCATGGCGTCCACCGTCGCACCGTCGCCGCCGTTCTTGTCCCCGCGGCCCACCCACTGCCCGGCGGCCATGGCACCGGCCTCGGTGACCCGCACCAGCTCCATCGCCAGGTTTCGGTCGGGTGGTTCACGCCGTCGCGGGGTGGTGGTCGCCGGGGTCATCGGTGGCTCCTTCGGTGGGTGCCCGGACGCGGCTGCGCGGGGCTGGTGGAGCCTTGATCCTGGCAGACGGCGGCGGCGCGGCCGGAGAATTCGCGGCGAGCGGCGGTGGGAAGATGGTTGACGTGCCCGCCGACAAACCTCGTCACCTGCAGTCCTCCCGGGACCTGGTGCTCTCGATCGTGCCGCTGGTGCTGATCTCCCTCGCGCTCGCGGGAGTGTCCAGGGCCTGCGCCTTCAGCCCGGGTGGCCCCAGCTCCGCACCGCCACCGACCATCGACGTGACCAGGGTGCTGGCGGACGACGCCCGGCTGCTGAGCTTTCCGATCCGCCAGCCGCAGCTGCCCGACGGGTGGGTGGCCAACTCCAGTAGCAACGTGACGGTGGGCGGCACCGCAGGCGGCACGTCGGCGCGGGTGGGCTACGTCACCCCGGGTGGGGCGTATCTCCGGTTGGCGCAGAGCAACGCCGCCGCGGACGTGCTCCTCGCCGCCGAGGTTCCGGGGTTGCGGACCCGCACCGGCGCGAAGCAGGTGGGCGGCGGCACGTGGCAGCTGTACGCGCAGCAGGGCAGTGAGCCCGCCTGGGTCAGCGACCAGGGCAGCGTGCGGCTGCTCATCACCGGCAGCGGGAGCGACCGGCAGTTCAGTGAGCTGGCCGGCGCGGTCCTCGCCGGGGCGCCGTTGCAGGGATGATGCGGGTGCCAGGGGCCGTCGCTCAACCGTCGCGGTCGGCCCTGGCCAGGGCGGCCTCCACCCGGGCGCGGGCGCCGGCCAGGTGCTCGCAGCAGCGGGTGGCGAGCGCCTCGCCCCGCTCCCACAGCGCCAGCGACGCGTCGAGGTCCAGCCCGCCCTGCTCGAGCTGGCGCACCACCTCCACCAGCTCGTCGCGGGCCTGTTCGTAGCCCAGTTCGGACGCTGCCTGCTCCGTCATCGGCCCAGCTCCTTCGCTATCGCGTGCACGGCGCCGTCGGCGAGCCGGATGCGCAGGGCGGTGCCACCCGGCGCTTCGCCCACTGAGCGCAGCACGTGCGCACCGTGGCCGTCGACCCGCTGCACCACGGCGTATCCCCTGGCCAGGGTGGCGGCGGGGCCCAGTGTGACCAGCCGGGCGCGCAGGCTCGCGGTGGCGGTGCTGGCGGTCTCCAGCTGTCGGCGGACGTCTCGGCGGGCGTCGGTGCGGAGCCTGGCCACCTCCTGCACCCGGGTGTCCAGCGTGCGCAGTGGGTCGGCGAGCACCGGTCGGCTGCGCAGCTGCTGCAGGCCACGCACCTCGCGTGCCACCCAGGCGACGAGCGCGGCCCGGCTGCGGGCGCGCAACTCGTGCACCAGGGCCGTTTCGGCGGCGGCGTCGGGCACCACCCGCTTGGCGGCGTCGGTGGGGGTGGCGGCCCGGACATCGGCGACGTGGTCCAGCAGGGGGTTGTCCGGCTCGTGTCCGATCGCGCTGATCACGGGTGTGCGGCAGCGGACTACCGCCCGGCACAGTGCCTCGTCGGAGAAGGGCAGCAGGTCCTCCACGCTGCCACCCCCGCGGGCGATGATGATGACCTCCACCGCCTCCCCGGCGTCGAGCTCCGCCAGCGCAGCGCAGATCTGGGGCACCGCGGTCGGACCCTGGACGGCGGTGTTGCGCACGGTGATGTGCACGGCCGGCCAACGGTCGCTCGCGACGCTGAGCACGTCGCGCTCCGCGGCGCTGGCGCGGCCGGTGATCAGTCCCACGGTGTGCGGCAGGAACGGCAGCCGGCGCTTGAGTCTCGGGTCGAACAGGCCCTCCGCATCGAGCAGCTGGCGCAGCCGCTCGATGCGGGCGAGCAGCTCACCCACGCCCACCGGGCGGATCGCGTCGACCCGCAGGGAGAACGCACCGCGCCCGGCGTAGAAGTTGGGTTGGCCGTGCACGATCACCCTGCTGCCCTCGGCGAGCGGGAACTCACTGGTGCGCAACAACTTCGGTGAGCAGGTGAGGTTCAGCGACACGTCAGCGGCCGGATCGCGGAGGACCAGGAACGCGGTGGCCGTCCCCGGCCTGGCGGTGATCTGCGTGAGCTGCCCCTCCACCCACACCGCGCCGAGCCGGGAGATCCACTGCTGGACCTTGAGCGCGACCGTGCGCACCGGCCAGGGCCGCTCGGCGGTGCTGGGTGCGGTCACCGGCCGCTCACCTGCTCACCGACGTGGTCATTGCGAGCGGACGGAGGCGACCCGGTTGGACAGCATCGTGAGGAACGGCGCCCTCGCCTGGCTCGCGCGCTCGTGCAGCAGCAGATCCTCCAACTCGGCCAACGAGAGCCCGCGCAGCCGGGCGCGGAGCTGCGCCAGGGTCATCGCGTCGTAACCGGGCAGCGGCGCCGGTGGGATGTCGGCGGCAGCCTCGGTGAGGTCCCTGGCGGTGCGGGGTGTGGCCGTGCGGGGGGTCGGTACACCGTCCGCGCCGGTGGGCACCTGGGAGTACAGCGCGAAACGGCCGGAGTTGCTGGGCCGCGCAGGCGGTGGGGTGGCGACCTGCTGGTCATCGTCGAAAGTCGCCCATTCGGGCGTCTCCTGGGCCGGGGACAGGAACGAGAGCACCTCGTCGCCCTTGATGGCCAGCGCCGTCACCTGCTGTTGGGCCCGCATGTAGCTCTGCAGCACCTGGCTGACGGCGGTGACGGGCAGGGAGACCATCGTGGACGGGAGGTGACGCACCTCGTCGACGGCGGTGGCGGCGAGGCCGGCGGCGACCCGCACGGCGAGGGGCAGTCGAGGCATGGGTGCAGCCTGCCTCATCCCCCCGACCGTGGCGACGTGACGTGGCGGCCGGTGCGTCCCCGTAGGCTTGCGGTATGTCCGTTGACGTGAGCCTGGGGACCACCGACGACTGGAACGACGGCACCACCAGACGGGTCCTGCTGGCCGAGCCACGCGGATACTGCGCGGGGGTGGACCGTGCGGTGGAGACCGTGGAGCAGGCGTTGGCCAAGCATGGCGCACCGGTGTACGTGCGTAAGGAGATCGTGCACAACCGGCACGTGGTGCAGTCGCTGTCCGACCGCGGCGTGGTCTTCGTCGAGGAGACCGACGAGGTGCCGGAGGGCTCGTTGGTGGTGTTCTCCGCCCACGGGGTCTCGCCCGCGGTGCACGCCGCGGCCGCCGAGCGTGGGCTCCGCACCATCGACGCCACCTGCCCGCTCGTGACGAAGGTGCACCAGGAGGCCAAGCGCTTCGCCCGCGACGATTTCGACATCCTGCTCATCGGCCACTCCGGCCACGAGGAGGTGGAGGGCACGGCGGGGGAGGCGCCGGCGCACGTGCAGCTGGTGGACGGGCCCGACTCCGTCGACGCCGTGACCGTGCGGGACGAGTCGAAGGTCATCTGGCTTTCGCAGACCACGCTGAGTGTCGACGAGACCATGCAGACGGTGCAGCGGCTGCGCGCGCGCTTCCCGCAGCTGCAGGATCCGCCCAGCGACGACATCTGCTACGCCACCCAGAACCGGCAGGTCGCGGTCAAGGCCATGGCACCGGAGTGCGACCTGGTGCTCGTGGTGGGCTCGCGCAACTCGTCCAACTCGGTCCGGCTGGTGGAGGTGGCGCTGGGTGCGGGCGCGCGCGCCGCTCACCTCGTCGACTACGCCGCCGAGGTCGACGAGGGCTGGCTGGTGGGGGTGTGCACCGTGGGCGTCACCTCGGGTGCATCGGTGCCGGAGCTGCTGGTGCGCGGCGTGCTCGAGTGGCTCGCCGAGCGGGGGTTCGATGCGGTGCAGCCGGTGACGACGGCCAACGAGACCCTCGTGTTCGCGCTACCGCACGAGTTGCGGAGCCCACGCGCGCGGCGCTGATCTGGGCGCCTGCTCAGAGCCGGCGGCGCGGTGAGCGGGCGGGGCGCTGGACGTCGGCTCCCGCGCTGCGGGTGTCGATCCGGTCACGGTCGCCGGGGCGGGCGGCTGCCGGGCCGGTGTTCTGTGGGTTTGCCTTGCGGTGGATCACGATCCGCGCGGTACCGAGCGCTACGGTGACGGCCGTCGTCACCGCCATGGTGGGGAAGCCGTTGATCAGCGGCACCACGAGGGTGACGACCTGGTTGCGCAGGCCGCCGGTCGATCCGCCACCGAGGAGCTTGACCACCAGCGGGACGGCCACGGCGAGCACCAGCGGCGGCTGAACCATGGTCGCGAAGATCCCGCGGTACATCACGGCGAGCACCGCCGCGACGCAGCCCACAGCGTAGAAGGCCAGGAATACCCGGGTGAGCGTGTCGCCCCGGGACAGGTCGATGGCGATGCCGACGCCCGTCATGGCGACGGCGAGGGCGACGGCCGCCCACCAGGGGATGCCGCGGCGGCCGGCGACGACGGAACCTTCGTCGACGCGGACCCCGCTGCGGGGTGGGCTGGTCGTCATCACGAAGCCGACCCTAGCCGCAGCACGATGAACTCGGCCCTGCCCGCGCTCCAGCAACTCAGCGCTCCAGCAACTCAGCGGCCTGGACCTCAGCGCTCCAGCAACTCGGCGGCCTGGACCTTGCGCGGGGCGAGCTCCACCTGACGGGGTGCCGGCAGCTCAGCGTCCGATCCGGTCCCGCCGACCTGCAGCTCACCCAGCTTGCGCGCGGTGACCAGCACCCGACTCTCCATGGAGCTGACGGTCGAGTTGAAGGAGTCGACCGCCCGGCCGAGCTGGCTGCCCAGCTTGTCGAGGTGCCCGCCGACCGTGGCCAACCGGGTGTAGAGCTCCCGGCCGAGGGCGTGGATCGCGACGGCGTCGCGCGACAGCGACTCCTGGCGCCAGGAGTGTGCGACCGTGCGCAGCAGGGCGATGAGCGTGGTGGGGGTGGCGATAACCACGTTGGCGGCGAACGCGTGCTCCAGCAGCTGCGGGTCGGCGGTGAGCGCCGCCTCGAGGAACGGGTCGCCAGGAACGAACAGCACGACGAACTCCGGGCAGGGGTCGAAAGCCTGCCAGTACGTCTTGGCCGACAGGGCATCCACGTGCGCCCGCAGCGCCTTGGCGTGCCGCTGCAGCAGCGCCCGGTGCTCGGCGTCCCCGGTGGCCTCCGTGGCCTCCAGGTAGGCGAGGAACGGCACCTTGGCGTCGACGACCACCCGGCGGCCACCCGCCAGGCGAACCACCAGGTCCGGACGCACGACGGCGGTGCCGTCGGATCGCTCAGCCACCCCGCTGACCTGGGTGCTGAGTCGCAGTGCTCGACCATCCCGGCCAGCTCCACCACCCGCTCCAGCTGCAGCTCACCCCAGCGCCCGCGCACCTGGGGGGCGCGCAGCGCGGTGACCAGTTGGGTGGTCTGCGACGTGAGCAGCTCCGACGTGCGGTGCATGCCGGCCACCTGCTCACGCAGTCCGGCGTAGGCATCCACCCGGGTGCGTTCCATCTGCTCCACATGCTGCGCGAGCTGGGTCACGGCCGTACGCAGCGGACCCACCACCCCCGCTACCTGTTCACCCACCGCACCCGAGGAGCGCCGGGCCGAGTCCGCGGTGAGCAACTCCAGCGAGCGGCGCACCGTCTCCTCGTTGGCGCGACCGGCTGCCAGCTGGGCCTCCGCGCGGGCCAGGTGGCTACCTGCGCGGCTCACGTGCGCCAACCAGCCCAGCGCCACCCCGAGCAGCAGGGCGGCGAGGAAGAGCAGCACGGTCGGGACGTCCATGACCGCCACTGTGCACCCGGGCACCGACAGTTCGGCGCACCCGGGCACCGACAGTTCGGCGCACCCGGGCACCGACAGTTCGGCGTGGCGGCGGCGGTGGTGGCGGCTTCTGTCGGAGGGCGCCCCTACGGTCGTCCCATGCGCTTGCTGCACACCTCCGACTGGCACGTGGGTCGCACCTTCCACGGCGTGGACCTGCTGGATGACCAGGCCCGCGTCCTGGCGCACGTCGCGTCCCTGGTGGCCGAGCACGGGGTGGACGTGGTGCTCCTTGCCGGTGATGTATACGACCGTGCGGTGCCCAACGCCCGCGCAGTGGAGGTGTGCACGCGGGCGTTGGAGCAGATCAGGGACGCGGGGGCGGTCATCGTCGCCACCTCGGGCAACCACGACTCCGCTTCCCGGCTTGGCGCCGCGGCATCGTTCGCCGCGGCAGGTGGGCTGCACCTGCGCACCCGGTCGGCGGAGCTGGACATCCCGGTGCTGCTGGCCGACTCCCACGGAGCGGTGGCCATCTACGGGCTGCCGTTTCTGGAACCCGACACTGCAGGTCCGGGCCTCGATGAGCCCGCCGCCCGCTGCCACGCCGACGTTCTCGGCGCGGCCATGGGTCGGGTGCGCGCCGACCTGGCCACCCGGCCGGGCACGCGCAGCGTGGTGCTGGCCCACGCGTTCGTGGTGGGCGGTGCGGCTACCGGCAGTGAGCGCACCATCGCCGTCGGCGGGGTCGAGACGGTGCCTGCCGGGGTGTTCGACGGGGTGGACTACGTGGCATTGGGGCACCTGCATACCCCCCAGGTGCTCACCGAGCGGGTGCGCTACTGCGGGAGCCCCCTGCCGTACTCCTTCGGTGAGCGCAGCCACCGCAAGGCGGTCTGGTTGCTCGACCTGGGTGTTGACGGGCTGCAGCAGGTGCGGCGCCTGCCGCTGCCGGTGGTGCGGGGCCTCAGCCAGTTGGAGGGGCCGCTGGCCGAGTTGCTCGACGACCCGAGGTACACCGCAGCCGAGGGGCACTATGTGTCGGCGGAGCTCACCGACGCGGTGCGCCCGCTGGAGGCGATGCGTCGGTTGCAGACCCGCTACCCCCACGCGGTGCACCTCCAGTGGCGGCGACCCGGCGGTGATCAGGCGCTGCGCTACGCCGAGAAGGTGCGTGGCCGCAGTGACACGGAGGTGGTGGGATCGTTCCTCACCGACGTGCGGAGCGCCCCCGAACGGTGGGAAACCGAGCTGGTCGCCGAGGGCCTGCAGCTGGCGCAACAGCACGCGGGCGCTGCGCGGTGAGGTTGCACTCCCTGCAGGTCACGGCGTTCGGCCCGTTCGCTGGGACCGAGCGGGTCGACTTCGACGCGCTCGGGTCCGACGGGTTGTTCCTGCTGCACGGGGCCACGGGGGCGGGCAAGACGACCGTGCTGGACGCCGTGGCGTTCGCGTTGTTCGGCAAGCTCCCCGGCGCCCGGCAGGACGCGGACGGACGGCGGTTGCTCAGCGACCACGCGCCGGTGGGGTCCACACCCCGGGTGGAGCTCGAGCTGACCGTCGGGGGGCGGCGGGCGCGCCTGGTACGTAGCCCGGAGTACCAGCGGGTGAAGCGGCGCGGCACCGGCACCACCAAGGAGAACGCCAGCGCGACGCTGACGTGGTTGGGGTGCCCCGGTTCCGCTGGTAGCGGGGGAGCCAGCCGCCCCGACGAGGTGGGGCGCGAGGTGGAGCGGCTGCTGGGGATGAACGCTGACCAGTTCTTCCAGGTGGTGCTGCTGCCGCAGGGTGACTTCGCGAGGTTCCTGCGTTCGGACACCGCCGAGCGCGCCAAGTTGCTACAGCGCTTGTTCGACACGGCGCGCTTCGGCGCCGCGGAGGAGTGGCTGACGGAGCGGCGCAGGGTCACGGCGGTGGCAGCCGACGCCGGCACCAGGGAGGTGGACGGGCTGCTCGGTCGGCTGTGCACCGCTGCCGGCCAGGATGACGAGCCGACGACGGTGACTGGACCGCTCGCCTGGGCGCAGCAGCTCGCGGAGGGCGCCCACGCCGAGCGGGACCGCGCCGCCGCCGCGCTGACCTGCGCGCAGGCAACTTCGGCCGCTGCCGAAGTTGCGCTGCGCGGGGCCGTTGAGCAGGTGCAGCAGGTGGAGCGGCGGCAGCAGGCGCAGGAGCAGCTCAGCCAGCTGGCCGCGCAGCAGCCGCACCTGGCTCACGTCGCCGAGGTGGCCGACGCGGCTCACCGCGCCGCATCCGTGGTGGCTGCCGCGGACGATGCCGACCAGGCGCAGCGCGCCGTGGCCGAGGGTGCCGCTGCCGTGGGGTTGCTGGCGGACGCGGTCACCGCCGACCGCGACGGTGCCGCCGCCCTGGACGCGGAGCGTGCGGGGCACACCGACCTCACCGCAGCCGGCGACACCTGGCGCAGCGAGGTCGGCCGGATGGCCGAGCTGGTGAAGCTGGGCGCGGCGGCGACCGCCGACGCCGCCGCCGCCGAGCAGCTCGGCGACCAGCAGACCGCCCTGCGCGCACGGCTGCACGACATCGCCAGCCGCCGCGAGCAGCTCCCCGACCAGCTCGCTGCGGCGATACTCGCGCGCACGTCGGCGCAGCAGGCCACAGCCCTGGTGCCTGGGCTGGGACGGCAGCTGCAGCGCGCCCGAGTGGTGGCCGTGGCCGCTGCTCGGGTGCCCCAGTTGCGCCGGGAGCACACTCGGGTCATCGCGGCGCAGTCCGACGCTGTGGCGGCCTATCTTACCGCCAAGGAGCACTGGCTCGACTTGCGCGAACGCCGCCTCATCGGCATGGCTGCCGAGCTCGCCGGGGCGCTGTCGGATGGCGAACCGTGCACGGTGTGCGGTTCCCGCTCCCACCCCCGGCCGGCGCAGCCCACACAGCAGGTGGTGGGCAGCGGCGACGAGCAGGTTGCGCACGCCGGCGAGCAGGCCGCGGCCGCCGCCGGGCTGACCGCGGCGGCGCGCGTGACCGCCGCCCTGCGTGAACTCGACGCCGCCGAGCAGGGCAGCGGGGGGCTGGAGCCGGATGTGACGGCGGCCGCCGAATGCACGGCCGCGGCGGAGTACGCCGAAGCCACGGCGACCGCCACCGGGTTGGCTGCGGTGCAGCAGCGGTGCGCTGAGCTGGGGTCGGCCACGGAGTCGCTCGCCGCCACCGAGCAGGGCCTGCACCAGGAACTGGCCACGGCCACCGCCCGGCGTAACGGCCTACTGCAGCGCAGTGCCGAGGCGTTCACCCGGCTGGAGGACGAGCGTGGCGCCGACCCGGACGTTTCCACCCGTCGTGCTCGGCTCGACGGGCTGGCCACCACGGGAGCACGCTTGCTCGCCGCCCGGACTGAACTCGCGTCGGCGGAACGGGTGGCCCAGCAGCGGCAGGCGCGGGCGTTCCTGCTGGCCGCCGACGCGGGGTTCGACGGGCTGGCAGCGGCGCGGGTGGCCCGCCGCAGCGCGGGCGACCTGGCGCAGCTGGACGCCCAGCTTGCGCGGGCACGGGACGTGCGGGCAGCCGCGCAGGCCCGGTTGGCCGAGCCCGAGGTGGTGGCGCTGGGCGAGCTGGGTTCGGCCGCCGCCCAGACAAAGCTCGGCCATGCGCAGGCAGCGGCCGCGGCGGCAGCGGGCGTGCTCGGCCGCGCCCAGGGGGCAGCCGCCACCGCCGGTGCGCGGGTCGACGCCGTGGATGCCCTGCTGGCCCAGTTGCGCGAGCGCCTCGATGTGCTGGGTCCACTGGAGGCCGAGGCGCAGCGAGTCCGGGCCCTGGCCGAGGTGGTGGCCGGCAACGGCCAGAACTCGCGTAAGGTCTCGCTGCACTCCTACGTCCTGGCGGCCAGGCTCGAGGAGGTCGCGGTGGCTGCGTCCCGGCGGCTGCGCCGGATGTCGAGCGGGCGTTACGGGTTCGTGCATTCCGACGCGGCGGGGCCGAATGGCCGCCGGGGCGGCCTCGGTCTGGACGTGTTCGACGACTACACAGGCGCGCTGCGGTCGACCAAGACGCTGTCCGGCGGCGAGTCGTTCCTCGCCTCGCTCAGCCTCGCCCTCGGCCTGGCCGACGTGGTCGCGGCGGAGTCCGGGGGGGTGCAGCTGGACACGTTGTTCATCGACGAGGGCTTCGGCAGCCTGGACCCGGCCGCGCTCGAGGAGGTGATGGCCGTGCTCGACGAGTTGCGGGCCGGTGGGCGCGTGGTCGGTCTGGTCAGCCACGTGGACGAGCTGCGCCAGCGCATCCCCAACCGGCTGTACGTGCGCTCCACCCGCACCGGCTCACACCTGGAGGCGGCCATGGGCTGAACGTTGGCGGCGCTGACCGGGGGCGCCTCGCGTCCTCGTCCCCCCTCAGGCCACCTGAAGCGAGCGCTTGGACAGGCCCATCCAGAACCCGTCGATGCGCTGGTCAGGGGTGGCGTCGGGGGCCGCGGCCGCCCCCAAGGTGACGAACAACGGCGACAGGTGCTCCACGGTCGGGTGCGCGTACGGCATGCCGGGCGCCTTCGTGGCGTAGGCGGCGAGCTCGTCGACGTCGCCGCGGGCCAGCGCCTCGGAGGCCCAGGCATCGAACTCCGCCGACCAGCCCGGCACCTCGGCGTCCACCCGGAACTCGCGCAGGAACGGCAGGCCGTGGGTGAGGAACCCGGAGCCGATCACCAGCACACCCTCCTCTCGTAGTGGGTGCAGCCGCCGCCCGATCTCGAGCAGCCGCGCGGGGTCGTGGGTGGGCATCGACAGCTGCAGCACCGGGAGGTCGGCCTCGGGGTACATGACCTTCAGCGGTACCCAGGCGCCGTGGTCCAACCCGCGCGAGGTGTGCTGATGGACACCCTCGGAGGCCGGCATCATCGCGGCTACCCGCAGCGCGAGATCACCGGCGTCCGGCGTCGGGTACGTCAGCTCGTAGTAGCGCTGCGCGAACCCGCCGAAGTCGTACACCAACGGGGTCCCGGCGGCCGACGCGGACAGGCTCAGCGGGGCGGATTCCCAGTGGGCGCTGACGATGAGCACCGCGGTGGGCCGGGGCAGGTCCCGCACCCACCCCGCCAGCTGCGACGTCCACAGCGCATCGTCGAGCAGCGGCGGCGCGCCGTGCCCGAGGTAGAGCGACGGCATGGCTGTGCTGGACATGCGGTCGAGCATGACACGCACAGCTGCAGCGTGACTCCGGCCTGACGCATTTCGACTACCTCGTGCTGGTCATGCTGTCGGAAGAACCGGGGCACACGCTCCCGATGAGCGCACTCGCCACCCGCGCGCCCGGCGCCTTACCGCCGCCCTCAGCCACCGCCGCCCTCAGCCACCGCCGCCCTCAGCCACCGCCGCCCTCAGCCACCGCCGCCCTCAGCCACCGCCGCCCTCAGCCACCGCCGCCCTCAGCCACATCGACCTCAGCCACTCAGGACTCCCACAGGTTGCCCGGGCACACTGGACCACCGTGACCGAGTCAGCCGGGCCCCGTGCCCGTCACGGGCAGCCACCTCCCCAAGCCCCGCGCGAGCAACCGAACCCGGTACAGGGCCGCCGGGCCCGGCACACCGCCCACCCGCCCGGGTCCAGGACCATGGCCACCCACGGCGGACGCGCAGCAAGGACGGGCGGTGCGGCCACCTACGGGGGGCGGGCGGCCAGGACCGGCCTGCGGGTGGGGGTTCTCGTCCTGTCGCTCGTGGTGTTCATGTCCACCGGGTACGCCTGGGCGACCTACCGCTCCTTCACCAACGACCTGACGCGGCTGGACACCGGCGGGTTGGGCCGGTCGGGGATGGCGAATGTCGACGGAGCGGACCAGAACATCCTGCTGGTCGGCAGTGACAGCCGCTCCGGTGCCACCCCGGCCGAGCTGGCCCAGCTGAGCACCCAACAGGACGGGGGCAGCATCAACACCGACACGATGATGGTGCTGCACGTGCCCGCCGACGGCGCGAAGGCCACCGTCATCTCGCTGCCCCGCGACTCCTGGGTGAGCATCCCCGGCTTCGGCAAGGGCAAACTAAACTCGGTCTACGCCGACGGGGTGAGCACCGGTGGCGGTGACGCGGCCGGGGCCAAGATGCTCATCTCCGTCATCGAGAACCTGCTGGGGCTGAGCATCGACCACTACGTCGAGGTGACGCTGCTCGCGTTCTACCGAATCAGCACCGCCGTCGGCGGCGTGGACGTGTGCCTGAACGCCGCCCAGAACGCCTCCACCGACCGGGACCCGTACGGGTCGGGCTACTCGGGCATCGACCTGCCCGCAGGACACTCGACGATCCAGGGCAAGCAGGCGCTCGCGTTCGTGCGGCAACGCCACGGTCTGGAGCGCGGCGACCTCGACCGGATCGTGCGTCAGCAGTACTTCCTATCCCGAAGTTACGAGCCCTCTGAGGGTTGATCTTGGCGTTGACCTGCACAAACGGTGTCTACGAGGCTGCAGAGTGTAGCCAGCGAATTAGGCGTGTCGGAACGGTAGTTTTGGGTGGGTGCCGTTAC
>JAABUV010003114.1_pt1 | contig 21473 bp, 18 predicted proteins | sample 5559971 | NCBI WGS metagenome assembly JAABUV01 (sample SAMN10711881, study PRJNA513362) | rock metagenome | isolation source: Antarctica rocks | place: Antarctica: Victoria Land, Knobhead nord | collected 2015-12-19
CTTTGCTATGTTTGCTGCACTAACACGCTTCCTGGTTCTGGCCTATGCACGGGTGTACTCCGTTCCGTCTGGCTCAGTGCAGAGCCTGGTTGACCTGCAGGCTGCCCAGGGCAGGTGTCTGGCAGGTATTTGATCTAGTAACCGTTTGCCCTAAGCCCTTATCAGGGGATGACTTGAATCCCAAACAATCAGCGCCGCAGCTCATCACGGCTGTGCAGCTTCAGCCAGTGTGCACGACGTGTCCATGCCAGCAAACACACCTGCGCAATCTTCCAGACTCGCCTGGGCGCCTGTGCTGTGATAACGCAGGTGCGCCCAGCCGCATAGTCTCCCGCCCAACCCAGGGCAAGTAACGCGGCTGGCCTGCGTGCTCTGCTGCTGGCAGGCCGCGGTGGGCTCACAACCCTGTCGCGCGCAACCGCACGTCCACCGCACCAGCCGCGGGCGCTGAGCGGCAGCGCTTGGCCGCGTGCAGCATGCGCCTCCCGCAGCACGTGGACGAGCGACAGATCTGACCCGGAACGCACCGCACGCGCCGCAGCCGCGCCGCCGCGGCCGCGCCGGCGCTCCCAGGATGCGGGGCCGCGCGCTCGCCACCCTGCTTTTGTGTACTGCCTGCCTCTGCGCCGCGCCGGTGCGCCGCGCTGCCCCCGCCGGCCCGGCACAGGGCGCCCCGCTCGCCTTGCTGCACAGGCTGGCCAGGCTGCTGCGGCTGCGCGGCTGCGCAGAGCCCGGACATGCCCCGCTCAGGGTCCATGGCCTTGCCCTCAGGACAGGATCTGAGATCGCCCTGCATGCGACTGCCTGGCGCGCGTGGCTCGCCCGTGCAGCCTGGGAGGCGGTCCGACGTCGCTTGCTCGCGGCGCAGGCAGCGGGCGCCGGGCCGCATGATGCGCCCGCGCCCGCGCCGGGCAGCGCGCCGCTGCTGGGCCAGCCCGCTGCGGCCGTGGCCGCCATGCCGGTCGCGGAGGTAGCCGGCGTCGCAGTCGTAGCCCCCGACGGCAGCGTGGACATGCTCGCCAAGCCGCGGCCCGCGCTCGCGCCCGCGGCCGCCCAGGCGCCCGCCGCGCCGGACGCCTCGCTGGCCAGCTTTGCGGTGGAGGCGCTCGTGGCGCTTGCGGCCGCGCCGGCGCCCAGTGTGGGAGCGTCCAGCGCGCCGCTGGCCGCGCGGGATGGGGGCGCGGGCAGCGCGCGCGCCGCGCTGACGCCCGCGCCCGCGCCCGCGAGCGCGCTTGCGCAGGCCGCGGCGCGCGCCGCGCCGCAGGCCTCCTTTGTCGAGCTCGCCGACTTCGCCGCGCGCGTGCCCGTGGGCGCCCCCGCGGCTGCGGCGGCGGCGCCCGGCGCGGGCCAGCCGGCGCACGCCCTCGCGCCCGCCGCCGCGCAGCCCGTGCGGATCGTGGCGACGGAGGCCACGGCGGGTAAGCAGCAGACGCCGGCGTCGCAGACCGCCGTGGCCGCGCAGCCGCTGGCCATCGTGGGCGACCCCTGCGCTGTGTACGACCCCGTCAGGCAGGGCGCGCTGCACATGAACTGCCAGATCCAGGCGCGCCCCGGCCCCGGCCTCGTGCCCGCCGCGCCTGGCGCCGGTCCATGTTATCGCGGCGCCTGGTGTCTGCTGAGAGTTTTCAGGCTCATGGCGGGTGCGTGGCTCACTGCTTGCGATGCACGGACGCTCCCTGCCGCGCGTGCACCGAGAGCCTCCTGATCGCATGACGGATTCCGAGCCGCGCGGCGGCAGTCGCCCGTGTCGTGGCGCCGCCCGCCGCCCCGGCCCGTCTCCGCTGGCCCGGCCGGTCCCAGCTCCCCAACAGGGCATGCGCGGGTGGCGGGCGCTGACGCGCGCGCGCCGGGCGCAGACCGCGCTGGGCGTCGCCGGCATGCCCTACACGACGCACCCGGTGCCGCGGCCGGTGCTGCGGCAGGCGGGCCACATGGGCAGCTTCCTGCAGGCCTCGTCGCTCGCGGCCGTGATGGTCACGGGCGACCAGCCGTACGTCTCGACGGCCGGCGCGGCAATCGGCGTGCTGGGCCCGGGCGGCGTGTCGGTGCCCGCCGGGCCGCTGGTCGGCCTGGCCTCGCATGCGGTGCGCCTGGGGTCAAGCAGGCGGGAAGATATTTTACGAGTGGCGGCAGAGGGGGGTGGATGTTGAATGAGCTGTGGTGCAGAACTGTGGGCTGCTCGGTGCCGCCGGGTAGAGGCTCTGCAGCATGGGCGCATGTGCTGGTGCAGGCGCGTGCCTGTTCGGGCGTTTGGGTGCAGGTTGAGAGTCGGGGCTGGCGTGAGGCGCAGCCTCACTCTGGGCACCCGCGCCAGTGCGCTGCTGGTGCCCGGGCAGCCCGCGCCCCGCGGGCGCGCCCGCGGCCGGGCGGGGCGCGCCGGCAGGGCGCGAGGGCGCCGCGCGCGCCGCGCCCAGCGTGCCGCGGGGGCGCCGCGCCAACAGGCGCGGCCAGCCGCGTGCGCGCCGGGGCGCTGACGGCAGGGCGCTGACGGCGGGGCGCGGCGCGCAGGCGCACACCTTTGGCCTGCCCGACCCGCTGCTCGACGGCGGGCTGACGGCGGTGTACACGCCCGCGTCTACCAACCTGTCGGGCGTTGATTTCTCCATGTTCTTCTACCAGACCATCGCTAACCGCGCGTACTCGGGTGCGCGCGCGCCCTGACCCTAACGCCCTAGCCCTGACCGCCGTGTGCACACCCGCGTCCACCAAAACCTGTCGGGCATCGAGACTTCTCCATGTTCTTCTACCAGACCATCGCTAACCGTGCGTACTCGGGCGCGCGCGCGCCCTGATGGTTATCCTAGCGCAGCAGGCGGCGTGCGCCTGTCGGTGGGGGGCGCTGCGCCGAGCGGGCTGGGCGCGCTCCGCCTGCAGCCGCACGCTCCGACGGGGGCCCGAGGCCCGGCCCTGTCGGCGTGCGCGCGCTGATGGCGGGGTGCCCGCACGCAGGCATCCTGCTGGCCAAGAACACGTACTTCGTGTCGTCGTTCGACGCGCACTCGCAGCACCTGTACTTTGCGTGCGGCGCGCGGCTGACGCCCTTCACGGTCGACTTCGGCGGCAGCACGCTCGTTTTCCAGGCGCGCCCGGCCTGCGGCCCTTGAATCCATGCAGGGACCAACCCCATGCTCTCGCGGAGGCCTGCCGCATTGCCTGCCCACCGGCGCCTGCATCCGTCTCCCCCCTGGAGCCTGGCGCCAGCGCGGTCTGTGCTGTGCGGTCCGGGCCTGCACCGCGATGGCGCCGGCAGGGAGGCGCGCGGGCGCGCTACCCTATCCTACCGCCACCTTACCCTACCCTGGCCACCGCGCGCGCGCAGAACAATACTAACGGCCAGATGATGATCAACAACTGCACCTCGCTGACGGTGACCGGCGCGACGCTGTACTACGTGACGCCGCCCTTCACCCAGGCGAGCATCATCGACATCTCGCCGGACCAGCTGACCTGGACCGTCCAGGCGCGGCTCCCTAACCCATCCCGCCGGCCCGCCGGGCGCCGCTCAGCAGTCAAGCCGCACCCCACGCGCGTTGCTGGCACTCTGGCGCACTCGCTCGGGGTGGCAGCGGAGACGACGCCAGCGCCCCAAAACGCTGCCGGCGGCGCGCTCAGCGCCGTTGCTGTGCGCTCGTGGACACGGGCGCCGTGGTCGCCGCACCCTCAGGCGCATTGCTGAGCTGGGCGGCAGGCTGGCTCACGCGCGCTGGGCCGGCAGCAGCAGCACCGCCGTGCAGCCTGCACGGGCTGCAGCGGCCGACGGGCAGCGCATGGGCCAGGCCGCCACGCCCCGCGCGCGCCCCGGCCAGGCCTCAGGCGTGGTAACTACCCTAACCCTGACGCACGCGCAGGTGCACAACGGCTACCCCACGGACGACTTCCTGCTCGCCAACCGGCAGCTGGTCTTCATCGCGTTCGACCCGACCACGCGCCGGATCCTGCCCAACGTCACTGACATCTACCCGCTCATCGGCTCGGTGATCCCGGCGCCCTACGGCGGCGGCCGGCGGCTGCTCCAGAACGGCCCGGCCACGTACCAGTTCTCGCTCGCGTACATCGTGCCCAACGTGGCCGTCGGCGACCTGATCGCGGTGCGCCGCCGGGTGGGGCGTGGGGGTATGGTAAGGTATGTGGTAGGGTATATGGTGGTAACCCACGCTCCGTGCGGCGCGTGCTGCTGTGGCTCCAGGTACCCTGTCAGGGCGCGCTGGGGCCCGGCCTTGCGCGCCGCAGCAGGTCTGCTTGAATCCGCCTGCCCCGAGACGTGTGCGCCGGCGGCCGCAGGAGCGCGGGAACAAGATGACGACCAACGCCGTGTCGGTCATCACGAGCCGCAACGTGGTGCTGCGCAGCCTGCGCCAGCACATGGCCGGCACCTTCTGCTTCTTCGACTCGCAGTCGTTCAACACGACGTTTGACAGGCGCGGCCCGGGCCGCCCAGCGCCGCGCGGGCGACCCCGTGCTTGCGCCTTTCGGCGCGCGCTGGTCGAGGTCGCCGCGCGCCCGGCAGCATGGGTGCCGTCGGTGCCTCCAGGCGCACTTGCAGCGGATGTCGTGGCATATGTTTGATACGGCAATTCAGTGGCTGTTATGTCGCCTGATGATTTATGGGCGGATGTGGTTTGCATTGGTTTGCCTGCCGGACGCCTGCTGTGGAGGGCACATGTGGCCTCAATGATGTTACTTTGCGCAGTACACCTTTTGTGCTGCACAAAAAAGGCAAATGAGCGTGCACGCGCGCAGCAATGTGGTGTCGCCCTTCCCCGGCAAGATTGGCGACGGGTCGCAGCCGGCGCTGCTGTCGTCCAACGCGGACGGCATCCACTCCGCCAGCGCGCGCATGGGGCCCCAGGTGCTGGCCGTGCACTCTGAGGGTTCATGCGTGGGGCCCCAGGGTGCTGATTGTACACCCCTGAGGGTCGATACGCGGGTCGCGGCCTCCCCAGCCGCTCGGCCCGCTCGTTGTGGGGTTGCCAGACGCCACGCCACGCCTGGAAGGCGTCTGCTCGGCCGCTTGCGCACCGCTCCCCCAGCGCCCGCTTACAGGCTGCACGGTGGCGCGCGTGGGGCCGGAGGTGCCTGGCCGCCTTGCTTACATCGATGCTTACATGATGCTCGAAACGGCGCTCATGCAATGCTCGGTGGGGTGCGCGAGGGTCACGCGCGCGCGCGCGGCGCGCACAGGTGCTCAACAACAAGCTGCACAACATGGGCGACGACGGCATCGCTGTGCACGGCACCTACTTCTTGGTCGCAACGGTGGACGTCGCGCGCGGCGTGGTCACGATCGTGATGCAGAACACGGTCATGTGCGCGGCCGCCGGCGCCCCGCCCGCCTGGCCTGCTGGGCTAGGGTCATGCTAGGGTTTGCACCCCGAGCGCAGCATGGTCAGCGCCGCCATGCCGCCTGCATGCGCGTGGGCGTTCGGGCGCGGCTGGGGTGCGGCGGGAGGGGGGCGGGGGCCGCCCATGGGCCTGCGAGCCTGTCCCTGCTGCAGCGCCGTGCGCGGGCGCCAGGCCCTGCGCGCAACCTCACGAGCTGGCAGTTGGTTCCCTGAGTGCCTCAGGCGGCCGTGACAGAATAGCGCAGAGGGCGATTGTAGGCATTCCCGTTACCGCGGCCAGGGACGGCGAGGCGCTGCCGGTCGCAGAGCTGCGCAGCTTCTGTGCTGCATGCAGGCGTGTCGGCAGCCTCGCTCGGAGGGTAGACATGGGGTCAGGCTCAGGCGCGGCGGTCGCGCCGAGGAGCGGTGCGCTGACGCGCGCTCACGCGCGGCGGCAGGCTGATGCCCGGTGACAGGATCGCGGCGTACGACCCCAGCACGCGGCCGCTGGGCGTCGCGATCCTTAAGACCATGCGCGCGGTGCGCGGCCCAGGCCGCGGGGCCCAGGCCCTGCGCGAGCTGTTCCAGGGCTCGGTGGGATGGGTTGCGGGGCCTTGAGTAGCAAGGGCTTGCGCACAGCCCCCCCTGCCGGCCTCCATGTCGGCGCGCACCCCAGCGCATCCGACAGGCAGTGTGCACCACCCCGTCTCAGCCTCATCGCGTTGCTGTTGCGCACCAGAGGCCTGCGCGCAGTTGCGTGTGTGCAAGTGGTGGAGCTTGTGGTGGGCTGCTGTGGCACGGGCTTTTCAGCCCTTGTTCCAACCACAGGTGCGTAATCTGCGTGGCCCCTGTCGGCTGGGCGCAGCGGAGCCTGGCTCAGCGTGCCTGTCCAGCCCTGACAACAGCCCTGACCCCAACCTGTCACACCGGTCTTTCCCTCTCTCCAATCCGTGGTAGCAACGCTCTTAAGGCCGGGGCTTGCGGCCGCAGGTGCGCCGGCCGCCGGGCGTGCCGAGCATGAGCCAGACGCTGGCGTCCCAGATCGACGGGTCCACCTTCGTCGAGATTACCGTGCAGGTAAAGCCCCACACCCTACCCTATACAGCGCGGGCCCCGCTGCGCCCCGCCCTCCCGGCTCCCGCTCTCCGCACGGCGGAGCTCGAGAGCTCGCGGAGCGGCTGTGCGGCCACGCGCCAGGCTGCCCAGCACCAAGGAGCAGGCTGCGCAGCATCACAGGCGGGGCGCGCTAAATCCCTGTACCATTACCCTATCCCCATGCAGAGGTCGCTGCGCTGGCGCTGTCGTTAGGCGGTCAGCCTGCAGGAATGGCGGCAGAGCCCAGCTGACGCCGGGCCGCTGGGCGCCTGCGGGCGCTCCACGATGGCGCGGCCCGAGAACCAGAGGCGCAGAGGCAGGCCGGGCATGTGACAGGGTCTGGCGTGCAGGCCTGAGCTCGCGGGCGCGGCCGCTGACCGGGGGGCGCGCGCCGCGCAGGAGCTCCCGCCGCTGTGGGCGACGGACCTGGGCTTTGACTGCATCGTCGCCGACCGCAACATGACCGGCAACGGCTACGTGCTGCGCGGCAACACCGTGAGCAACAACCGCGGCCGCGGCACGATCCTGAAGGGCAGCCAGGGCATGGTGGAGAACAACCGCTTCACGTACAACCACTTTGCCGGCGTCCTGGTGCGCTTGCCGCAAAATCCTACCCTACTTTTACAAACCCCACCACTTCACCTACAACCACTTTGCTGGTGCCCTGGTGCGCGCGCCGCGCCTGCCAGGCGTGCCCGTCTCCGCTGCAACCGGCGCCCCTTCCGGAGCCTGTCACAACACCGGGCCTTCCTGTCCGGCACTGCCTGCTGCGGCGGCACACCGGACCCTTGTCAACCAGCGCACGAGTGCATGGCATGTCTGACATGGGCGTGACACTATCATCACGGCCGGCAACGCCTGCCGCGCCGGGGCAGCCTTGGCGGCCAGGTCTGCTGCAGCCGCGCCATGCAAGCGCCCTGCGCGGGCCAGGCGCCTCAGCATGCGCCGGCGCCGCAGCGCGCGCCAGCCCAGCCGCGCCGTGCGGCGCGCCGGACTCGCCCGCGCCCGCGCTTAGGGTCAGGTTATAGGATAGGGTGCCATACCCTAACCCCTCTTTACTTATGCGCGCCGCCGGCCGGCAGATAACCTCGGAGATCTACAACGTCGCGGAGGCCGACTTCTCGCACGAGGTCACCATCCGCAGCAACACGATCGACTCGCAGATCGGCGGCATCCTGGTCTACTTCATCCAGAACGGCAACTATGCGCCGGGCCCCTGGCCCAACCACCACACGATCGAGATCAGCAACAACACCATCCTCAACGCGGCCTACACGCCCGTGCTCGTCACGTCCACGACCGGCGTGGCCGTGACGGGCAACACGGTGGTGAACGCGCTGTGCAGCGCGCCCATCTCTGGCACCACGTTCGGCTTCATCCCCAAGGGCGCGCTGATGTTCGTGGAGAACAGCGTGGGCGTGGACTTCAGCAACAACACGTTCTATTCGACGCTGCCCAGCTGCCCGTACGGCAACTACGCCGCACCCATCCAGCTGGGCGCCAACGTCACCGACGTCGCCAGCGTGTCGTAGGCCGGCCGCCGCCGGCGCTGGCGCGCGCCGCGCGCGCACGCGCCGCGCCGGGCCGGGCGGGGTAATAAAAAGGGGCTCGGCAGGTGGGGGCTCGGCTAGAACTCTGCAAGCTCTCCGCGCGCGCGCGCTGCGCCGGGCCGGGCCGGCCAAAAAAACACGCGCTCAACAAAGGGGGTCCTCGGTTCGAACTCTGCGAGCTCTGCAAGCGCGGAGCTGCGCGGCCGGCCATGTCGACCCAGGGCCCTGCGCGGCGCTGGGCCGGCATGGGGCCATGAAATGATTTGGTTGCTGGGTCGCAGGGCGCGCGGTGACCGCGGCCCCGCCACCCCGCCACGGAACACACAGGGTGCTGTCCGAACGCGCTGCCAGACATGAGCAGCTGCCTGCGTGCGTTAGGCATTTTATTGGCCCCCACCGTGTACACTCATCTGTGTCTGGTCTGCGGGGTCTTGCTAGCTAGTAGGCATGCCGTCACAAGCTACCCGCGGGGCAGACACAGGTAGCGCTTTCATGACGCTTTGCAGCAGCCCCGCCGCCCTTGTTTATATGCAGACTCTAGACGCTGTTGCGCCCCGACATGAGCAGGCTGTGCACTGTTCGGGTTGCTCCCAATCTTCTTTTGCCCCTGCACAATAGCTATGAACTCTTTGACACGGGTCGCCATGAACTCTTTGACACAGGCCATGCACGGACTGCTGCAATGCTGCTTAGCTTGCGTAGGAGGCGTTGGAGGAAAGGTGTAACTTGCAAATTCCGTCGGCAGCCAGCACGGCCGGGGTTGCACAACCTTGCCCTCAAGCTGGCACCCCAGAGCAGCACTGAGCAAGCAGGACAGTGTGAGGCGGTGTGCATGCTACAAACTTGCCCCTCACCTCATCTGCGCTCTCCTGAGGCAGCTGCGCGCGGCTTTCAAACGACACGCCGTGACAGCGCGGTCACTCTCACCCCGGGCTCAGCCCCGCGCGCCGCCCCACGCCAGGGCGCGCAGCGCCTCTGCGTGCACGCCCGCGTCCCCGGCCGCCACCACCTCGCCGGGCAGCTGGTCCGCGGGCACGTACTCCCCGCCCGGCGTCCGCGGCCACCGGAGCGCGCCGCCCTGCGCGCAGCGCGCAGGCGCCTCCCTGTCTGCTCACCTGCAGGACCGCAGCCTCGCAGACAGCATGCCTCGCCGAAATCGCAGCCGTGCTCGCGGTCAGCCACTCGGCCGGGCCTGAGGCGCGCCGGCCCCCGCCAAGGGAACGGCATGCGCGCGGCCCCCCGCGCCTGTGCAGGAGCGTGGATGCTGCGAACAGGCTGGTGTGCGCGGCGCTGGGGGCCTGCCCGACACAGGAGCCCACACAGGGTGTGAACTGGCGGGTGCCGCAGCGGCTGGGGCGTGACACCCGCGACATGCTGCTCGCTGACGCGGGGGAGGCTGTCCCGCGCGCTCCGCGACACGGCGCACGCCGTGCACGGCGCTGTCGACGCCGCCCGCCGCGAACTGCTGCGGCAGCGCCGCCGCGCGCTCGATGCGGACGGCGTCAACCGCGTCGTCGACGGCGTGGGCCATGTTGCAGAGCGCGTGCCCACTATGCAGCAGCTCGCAGCGGGCCGCCGCCAGCGGGCGGGGCCGCCGGGGGCGCGCGGCGCGCGGGGCGCGCCTGCCAGTCCGTCATGCGGCCGCCGGCGCCGGCCACGACCGGTACGAGCGGCAGGTAGTCGTAGGGCTTCATGTCGGCCTCCACCACCAGGTCCACGTGCCCCGCCGCCAGCAGCCCGTACGCGTAGCAGTCGCAGCCGTACAGCGGGCAGCGCACCTGCACGCCGGGCGCTCGAGTCATGCCCTATAAGGGTTACATTTGGGTGCAGGGTTAGGATGGGCGTAAGCAGGGTCTGGCTAGACCCGCCGCCAGCAGCCCGTACGCATAGTAGTCGCAGCCTTCCCGCACCTGGTCGCGCACGCGCGCAAACGCGTCCGCGGACGCGCCGGCGAACATGTGCGGCGTAGTCGCGTACAGGTACGCGGCGCCCAGGCCGGCGCACGCTCGCGCGGCCACGCGCGCGCCGTTGAGCGTGGTGCCGCGCCCGGCCACGCCCAGCCAGCGCTCGCGCGTGATGGGCTGGTCGATCAGGCCCAGCAGGGGCTCGCCGGCGCGCAGCAGCGCCACCAGCGTGCCAAACACGGGCTTGCCTGCGGCGCGCGCAGGGCTCGCTGACCACATGATGAAGCCTAGCAGGGCTTACGCTTCGCAAGCCCCCCACCCCGCACCTTGTCTGCAGTGCGCGCTGCGGAGCGTACACATTTGAGCAAGGGCCCCTGCTTAGGGTCGGGCTCAGCACCGGCTCGCCGCGCCGCAGCAGCGCTGCCAGCCACCAAAGGGGCTTGCCTGCCAGTGCCCGCACGCTCGCACTCTTGCAACTCCCATCTGCGCAAGTCGCAGGCCTACTGCAGCACCGTAGGATGCCCCCCCCCCCAGGCTGCGGCAGCGCAACCACCATGCCGAGCCTGGGCTTGCCTGCGGCATAAGCAGTAGCGCCGGCCTTGTTGGGGCACCCTGGCAAGCTTCCAATGCTCATGCAACCCATCGCCACCCATCATGCATGCTGTTACTTCTCACACAGGTGCCAGGGACCACCTTGGGCGCATCGAGGCAAGGGCTTTGGTACGCACGGCAGAGCACTGGCTGCATCCAGCGGCCTGCTTTGCTCGGCCACACGCGCGCTAGCAGCGGCCCCGCCGAGCCGTCGACGGGCGCGCGGGGCGCGGCGCGCTCTATGGGGTTAGGATAGGGTAAGTTAGGGTAGGATGCGGCGCGCGCCGGTGATGAAGCTCTTGGTGCCGTCAATAGGATCGAAGATCCAGAGGTACTCGCTTGCGGCGCCGCCGCCCGCGCCGGGCGCCATGCCGCCCTCCTCGCCGAACACGCCATGCTCCGGGTGCGCGTCCGCCACCAGCGCGCGCATGGCGGCCTCGGCCTGCGCCAAGACAGGCTCCTGTGGGGCCGCCTGTGCCTGTGCAGGACAGGGCGTGACATCCTGTTTTGTGGGCGGCCTCCGCGCGCGCAGCACGGGATTGGCGCCGCCTCGGCCAGCGCAGGACAGGGGGAGCGCGGACCCTGTCTGCGCAGCATCAACTGCGGCCAATCCCGCCTGCGCAGGTGCGTTGCGGTCGGCAGCGGCCGCGGAATGTGCCGGGCGCCCGCACTGAACCCCCATCCGCTGCCCCTGGTGCGAGCCACGCATGGCCATCCTGGCGCGTGCCGCCTTGCATGGCCGGCAATTTAGTTGCCTTTGTGCACAGTGCATGTATCACACACTGAACACAGGTTCTGCCTGCAGCGACTCGCTGTGAGCAGCGGCAGCTGCTCGGCGCCGCTGGCTCTGCTGTGCGCTCGCCCCCAGGTCTCCTGCCTCGGAGCACTGCGGGAGCAGGGAGCTTTGCGGGGGGTGCCCTTTGCACACTGGCAGCACGCGGGCCGCGGCGCGTCCTTGGGGCGGCCGGCGCGCCTGGCGGTCAGCCTCGGTCACGGGGCTGGCATCCGCCTTGGCCTCAACCGCCAGGGGCGCCCTGCGCTGCCCCCGCGCACACCAAGGCGTCTCCCAGGGGTCGGCCGGTGCCAGCCCTTGGTCTGCAAGCGGCGAGGTACACTCCCTGGGCCTCGGCCGTGGCCAACACGCAGGTGTGCTGTAGCTCATGCCGTGGGACTCTCAGCCGGCTGCAGAGCAGGGGGCAGTATTGCTTTTGTTGGGGTGGGAAGGCAGCACGTGCACAGGTTGGCCCTCGAGTTGACCCCAGCGGGTGCGCACCTGAAGTAGCGGCGCGTGACCTCGGCAGCGGCGTCCGCTATGCGGTGCGCCAGCGCCACGTATTCCGCCGGCACGCCGGCGTTGCCGGCGTCCGCCGCAGTGCCGCGCGCCGCGGGCGCGGCGGCGCACGGGACGCCGCGGGCGCCGTGCGGCGGCATGGCCAGTCGCCGCCGGGCGCCTGCGTGTTGCGCCGCGCGCCGGGGGTGTGACCGGCCGGCGCCCGCGCGCCTGCACGTCCTGCGCGTCCGCCGGCCAGGTCGGTAGGATTTTGCTTGAGGCTCCAAGCTTTGGCTGAAGTACCGTAGCTTGCAGCGGCAGGTGGGGAAAGAAGGGGGTGCATAATGTGCCTTCCGCGCCCTCCGTAAGCGCTTGTACGCCAATGCAGTTGTCGCCAAGGATGAGGAACAGCACTGCGGGCCGCACAGTGGGAGCTGGTCGAAAGACACGGGTACTTCCCGCCTGCTCCTGCACTGCGCCGAACGAGCCGAGGTAGGTTGCAAGTGCAGTGCGGCGACCATCACCCGCTGGCCGGCCTGTCCCTGCAGTATATTTCTACAAGCTCAGCAACCGCCAGCACTGCATTGTCTGCGGTCAAGCATGGACCACCCCAAACAATGAAGACGTCGTCCACTGGCACGGCCGTGGGTCGACCCACCAACCTCTTGGAGACTGCAGCTAGCAGCCTGGGGCGCTCGTGCTACGTGTGGAGCACCAGCCCATCCTATGACGGCCGCCAAGGAGGTCGAGGAGGTCCAGGCGACGCCGCTGGTCAATGCGCAGCGCACGTTTGAGTTTTGGCGGCGCGCGTCGGGCGTCTATGTCTCGTACAAGGGCGCCCAGGTGAGCGTATGGCTGATGGGGGCAAATGCTGTCAAGCAATCACGTTGCAGCTCTGCTGTTTATTAACGCCCGGCGTGACTTGTCACAGGTGAAGGCCCGCGCACTCCGGATGCGTGGCTGGGACGACGCGCGCCTGAAGGAGGAGCACTGGCGGCCGCACCACGACTGGGCCGGCAGGGAGTTCTATGCGATGGCCATCGACCTGCGTGGCTTCTATCTAAAGGTGCCAGTGCGGCTACGCATGCACGTGCACTGTGCCTGCTCACGGTCACAAGGCCTAGCTGGACAGTCAGAGAGCGACCTGCTGCAGACGAGACCTCTTGCGGTGACTGACTGCGCGCGCGGCTGCTCGCAGCTAGGCCAGTTCTTCGCGGCGCGCGCCGAATTCGTGCCGGAGCCCATCTGCCGCCGCCTGTCCCTGCTGCACGACCAGGTGCGCGCAGCCTGGCCCCAAACTGCAGTGATTTGCTGTTCACCACTGGGGGACTTGCGCTGAAATGGGTCTGAGAGCCTTGAAGCCTGAAAGTGCACCTGAGGGGTAGCCGCACAGCAAGGCACGTCGCCTCGCGCTTGCCGGAGCCGAGCTGCCTGCTGGCAGCCGCAGCGGCCGCCGCTGCCGTGCGCTTGAACCGCACCCGACTGGGGCCCCACAGCAGAGGCCGTCGGCCGGGAGCCCGCGCCTGCGGGGGCTGAGCCGCTGCCGTGGAGTCGCAGCGGCCGCCGCTGCCGCGAGCTGGCACCGCACCCGAGTGGGGCCTCCACAGCACAGGCCTTTGGCGGAGAGTCCGCGCCTGCGGGGGCTGAGCCGCTGCCGCGGGAACCGCAGGTGCCGCCGATGCCGCCCGGCCAGGCGCGCAAGGTGATCGAGGCGGAGCTGGGCGCGCGGCTGGAGGACGTGTTCGACTTCATCGACCTCGAAAAGCCGCTGGGGTCCGCGTCAATCGCGCAGGCGCGGCCCTGCAGCGCCTCAGCCGCTCGGCTGCGGCGTCCTGGCAGCAGCGTCTTGGCAGTGGATGGTGCGCCAGGCAGCGCGGGCGCGCCCCCACAGTCACGGGAGCTTACCGGCATGGTGCTCATGCATGGCCACGACCCCTGCCCACCAGCAGCCTTTCCAGGCAACTCAGACGTCTTGCTAGGGGGGTGCGTCGGCAGGCACGTGCTCCCGGGCAAACGTGCAGGACCAAGCAGGCGCACGTGCGCGGCGCGCCTGCAGCCGCCGCGCTGGCAGCCGCCCTGCGCATGCCGAGCCGCGCTGCGGCGCACGCGCGGGCGCCCAGGCAGCGACCCTGCTGAGCGCGCCCGGTGCGGCGGGCAGGTGCACAAGGCGCGGCTGCGGCAGGCGCGCGGCGCGCGCGCGCCGCGCGGCTGGATGGCCGGCGGCGGGCGGCCGCTGGGCTGGCGGGCGCCGCCGCGCGGCGCGCCCGGCAGGGCCGCTGGCGCGGCCGGCGCCGGCGGCCGGCATGGAGGCGGGGCGGGCGCGAGGGACAGCGATGGAGCCATTGCGGGGAGCGTCGAGGCCGCAGGAGGGGGGCACCCAGGGGGCGTCGGCAACGGGGCCAGGGGAGGCCTGCCGCAGGCGTGGCGCCTGCGCTCCGGCCAGGAGCCGGCGATGGGGTCGGCTGCGGGCGAGCGCGCGCGTGCGCCCTCCTCAGGCGCCCGCCTTGGCACATCTTGGGGCTGCGGCTGCGTGTGCAGACAAGCTGCCGGCTGCTGCCTTGCACGGCGTGCGTTGGCATGCCTGCCGATGGACCGGGCTGCGCTCGCTGCAAACGACGCGCAAGGAGTGCACTCGTCCTATACACAGGGTCCTGATTTGACTGACATTGTCTACTGAACTCGTCCAGGCGCCAACAGTGGTCGCTGCGCAGGCAGCGCCAGCGGCGGCGGGCGCGCCGAGGCGCGGCATGCGGAGGGCGCGGGCGGTGCCGCGGCAGCGGCCGCTGCGGCCATGGCGGCGCGCGACGCTCCGCCCGACGGCGTGGTGGCTGTGAAGGTGCGGCGCAGGCCGCGCCTGCCCTCTCCTCGTATGTGCGCACACTCTGCTGCTTTCTTGGGCGTGCCCGGAGCCCCGCCGACGCGCTGTGGACCCCCTGCTTTGGTGGTGTCCGCTGGTGTGCCCATGCCATCCAGGGATGCGCAAGCCGCCGCGGATGCTGCCAGGCGTCACGGTCGCGCCTGGTGCCGCTCCGGCGCCCCGCCGCGTGCAACGCGCAGCGGCGCATGCACGCGGGCGGCCGAGCGCGCTCTGTGTATGTGCGCGCAGGTCCAGTACCCCAACGCGCTGCCGACGATGATGCTGGACCTGTCCAGCATCCGGCAGTGGGCCGGCTTCCTGCAGAAGACGGAGATCAAGTTCGACATGCTCAGCGCGGTCGACGAGCTCGCCGGCCAGGTGCCGCGTGCTAGTTTTAGGATTTAGGGACTTAGGGATATGTATAATCCTTGAGTACCCTACCAACCCTGTCCAGGAGGCTAGGCTCTACGTATGTCTTGCCGCAGCGGCACCAGAGCCGGAGTGGAGCACCCTGCGAGAAGCGCGTGTGACAGACAGCAGAGAGCCGGCGAGATCAAGCTGTGTCGCCAAGCCGCTCCGCTGCGCGCATTGCTGGAGGCTCTTCCCGGGTCCGGCGCATGCACGGCCTGCCGACGGGCTCGGCCGTGAGGCTGCGCGCGCGCAGGTGCGCCTGGAGTTTGACTTCCAGCGCGAGGCGCGCATCATGGACACCGTGGCCGGCCACCTGAAGGCACGCGCCCCGGCCCGCCGCACCCCGCCCACCGCGCCTCTCCGTCGCGACAGCCTGGGCTCTTGGGCGCTGAGTGAGCGCCATGCTGGGCTTTACAGCCGCCGGACGCGCGGGCGCTTGGGTGAGGGCCGGGCGCGGCGCGGCAGGGGCTGCAGAAGACGGTGGAGATCCCGCGCAGCGTGCCGGGCCTGGTCACCGAGCGGCTGCTGGTCATGCGCTTCCTGGGCGGCGAGCAGGCGCGCCCCTAACCCTACCCCTAACCCTACCCTGGTGACCGAGCGGCTGCTGGTCATGCGCTTCCTGGGCGGCGAGCAGGCGCGCGCGCGCGCCCGGCCCGCCCGCACGCCCGCCGCCGCCGCGCCCGCGCTCGCGGCCGCCGCTTGTCGCAGCGCCGGGGTGCGCGCGGGGCAGCCTGCGCGCGCGCCGCTTCGCCAGGCGGGGCGCGCCCGCCGCCACGCGAGGGGCCGCGGGCGCGCCGCCCGGCGCCCCGGCGACGCCCGCGGGCGTGCCAGAGTGTGCAGCCCTGCGAGCGCAGCAGTGCAGGGATATGATACAGCGTCGTCATGGTATAGTCTGGGGTGGGATCCCAGAGTGCGCAGCCCCGCGCGCGCGGCCTAAACAGGCTGCGCGTGCGGCAGATCACGCGGCTGCGCGAGCGCGTGGCCGGCTTAAGCGCCTTCCAGCGCAAGGCGGCCGCCGCGCGCATCATGACCCGCGTGTCCGAGGCGTACGGCGAGATGATGCTGACCGAGGGGCTGTTCCAGGCCGACGCGCACCCGGGCAACATCCTGGTGATGCCGGGTGCGCCCCTGACCTTACTGTAAACCCAGATATACCTGCTCCTGGCGCGCGCGCCGCCCCGGCGGCATGTCGCCTCTCGTTCTGGGAGGCTGCTCTGCGCTGGTCTGGTTGCGTGGACGGGCGGGCGCATGGGGTTCGCTTGCGTGGAGGCTGTCAAATGGGCAGCAGTGCGCCCCCAGCAGCGGTTGCATCGATAGCCCCCGACTGCAGGCAGGTATCCTGACAAAAGGCACAACCAGTAGCCTGTCAGCAGCCCGGTAGTGCAGAGCCTGTTCTGCCAGGCGCGTGCGACGTTGACGCCGCCCCAGCGGGCACGCTGGGAGCCTGGCAGTCTGGTCCGGGTAGGCATCTGCGCAGCGGCTGCCCAGCTCGTCGCCCTGCCGATGCAGGAGCATGGGCCCATTTGACACGCTTCCCTGCACCCCCACCCTGTTGCACAACAGCCCCACCCCCGCGCAGGCGGCCGCATCGGCCTGCTCGACTTCGGGCAGAGCAAGCAGCTGCCGGAGCGCGAGCGGCTGGCGTTCGCGGCGCTGATCGCGGAACTGGCGCGCGGGCGGCGCGGCGCCGGCGCCGCGCGCCCCGAGCGCGTGCTCCAACGCCTGGGCGAGCTCGGGCTGCGCTTCGAGCGGCGGGACGCGCGCCTGGCCACGCGCATGGCGTTCGGCATGTTCGACACCGATGGCGGCCTCCGGCGCGCCGCGACCCCTAAACTTGACCTCAACCCTGCGGGCCCGCGCCGCGCGCGCCCAGGGCGCCGCTTGCGAGCTGTGGTGTCGAGTTGGGCGCTGGCGGCGCTGCGCCGTCTTGCAGGGCTGCCTTGGGGGTCGCCTGGCACCCCCGCGCGGCGCTCGGCCGTATCTGCGCCCCTTGGTAGAGGCACATTTGCTGTGCTGACAATGTTGACCGGGGCAACAGTGACATAGGCAGCCTTATTAGCGCGCCAAGCTTGTGGCGGCTGCCACTGAAGGTGTCGTGGCTGCGCCCAGGGTGGACCCCTTCTCCGCGGACAGCCCCATCAAGGCGATGGGCATTGAGCACTTCCCGGTGCGTCCAACCCTACCCTAACCTACCCTGCCCTGACCAGGCACCCGGCACGTTGCGCGGGGCATGCACGCAAGATCCGCGCCAGCACAGGCAGTCGGTACCGCCCTGCGCGAACAACACGGCCGAGGTTCCATGCTGCTTGCCCATGCGTGCAAGGCCTGGCGGGGCCGGCGCGCGCGCTTTCCCCGCCGGGGCGCGCGGCCTGACCCTGATCCTGACCCCTGACCCTGAACCCTGACCCCGCGCGCAGCCGGACGTGTTCTTCGTGCTGCGCGTCATGCAGCTGCTGCGCGGCCTGGCCGGCGGCATGGGCGTGCGCGACTTCAGCTCCGCGCGCCAGTGGCGGCCGATCGCCGAGCGCGCGCTGCGCCGCGCGCGCCGCCGCGTGGACTAGTGGATTAGGGTCAGGGTAATCCCTACCTCAGCACTGAGCGTGCGCTGCGCCACGCCGCAGCGCCACCTAGCTTATGCCTTGTGGGAGCCAACTAGTGGGCCGCATTGGTGCAGCTGCTTCTGCGGGCTGCATGCTTGCCACTGGTTCTGACCTCAGTTGCTGGACCGTGTGCCGCAGCCGACGCGTCCGCTGTCAGATTACGAGCCTGGTATGGCCCCCGGGCATGGCTCCATCTGGCAGCCTGGTACAGCAGCTGGGAGGACCTGGCCCCTTGCTATGTTGCGGTTGCATGCAGCGCCCGCTGCGCCTGAGTGTCTGGCTTCCCGGGAGCTCTGCAATTTTGGCGGCCTTTTGACATGGCGCGTAGCCCTGCTTGGCCCTTCCTCCTCGGGAGGTGCAGACGCATCGAGCGTCGGTTGCATGCAGAGCAGCCCTGCAGCGCCCGAGTGTCTGGCTCCCCGGGAGCTCTGCAATTTTGGCGGCCTTTTGACATGGCGCGTAGCCCTGCTTGGCCCTTCCTTCCCGGGAGCTGCGGACGCATCAAGCGTCAGTTGCATGCAGAACAGCCCTGCAGCGGCTGCTTGACATGGGGTTGAAGGTGTCTGTAGCGAAAGCATGCCGGCCTCGGCATGACAACTATTTGTTCGAGGGACTAGCAGAGCCGCACGACACATCGCTGTGCCAGTCCTGGTATACCTGGCACCTGATGTCAGCATACGCCGTTCATGGACTGTCGAAACGTGGCAGAACACTGTGGAACAACTGAAGTGAGAGAGGGCGCTGCATGTGGCGGCAGCCTTGAGCTGAGTGTAAGAGGTGCCTGACCGCGCAATCCGCCTGACTGATGCGTCAGAGCAGGCAGGAACGGCCGCCACTGTCAGTGCCTGCCGTCACTGCCTCATCGGTCACGACCTGGTGCATGCCGTCTTTCAACAAGAATGAGCGACGACAGAGTCGAATGTGTGCCGTGCCTTGACCTGCTCGACATACAGTGCTGTCACGTCATAAAACTACGGCCGCCGTTGATAACTAGACTCATTCAACCTAGACCTACTCAACATACTCCCACAGAGGCACTGCTGACCGGCTGACGCCCCTGCCCGGCCAGGCGGACAGCCCGGCAAAGGCAGCGCTGCCCAACCCCGCACAGCCGCGCGCGCGAGCCGGGCGCCGCGCGCGCCGGCCGCCCTCTAGGGCGCGCTCACGCGCAGAAGGCGGTCTTGTTCCAGGTGCCTGGCGCGGCCGCGCTGCAGACCGCGGCCGGGCCGCTCAGCCCCGGCGCGCCCGCGCGCGCGCACAGGCCGGCTGGGCGCGCCGCGCCGTCGCACGCGGCGTCGATGAACAGCGTGCCCGGCGCCCACACGAGCAGGCCCGGGTCCGCCACGACCGTCGGCTCCCACTCGGGCAGCACCGGCTCGTCCGGCGGGCCCTGGCCGGCCAGGTAGAGCGCGGCCAGGCTGCCCGGCGCGGCGAGCGCGGCCTCGGGTGAGCCCGGGTAGATGATGCTCACGAGCGGGAAGATAATCTTGCCCGTCTGCGACACATAGTACTGCGCGCTCGGGTTGCGCAGCTGCAGCACGACCGCAAAGGCGGTGCCGTTGGCGCGGTTGCCGATCAGCACGCCGGTCGCGTTGGCAAACCAGGCGGCGCCCTTGGCGGCGCCGAACTCCATGAAGGCCGCCGTGTCGTACTGGCCCAGCGGCGGGACGGCGTCGGGCGCCATGTATGCGGTCGTCGGCTGCACCTTGTGCAGCTCGAGCGTGGCCTGCGTCTTGATGGGCTTGGTGCGGCTGAGCAGCAGGTAGCCGTCGTTGGCGGCCATCACGAACACGGTCGCCGCGGCGGCCGCGTCGGCCGCCGTTGGCTCGGGCGCGGGCGCGGGCGCCGCCGCCGCCGCCGCCTGGACCGGGCCGGGCGCGGCGGCGGGCGCGCCGTCGGCGCCTGGCGCCGGCGCGGCGCCCGCAGCGGCGGCCACGGGCGCGGCGGCCGCGCCGGGCGCCGGCGCGGCGCCGTCGGGGGCGGGCGCCGCTCCCGAGGCGGCGGCCGGCCGGGCGGCGTCCGCTGGCGCCGGCGCTGTGGCCGCATCGGCGGGCGCCGGCGCTGAGGCCGCTTCGGCGGGCGCTGGGGCTGGGCCTGTGCCGCTGGCGGCGGGCGCTGGGACTGTGCCGCTGGCGGTGGGCGCTAGGGCAGCGCCGGGCGCAGCGGCTGCGGCGGCGCCGCCCGGTGCGAGTGCGGGCGTGCCGGAGGGGCTGTCATCGCCGGGAAAGATCAGCTGGCCTGCGCGCCGCAGCCCGATGTGCAGGCTGGTCTGCAGGGGCGCACGAGCACTGCCTGCCCTGAAGGCAGACCGTCTCACACGATGCCTTGCATGCAGTGCCTAACTGGTATCTGTGCCCTGCCCTTCACCTGCTGCACGCAGTGTGCGCCCCAAGGGGCGCTCAATCAAACAGTGGCCGGGGAATGCACAGCGACCGCACCACTGGCCAACCCCAGGACGACGCAGAACACGAGCGTCGTGCTAACAAGCCGTCTCATTGCTGCGACAATGCCTGCCGGCAAGCCTGTAGAGATTTGGACGTGGAGCGAACGCGATTCACCGCTGCGCTCAATTGATCACCGAAAGCACAGCACAAACGGTGCCGCAAGCGCACGACCGTGGGGCGATCGTGGGGCATCGAGTATTTCCTAGCTCAACCGAACTTCTCGGGTTCCGAGGGTCCGCAGCTAGGATTTCAAATGCGCATGGGTTCAGCTGCCAACGACTGGATGTGTGTAGCTGTCGCATGTCGCATGACTGGTGCGTGGGCAGCCTCACTCTTTTGCAGTCTCAAGGTGAGAGTGCATCCTCACGACCGCTCAGCCTGCCAGTGGTCAGCAATGTACTTGTGTCTTGAGAGATTATGTGACATCCTGCTGTGGTCGTCGAAATTAGCACCAGTGCGCCCTTGCGGCTCGATTCGCCCTTGGCCTCTCTCACCCATGCACTCGTGCATTCCCCAGCCATGACCGCTTTTAAAACCTGAAGGCCTGGTCACTGCCGCAGCAGACAACACGAGAACCTCTACATGTAGAAGCTTGTATGACTGCGTATGCATGCGTTCACAAATGTGCAGTAGACCAACAAACACTGTTATGCATGTGTCCAGAGATTGTGCAGGAGCCTGACAAAAGGAGGTTTCACACACCGGCTCCAGCTCGCGCACACCAGGACAGGCACTTGATATGCAGCACATACGAGGACACCTCTCAATCACTGACACACAGTCTGCGTCACGCGGTCCACTGCTGGAGTGCCATCGCGCCTAACATGCAGCCCAGGGCGCCGAGCACAGCGCGGACTCGTTACGCTACAGGGCGCAACGCCGGCCGGCCGGGCCGGGGTCACACCGAGAACGCGGCAGAGCGCGCCGCCAGGCGGCGCAGCGCGGCGTGGTTGACCAGCAGCAGCAGCCGCAGGCCGCCCACCTCGATCAGGCTCAGGTGCGCCACCGCAATCGCCTCGCCCTGCGCCACCTGGCGCGCGCGCGGCCGGCCCCCGGGTCGGGCCGCGCGGCGCTGCAGGCGCGGGCATCGGGCGCGGGGCCCCGACCGGCCGCGTCGCGCTGAGCCGCTGAGCGCATCACTTCCAGGCGCATTCCATGCACAAACATTCTCAAACATTCTCAAGCAAAACTCCTGTGTGCGCCATGCGCCCAGGCCCAAGTGCATGGCCGGGCGCGGATCATGCACATGCACGAGCTCGCCGGGAAGAATGGGTGCACCAAATGTGAAAACCCCATTCCATTCGGCAGCAGAGCCGTCAAGAAGGGCGCGCCCGGCGGTTGTTGACGTGCAGCGCGCGGCGGCCGGTGTTGGTGAGCGTGTGGCGGCCGGCGCCGCGCAGCACCAGGCGCGCCTGGTGCCGCGACACGCG
>JAABUV010003115.1_pt1 | contig 21462 bp, 33 predicted proteins | sample 5559971 | NCBI WGS metagenome assembly JAABUV01 (sample SAMN10711881, study PRJNA513362) | rock metagenome | isolation source: Antarctica rocks | place: Antarctica: Victoria Land, Knobhead nord | collected 2015-12-19
ATGAGATTGTTGTAAGTGTCTGTTTGGATAAGTAGGGAGCCTCACATGCTGCCTGCCTGCGTGGTGGTCCTGCGAGCGGCACGCGCTGCTCGGGCTAGGACGCCCAGGCTCAGGGCCGGCGCGCGCCGCAGGCGGGCCATGGCGGCTGGGTGGCCGACGCGGCGCTGGCGGCGGGCGGCGGCGCAGCGGTGACCGCCAGCGGCGACAAGCTGGCGGTCGTGTGGAACCTGGCGCACGGCGTGGCCGCCAACGTGCTGGAGGGCCACGCGGGCGAAGTGCGCTCGGTGGTGCTCACGCGGCGCGGCAGGCGCGCAGCCCGCGAATCCGCCGCGCCCCGCGCGGGGCTTTGAAGCCGCAGGACAGGCCTCCGGAGGCGACGCGTCCGGCTCCTTGCTGGCCCTGTGCGAGGGAGACCGGCCAGCTCACATTCGACACCTGTGATGGTGGCCATGGTGGCTGCGCGGGGTCTTCGTACAACCTCCCAGCCAGCCCCTCAGAGGAAGCGAGCAGCGCCTGCCTGTTCTTGGAAGTTGGCGCCGAGCGCACGGTCACCAGCCTGGCCGCACTGCTGCAACGGCCTGGAAGCGGCAGTGCTCCTGCGGCAGGTTCGCGGTGAGCGGCAGCGAGGACTCGACCGCGCGCGTGTGGGACCTGAAGGCCGGCAGCTTGCGCCAGCCGCGCGCGCACGGCGGCTGCGCGCACGGCGTCGTCGCGTCCGCCGACGGCATGTCCGCCGTCTCATTCGCGGACGACGGCGCGCTCGTGTGGGACGTCGCCAGCGGCGCGTGCGTGGCCGCGCTGGAGGGCCACGACGCGGCCGTGCGCTGGGCGGCCGCGGTGGCCGGCGGGCGCGTGGTGACCGCGAGCGCAGACCGCGCGGTCGGCGTGTGGGCGCTGCCGGGCGGCGCGCGCCTGGCCGCGCTGCCGGGCCAGCAGGTCCGCGCGCCCGTCCCCGCCCTGGGCAGTGCCTTCGAGTGCGCTCGGGGGGTCTGCAGAGCGGACTGCCTGCTTTTGTGGAAATCACTGCCGTATGTGAAGCGAGGATGCCCTGGGGCGGAAAGGATGCAGCATCTGACGACGGCGGGCAAGCGCCTTGCTGCGTCACTAAACGGTTGAGGACGCGCCTGGGTCCTGATAGTGCAGCAGAGCAAGTTCTGCGTGAGGCTGCGGTCAGCATTGTGAGACTTGCGCCTCGTTGCGCGCAGGGCGTGCGCGTGAAGTCGTTCGCGGTGGGCGCCGATGGCTGCACGGCCGTCGCGGTGCTCTTTGACAGCAGCGTCACAGTGTGGGACCTGGCGACCGGCAGCCCGCGGGCTGTGCTGCAGGTGAGCCTGGGCGCAGCTTGAATACTGTCATTTTATAGTCTCTGCCTGCATTGAACTCGCAGCTCTGTTGTGTGGAGCTGTGGTCACTTGTTTGGTCAGGGGAAGATGGTGAGGTCAAAAAGTCGAGGGGCGAAACTCTTTTAATGGCTTCGCAAAACAGGGTGCTTGTCAGAGTGAGGACTATGTGCATAGAAGTGCGTTCTGCCACGATACATTTGGATACAGGTATTAGTAATGCAATTCTAACAGCCACTGCCTGCGCTGAGCGGGGACCGCGCCGGCGCGCAGCGCCGCGGCGGCGTGACGCGGCGACCGGCCACACCGGCGGCGTCAACGACGCGCTGATCACCGCCGACGGCGCGCGCGTGCTGACGCTCAGCAAGGACTGCACCGCGCGCGTGTGGGACGCCGCCACCGGCGCCTGCCTGCACGTCCTCATCGGCCACTCGGACACGTGCGGCACGGCCGGCTGCATCCGAAGCTGCTGCTCTCAGCACTGGCTCTGGCGTGGCGGGCGCGTCAATGAAGTGAACGCTGTCGGTCGCGTGGTCTCAACAAGCCATGAAAAGCTGATGTCCTTGCACTGGCTCTATTTTCGAGCAGGCACGCAGTATTCTGACCCCTCGGGCGTGCCGCCCCCGCGATTATCAAAACGGTTGTGCGTGCAGCGTGAGCGCGGCCGCGCTGTCGGCAGACGGCGCAACGGCGCTGACGATCGCGTACGACCGCTCTGCGCGCGCGTGGGATCTGGCGTCCGGGCGCTGCCGCGGGGTCCTGGTTCCGCTGGACGGCGAGCAGGCGCGCTTGCACCATGATGGGTCAGTGAATGATCTAGGTGTCGAGGAGGTGTGGGGGGCCGTGTGGGCAAGTCATTTGTCAGCACCTGCGCGCGGGCTGCCATGCCAGGCGGCAGGGTGCCGGTGGCCGCGTGGCAGGCAGAACGAGCAGGCTAGAGAGGCTCGCTCACACTGCAGGAGCCTGGGCCAACCCTGCCCCGCGCGCAGGCGGTGTCGGGCGCGCTGACGGCGGACGGCGCGCTGGCGGCGGTCGCCGCCGAGGGCGGCAGCGTGCAGCTGTGGGACGTGGCGGCGGGCCGGCCGGCGCACGTGCTGGCGGGCCACACGGCGGCGGCCGCGCAGGCGGTATTCTCGCCGGACGGCGCGCTGCTGGCGACGTGCTCCGCCGACTGCAGCCTGCGCGTGTGGGACGCGCGCACGGGCGCGCCCCCGCCCGGGGCGCCGCGCGCGCTGCAGTGCGGGCAGTGTGTGTGAGCGCATGCGTGATGAACATAGCGCGTGGGGCCTCTGGGAGTGTATCCCGGCACAGCTACCGTGTGTCTTTGACGAGCCGTGGCCATGCTCCCTTGCTGTGTCCAACCGCATCTGCCACAGCTGTGCGCCCCGTGCGTTTGCTGACGCGCTTGTTTTACGGGCCAGGCACTGCGGAGGGCATCTTCATGGCGGATGCCGGGCTGACGGGCTGCGCGTTCACGGGCGGCGCCGCACCTGACGGCGTGGCCGCCGTCAGCGAGAACGGCGCCGTGCACTTCCTGCAACTCGCCGTGTAGGCCGCGGCATTTGCCCGGTCGAGGCGCCTTGACAGTGGGGCTGGAGGGGCAGCGCTGTGCAGGGAGATGCTCGCTTGTGTACATGGAGCTTTTTGCCTGAGCAAGTGTGTGGCTTCGCTTCCGGCACGCTCCTAGCTGCTGTATTATGACAGGGTTTTGCAGTGCACCATGTGACCGCAGGGCAACTTTGCGATGTTTTGTGATACAGTCACCTGACGGTTAAGGAAGCAGGACAGGGTTGGGTTGTGGCGCATGCAGGGGTAGGACTGACAGATGTCGAGACTGTGTGTGCGGTGTTGAGGGTGCCATGCCGCATGCAGAGCATTTGCTCTGACTGCTTGTTGTCGTATGCTTATGCCGTAAGCATATGACAAGCCTGAGGCGGAGTGCGGCCATGCTGTTGTTGCACCACACAAGCAGAGGCAGTGCCCAGAAGATGCTGCATCTGAGCGGGCAAGGCGCTGGGCGCTTGCCGTGCAGAGCGCATGTTGGAGGCCAAGAGTGAGAATTGCACACTTGTAAGCAAGTCCTGCAACAAAGGCAGGTGCCAGATAGGACAGCGCAGTGTGTTTGCATGGAAAACAGTATATGTGCAAGCTGATAATTGCTAAGGAGTGGAAACCCGGATTGTGTCCTTGTGGCAGCCAGCGTGCCCCCCGAGCTCGGGCACTGCTGCATCTGGGACAGCACGCCCGGGTGCACCACTCCGTAGTGCGCCTTCCAGACTGACCACGCATTGGGCATTGACTCGGCGGGCTGACGGCCCCGCGCACACCGCTCCAAAGGCCAGACATGGGCGCCGCGGGCCAGGGGCTATAGCAGCCACCCTACAGCATGAAGGCGCTCAATCTCCTGGTCCCACGTGCTAAGCCCAGCTGTGACCTTATACAGGCCGTGCAAGTACAGCCTGCTCTTCAGTGCTGGGCGGCAACCTGGCCGCGCCTGCAACCACAAAGCGGCAACTTGCCAGCTTTGTGAGCCTGCCGGCGTCAGTCTCGCCAGTGGTGCTCAAGTGCAGGCTGGACTTGCACGGCCTGTACAAGATCATAGCTGGGCTGAGCACGTGGGACCAGGAGTTTGGGCTGGCTAGCCACAAACGTTGTATGGATGGGTGAAGGACAGGTTGGTTGTTGCTACCTACTCTATACAAATGTGTTACTGCATCGGATACAGTGTATCCCGATAGTGCCGAACCATGTGTAAATCTCAGCGTGTGGTGTTGCTTACTTCTAGCTTGTGAGCGGCTGCCTGCTCTTGCGGAAGTTACAGCATGCTTGCTTACAGCAACGCCCTGCTAGGGTAGGGCTAATGTGCACCATTGCTAGACAATGGTGCACTCGAGGTTGCACATTCTGCGAGGTGCACACCAGCAAGATGGCCCCCGCTGCCGCGCTTGGACACGGCACCAATGTGCCAAGCAGCTTCGCCTACAGGAGGTGCCTGCAGGGCGCACGGAGAGGCTGCAGCCGGGCCCGATGTGCGCCAGTGACACGAGCGGTCGCGGAGCCGCCCGTGAAGACCGCGCCGGGCAGCAACGGGGCCACAGCGACCCAGGAGGAGCCTGGCCTCAAGGAGAACATCCTGCAGAACCTGCTGCTCACCGGCAGCTCGACGCACATCGAGGAGCTCAGCGCCAAGGACCTGTACCGCGGCGTGGCGCAGTCCGTGCGGCAGAAGCTGGTGGCGGCCTTCAACCACACCCAGGAGTACTGGCGGTGCGATCAACGGCCACCGCACCAAGCAGCCTGCGAGATCTAGCTGCGCCAGACTGGCAGGCTTGCAAGAGCTCCTGATCACCGGAAGCACACGCCGATCACGGGGCTGGTTGGTGCTGCGGCTGCGGGGGGCCGGCCGCGCGTCACTGCCCTAAGCAAGTCTCTGCCGATGTGCCGCTGTATGTAGCTGCTGCGGGGGCCTGAGGCAGTGCAGGCTCAGCGGCGTCCTGTGCACTGACAGAACCGGCGTGTCGGGGGCGGGACATTACGCCCAGGAGCCGGGAGCGCGGCCCGCGGCTGGAGCCGTGCTTGCTGTGCTTGACGTACCAAGGCCTGGCTGCACGCCAGGTTGGCTTGAAGTTCACCATACATAGAAAGCTGTCTTGGTATGGAAGGCCTGGCCGTGAGCACCCAGGTCTGTATGGCCGCTCTGGGTCGGGCCAGCGGCCCTGCCCGTGGAGAGCGAGCTCCTGGTGCATCGACCCAACAAAGCCAGCTGCCCCACTCAGCAGCATGGCCCGGAATCTCGAGGCGGGGTGCAGGGCCGCGCGCCCGGGCCGGCGCGCCGGCCTGACTGGCGGCCGCGCCACCTACCCTAAATCAACCCCAGCCCTACCCTGACCGGCGGCCCCGCGGCGCGCGGCAGGAAGGAGGACCCCAAGTTCGTGTACTACCTTAGCGCCGAGTTCCTCATGGGCCGCTCGCTGCTCAACACGGTGCAGAACCTGGGCCTGGGCGGGCCGTACGGCGCCGCGCTGCGGCAGCTGGGCGTGCGCCTGGAGGCGCTGGTGGACGCGGAGCAGAACGCGGCGCTGGGCAACGGCGGCCTGGGCCGCCTGGCCGCCTGCTTCCTGGACTCCATCGCCACGCTGGACCTGCCGGGCTGGGGCTACGGCATCCGGTACAAGTACGGCATGTTCAAGCAGGCGCGCCCGCGGGCGCCCGCGGGGGCTCCACTCTGGCCAGGGGTGGCGAGGCGGGGGTGGCGGTGCCTCCTCTGCAGCAAATGTGAGGCTGCACGCCTGCACAGGCGGCACCATGGGCTGCGGACTCCCGTGGCAGCCAGCAGGGTGGGCCCTAGCGGCGCGCCGCGCCTTCCCGGGTGGAGCTGCGGCGTCCGCTGCAGGCGCCGGCGTCGGCAGGCGCCGAGGGACCAGTAGAACAGGGTTGACTCTAGGGCCAGCTGAGCCCGAGCGCGCGGGCGGCGCCGGCAGGCGCTGAAGGACGGGTACCAGGACGAGCTGCCGGACATCTGGCTGACCAACGGCAACCCGTGGGAGATCGCGCGCCCGAATATCACCTACCGCGTCGGCTTCTACGGCACCATGGACCAGTTCCAGTGGTCGCCGGCTGAGGAGGCGCGCCGGCCGTCGGCGCCCGCCTGCGAGTCTGTGCATCTGCCATAAGGAGCCAGGGCAGGGGGCTGCCGTGCAGGCTGCCATAGCACGCCCGGTGTGCTTGGGCTTGTGCTGTGCTTGTGCTTGGCTCCAGGCCCGAACCTTGGGCCCGTAGAGTGAGCGTGCGGGGCTCCTGTACGTTGTTCAGCGCCTAAGCGCAGGTGTTCTTGTGCAGGCGCCGGGCCGCTGCCTGCCTTGCAGCGACCGGCTGCACGCAAGGCCCTGGGTTCTGCAGGGCGCAAGCCCACGCACGCACGGGGTAGGGTCAAGGGGGTAGGGCGCGGCAGGTGGTCGCACGGCGTACGACAACCACATGCAGGGTAGAATTGACAGGGGTAGGGCGCGGCAGGTGCTGGCCCAGGCATATGGTTACCACATGCGGGGCAGGGTTCACGGGTCTAGGGCGCGGCAGGTGGTCGCCAAGGCGTACGACAACCCCATCCCGGGCTTCCAGACGGCCACGGTCGGCAACCTGCGCCTGTGGGAGGCGCTGCCGCTGCACGAGTTTGACCTGTCCGCCTTCAACAAGGGCGACTACGTGCAGGCGCGGCGCCCCCCGCCTCCGCCCGGCGCGCGCGGCGCGCACGCCACGCTGTTCGCCTGCGCCCGGGCGCCAGGCTTGCAATTTTTGGGCGCTTGCTGCAGCGGCCTGCTGGCAGCGCGTGCGCCACTCACAATGCGCATGCATGCTCACCAACGTTCGCGCAGGGCTGCAGGGCTAGAGTTATCCTGCAGGGCATAGCTGCAGGGTCCACGCGCGCGCGCTCGCAGGCGGTGGAGGAGCGGCGCAAGGCGGAGGACATCAGCGCGGTGCTGTACCCCAACGACGCGACCGAGTACGGCAAGGAGCTGCGGCTCAAGCAGCAGTACTTCTTCGTGTCGGCCTCGCTGCAGGCGCGCCGCGCGCTGCGCCGGCGCCTCGCGCTGCATGCCTGCGTCAGACGCGGCGGGTGGCTGCGGCGATTCTGGCAACAATTGTGGATGAGCGGCAATGCCGCACCAACATGGCTTATAGTTCTGAGGGTCCCTCCTCGCACTCATGTGCGCACGGTGATCATCCTAGCACGACTCACAAGAGAACAGCCGAGCTTCGGCCCGCCCCCACACGCGCGAGTGCGCGATGAGGCTGTCCGCAGACTCCCAGCATGAGTCGGCGCGTGCGCGTCGAGGCTGTTCAGGCTCCGCTGTGAGCAATGCATGCGCGCTGAGACCATGCTGCGCACGCTCCCACTGAGAGCCGGGGCTCTGTCGCGGCGCGGCAGGACGTGCTGGCGCGCTTCCGCGAACGCCACGGCGCGAACTGGCCGCTGCTGCCGGAGCGCGCGTGCTTCCAGATGAATGACACGCACCCGACCATCGCGGTGGCCGAGCTCATGCGCCTGCTCATCGACGGCGAGGGCCTGGGCTGGGATGCGGCGTGGGGCATCACGCAGAAGGCGCGCGCGCGCGCGCCGGCCGGCCCCCGCTGCCGCTTTTACAACGGGGCTATGCGCCGCAAAGCCGGGCTTGCTTTGCGCAGCGCTCCAGCGGCGATTTCAGGAGGCCTTTCAGTGAGGCAGCGGGCTGTCTCTCTGGCTGGCGGGGCGCGCCCATGCGCTAGCCGGTCAGGCATGCCGTGCAGAAGGGGCCTGCGCCTGGAGGTGCCCAGCCACTCGCTGTCAAGGCAGCGACCACGGCTGCAGTTCGCAGCTCTCCATCAGCGAGCTGCTGTGCCAGCATGCAGCGTCAGGGCCTGATGCGCTTAGGGCGCGTGCGCAGTGCCTGGCGTTCACCAACCACACGGTGATGCCGGAGGCGCTGGAGAAGTGGCCGGTGGCGGTGATCGGCAAGCTGCTGCCGCGGCACCTGGAGATCATCGACAAGATTGACACCATCTGGAAGGACTCGCTCAAGGCGCGCACGCAGACAGGGTATTGGTGGGGGGTGGGGGGGAGGAACGGGATGGACCGCCCATGGGGCGCCTGGCGTGCCTGGAGAGCGCTGATGCTATTGAGGACCGTTCATCTTCTGAGCCCTGCTGGGCTGGGCCAGTGGCTTGTGAGGCAGCTGCCGCAGTAACTGCTGGACAAAGGTGACTCTCGTTGCAAGGGCTCCAGCTCTGCGAACCAGGGTTTGGAGAGTTCACAGACAAAGTGGCTGGCGGCGCGGGGCTGGGGCCCTTGAGAGGCGCGTGAGCAGTGCAGGTAGCATAAGCGAGAGGGAGATCTCCTGCAGTGTTTGCATAGACCCGATGCTGTATCCAGGCCTGCTGAGCAGCAGACCACTCGGTCATGCGTCCTGACCGCAGTGGCGTGGCGTGGCGCGCAGGAGAAGGTGCTGGCGCAGGTGGAGAGGGAGGCCAAGTCGGCGCCGCCCAAGCCCAGGAAGGAACCCAAGCCCCGGGTGGCGAGCGTGGCGGACGCGCTGTCGTTCAAGGCGGGCGAGCCCGGCGAGCCGGACACGGCGGAGGAGGAGGAGGAGGAGGACCCGGTGGAGGCCGCGCTCGCCAAGTACGGCATCATCACCGAGAACCCCTGGGAGAAGGGCGTCAAGTGCGTGGCCCGCCCCAGGCGGTGACATCAAGCGGCGCGCCCTGCCTGCTTGGTTCCGGCCCGAGTCACCTGGCAGCTTGTGCGACACTTCTCAAGCAGGTTGAGACAAAGTGTGCGCGCCGTGCTCCAGAACGAGGCACAGCGTGTCGCGGATGTCGCTGTCAGACACTAATGTGCCAGGCGCGTCCGCTCCTGTCCTGCCTCAAGGCGCGTCCGGCGCGGCGCAGGCTGGTCAACATGGCGTACCTGGCGGTGGTGGGCAGCAAGGCGGTCAACGGCGTGGCGGCCATCCACTCCGAGATCATCAAGGACACCATCTTCAAGGCGCGCGCGCCCCCCCGTCGCGCCGGGGCCCCCGCCTGGCGGCGCGGGCACAGCCGCTGCAGCGCACGAGCTGTCAGCGCAGCCGCGGCCTGCGCTGGTGCTCCCTCTTCCCTACGAAATGGTGTGGTGCCGAAGTGGGTATTACACCGTTCCGACGGCCTGACGCGCTGCCGCGGTCTGACGCACCGACCACATGCGATGCAGTCGGCGCGCTGGCCGCCCTCATCGCAGAGGGGACAGCAGCGGTGAGCGTAGCACAAAAAACCGGGCTGACGCGCCACGGCGTCGCAGCGCAGGACTTCTACGACGTGATGCCGGAGAAGTTCCAGAACAAGACCAACGGCGTGACGCCGCGCCGCTGGCTGGCCTGGTGCAACCCGGCGCTGGCCGCGCTGATCACCGAGGCGCTCGGCGGCGATGAGTGGATCAACGACGCCACGCGCCTGGCCGGCCTGCGCAAGTTCGCGGACGACAGGGGCTTCCAGGCCAAGTGGCGCGCGATCAAGCACGAGAACAAGGAGCGGCTGGCGGCCAAGATCAAGGTGCGGCGTTACGGCCCAACCCTGACCCTATCTCTGTGGTGTGCCTTCAGCCGGCGGTCAAGGGCAGCCTTGACTGGTGCGGCTGGCCGCACTGACAGCGCTAATGCAAGCAGCACCAGTCCAAGCCGCGGTGAGCGTTGGAAGAGCTGCTGTGTCGTCACATGCATCCGTAGTGTCTGACAGAACACTACGTGGTTGCACTGTGCGTTCAGCTTTGTGCGAGAGCAGCATCGGTGGAACAGCGATGCAAGCAGCTCATAACACACAAGTACGCGCAGTGCAGCGCGCCGCACATAGCCATTAGCCTGACTCGAGCGCCCGCCCCGTTGCAGGAGCGCACGGGCGTGACGCTGCCGACTGCGCCGCTGTACGACATCCAGATCAAGCGCATCCACGAGTACAAGCGCCAGTACCTCAACCTGCTCTCCGTGGCGTGGCGCTACCACCAGATCAAGGAGGCCACGCCGGTCGAGCGCCAGAAGTTTGTGCCGCGCGTCGTGATGATCGGCGGCAAGGCGCGCCCCGCGCCGCCGCGACCTGATCACGTCCTGCAGCTGTCCCTCATGCCGTGCGGCGGGCTGCAGGCGCTGCTGTGCTATGCGCCCTGGCTGTTGGCAGCTAAGGGGCCTGGCTGAAGCGCCTTGCTGCACCGGGCAGCTGGGCCACATGCGGCATTGCGCAGCAGACCGTGCCTCAGGCCCGCATGCGCACGCTTATGCTCGGGCTGCGGCCATGTGCAGCCCCTGGTGCCGCTAAGAGCTTGGTTAATACGCCGCAGGCTGCGAGCGCGTACTACATGGCGAAGAAGATTGTACGTTTGACGACCGCCATTGGGGAGACTGTCAACAACGACCCTGACGTCTCTGATCTGTTGAAGGTGTGCTGTGAGCAACAGTTGTTACGGGTTGCGTGTGAACAGGGTGTATCTACCTGCTTGTGTCTTGGTGACCTGGGACCGTCCGTTGAGGTCTGCATGAAAAGTCAGGAGAGGCGCGCCTTGCCGCAAGGGGCGTCTGTGCTGCGTACCAACACCCTTCAACATGCTGATCAGCGGCCATTTCCAGACCATGCTAAGCGTGCGCAGGTGGTGTTCCTGCCGGACTACAACGTGGACTGGGCCGAGGTGATCATCCCGGGCTCGGAGCTGAGCCAGCACATCAGCACGGCCGGCACGGAGGCGTCGGGCACAAGCAACATGAAGTTCGCCATGAACGGCTGCCTCATCATTGGCACCATGGACGGCGCGAACATTGAGATCGCGGACGAGGTCGGCAAGGAGAACATGTTTGTGTTCGGCATGCCGGCCGAGGATGTGCAGGCGCGGCACGTCTCGATTCTATGCCTCAAGTGCCGAGCTCATGTGAAAGTCAGGTGTGCCATGTAATGTATTGCCTGACACGGTGTTAGGAGCTGGCATGTTAAAATACAATTGTGTACACAGTGACTCCTGGATGCAACAGCAATTCTGAAGAGGCATTTTTATTGAAGGTGGCAATTATTTGTGTTGCTGACACATCATGCTGCTTGCAAAGCAGACCTCCAGAAGAGTGAGTGGTGCGTGGAAACCGCGCAGGGCTGGCGCGACGGCAAGCGCGCGGAGTGGAAGGGCTATGACCCGCGCTTCATGACAGCCATCAATATGATCAAGGACGGCGTGTTTGGCGACAAGGAGTACTTCCAGGTGCAGCCCTGCTACTGCACCTGCTCAAGCATCTGCAGACGATGCTACTCAGGGAAGCGTCTGTGCATGGACTTGTTCCCCTTCTGGAAGACCAGTGTATTGCGCCAGCATTTCCGGATGACTCAGCCAGGCCTAGACGCAGACAGCAGCCACTGCTGCTAAAGTTGAGCTGTGCCAAGCAGGACCTGGCGGACAGCATCAGCGACATGAGCAAGGGCAACGACTGGTTCCTGGTCGCCCCGGACTTCACTGACTACTTGCGTGCACAGGCTCGCCCGCACCATATGTCCTATCCACATTTCAGCGGCAGCACTAACTGGTTCTGGCTGTGCAACACGGCATGAATTGTTGGAGGCACTATATGGCTCTAACAAACTGCCCTTCTAGATGCACAACTACCTTATTGGAAGGTTAGCAGACTGTTGTGTATGGCTGGCTTTACGTGCATCTGCACGCCGCGCAACATGCTGTGCACCGCTGTGAGTGGCGCATGCCCCCATCCTGAGCGCATGGCTGGCGCACCGACGCACTTCGCGCGCCCCTGCAGCCAGGGTGACGGCTGCTCCTTGTTGCGCAATGCAGGCGGAGGTGGACAAGCTGTACCTGGACCAGGACGAGTGGACGCGGCGCAGCATCCTGTACACCGCCGGCAGCGGCTTCTTCTCCTCCGACCGCACCATCAAGCAGTACGCGGACGAGATCTGGGACGTGAAGCCCATGCCGCTGCCGTCCACTAGGCCGCTGCGCCTGCCACATAGCTAAACCGCTGCTGCGCCCGGACATGCCCCTGCACTGCCCAGTGCTTGGGTTCCCTCGGTGCGAGCGTGCATCGCTGGTGCGGATTGCATCCCTCTGTGAGTGCATGAGGCCATGCAGGCTCTGGTCTCCAGGTAGAGAGCGAGTCATGAAAGTGCACGCTGTATTGCTGCCAGCTGGGTCGCTGTATGCCCCTGGTGCGCCCTGTGCAGCCTGGTGCTTGTCAATGCAAGCTGCGGCGTGCATCGCTGATGGCCCCTGGCCGTGATGACGGCAGAAGCTGGGGTGTGCAGCTTGCAAGTCTGTTCGGTGCGCGTGTTCGTGGGTGCAGGTGGGGTGTCCAGGCATATGAGCCTGCAGGGAACGGGGCGCGGCCGCCGGTGTGACCATTCTTTCGGGACGCGTGTTGTGCCCCTGGCTGCCCCTCTGTGCCCTGCTTTGGTACTGTTTGTTCTGTTTTGATAGGGCGCCGTCATGGGTGAGGGACCGCTGTGCCTACAGGTTTGAGTGCTGTGCGATGCGACTGCATATGAGTGAGGACGTCCTGCCTCAGAACTGAATGCATACCTCGTGGCCAACTGAGGCTGTTTGTCAGGGGCGTTGCAACCTCTCTGTGCTTGGGCTTTCACTTGTGCGTGGCGCCTCGAAGTCGCGCGCGGCCAACGCATGAGGGCAGGCTGGAAGCAGCTGGAGAAGCGTATGAGGTATATTCAGTGTTCGTCGTCGGCAAGGACTTCCGAGGGGGAAAGGGGGTGGATAGGTAGCAGGACGCATGTGCTGCCGCATGCGTCACATGCGAGCAGCCTGGCTGTGGCAGCCGTGCAGTGCGCTTCTTGTGACAGATCGCACTGTGCTCATCCTAGGTCACAAGCCCGTTCCGCGCTCAACCTTGCATCATCAGCAGCACCAAAGTCTCAGGCAAATTCACTGACATAACAAGAGCGATGCGAGATGCAAGCATACAGGACTACATGCAAGTAACCAGGATGTGCTACACATGTTGCCAGGAATCCACTCCTGCATTCCGATCAAACATCAATACTGCGTTTTGATACAAGTTTAGTATTGCATGGCGGTCGCACGGCGCATGCCGTGCCTCCGCAACCGGGCTGCTGGGCCATGTAGCCCCCCGCCCTGCCAGTCCCGGCCGTCATCCGGCCGGGCGCCTGCGCCGCCTGGCCATCACCATGGGGCGGCTGGGGCGCGCTGCTGTGGCCGCCTCCGCTTCCTCCGCCGGCGGCAGCGGCTCCTCGGCCCCTGCAGCCGCGCTGGCCCCTGCAGCCGCGCTGCTGCCGGGACCCGCGGCTGCAGGGCCTCGACTGGCCTCGGGCGGTGCCGCATCTGGCATGTCCGCGTCGGCCGCATGCTCGGGCAGCTGCTGCGTGGACAGGCTCATGAATGCCTCTGCCGCGCCCCGGCACCCCCTGCGCTGAGCTCCTACGCAGCACACAGGCACGAGGTCTGCATAATCACTCACTGACTTACCACTCCAAGCCATGCAAGGCCACCTGTGTTCCTACACCCTCGCTGCGTCAGCCCGCGCCTTCCACATGCAGGGCCCGGTGGCGCCGCGCCTCTGTTCATGCAGCCTGGCGCGTCCTTGGGGCGGTGGGCCGCGGCCGCTGGCGCCCCGCGCTCCGCGGCATGTGCGCCCGCGCCGTCGCGCGCCCGGACATCCAGGGACGCTGCGCTGTCCCCGTTGGCTCCGGCCACGCTCTGGCCGGCGGCGGCGCCGCTGCCGCTATGCTCCGGCATGGACAGGACCATGTCGTCATCCCCTGCACGCATGGCTGTCTCCCGATTGGACTTGCAAAACCGGGTCTCAGCAGCGGTGGGAGTATGCCTCCACCGTTATGAACGCAGCCGGACGTGTGCGCACCCTGCGAGGCCCCCTCGCGGCACTTCTGCACAACGCTGCCGCCCGCGCCGCTGCCGTCCGGCTTTGTGTCTGTGCTCGGCACGTCCTCGGCGCCGCTGGGCTCCCCGTCGTCGGTGTTGACATCCTCCTGGGGCCGCGGCAATCTCATTGGTGAATAGTATTCATGCAGACATCTGCAAAGGCGGCGCAGACTGCCGGGGCCGGGGCCGGGTAGGGCGCACATCGCTGTCCTTCGCCTCGATCGGTGCCTCGCGCGCGGCCTTAAGCTGAGCCTCCATCGTCATCAGTTGGGCCTTCTTCTTGCGCAGGAGACCCGTCAGCTGCGCGCCAGCAGCACAGCACAACTGGCTGCTCGTCTAGGGCGGCCTCCGCGCGCGCAGCAGTCCTTGGAGGCTAAAGCCTTCAGCGCGCTCTGGTGACCGAACACACGCGACCCACCACAGAGTGCAGGCCAAGCAACAGTGATCGGCGCATCCCAGGCGGCTCTGGGCTGCCGGCGCCGCTGCTGCGCGGGTGGTGGGACCGCAAGGAAGCACATAGCAGAGGTGCTGCAGAGCGTGTCTAAGGCGCACCTTGTCGATGAGCGCCCTGTCCCGCGGCCTCTGCACGTCGGTGTACCTGGCAAGCAGAGCGCGCGCGTCGGCCAGGCCGCCCTCCGCCTCTGTGGCCCGCCCCTTCACATCCCGCAGCGTGCTCTGCCGCAGCCAGCACAGCCCACGTCGTGCAGCCCTTGCCAGGCGCGGGTCTGCCCAGGCACTGTTCGGACAGGCCGGCGCCTGTGCTGGGCCAACTGCAGCGCTGCCGGCGGCGGCGCAGCCCGCCGCACCTGCTGGCCGGCGACGACGCGCACGAGGGCAAGCGCCTGCCCGAACGCAAACCGCTCGGCGGCGCTGGCGGGCTGGCAGCAGGGCTGCAGCAGCACAGGGTACCGCTGGCCGTGCCAGTCCAGGAACAGCTGCGGGCGGACAGTGGGGCGTCAGGCAAGCGCGCAGGCCGGCAGGCAGCTGTGCAGCGTTCGCAGCAGATTGTCAGAGAAAAGAGCAATTTGGGGTGTGGGGACACGCCGAAAGAGCTTGCGATGGCAAGGAGGGGTGCTGGTGCAGCGGCCATATGTGAGCGTGACTGCAGGGCGGGGCGCGCCTTTGGGGCCCGGCCACTGATAAGCTTGAAAGCGTAACCTTCCGCACCAAGAAGGCCGTCCGCCACCTTGGCCTCCCAAGTCGACGCCGGCTCGTCAGGCCTGCCGCTCGCGCCTGCGCCGCTGCTTGGCACGCCTTCAGCTGCAAAGCGCTGCAAGCATGCCTGCATTGGAAGCGTATACTAGGGGCGCACTGTCGGCGGTCCAGCTAAACGAGCCGTCGGTGAGCGCGAGCGCAAAGCGGGGCTGTGTGCCGGGGTCCTCGACGCTGGACACCAAGGTGTATGCTTTCCCGCTGTCCGAGAACTGAAACGCGTGGTGGCCGGGCATCGCCCTGCACTGCGGCTTTGCTGAGCTTGTGCTTGCGGTGCTTCACTACAGAGTCGCTCTTTCACGCTCTTTCATTTCTTGCGCAGAACGAAACCGCAGAGAGCAAGCAAGCTTTGAAGGTAGGGTCTGCTGCTGGCTCCAAGGAGCAAGCAGGTGGACCGCCTGGCAGGACTGGACGACATGCAGCGGGCATGCGGATGGTGCGCTGGTGCTTAGGCGCAGGTGCACAGTGGCGGCTGCGCAGCAGCGCCGAGCCTCCGCAGTGCTGGGCTTCGCTCAGCAGGCTGCCGACGCCCCGCAGCATGGCAGCAGAGGCGCAGCACCCTGACGGCGGCGTGTGTGCGCTGGACCGGGCAGCGTTTACGCAGGTGGTGCAAATCCAAGCGCTCCGCGTGCCCACGCGCGACTGCCAGCGCTACTTGAGGCTCATGACTGGGTGAGGCTTGGCGCAAGCGGCGCACAGGCTTTTAGGCACTGCTCAGCTGCCTGCTATGGCAGCTTGGGGATGTCGCTCTGATGCACCGAAGCACGCGCTCGTCCTTGTGCAGTCTTGTCAGACCGAGTGACGAGGCAGGCCGTCACGGCTCGGCAGGTACACTCTGGACAAGCCCAAGCTGCGCTGCATGGTGCACGACGAGGGCAGCCCTGACACGCGGCTGCTGCTGCTGCGCGAGGACCTCGGCACAGAAGGTGGGCGAGCTCTGGCACGTGAAAGAGCAGCGCCCTGCCTGAGGCGGCAGGTGGTGCTGCCACCCATTGTGCCGCGAGCATGCACCAAGACTGTGCAAGCATCACCCAGCCTCACCAACCAGCCGCAGGTGACTCGCCAAGGCAGGAGGCCACCGTCACCTGTTCATTATACTGACGAGGCCTGGCGGCCTTTCAAAAGAGTAGCAATATGGCTGGGCTGCGCGGTCTGTTGACACTGCTCATACTGGCCTCGTCGCAGAGAGCTCAGTACCCAAAGTGCTGCACAGAAAGGGGGAGCCCGACAGACGGGCGCCGCGCGGGGGCAGGCCTGCAGGGGCTGGGCGAGAAGCAGCGGGCGGCGGTGGAGGCGGCGGGCGTGCCGGTGGTGCCCTACGAGCTTGTGCTGGACTACTCGCACCACACTGTGGAGCAGGTTCTGCGGGTGCGGCGCCCCGACCGCTGACATACCTGGTAGTGTCGAAGATGTGGGGCTGGGTGTCAGCTGGGATCCTCACAGCAGAGGTCCTGCCGGGACGCATAGCACGTGATTGCCATGGCCTCGGCTACCTCGGCAGCCCCGTTGGCACAGTGAGCACCTCAGTTGACAAACACGTGCGCAAACGCGGGCTTATCATTCACACGCGTCATCACCCGCGGTCGGGGGCAGCTGCTGGACGGTGCCACCGTTCGACCTTGTCACGGTGCAACTGCGGTCGGTGCAGACGGAGCAGGGTCGCATCTGTGCAGAGGCGCACTCTGCACTCCTTGAAGTAGAGTGAGCGTGAAAAGCGGCCCCAAAAAGTCCGACAAGGAGGGCATATGAAGAGGCGCCGCGCAGTGGCACTCCCCTGATGGCTGGCCCGGCGCGGCAGAGGCTGCTGCCGCCGGGCGCGGAGGTGCCGAGCTCCTTTGAGACGGTCGGCCACATCGCGCACCTGAACCTGCGCGACGAGCTGCTGCCGTACAAGCACCTCGTCGGGCAGGTGCTGCTGGACAAGAACCCTAACATACGCACGGTCGTCAACAAGGCGCGTGCCCGCCCCATCTGCTACCAGCCATACCGTCTGTCTTTCGACCAGTATCAACAATGAGTTGCTCCTTTGACCAGCCAGTGTCATCGCGGGCGGTCGTTGCGAGGCCACTTGCTGATCGGGTAGGGCCCCTCTTTGAGCACATCTCGGGCGTGGCAGCGCTGCCAGCGGCGCTCAGCGGCACACACCTGTTGCTGAGCATGGGAGTCATGCGCATGATCATCGCATCGGAAATGCGCCGCAGGTGCTGTAACGGCGCCAGCAGCGCCGCAGGTCGGCACGATCGAGAACGAGTACCGCGTGTTTGCGATGGAGGTGCTTGCTGGGCCGCCCTCGCTGGAGGCGGAGGTGTCGCAGCACGGCGCGCGATTCCGCCTCAACTTTGCAGAGGTGCGCGAAGCTGCAGGCGCAGGCTGGTACAGACAGGATAGGCGTGGCCCTCACGTTCAAAACCAGGCGCACGCAGCTTGCTGCAGTAGGCTATCTGCATGAAGGGAGATAGCTGCGTCAGAATGATGCAACAAACTACTTGGCATATGTCAGCTGGCATGCGCCTCTGTGCGCTGTACACATGTCAAGACTGTGCCATAAGTCATCGTGTGGGCCAAGTGGTTGCGAGGGTACAACGCGACTGAACCCTGGCGTGTGTGCGACCTGAACGGAACGGTTCTCGGGCTGAGGGATTCTGGATGCATGCGTAGCCCATGGGATCAACCTCAAGCAGACTGCGTAAGGATAGGACTGCATGCTCAGAGACGCGCGGCGGACACAAAGCCGCTGTGACCGGCGCCCGAGCCGGCCCCGCCCCGCGGGCGCGCGCGCAGGTGTACTGGAACTCGCGCCTGGAGGCCGAGCACAAGCGCCTGGTCGACGAGTTCCGCCCGGGCCAGGTCGTGGTTGACGTCATGGCCGGCATCGGCCCGTTCGCCGTGCCGGCCGCGCAGAAGGGCTGCTCCGTGCGCGCGCGCCCGGGTTCCCCACCCTGCCTGTGGCGACAGACGCTCCCTCCTGTTTGTCTGATTGCAAGGTGCCACACGAGGGGACTGCGAAGGTGCCACATGAGCGGACTGCGGATGAGGCTCACGGTGAGGGCGCGGCGTGAGCAAGGACCCGCGCTGGTCTGATGAGAGGGCGGGCTGTGCGACAGGTGTACGCCAACGACCTCAACCCCGCGAGCCACCGCTGGCTGATCCACAACATCGCGCTGAACAAGGTGCGGGGCTGCCGAGCCAGCGCGTTCTCGAGGCTCAGGGTGGCCTCTGCTGCAGAGCAAACAGAGTTTGGCCCGCAGATGCACAGCTACATGAAAGTCTTGAGTGTGCAACTATTCCAGGGCGCCAGCGCCCATCATCAATGCCCAAGCAGCAGCTCCATTAGACTAATCATGGCGGGGAATGGTACCCTCTGGGTGGGTTCTCGTGACGCAAGTCACGCTTGCGCATGTGTCATGTGCACGCCGCTGCGTGCTGCCAAGCGGCCAGCCAGTTTGTCTGCACAGCGGGCGCATGGCACGCCTCCCCACAGCGTGCGCGTGACGTTGCCATGGCCGCCAGGTGGCCAGCCGCGTCACGCCGTTCTGCATGGACGGCCGCTCGTTCGTGCGCCTGCTGCTTGGCCCCGCGGGACCGGCCGCGTCGGCGGCGGCCCGCGACGACGCGTCCCCATGCGCATGCGAGGGCGGCGAGGGCGCGCGCGAGGCCGGCGGGGCAGCGCCGGGCGGCGCGGGGGGTGACCACGAGACTTGTGCAGCGCCGGCGGGCGGCGCCCAGGGCGCCGCGCGGGGCGCGGCGGAGGGCGCCGGGGCGCCGCCGGGGCGCGTGCGCGCAGACCACGTCGTCATGAACCTGCCCGCGAGCGGCGTGGAGTTCCTGGACGCGTTCTGGGGCGTGCTGGCGTCTGCGCCCGCCGACGCGCCGCGGCCGCTGGTGCACTGCTACACCTTTGCGCGCGGCGACGAGTTCGAGCCGGGTGCGCCCGGGCGGCCCGCCGTGCGCGGGGGCGCGCGCGCGGCGCGCGCCTGATTGCCGCGACCCCTGTCCGGCGCGGCGACGCAGGCGCTGCGCTTCGCACAGCGCTGGGCGGGCGACGGAGCGCACATGCAAGTCTGGTCCTTGCTCATGGGAACGCTTTTGGGCAAGCCAGACCCCATCCCCGCTGCTGTGCTGCGGCGCCTACTATGCGGCACGCCGTACGGTCCTGCAAGGGCATGCAGTGTTGAGTTCTGGGGGAGCAGGCACCGTGGGCGTGCGCTCCACGGCGCGCCCTGGACTGTGCCTGCCGTGTATGACGCCCGGCTGCGCCAACATGCTGCGTGTGACGCCCGGCCGTGCAGACGGGCTGCGCGTGACGCCCGTCCGCGCTGACGTGTTGCGTGACATGCCCGGCCCGGCCGCGCAGACGTGCTGCGGCGCGTGGAGGCCGCGCTAGGTGGGCCACTGGAGGAGGCCGCGCGCGTGGCGCACGTGCGCGAGGTCGCGCCCAACAAGCGCATGCTCTGCGTCAGCTTCCGCCTGCCGGCCGGCGTGGCCTTTGCGCGCGGCCCGCGGCCCGGTCCCGGCGCCCCCGCAGTGGCGCACGCGTGCGGCGCGCCGGGCGGCGCCGGGGCCGCCGACGTGGGCGCAGAGCATTGCGCGGGGGCCGCGCCGGGCGGGGACGGCGGCGGCGCCGCTGCCGCGCCAGCCATCACAGCAAGCGCGAGCGCGGGCGGCGCCGCCAGCGCCTGCAGCGAGGCGGGCGCGGGCCTGCGCACGTCGGAACAGGCCGGCGCGGGGGGCGCTGCTGCGCTCGGCGGCCCTGACGCGCTCGGCGGAGCGACTGGGGCACTTCAGGGCGGGGAGCCGCGCGCGGCGGGGGGCGGGGCGGCTGGGCTCCTGTGCAAGGGTGTGTCGCAGGGCGGCGGGTGTGGCGCGGCTGAGGGAGAGCAGGGCGGCTCGAACGGCGTAAGACACTGGACAGCGGAGGCCTGAAGTGGCACCAGCACAGTGGCAGCTGCTGGGCCGCTTGTCCAGAGCAAGTGTTGTGTGCTGCAAGACAATTTGTGCGATGCATTGACCATAGACCATAGGAAAGGAAAAGGCTCTCGAGTGCATAGGTGGCTGCGGATCCTCTGCGGCAGCTCCAAATTTCCTCGGACCCTAACAGCTTCACCCGCCCAGGCCACCCAAACCGAGGCCTGTCAAGCTGCGGCCGCAGCTGGCCGATGGGACCTGAATCAACCCGCACGCTGGCAGCGATCCTCGTCAAGGGTGGCAGCACCAGCGCTGCCGACCTCGCCTGATGGGGCACCCGAGCGGCCCACCGGTGGCCAGGCTGGAGCGCAACCGCTGACCGCGCCACGGGCGGCATGAGCTCAATCTTCCGCCTGTTTCGCTCGTCGGAGCTCGCAGGTGCGCGGCGGGCCTGCGGCGCCCCAAGGCAGGAGGATGTACAGTGTAACCAGGCCCGCCAAGCGCCTGCGCTCGACAGGGCAGCATTGCTGAGCTCCGCTCCGGGCCCCCACATTGAAGCCCCTTGGACGCAAAGATGTTCTGCAGACGAGGACCGGGCGCGGCGAGTAGCGGGGACGTGCTCGCGTCCCAATGACCAAAAGGGCGGGCATCGCGCCGGGTGCTGGCACCCATGCAGCCGCTGCGGGCGGCGATGGGCTGCGCGGGCTCGCTGCTGACCGTCCGCGCTGCGCGATGCAGTGCGGCCCGGCGCGCAGCCCGCAGCCACCTCGGACATCCGGCATGAGAGCCCGGCGCGGCGGCGGCGCGGGCACCGCGCGCAGATCAACCCCGAGCTGGACATAGACATCCTCACGTCCATCGTGCCGCGCGTGCCCTTCCATGTGGTGCGCGGGCGATCCGCGCGGCCGCAGGTCCTGCGTCACATGAAGCTCCAGCGGCGGGGTCTGTTCCTGCTTGGCGCACCGGCTGGTGGCCACCAGGCGCCGCCTGCCTGTGCGCAAGCAGCCCGCCCCTTGGTCCGGGCGCTGAGGGCAGCGGCATGACTGCTTTGCGCTGCTTTACCGTGGCTCACGCAGCATGGCCTCGCGCGCGCCCGCCTGCTCCGCCGCTGCGCCCAGCTGCTCAGTCAGCTCGGCCTGCAGGGCGTCCGCCCGCGCCTCCGCCACGCCCAGCTGCTGCCACAGGCGCCTGTCACAGCAGCTGGGCGCGGCGGAGGCGCGGCGGGCGCCCTGCAGGCCGACCTGGCACAGCCGCTGGGCGCAGCGACGGACCAGGCGGACGAGCGCGAGGCCGTGCTGCGGGGCGCGCCCGGCAAGTCGATGCTGTGCTGCTCGCATGTGGGGTCCCACCGGCACAGGATGCGGCCGTCCTGTGCCTTGAGCGCGCGAGCGGTGCCCGGCGAGCAGTGGTGCAGCGAGCGGTGGGGGGCGCGTCAGTGCCCCGACCTTGGGCCCGAGCGGGGTAGCGGCGCGCGCAGCAATTGCTGCGAGCGGGCGGGCTGGGGGCGCTGGCGCCGCGCGCGGCAGAGGCGGGCCCGACGTACGAGATGCTGCTCGCGCTGGACGCGAATAACCCGCGCCGCGGCGTGCGGCGCTCCGTGCTGGACAA
>JAABUV010003117.1_pt1 | contig 21459 bp, 24 predicted proteins | sample 5559971 | NCBI WGS metagenome assembly JAABUV01 (sample SAMN10711881, study PRJNA513362) | rock metagenome | isolation source: Antarctica rocks | place: Antarctica: Victoria Land, Knobhead nord | collected 2015-12-19
AGTCATGCAAAATTCGCAAAAATCAACGCAGAAGCTCACATATATGTAAAAAGCAGCTCAAGTCACAAGCGTAAATGCAAATGCAAACACAAATGCAAACACAAATGCAAATGTGAATGCAAATGCAGACGAATGAAACCTGATCATCAAGAAATTCTCGTCAAAATCATAAGAAATATCGTATCGTGAAAGAAGATTCATTGTCAATCTCAAAAATGAGAACTGAACTCTAAAGACGATGAAAATGCGAGATTCGATAAATAACACATTGAAAAAGACGAAAATCGATCTAATAGTCATCACGATAGTCAAAACGCAAAAGAAAAACAACATTGCTTTGATGATCTTGAAAAAATACACAGCAGACGTCTTACTAGCGCAAAGAGCAATATGAGAGCATGTTTTTGATGTTAAAAGCATTAAGAAAGACGAGAAATGACACAAAATAGTTATACACAGTCTGAAAATCGAAATATTCAACACGAAAACTGAAATGAAAAATCTAAAAATCGAATTAGAGTTTTTCAATCTTGAATTGAAACTAATAATCAATTTTATATGATTATCTAAAAGCGAAAATCGATCATAAAATAGACACGCATCGACGATTTTAGCTTTCAAAATCGAGACAGAAGCACAAAGACATTTGAAAAAATGACTCTTAACTGCGAGATCAACATCTCAAACTGTTGAATATAGAGACTATTAATCAAATGATCAATGTCAAAAATGTTAAATCTTTGAACATTTATAGAACAAATTTAACAGATCATCAAGATGCTTGTACTGCAAGCGAAATCATCAGATCTGAGAGCATAAATGTTAACTATCTACGTGCAAAGACAAGCAATCATGCAATCACATGATTTTTAATTGTTGCAACTGTTAAAATGCGCACTTCGTAAATAGCGTAATGTGCAAAACATATCAGACAGCTCAGTCTATTAGCTCACAAAAAGATTATTTAGTCACGAAATTGTAATGAGTATTGCATTCGAAATGTCACAAAACAACGTAAATGACGAAAGCTTTGCAAACATGTTGAATATTTAAATTCTACAGCACAATTGCGTAAGATCAACGTAAATTATGCATGCATGCATGAAATTTACGAAAAACAAGACAGATATTGTTATACTACAAGAATCATGAATAAGAGACGAAAATATAACAATTTCGCATTCATCGTTTATCTGCATCAAATCAAATGTTCAGAATACTCATGTCAGAGTATTGATATTTATTACAAAAAATACAAAGAAATTTACATGCACATCAAGATCAGACATAGTCAATAGCGAAGATATGCAAGCAATATCAATAACGAACAATAAAATTTAGAAAGAAATTTTATTGTTCAATATTTACAACGAAAAAAAAAACAATCACAACGCATGCATCACAAATTTTGAAAAAGAGCATTACAAACAAGACAGAGTGAATCTAGAAGATGATTGAACGACAATGAATTGCACGAATTGCAGTAATGCTGATTCAAAAACGATTGCAAGCAACGTTGATTTATTGCAAGAAAACAGAGATGCAAGATCGAAACACTCACGCAATGATGAAGAGAACATTACTAACATTATTGATCTACTAATAAAGATATCAACATTAGAGAAAGAGAAGAACAAAGATCATTCATGAAAAGAGATAGCATTGAAGCTGATTTGATGTCTTTGACTCGACTCAGAAGAAAAACATCATGCAAATCAGAATGCATTCATCGCGAAGAATGTACAGAAATTAAAGACATCAGTTCAACTGCTTAACAAGCAGTTGCATACACAGAAAAACACACGTCTTTCAACGAAAATCACGTCATGAGCGAACATGACAAGAGAAAAAATAGCAACGAGAAAGCAACGTTTCAGAAATGACTCGTCGTCGCTTTATAAGAGACGAGAAGTCATGATTAAGATAATGAACAGAAGAGAAGTAGAAGATATACAGAAGAAGTCGATCGAACAGATTTTACAAAGAATCGCAGACGTATCGACAGATCAAAGAAATCTAATCATGTTACTTTGCAAGCTGAGCAGCGATGACATTTCTCTTCACGCAGTTAGCTCAAATGCTTGAGCAAATCTGAAAAAGACTCAAACATGAGCAAAAGAAATTGCGAGTTTGATACGCGTAGCACGTTAAATCTTCGCAGTGCTGACACATGAAGTATGCATTACAATAGACATGAGAAATCAGAAAAAGATCATTGAAAGACTGATAAAAGATAATGTGAGACTTCATAAAGATCTAGAAGTTCTAAGAATAATCTGACTCAAAAAGATAGCAAATAGTGAAAAGACTCATTCGTTGCTCATTGTAGAGATCGCGATCGAAGCGATGACAAATCGACTAATGAATGTAAGCATGCTGAACTTGTATCAAGAATGTGCATGCAAGCTATTTGAAAAGAACTGTTGCATCACACAGTGCTTCAGATGTCATGAATTTGATCACATGACTAAGATTTGCAGAAAGAATCAGCGTTGCGAAAAGTGCGCAGACAAGCATCACATAGAGAAGTGTGTGATGTCTTCAAATAGAAGATGTTGCATCAACTGCAATGAAAATCACGAATTCTGAAGATGCATCTGTCTCAAGTGATGACAGCAGATAAAACAAGCGTTCAAAATCTATAGAAACAGATCATTCAGATACTCTGAGACATTTAAATACAATTGCACACTCTTCTCGCTGTTTCTGAACTCTTTAGATTCAACGAACTCTTCAGATTCAATGAATTCTTTCAATTCAATGAATTTCTCGAGCTCAGCAACAATCATGCTGAAAACACGCAGTTGAATCGCTGATGAATCAGCTTGACAGATAGTAGAAGTCAAGAAAAGATGAGTCGATCTTTTCTCTTGCGTAAGTAGTGACTCAGACGAGATGACATCTGAGCAGATTCAGAAACATTCAATCAGAAAGTGAGAAAGATCATCGATAATTGAAAGCATACAAAGAGTCTTCTTATTGCAGAGTCAACAACAGCTACGAATAACTCTATGACAAAACAGTCTTTTCTACGAATTCTACAGTACAACATCAGAAAATCATTAAGAATTCAAGAATCATTTCTAATTGATAAAGAAGTTCGCGAATTCAACATAGTAGCTATACAGAAGCAAGATCGCAACAAAAATAATTCATAATTATTTAGCTCAGCACACAACTTCTTTCATCTAGTGAAAAACTCGTCATCTCAATCAAGAACATGCATATACGTTAACAAATGTTTAAAGTTCGATCAATGAATAGTAGAAACAGCTGAGTCAGACATTTGCTCAATCAGAATATTAACTCGCAACATAGATGATGAAATGCAAACATTAAGACTTCTAAACGTCTACAACTCATGCTCACTGTTTACTACATTCACAGAGAAATCTTTAATTATTTCTTGTTTGAATGAACTACTCAAGAATGACTGCAAACAACTGATCATAGAAGATTTCAATCTACATCATTCTCATTGAGAGAGATGAAGATGCTTCACTCATCATACGATGACTGATACTCTATTAAACATCATTATAAACGCAAGACTGAAATTATTGCTGAAATCAAACATTATTACTCGCGAAGCTCACAATCAACTTACGATGATTGATTTAGTCTTTAGCAGCGAGAAAATACAGTTCATGACACACAAGTGCAAGATACGAATCAATTTGCATCAGAAATTAAATCATCTTTCAATTATCACAAAGCTATGTTTACAAACAATCTCAGTGCAACTCTTGATTCAATGACTTTGAAAGAAAATGAATACAGAAGCATTAAGTGCTTATCTGTGAATACATCTATCTTTGAAACACTCTTTAGATGACAAGACTACGATGAATGACAGAGTGTGCAAGATTATCAGAGTGCTACAGAAGATCATTAAGAAATCTACTTTCTTGACAAAGTCATCAAATTGAGTAAGAGACTTTTGAAATTAAAGCTGCTTCGAAGTAGTAATGAAATCAAGACGACTGCAAATCATATGAAAAATGTAAGACACATTAGAAGCGTGAAATAAATATCTGAAGCATAATGATCATAAAAACAAGATTATTCGACAAACGAAATGCACACACTTCAGAATACAAATGCATGAGCTGAGCAAAGCATTTAAATTGATATAATGCTTTGCAAAATGAGCTAGAATTGAAAGTCAACTATCTAAAAAGCTTTCTCAGTTTTCATCACTGAAGCGAAGCGACATCGATCATATGACAACGACGTTCGAGAAAAAAATCAAGATACTGCGAGAAAAGTTCTTTCTCTCATCTTCTCAAGTGAATGTCAACGACATTGCAGAATCATTCATATCTCTGACAGTCTCATTCAATTCACGCATCACAGAAGATAAAGTGAAGCAGACAATCAAATGAGTAAAAGCAGACAAAGCATCGAGCACTTCAGATATTTCAAACAGAGCGCTTCAAGTGAATCTCGCAGAACTGATCTCAATACTGACGAGTTTATTCAACGCATGCGTAACACACAAGTATCATTCGAAGCAGTTCAAAAAGACTCAGACAATAATACTATGCAAATTGAAGAAAAGTGATTATATTGATTCAAAAACATATCGACTTATTGCTTTACTTGATATCATGAGCAAAGCGCTGAAGTCAATCATGATCAAAAGACTGAGTGACATAGTCGAGACTCATCACATGCTATCAAATGCTCAAATGAAAGCAAGATGCAAGCAATTCATGATCTTGACATTAAATTTACTAATAAATTAAGTTCACACAGTGTGAGACTGTGAAATCAAATATGTAATCTTCATGCTAAGCTTAAACGTTGTTAAAGCGTTTAATCAAGTCTCACATATCAGACTTCTGCATACGCTGAAAATAAAAAGAACATCAAGTTACATAATCAAATGAACACGCAGCTTTCTAAAGAATCAAGAGACGTTGCTAATATTTAATGAATAAATGAGTAACATGCGCAAGATAAACGCAGACATATTGCAGAGATCTTTCATTTCATCGATTCTCTTTCTATTCTTCAACATAAGTTTAATTGAAAAATGCGAAGCATTAAGAATTAAAATCAAAGTGCTTGACTTTGTAAATGATATTAACATTCTAGTCTACGACAGATTCATTGAAGAAATTTGCAGAACATTGAGCAAAGCACACGACGTCTGCGCGAAATGAGTTTGCACTCATGACGCAACGTTTGCATCAGAAAAGTATGAGCTCATGCATTTCACTAGAAAATTGAAGAGATTCAACATGATGACTAGCATACAAATAGAAAGCTCAGTTATCAAATCAAAATCAGACGTATGAGTTCTAAAGATGCAACTGAACATGAAATTGCAATGAGACGCGCATCTTCGACAAATAAAGACGAATCACATCACAAGAATGCTGATACTTAGTTATCTTGAAGTCTTCACATGAGAAGCTATCTTCACAAAAGCGAAACAAGTATACTCAGCAGTAGTGAGATCAGAAATTGCATTCAAAGCATCAGTCTGACATCAGCGCGACAAGAAAGATGAATTGTTGAGTAAAGAACGCAGACTAGAAACACTTCAGAATCAGATTCTGCATCACGTAGCAGAAGCATTCAAAAGAGTAAACATCAAAACTTTAGAGACAGAAACATACATGAGTTTGCTACATGTTCATTTGAACATGCTACAGAACAAGATTACATTACACAGTTAAGTCAACGATCGAACGCAAGAGATCAGACAAGCATGCGAACTAATACACGCTCGTTTGACGAAAGTTAATCGCGTCATTTCTCACTTACTCATCATCAAGAAAATAGTACTTCTGAATGTCTTCATTCAAGAGAGTGCAAAGATACAGTCGAGATGCAGATGATGCACTCTTTTCTTCACAATGATTTCAACAAGCGATAGCATTGCAATAACACAGTATCACAAAGATCAATGAAATCAACGATGAAAAAAGTACAAAGAATACGTCGCAAACATTAACATAATCTCAGCACAAAGATTGCATCTGAGCAATAAGATGATAAAGATGCGTGATGATTTTCAGAAAGCAGAAAGCATTCTTGCAATGCACATCAAAATTGAATGCATAGATCTGAACACTTATTTGCACTCTAGAAATGTTTCAGACATAAATAGCTTGCGATGCAACTGCGAATGAAGTCATCAGACGACGAAGCATGTACTCATGCACTGCTTGAACTGATCGCATTTGCGATCAAGAATGCTACAAAATGCTGACTTCTTGAATTATCAAATAATCATCATCATCACGAAGAGTTTCAGAACAGTAGCAAAGATGATGATGAAAACGAAGCTCTTGAAGCAATTTAGAGTGACTAGAACACTCGTTCTTTAATGTGTAATCAACGCGAACAAATTTGATACATAGTCTCAAAACTCACTGTTTCGACTGCGTGAAGCAGTTGTATAGACTGCGAGTGATTTTCTATCTCAGAGAGTTTTGTTCACTCGATACAAATAGCATAGAGTTTCTCATGAGTTGATCTAATCGATGTTACAAGAGTGTATGAATTTATTATTATTATTATTATATTTACAACGAAAAGTCACAAAACGCAAATGATGAGCAATTATACATGATTGAGCGAGAATTAGCAAAAGTTATGTTAAATTCTGAGCAAAAAGTTATTATCATCAAAGACTTTAATGCACATTATAGCTGATGAAACGCAAAAATTTCAAACTTTATTAGAATGAAAGCGTTAATAAATTGAGTAAATTTACATAAATGCAATCTGATTAACACTTCTAATATAGACACATATCACAGCTATTCAAGTCAGTTAAGCTCAATACTTCATTTAGCATTTGCATCAAAGAATATGCGTAATCACATCAAGAATTGACATATAAACGAGAATGCAAACACAGAATTTGATCATAAAGTAATTTTATTTACAATAGTTATGAAAAAGATGAATTTTTTTTATTTCTTCATTAAGTGCATGCAGTCTATGACTATGACATTATCTAGACGCTGTGTGTATGCTAAATTACATGTAATTTAGTCATAATTGCTGCTGTATATTTTCTCATTGAACAGTCACATCGATAAAGTGCGCATACGAGCGCATGAACTGTTTATATGATAAAGTGATCACACAAACAACTCAAAGTTGTGAAAGCTGATCACTTTGACGTAAGCTTTTGACTTGTCTGTATGATCATCAAGCTGAACGAACTAGATGAGCTTTGATTTATGTATTTACAACGCATGTAAATCGATCAGAAAATCGAAAAATCGATCGATTTACTGCGTTGCACAGATGTGTATGTGCGCAAAAGCTGAGTCGTGTCTTCGCAATGACTGTGTGAATATCGTATATTAGTTGCAGCGTGTGCGCAAAAACGTTGCTGTCATTCTGTGTATATGAGCAAAGACTGTGTCATGTCTTTGCAGTGTATGTAATTGCGATGCATGTAAATCAATCTGATAATGCGAAAAATCAATCAATTTACTGCATCATGTGAGTGTGTAGATGTGCAAAAGCTGAGTCGTGTCTTTGCAATGTATGTGTGTGTGATGTATATGAGTTGCAGCACATGCGCAAAGACGTTGCTGTTGTTCTGTGTATATGAGCAATGACTGTGTCGTGTCTTCGCAGTATATGTGATTGCGATGCATGTAAATCGATCTGATAAAGCAAAAAATCGATTGATTTACTGCATCATGCAAACGTGTAGATGTGCAAAAGCTGAATCGTGCCTTCGTAATATATGTGTGTATATTGTATATGAGCTCAACGTGTGAATAAAGCGCTGTTACTGCTCTGTGTGTGATTATGCTGCGTGTAAATCGATCTGAAAATGCGAAAAATCGATCGATTTACTGCATCACGTCTGTCTGTATGTGTGCAAAAGCTGAGTCGTGCCTTCGCAATATAGATGTATATGTTGTATATGAGCTGCAGCATGTATGCAAAGACGTTGCTGTCATTCTGTGTATATGCAAACTTCAACACGTCGATGATCGCGTTGTTATTGCTTCGCTTTTCGACTGTGTGTGAGCTTAACACATAAGTAAAGCGCTGTTACTGCTTTGTCAATGTTGATGAGATTGTTCAGCTCTTCTGACAAGCATAACTTGTAGAAGATTTGTAGTCAGCATCTTGTACAGATAAATCTTGTTGTCGATCATGAAAAAGATGAAGTTGATCGAAAATTCGTTGAATGCGTCATACAATCTGCAAAAAGTCGACTGAAAAGACTTTAATGAGCATTTGCAAAAGACGAAAGACAAAATGATTGTCAAGATGCAAAGAATCATGATTTTAAAAGCAAAAGTCATTTATTTAATTGAATGCATCAAGAATACAGTGAAATTATTTGTATTTAAACAGCGAATATGCGCAAAATCAAAACTCTGATGAAACAATGAATTCATTGAAATGCAAAAGACGTTGTCATCAAAAAAGTGAATCTGAAAAAGATGCAGCAAGAACGACGCATGATCAGAGTGAGAGATAGTGCAAATGTGAAATTCGTATCATGATGCAATAAAGCTGATCAAAAATCAATTCTGAATCAATTTTTTAAACAACGTTGAAGAAAAAGAAATGTTTCAGACATACAAGTTCACTAAATCACGTTTAATTGAAAAGCTACTCTTGATACAACACTTGCAAAAAGAATTGAAAATTAAATTCAATGAAAAGTGCAAGACATTTCTGAAAGCAATGTACTCATCATCAAAAATTTAAATCAATGAAGAATTACTATTGAATGAAAGCATACAGTGATTAAGAGTTATCAAAGAGAAAATCAAGCACGCTATTAACTTCTCAGCACTCAGAAAAGCACTTGAATCAGATGATATGTCATTCGTAATCATACAGCGAGCGTACAAAAGCATATTGAAAATCTTCAATTTAGTGTACTTAGATTTAATTGAAAATGATTATCATTTGAAGATATGACGCGAAGACACGAAAATTATTCTGAAAAAATCAAACAAGTTGAATTATTTAATTTTGAAAACATACAGAATTATTATATTGCTAAACTGTTTAAACAAAGTAGCAGAAAAAATAATAGCAGTGCAACTGTCTTACACAGCTGAAATTAACGACAAGCTGCTAGATTTTGATCAAATGAAAGACAGAAAACAAAGATCAGTTATAGACGCAGTACTAAATCTAGTTTTTTTTTCTTTTTTCTTTCTTCATTAAGTGCATGCAGTCTATGACTATGATACTGTCTAGACGCTGTGTGTGTGCTACGTTACATGTAATCTGATCAAAGTTGCTGCTTTATATCTTCTCATTGATCAATCACATCGATAGTTTGCGCATACAAGCGCTCTCGCTCAAATTCTTGCAATCATACTCTCGTTTTTCTTCATTCTCTCGCTCTCTTTGCGTTCTACTCTTTCGTTTTTGATAGTTATTTTCTCGTTGCAATTCGAGTATTTTTCAAATACTTTAGTGTTGCAATTCTTTCAATCTTAATGATAAATAGTGTCAATATGATGTCTGTGTTTTTGAGCTGAGCTTTTTCCTTAAATTTTCTCTGCTTTGCTCTATAATGTCTGCAGTTCAGCAGTAAATGCTTCAACGTTTGTCTTGCATTGCATATTTCATAACATTTGTTCGAATTATTCTCTGATAATCGATGCAAATAGCTCTTGAAATAGTCATGTTTCATTTTCAGCTGAATAAAGATTGAAAACGTTAGTTTATCGATTTTTCTCAGCTCTTTTCATGATTTATGACTTAGATTCACATTCGATATGATCTTTCAATACTGATTTTCCTTTTTGATACTGCTTTTTCAGATCTTTAATCATTGTAATTTCATCTCTTTGCAAATTTGCTTTTTGACAAAGCTTATGATGATTGCTTTCATGTTGTCAATAACTGATACTTCTTGAGCAGCAATTTTGATCAATTGATCTGCTTTTTTGTTCTCAATAATGCTCTTGCGACTTGATATTCACTGTATGCGAATTTGACACTGATTCTGACGTAAATTGATCAAATTTTGTCGTATGTCATTGAATAATCTTGCATTGACGTTGCTCTTTGCGTTTAGTCTTTGCAAAGTCATTTGACTGTTCATGTACACTCAAATTTCGCTGTTTTTGAGTGCTTTTTCGCTGCACATTGCGATTGCATCGCTAATAGCTTGCAGTTTCGCTTTCGTTATGATGATTTTGTCTGAAACGCTTGTCGCTTTGCTGCATCTAACGAATTCATGCGTAAATATCACTGTTGTTTCGATTTCTGTTTCAACTTCTGCTGTCTTTTTTCGAATTTGCGATGCGTCTGTGTACATCACTATGTTTTTCGCCTTTTTGATAATTGTTTTCAATTCTCTATAATGTGTATTGATTGTATCACAAGTTTCGTCTTTTGCAAATTCGGTTTGAAGTTTTGCTAAATGCTCGATTTCTTGCTCTCACAATTTCTTGAAGTGAGAAATTTCAATTTCTTTTATTGAATTCAGTATTTTTTGCACTTTGTTCAATATTCAATATATCTGCGTGAGTCTATCTTTGCACTTCTTAGCTTTTCAAGATACATTCGTCTTCATCTCGTTTCAGTTCAGATATTTTGATGCGTTCAGATTTAGATTCAATTTGATAGAGTATTAAGATGAATATGTAATAGATGTTCTTTTTCTGTGTCATGATGAATTGACTCATAGAGATTAAATCAGAGACTAGAGTCAGAAACTGAGTTGAAGATCAGATCTGAGTTAGCTCTGAAACTTTATGACTCTGTCAAGACATTGTTTAGACTACATCATATCTTCGACTTAATATGTCATGAGTTATGTCATGCTCAACTTGACAATGCTTGACAAACTCTCTATAGTCAATCAATTCTCTCGAGTTATTGAGAACTTCTTAATAATTAGCTCTATCATAATATATACTCATTCTGTGTCTGCTTAGAATATCACATTGTCATATCATTCTTATAGATCTCATTTATTTATTTAGTAGATTCAATCATCATAATTCTAATTATTTCAAACTCTTTTTAAAGATGACAATTCAATATTCAAGCATGATAACAGCAACTTGATCGCAACAGAGTTGAAACGATAACATCTCAATCTTGCAAAACATCATATCAGAAAACAAACGTTACATAATGAAATCAGAAAGCAAAGAAGCAGAAGATGAATTCTCTCTTGATATTGATGAACAGCTGACATGAGTAATACTTCAATGCAATGAACTGCAAAAGAAACAGAAGCTAGCAACTATTCAATCAAAGATTAAGACTTTGCAAGTCATCAAAACAATGAAGAAAAGTCATCAAATCTTCACTCAAGCTCTCATGAAGAACTCAAATGATCTATGCATCGTCTTCATAATGTTGATGATGATGAAATAAAGTCATCATGAAATCATCTTACAGAAGCGAAGACTCTCAATGTCTTTGAAGAAGTATCATGATAAAATCATAAAAGAACATAAAGAATGAATTCATGACATTGAAATCTCATTTCAAAATATTTTTTGATATTTTGAAAGTGATGAGAAAAAGATTTTATACTGCATGATTTATCTGAAGAATAAATCAAAGAAACTTTGATTCAATCATGAAGAGACTATGTTTGCAGCTCAGCAAATGTGATTTAATTTTATTGACTTTCTTCTGAATTTAATTGAAGACTCGATGAATTGAGTCATAGACGTGACTCAGCAATATACGAATGCATTTCAACGTTCAGATCAGATGATATGAATGTTTGCAGTTCATCTGAGCATTCTAAAACATCAACTTTCGTTGTATAATGATGAGCATAAGTGAACTCATTTATTCATCAAGTTGAGATTTGAGCTGCGCATGATCATTACTAATGTGCAGTCAATTTCTATCACATGAGATGTATTAATTAATCTTGTCACTCAATTGAAAATAAATTTACGAAAAGAACACATTTTGTCATCGAAATGATTTCAAGATGAGAACTTGCATGATTGAGATAAAATCAACAAGAAGATTTATTTAAAGCGAAAGAAATCTCATTAATCAACTAAACACAACTCTTCATTAAAGACAAGCTTACATGCTTCATCATGTTATAGCAAGAATTTGTTCAACATAACATGCTATACATGCAATTAAAAGAGTCATTACTTTATTGATTGTAAAAATGAAAAGATCAAGAATAAATCAAAAGAATCTGATGTAAATTGAGTACTCATCAATTCAATGTCACATATGAGTCATTTTAAGATTTTGAAAAAAGACAAGTTCTTGATGAATGCTTCAAATCATTGAGAGAAAAACAAGAAGTTTTCTTCGTAAAGACTTTTATATATAAAGAGCATGTAATTCAGAAAGATCAGAAGACAGAAATGAAGATTCATATGAATATCAATGTCAAGATGAACGTGATTAGTCAACATTTCATTATCAAGCAAGATATGTCATTGTTAAACGTCGATCTCTTAAAATCTATTTGAATGAATGATCAGAATGTCTATTGTTATGACGTCTATAAAATGTATTATTGACTGAGAGACTGTCATGATGAATTGACACATAGAAGTTAGATCAGAGACTAAAGTCAAAGACTGAGTTGAAGATCAGATTTGAGTTAGCTTTGAAACTCTATGACTCTGTCAAGACATCGTTTAGACTACGTCATATCTTCGACTTAATATATCATGAGTTATGTCGTGCTCAACTTGACAATGCTTGAAAAACTCTTTATAGTCGATCGATTCTCTTAAGTTATCGAGAGCTTCTTAATAATTAGCTCTATCATAATATATACTCATTCTGTGTCTGCTTAGAATATCACATTGTCATATCACTTTTATAGATCTCATTTATTTATCTAGTAGACTTGATCATCACAGTTCTAATTATTTCAAACTCTTCTTAAAAATGATGATTTAATATTCAAGCATGATAACAGCAACGCAATTGCAACAAAGTTGAAACGATGACATCTTGATCTTATGAGACATCATATCAGAAAATGAACGTTGCATAACTGAATCAGAAAGTGAAAAAGCAGAGAATGAACTCTCTCTTGATATTGATGAACAGCTGACACAAGCAATGCTTCAATGCAATGAACTGCGAAAGAAACAGAAGTTAGCAACTATTCAATCAGAGATTGAGATTCTGTAAGTCATTGAAACAATGAAGAGAAGTTGTTGAGCTTTCACTCAAATTCTCACGAAAAATTTGAATGATTTACGCATCATCTTTATAGTGTCAATGATGACAAAACGAAGTCATCATGAAGTTGTTTTACAGAAGCAAAGACTCTCAATGTCTTTGAAGAAGTATCATGACAAAATCATAAAAGAACATAGAGAGTGAATTCGTGACATCGAAATCTCATTTTGAAATATCTCTTGACATTTTGAAAGTGATGAGAAAAAGATTTTGTACTGCATGATTTATCTGAAGAGTGAATCAAAGAAACTTTGATTCAATCATGAAAAGACTATGTCTGCAGCTCAGCAAATGTGATTCAATTTTATCAACTTTCTTCTGAATTTAATTGAAGACTCGATGAATCAAGACATAGACGTGACTCAGCAATATGCGAACGCATCGCAACGTTCAGATCAGATGATATGAATGTTTGCAGCTCATTTGAGCATTCTGAAACATCAACTTTCGTTGTATAATGATGAGCATAAGCGAGCTCATCTATTCATCAAGTTGAGATCTGAGCTGCGTGTGATCATTACTAATGTGCAGTCGATTTCTATCACACAAGATGCATTAATCGATCTTGTTGCTCAATTGAAAACAAATCTGCGAAAAGAACACGTCTTGTCATCGAAATGATCTTGAGACGAGAACTTGCATGATTGAGATAAAATCAACAAGAAGATTCATTCAAAGCGAAAGAAATCTCATCAATCAATCAGATCTGATTCTTCGTTCAAGACAAGTTCACACACTTCATCATGTTATAGCAAGAATTTGTTCAACATAACGTGCTACATGTGCAATCAAAAGAATCATTACTTTACTGATTGTAAAGATGAAAAGATCAAGAATAAATCAAAAGAATCTGATGCAAATTGAGTATTCATTGATTCGATGTCACATATGAGTCGTTTCAAGATTTTGAGAAAAGACAAGCTCTTGACAAATGCTTCAAATCATCGAGAAAAAAACAAGAAGTTCTCTTTGTAAAGATTCTTATATATAAAGAGCATGTAATTCAGAGAGATCAGAAGACAGAAATGATGATTCACATGAATATTGACATCAAGATGAACATGATTAGTCAATGTTTTGTCATCAAGCAAGATATGTTATTGCTAAACGTTGATCTTTTAAGATCTATCTGAATGAATGATCAGAGTGTCTATTGTTATGACGTTTATAAGATGTGTTATCGACTGAGAGACAGCTGAAGCATAGAGAAAAAAGATATAAGTATCTTCTATGCTATTGATAAGAAAGAATCTCTCTTGATCTTGAGTATGTTGAATATGCAATTCAAGCATATTCAAATAGACATGATCGCAAGAACATGATGTTTTGACGTGAATGAGCACGCATTTGAGTTGTTCTTCGCACAAGTATTTGCGAAAGCTCTACAAGATAAGTCTATCATGTATGCTCTTGTTATGATCAACGTCATCAAAGAGTCGATCATTGAACATCAAGTGAAAGCAATGAATAACGTGATGAGTTGTATCACAAACGCGTTTGAAACGCAAACTTTACTCATTGAATTGAAAGAGTATGAAGACATATTCTCGATAGAAAGTGCAGACAAACTGTCTTTGCATGAAGATCATGATCATGCAATCGAAATCACTGCAGAGTCGTCGTATAAATTGTTGTATAATCTGTTGAACACAAAGTTAATGACTCTGAGACAGCATCTAGACAATGTTTTAGCGAAAGAATGAATTAAGCACTTCGTTCGCTCAACTGATACGTCTATTCTATTCATTCTCAAAAAGAATGATAGTCTTCATTTATGCGTGAACTATCAAGATCTGAATAAGATCACTGTCAAAAATCATCATTCACTGTCTCTAATTAGTGAAACTTTAGACAGACTCAGTAGAATTAAGCAGTTCACTAAGTTAATTCTGAAAAACATCTATCATCGTCTCAGAATTCAACGTGAAGACGAGTGAAAGACGATGTTTCATACTCATTATAATCACTTCAAGTATATGATTATGTCGTTTAATTTGATCAACACGTCTGTCATCTTTCAGACTTATATTAATAAGATCTTAACAGAACTTTTAGATGACTTTTATGTTGTTTATCTGAATGACATTCTAATCTTCTTCGTAAAGAAGACTGATTACGTAGATCACATGAAGCAAATTCTCGAGAGATTAAGAAAGTTCAAGCTATATGCTAGCTTGAAGAAGTGTAAATTCTTCATCACTAAAGTGAACTTTCTAGAATTTGTCATATTCATCAAGAATGTTTCGATGAATTCAAGTAAAGTAGACATCATCAAAATGTGACTCAGATCGAAGATGTATTGAGAAATACAAGTTTTTCTGAGATTCATTAATTTCTATCAACGTTTTATACATCACTACTCTCAGAAAGCAGAGTCTTTAACAGAACTGCTGAAAGATAGTGTAAAAGATGTAAAAATGAACTCATTTATATGATTGAGCGAAGTGAAACAAGCTTTTAATCAGCTTCGCGACGTCTTTATAAGAGCATTTATACTAAGACACTTTGATTCGGAGCAACATATACACATCGAGATCGACATGTTCAATTATGCAGTCGCAAGTATTTTGTCTCAGTCAGATGATGAAGATCAATGACATTCAATTGCATTCTGATTCAGAATAATGATAAACGTTGAAAGAAACTATGAGACACATGATCAAAAGCTTCTAGTCATAGTAGCAATGTTTAAACACTGATGATACTATGTGAAAGACAATTATCATACTGTTGAAGTTCTGACTGATCATAATAATCTGAAGAGTTTTATAAATGTTCAAAAGCTAAACAAAAGATAAATCAGATGAGTCATAAGATTGTTAATTTGCAACTTTGAAATAATGCATAGATCAGAAAAGACAAACTTGATTGATGCATTGTTAAAATGATCTGACTATAAAAATGAGAACATCTTTGCAAATCATTTGCTGCTCACTCTGCAACGAAAGCTGACTAGAATAGAAAGCTTAAATAGTTTTATATTTGTAGCAATCAGAGAACTATACTGTATATAAGTGATTAACAATGTTGAGAAGATGTTCATTCACAGTATAAATATGAACAAATATTCAGCAGAACATGTTGAGAGCAGACTGCAAGATGAAACTCACTGATGAACACAAGTGATTAACGATGTTGAGAAGATGTTCATTCACAGTGTCAATGAATGAAAATAATCAGCAGAACATGTTGAGAGCAGACTGCAAGATGAAACTCATTGATGAACATGAGTGATTAATGATGTTGAGAAGACGTTCATTTACAGTGTCAGTGAATGAAGATATTTAGCGAAACATGTCAAAAGTAAATCGCAAGATGAAATTTACTGTACATGAGTGATTAATGAAGTCGAGAAGATGTCTGTTCACAATGTCAGTGAAAACATGAATACATGTTCAGCAATGCATGTCAGAAGTATGCTGCTGAGAATCATGACTTTAGCAGTGTAAGAAATGCATCTAGATGAAGTACATTTCTTGAAAAATAAAATCTTTCAACTTGAATCAACAACTTCAAGAAGCACAGATGTTGAAATGTTGATTCATAGAAATCATAACGTAGTTGAGAAACAGCTTAATTCTGTTGCTGAAATTGTTGATTGCAAACAACTCATTTCATGTGCAATTGTCGAAGTATTGACAATTCATGAAACAACATACAACTTTAATAGTAAATTTGTAGTTAAACTCATCAAGATTTTACAGCAAGAAGATGAATTTGCTGTGAGACTAAAAGCAGATGAAACGACAAATATACAAAAGAATGATGTTGAAGCTTAAACATTGAATAGTCAAGAAATAATAGAGTACAATGAATCATTGTATGTTTCAAAAGATTTTTCTGTCAGAGAAGAGTTATTGAAATGTCATCATGATGACTTGTTAGCAAGACATTTTGATGCTGACAAGATCAATGAGCTATTAGATTGTAAATATTACTGAAAAAGTATGATCAAGAATGTCAAAGAGTATATAGATACTTGTGACATTTGTCAAAGAGTAAAGATGAAACGTCATTTATTATATGATGAATTGAGATCATTATCTTGATTTACAGATTCATGAAAAGAAATCACTATGAATTTCATAACAGATCTGTCATTTAATAAATGAAAAGAAGTTGTGTATGACTTGATTCTTGTGATAGTCAATTACTACATGAAGATGATACATTATCTGTTTATGAAGAAAACTTTGATTGTCGTAGAGTTAGCAGAGTTGTTCTTTGAGAAGATTGTTCTAAAATATGAGATATCAAATGATATAGTTATTGATAAAAATAGTCTATTTATCAATGTGTTCTGATCAAAGATCTGCTATCATGTCAAGATGAAACGATGACTAAGCATCATTTTTCATTCATAAACAGATGATCAGACAGAATGACAGAATCAAACATTAGAACATTATTTATGAATATATTGTTCAGAAAAGTAAGATAACTGAGCTACACTTTTACTTGTAGTTGAGTTCATATATTATCAGACGAAGCATTCTTCATTGAGCTGTAATCTTTTTAAAATCATGTATGATTATGAGTCAATCTTTGACATACATATTGAGAATGATGCTATGAAAGAAGAAGTGTCAGCAGCAAAAGAACATGTTGAAATGCTGCAAGATGTGCAAAACATGTTGATGTAATGATGACAAAACATGATTGATGCTCAGACAAAGTACTATAATTGAAAACATAAGTTTAAGTTTTTTAATGTCAACAATTTAGTCATGCTATCAGCAAAAAATCTGAAGCAGAAGAAGTCAAGTAAGAAACTATCAAATAAAATGATAGAATTTTTTTGTATACAAGAACTCATAAATAAGCAGACATATCATTTTGATCTTTCAATCATCTATAAAGTTCATTCTGTCTTTCATGTATTTCTTTTAGAGTTGTATAATCGTAGGCTAAATAATGACTCTATACTCGATTATTTCATATTCAAGCTTATTGATGATGAGTAAGAATGAAAGATAGAAAAGATTTTACAGAAGTGAAAAAGAAAGAGAATCTTATATTATAAGATACAATGAAAAGAATATTTCATTGAATATGATCAATGAATATTGAGCAAAGATATGAAAGATGTTTCAAAGCTTATAGAAGCTTTCAAAATAAGGCTGAAACATGAGCGAAAAGCATAATCACTCACTTTTAAGCATAAACTTATTATTAGAAAAGAAGAATCACTGTATTATGATAGTTTCATTCTCTAATGAGATGATCACATATGTAAATCAACAGACAGAAGAAAAAGCGCAAAGATGCTTAAATGCACTCAACAAGAGAGCGTAATCATCATGACACAATAAACATCATGCAATCATCACTTCATCAAACATCTTTCACATGAAACAAGATTGCAAACTTTTTCTTCTTTCTCATTATCAGATTTACATTGAGACGCGAAGATAAAGATTAAAAAACAGTGCTAAAATATATCAGAACAATTAAAAATGTTGACAAAATAATATATAATTGAAATTGAATGTATCACAAAGCGCTTTACATTCAGAATTTGTTTAACAATGTCATTGATAATTATCATTTCTTTGAGAATGAGCTTTTGAATCTTTAGAGACTCAAGTTTATGAATCTTCTTGAAATGATTCTTTACATGAGTTGCTGTTGTCAACTTCTTGTAAAGAATTTTCTGATGAACAATGAATGTCTTCAAAGCAACGTTCTCTTCTTCATTTTCAATTGCACTATTATGAATATTTTGCAAACGAAAGAATTCATTGACAGTTGAAATGCAGATGTTGAAAATCTAAACATTGAATCAGAAGTGTTTAGCAAACATATCAAATAAGTATACTCACTGTGATACAGAAATCTTCATTATTCACACAATGAACACACTTCTTGTACATTGTCTTTCTTTGAAAGATGACATCACACAATAATGCTTTATTCTCGATGTGTAGAACTCAAGCACACTTTATACAAATCATTTTATCTAGAATTTCAAGATCAGCAACATTTCTTTCGCTTATTTTTACAATTGACAGCTGAAAAGCATTAATAACGACATTAAGAAGTGAGATAAACAAATCTCATCATCATTCTTTAATTTCGCGAAGTCTGTGAATTTGATAAAATCATCAACAAAGCATCAATGATCATTTCTTTCTTCATCATCTTTCGAATTTTCTCTTTGATAGTTGAAATGTACTCGAAAGTTTGAATAGTAGAAGCAATGAACTCTCAATCAGAATTTGATGATATCTGCATCATCACAAGCGATTCAGCATCAGCAGCATCATGATCATTACATCTGATCAATGTTTTTTAAGCAGACTTATGATACTATTAATTGCAGTAATAATCATGAAACTTCAAGTTGTAATATCACTTACTTTCATAATAATCTTGACTTGATCATCAGTTAACTTCATCATCTTACGACTTTCTTTGAGTGTCACTGCGCATTCACGACTCATAATTTAGATCTCTTACTCTTATGATACAAATATACTCAAAGTTTGTCAAAAGTAATCATACAATGATAAAAATACAATTGCGATTGAAAAAAGATGAAGTTGAAGAAAATGAGAAGTTGAGAAGAACTGAAAAAGCAATAAACAAATTAACAATTATTATTCATTCTTGTTTACACTTTATCATCTCAACAACATCATTTACTTGAAAGATAAACAATGTTTATGTGCTATCTACACGTCATCATTGCTGTCATCTACATCAACTACACATCATATATACTATTTATAATGTTATCTATACGCATTTTAATTGAAGATGAATCATCATTCAATTAAAAGTTTCTTTTTTTCTTGTTTTTTCACAAAGATTTGAAGATTTTTATTGAGAGTTTCTAAAGTGAATCAATGAATACGCGTCATCATTTATCAGAGTAAACAAAGATATTAATTATTGAGATTGAGAATGAACTCACTTAGAAGAGAAGACAATTGTCATGATGAATTGACTCATAGAAATTAGATCAAAGACTAAAGTCAGAGATTGAGTTGAAGATCAGATCTGAGTTAGCTCTGAAACTTTATGACTCTGTCAAGACATCATTTAGACTACGTCATATTTTCAACTTAATATGTCATGAGTTATGTTGTGCTCGACTTGACAATGCTTGACAAACTTTCTATAGTTGATCGATTCTCTCGAGTTATTGAGAGCTTCTTAATAATTAGCTCTATCATAATATATACTCATTTTGTGTCTGCTTAAAATATCACATTGTCATATCATTCTTATAAATTTCGTCTATTCATTTAGTAGACTCAATCATCACATTCTGATAAAGTGTTTTTTCAATAACTTAATTATTCAAATTGCATAGTTCTTGCACTTTTGATCTAATCATATCTTCATTGACGAGATTTCAACTTCTATTTGCATAGCATCTATTGATGATGTTCAAAATGCATTCAGAATTTTTCGTAATGTAGCGTTTTGCAGTTTACGAAATTTGACTAAGTAGCTTTTTTGATTATTTCATCATATTTCAACGTCATAATCACTAATAGATGTGATGCATGTCAAATATAACTGCTTTTCTGATTTAACATTTAGTTCTCACTCGTTATTCATTAATTTAAACAACGAGTGTAGCGTTCTTGTGACTGTCACGATTTTCATTTGCATATGAACTTTGAAGTTGAGCTTTCAATTCAGTTCGACTTCTAGTCATCATACGCATGTCTTTGATTTTATGATCATGTTATTGAGTAGAATAATCATTTGATTGAGTGTTGTCTTATGACTTTCAAAGTGTATCAATTCAAATTTTGAGTCATCGAATTGCACTGCGTTTTTCTTTGTTCATGTAAAAGCGATTTTTGCTGCATTTTTCTAGACTGATCATCAAGTTGAGTTTCGAGTTGACATTTTGAACTCAAATCAAGATTGAGTCGAATTGCTCACATTTTCAACTCGACTTGAGTCGAGTTGCTCATATTTTCAACTTGACGCGACTCGACTCGACTGAGAATTGAGTCAACTTGATTCGACTCGTCAAGAACTCAAGCTTGACATCAAGAGAGCTAAATATAGAAATTTTTCCGGTTTTTGACTTTTGCATTATCTTTTAATAGAAAGTCATGAAGAGAAACATGAAGATCATTTGATAGAGAATCATAAAGAGAAACATGAAGAAAGTCATGACGAGAAACATGAAGAGAAACATGAAGAGAGTCATGACGAGAAACATGAAGAGAAACATGAAGAAAAACATGAAGGGAAAACATGAAGATCGTTTGACTTTGATAGAGAGTCATGACGAGAAAACATGATAGAAAGTCATGAAGAAGATCATGAAGACTGTTC
>JAABUV010003119.1_pt1 | contig 21457 bp, 15 predicted proteins | sample 5559971 | NCBI WGS metagenome assembly JAABUV01 (sample SAMN10711881, study PRJNA513362) | rock metagenome | isolation source: Antarctica rocks | place: Antarctica: Victoria Land, Knobhead nord | collected 2015-12-19
GCACAGCAGGCGCGGCGCGGCCCATTCACGGACATCTACGCCCTGGCAGCGACGCTCTACCACCTCGCGACCGGCGAGCAACCCCCGGCGGCGACCGACCGCGCCATGGGCGTGGATCTGAAGCCGCCGCGCGCGCTGAACCCGAAACTCAGCGTCCCCTTCGACCGCGCGCTCCTGCACGGCCTGGCGATGGCCATCGATCAACGCCCGCAGAGCGCGCGCGCGTTCTATCGGGAACTTGCCGGGCTGCCAGCACTCGCCGGTGTGGATGGCCCCCCGGTGCCGCCGCTTGCCCCCGTCCCATCTCCCGCGACGCCCCCCCCGCCCCCGCCATCGTTCCCTGGCCACCTCGGGCGCGTGCGCGCGATCGCGCGCACGCTCCGGGGGGACGGCGCGGCGACGGCGACCGGGGAACTGCTCTGCCCCGTGTGCCGCGGTGCCGCGATGCGCGATCCGGCGGCGGACACCAGCGCGCTCCCCTGTCCCGTGTGCCGCGCCGCCGATCTCCGCGAGCAGGTGCCCGACGCGGCCCGCGGCCATTGCCCTTCCTGTCACACGGGCATACCCCGGGCCGTGCAGTCGGCGCTGCTGGTCCCCGGCACGTTGTTGCGCTGTCCGGCTTGTCGCGTCGGCGCGGTGGTGCAATACGCGCGCCCCGGCTCCCTCCTCCTGCCCGATATCTGGGCGCGGTGCGATACCTGCGAGGCCGATTTCGACTACCACCTGCAGGGCGACCGCCTGACACTCGATGCCCTCCCGGGCGGGCCCGGGCAACTCGATCCCGCGCTCCGGGGTCGCACGCTGACACGATCGGAATGGTGGCGGCTCTCGGGCCGGACGGAGACGCTGTACTTCTGCGAGAACTGCGCCGCCGAGATCGACATCCATCCGGACGACGAGCGCGGTCAGACGTTGGAATGGGTGGCGGTCGATGGCCACCTCGATCGCGTGCCTCCGGCGTACCGGGGCCGACGTTGCACGCCACTGGAACTCGACAAGGCCGCCGCCGGGCTCGCCCCCGATGCGGGGACTCACGGGTGCCCGCATTGTCGCGCCCAGTTCGATGCGGTCGCGCACGACGAACTGGTCCTGCTCCGAGCGCCGGACGATCCCCGTGGTATCGCCGCCCGCTTCGGCGGTCGGGCCTATGCCACCGCCTTCTGGCGCTCGCTCGCCGCCGGGAAACGGGACCCGGCTCGCCCCGGGCTGATCTGCCCCGCCTGCACCGCCGAACTCGCCACCGGGAGCGACGGCTCGTATGGCCTCGTGGCCTACGATCCGCGCCGTGACCCCTATGGTATCGGGGGGCGCCTCGGCGAGACGCGCGATCGACGCGGAACGTATCTTGCGAGCGGAGACTGGCGACGTCTCGCCGCCGGCCAACCCGTCGCGGCCAAGGTCCGCGCGCTACGCGACGAGGCGGATCGGGAATTCTGGCTGGCGCTGCTGGCCGGCGAGGTCTCGCTGGCGGGGCCGCGCGATTACCCCGACCGCCTCGCCAACGACGAGACCGTGGTCCTGGCCCTCGCGACCACCCGCTATCGGCGCACCTGGGTGAGCGATCACCCCATCGACACCGGCACGCTCTGGGTGACCACGCGACACCTCCGGTATCGGGGCGAGCGCGGCGACGCGACGATCCCGCTCGCAGCGATCCGCGAGTGGTCGACCGAGCGCTGGGATGGTGGGACGCCGACGGAGCGGGATGCCGTGACGCTCCGCCGATCGGATGGCGAGAAAGCGCTGACGTTCGGGTTCCGTCCCGCGGAGCAGGTCGTCGAGGCGACGGTCGACGACCTGTCGTTCCGGGTGCGCCTCGACGCGGACCATCTCGTAACGTTGTGTAAGTCGTTGCGGCAGAACGCGTAGCGACCGGGTCCCGCGGGCGGGGCCAGGAAGGAGAGCGAGTGCTCCACGTCACCATCAAGCCGCATCGCGAGTACCTCCGAGCGAACGCCGATGCGCAGAAACTCTTCGTGATGCTCAAGCTGCTGCCGACGCCCGAGGCGGCGCAGGCACGGCCGCGCGTGCATCTCGCGCTGGTGATCGACACCAGTGGCTCGATGCGCGAGCCGGCACCGGGCCTCGCCGCAGCGATCCAGCCCGCCGAGCCGTTCACCGTCGACGGGAAGACGTACAACGCCACGTTCGAGGGCACGACAAAGCTCGATATCGCCATGGACGCGGCGCGGCGACTGGTCGGCAGCGCGACCCTGCAGCCCGACGACACGGTGTCGATCATCCGCTTCGATGACGATGCGACCGTCGTCGCAGAAGGGGGGATCGGTCAGGATCGCGAGCGGCTGCTCGCGGGGATCGCGAGCTTGGCCGACTATAGCGGCGGGACGCTGATGGGCAGGGGGCTGACCGTCGCGGCGGAGACGCTGGGACGCGGTGAGCAGGGCGCGCGGAAGGTGTTACTGCTCACCGACGGGCGGGCGGTGGACGAACTCGACTGCCGCGACGCGGCGGAGGCCCTGGCAAAGTTGCAGACCCCGATCGTCGCGCTCGGCGTCGGCGAGGAGTATAACGAGGATCTGCTCAGCGACCTCTGCAGCGTGAGCCAGGGCCGCCCCTACGACTTCCGCGACATGACCGCGCTCCCGGACATCTTCGAGGCCGAACTCGGGGCCGCCACGCGCCAGGTGATCGCCGATGTCCGTGTCACCGTGCGAACGGTCCGCGACGTCCGCCTCGTCTCGGCGATGCGCGCGTATCCGAACCTGGCCGACATCGATCCCGCACAGGAACCCCTCCCGCTCGGCAATATCGAGTCCGGCGACCACACCGTCTTCATCCTGGAGTTCGATCTCCAGGGGCGGCCCCCGGTACGGGCACGCCTGGCACAGTTGGGCGTGACCTATCTCGTCCCCGCGCAGGGCTATCGCGGGGAGGTCGCGCCGCAGGATCTGGTGGTCGAGTTCACGGAGGATGAGGCGCTGGCCGCCGCGGTGGACCCCGAGGTGATGGGCTACGTGCAGCAGCGCAACGTGGATAGTCTGGTGCGGCAGGCCACCGAGCAGGCCAAGACCAATCCCGAGCAAGCGGCCCGGACCCTCCAGGTCGCGCGGTCGATGACCCAGCGACTCGGGAACGCCGGCATGACCCGCGCGCTCGGGGCGGCGGTGGACGAACTGCGCGGGAACGGCACCATCAAGATCGGCACGGTGAAGACGATCAAGCTGGGCGCGCGGACCCAGACGATGAAGGCGGGCGGGCCGGACGCGGTGCCCGACTCCAGCCCCTCCGAGGAGGAGATCCGGAAGATCACCGGCGCGTAGCCCTCGGTGGCCGCGACGGGCGCGACAATACGCTAGCGGCCGCGAGGCCGAGGAGAAGGATGTTATGGTGACGTGCGCGATCTGCGGCAAGGAGAACCCGGCGGGCGTGGAATACTGCGAGGACTGTGGGGCGGCTTTGGCCCCGACGGCCACCCCGCCTGTGGCGGCCGAGAGCACGCCCGTCCAGGCAGGGGATAGCGCGGAGATGCCCGCATCGGAGCCGCCGTTCACGCCGCAGGACGAGCCGGCAGCCGCCCCCCTCGAGACGCCGTCCCCGTCACCGGGGGGCACCGCAACACCACCCCCGCCGTCGGTCGTCAACCCGCGTCTGGCCCCTAAACGGTACGGTGCGGTCGGTGCGGAGGAGATCCCGTTGCAGGGCGATCGGCTCGTGGTGGGGCGCTTCGACCCCGAGACCGGCCCCGTCGACATCGATCTATCGGGCACGCCCGAGGCGGGGCAACTCTCCCGCCACCACGCGGAATTGTATCGCGAGTCCGATGGTGGATGGTACGTGCAGGATCTCGGCTCGACGAACGGGGTTTTCGTGAAGCGGCCGGGGAGTAGCACCTTCGGCCCGCGGCTCAGCACGCCGACCGCACTGACGCCCGGTGACGAGGTGGCCTTCGGCAATGCCCGCTTCATTTTCAAGGCGGACTAGGGGTGGGCATGGTGTGCAAGCCCGGCGAGCACGACGACGCTGGTGTGGCGGCCGACCTGCAGGCCAGCTCCACGCCGCTGCCTTCGCCGGGTACGCCCGTAGTCGGTGCAGCACTAATCACGGGGGGCGAGGCGACTGTCGCGCCGGTGACGCCGTTATCACCCGCCGAGGGCGCGTCCGAAGTGGTTGGCGTTCCTGCTGCTTCGATTGAGCGCGAGGTGGAATCGGCGGCGCCGGTGGACCCCACGGGGGTGGCAGTCGACCGGTTCGACGACGGGGTACCAACGACCGACGGCGCTCCCGACGGCGGAGGCATTGTCGCGCCGCTGACGTCGGGTGGAGAAATTCCGCCGACCGTGGGCGCCACCGATGCCGAGATCGGGAGCGCCGCACTCGATGAGATGGTGCTCCCGTCGACCGTCCAGGCTCCCGCCCCGCTTACCGAGGGCACCATACTCGGCCCCGGGGGCGTGGTCTCGATCGAGCACTTCCTCGACGCACGCGGGCGGCTCAATCGCTACCGCGCGCTCGTGCAGCAGGAAGCGGGTCCCGCTGTACCAGCCGAACTGCGCGAGGCACCTGTCGCATACCCTGACTTGCGCCGCGAGAGCGCGGTACTCGCCGAGGTGCGTTACGCAATGTTACCGCGCCCGCTGGCCGCGTTCGAGCAGGATGGTCGGCGGTACTTGGCGATCGAGTGGCGAGACGACAAGCGCGGCACCCTCGCGGCGGCGTTGGAGGCGGGGCTCGACACGGCAGGGGCGATCGCGATTGTCCTCCAACTGGCGCAGGTGCTTCGCCGCTTGCACGTCGGAGGTTGGTCGTTGCTCGGCCTGCAGCCGGCGCATATCGCCCTGGGCGAACCATTGTGCATCACCCAACTCGGAACCGCAGCACGGATCGGTCAAGGATCCGAGGGCGCGCTGAGCGTCGCCGGTTACTCGGCCCCGGAAGTGGCCCATCAGGCGCTCGTGACGGGCAAGGAGGACGTGTACACGCTCGGGGCCCTGCTGTACCGGGCGCTCGTCGGCGTCCCGGTGCCCGAGCAAGGGCCGGAACTCGCCGCCCTCGGTGCATTGGTGCAGCTCCCGGGCGCGCCACAATTGCTCGATGCGGCGCTGGTGCCGGTCGATGAACGGGTCGATCTCGAGACATTCTACCAGCGACTCCTCGCCTTCAAGGGGCGCTGGCAGCGCCGCGCGTTGGCGCTCGAAGTTGCCAGCGGGACGACGGTCGGCCTCAACCGGTCGCGGCCGGTGAACGAGGATGCCCATGTGCAGCTCACCTGGTCGCTCGCGCAGCACGAGCGAGTCGCTTTTCGTGCCCTCCTGTGCGTCGTAGACGGCATGGGTGGGATGGAAGCGGGTGAGGTGGCGAGTCGGGCCGCGGTGCAGGCGGTGCTGGACGGTGTCGGCGGTAACCTCGTACACGATGCGCCGCCGCCGGATCCGGTGGCGCTGGTGCAGGCCGCGGCCCGGGCCGTCTTCGATGCGGCAGAGGGACGCGCGGTAGGCGCGACCATCACCTGTGCGGTGGTAGATGACGGTGTTCTCACCCTGGGCCATGTGGGCGACACGCGCGCCTACCTGCTCCGCGATGGCACGCTCGTCCAACTCACCCACGATCACTCCTTGGTGGCCGCGATGGTCGCCAGCGGGGTGCTCACGGCGGAGGAGTCGCGCGGCCACCCCGATAGCAATAAGGTGCTCCGGTCACTCGGCGGACAGCGGGCATTGGGCGACGCCTACATCGACACGCTCGCGACCACGCGCGGCGTGGGGATGCTCCAACTCCGGGAGGATGACGTCTTGCTCCTTTGTAGCGACGGGGTGTGGGGCATCCTCGACGATAGCACGCTACGTGCGCTCATGCTCGGTGCGGGATCGTGCACGGCGAGCGTGAGGACCATCCTCGAGCGCGTACTCACCGGCGGTGCGCCCGATAACGCGACAGTCCTCATCGCTCGCTGTATCGCGATGCCGTCACACTGAACCCGCCGACATGGTACGACGCATCAGCGATCAGGTTGCTGTACGTACCGTGCGCCGCGTTGTCCCGGGAAGCATAGCTGGTTGGAAGCAGAGGGTCGGATGGTCAGCGGATGCGTCAGAACTGGGACGACGATCGTGTCCCTGGGGTAGCGAGGGCGGCCCACGAAGCTGGTCCCGTTTCCACGACGCTGCCGCCCATCCCGTGCAGCAGGATCCGGAAATAGCGAATTCCGGTCGCTGCTCGGCCCTCCCGACTTTTTGCACGGATCTGACAGGCTGCACGGGATGAGTGGCAGCGCTGGTTCCTTGTCGCGTTGACAGCGGGGCCGCACGGCGCGATCCTGGGTGGGCACGGCCTGTGGCGACGGATACGCGCCACATTGGCGGATACGGGGGAGGGGAGCGGACATGCTCAGGCGGATCGGCAGGCCGGGTTCGGCGGCGCGGGGGTTCGTCATCCTCGCGCTGATGCAGATCGCCTTCGGCTTCGCGCTGAACGGGCAGCAGAATATCGTCACGAACTACTTCGAGGGGCCGCTCGGCCTCGCGGGGCCGCAATTCGGCTACATCACCGCGATCCGCGAAATCCCCGGCTTCCTCTTGATCTTCCTCAGCGCCCTGTTCTACCGGATCTCCCTCCAGCGCGTCACCGCCGGGGCGTTGCTGCTCCTCGCGGTCAGCTATGCCCTCTTCGGTGCCTCCAACAGCTTCTGGACCGTCGCACCTTGGGTCGTCCTGTCGAGCATGGGCTACCACACTGTGTTGCAGACACAGTACGCGCTCGGGATGAGCCTGACCGCGCAGGAACGGAGCGGGGCGACCCTCGGGCGGCTCTCCGCCCTCAATCAAGGTGGCTCGTTGCTCGCCCTAATCGTCATCCTGGTCACCTTCCACTTCAACTGGCTGACGTTCCGCCCGGCCTTCGTCGTCCTCGGCGTGGTCGCGCTGCTCGGGGCGCTGGCGATCACCCGGTTCCCGCACCTGCATGACGGCGAGGAACGCGCCCAGGCGGTCGAACGACCGCGGCTCGTCTTCCGCCGCGAGTACCGCTATTACTACTGGCTGAGCGTCCTCGATGGCGGCCGCCAGCAAGTCTTCTTCTCGTTCGGGCTCTACGTCCTCGTCCATGCCTTCAAACTCTCGGTGGCGGGGGTCTCGGCGCTCTTGATCGCGGTCACCTTCGCCTCGATGCTCTCGGGGTCTTCGATCGGCAAGCTGCTCGACCAGTACGGCGAACGGCGACTCCTGGCCGGGGTCAACGTCGCGTATGTGCTAGCGCTGGCAGGCTATGCCTTCACCAGCAATGTCATCGTCGCCTGCGGCTGCTATATCCTCTACACCTTCATCACCCCCCTGTCGCCGATCGCCAGCGCGACCTACTTGCGCAAGATCGCCGTCCCTGCGGACCTCGCGCCGAGCTTCGCGATGGGCACGACGATGCAGCACGCGGCGGCGATCGTCGTGCCCGTCACGGCGGGCTTCATCCTGAACTTCGTCGGCTACCAGATCCCGTTCATGATCGCCTGCGGCTTCGCGTGCCTCACCTTCTTCGTCACGCGGAAGCTCGATCCCGACCACCAACGCGTCGATGACGCCCCACCCCCCGTCGACGCGGAACGCGCGGCAGCGGCGACCGCCGAGGCCGAGACCGCCCTGGCGACACCGGCGGGCGCGCCGCCGCGTCCCCTCCCGGTGACGGGCGAGCGGGCCGAGTAGCCACGCTCGGGTCGTCTATGCGTCGTATGCCGTCACTGGCCCCTCGCAATTCGCCCGCTCGGGCGGCGTGAAGGGCGGGCGTCCAACCGGTTGGTCCCGCTGCGGCCACGGCCCTGACGCGTGATCAGCGCCAGGTGGGCGCGTCGCCTCGCGTCCGGACCGACGCCTCAGCGCCTGTTCGCGGTGCGGCTGTGTCAGGAATGGGCCGACAGGTGCCCTACGCGCCCGAGTTTGCTGGACAGGACTCTCGTGAACGGTGGCGGACCCGCGAGCGAAAACGCCGCGCGATGACCCGGTATCGGGCCACAGCACGTCACCGCGCTTGAGCGCGTTTGGGGTGACGACCTTAGGAGTCCTGATGTGTGTGTCGACGTGCGGACTGGTCAACGGCCTGGTGCCGCCTCACTGGGACGAGCGTCTGCCTGCTCGTGCTGCCGAAGACCTCGATCACCCCGGCGCGCCCGACTACTTTGGCTACAGTGCCAGCATTGGTCCATCACCCGAGCGCAGGCGATTCACCGGTTTTCGTTGCTATCACTGATAAAATAGCGATGGCCCTGGTGGGACTCGAACCCACACGCCCGGGAGCAAAGGATTTCAAGTCCGGCGCGCGGCGTTCCACCGCGATCCACCGATTGCCACTTCCCCCGTCACACCGGGGAAAAGCGCCGGTGTTCGCTCCACCGACTTCCACCGATCTCCCGACGTTAGGCTACACGTTGGCTACATTGCTATGGGCCCCTCGCGTCCTCGGAGGCGAGACGCGTCGACGGAGGGCGAAACGCGCCCGTGTCTGCCTCAACGATCAGCACCCGCGCACTGCCGCTACCGCCCGCTACTCACCCTCCTGGCCGCCAGCAGGCCACAGCACGCCTTGCCCCGGTGAATCTCGACGCTACCGTTGGCGGTGCCATCCAACTGGGCAAAAGGTGCCGACAGTGGTGTGATGTTGCCTAGCGAGCGTGCGATTGTGCTCGTTAAACGAGCGACCACAATCGCAATGCACACAGCGTCGGCTGTTCCTGACAGTGACGACACGGCGAAAGTTGAATAGGTCGCGCGATGCCTTGTCGCTCGTGCGTCAGTGGCGCGTCGCTGACGATGACCGGGCCGACGGGGGTGCGCGATCGTGGTGGCACGAAATGTGATCAGGCGGGCGGGACGGCGCAGAGGCGAAGCGAGGAGGGCGCACAGATGATGACGATCATCACCGAGTCGACCATCGAGACGGGCAACGAGGCCCAGTGGGACGCGGCGTTCCAGGAGCGACTCCAGGCGGCACGGGCACAGCCCGGCTGGCTGGCGACGCAGGTATTGATCCCCGAGGGCGAGCCGCAGAAACGGGTGATCGTCGGCACCTGGGAGAGTCGGGCGGCCTGGGAGCGCTGGCATCAAGCCGATCCGTTCCGCGAGACCCGCCAGCAACTCGACGCCGCCGATCGCGAGGATGGCCGCGAGCGTTGGTTCGCCGTCCACAGCATAGCCAATGCCGAGGACTGAGCGGTGATCCTGCCCGCCATCACACGCCGGGTGCGCGCCGACTGCGGCCCTACAAGGCGACACTGGGGCGGTATAGGGGCTTGGTTACAGGGGAACGGGTGACGCTCGTGTCTGCGCCGACCTGCCCGCCGCCGGCTGCTCCGCCTGGACAGCCGATGATGCGACTCGGCATCGTGATCGTGACCCGGAATCGGGTCGCCACCTTGCTGGGTACGCTCGCTCGCCTGACGACGCTGCCCGAGGCACCCGCGATCGTGGTGGTCGACAATGCCTCGACCGACGGCACGACGTCGGCTGTCCGGCGGTCGTTCCCTGCGGTGGCAGTGATCGCCCTGACGCGGAACCACGGTGGCGTGGCCCGCAATTATGGCGTGCGGTACCTCGAACGGGACTATCTCGCCTTCGCCGATGACGACTCGTGGTGGGCACCGGGCAGTCTGGCGCAGGCTACGGCGCTCTTCGATCGCCACCCGCGCCTGGGGCTGCTCATGTCCCGCGTCCTCGTCGGCCCCGAGGAGCGGCTGGATCCCGCGTGCGCCGCGATGGCTCGTAGCCCACTGCCGCACCCGCCCGATATGCCGGGCGTCCCACTCCTCGGCTTCGTCGCCTGTGGGGCCATCGTGCGCCGCACCGCGTTCCTGGAAATCGGCGGTTTTCACCCGCACTTTGGCACCGGCGGTGAGGAGGCGTGGGTGGCGATGAACCTCGCCGCGCGCGACTGGCACCTCGCCTATGTCGAAGCGGTCGTGTCGCACCATCACCCCAGCGCCAGTCGGCCCAACATGCGCGAGCGCTACATCGAGGGGATCAGCGACCGGCTCTGGGAAGCCTGGTTGCGCCGCCCGCTGTGGATGGCGCTGTGCATCACCGGGCGGCACCTGCGCCTGGCGCTGACCGATCCGATCAGCTGGGCGGGACTGCGCCGCGCGCTACCCTCTCTGCCCCGCATCTGGCATGAGCGCGACGTCCTGCCTCCCCATGTTGAGGCGCAGATCCGGATACTGGAGCGGCACGATGCCGCACGATAGGGGGGACGCCATGGCGGCGATGTCGCCCGGGGGAGAGGACGGGCGAGGGCTGAGCGGCACGGGAGCGCTCGTGCCCGATGTCACGAAGATCGCCGTCCTGCGGGCCAACCGCCTCGGCGACTTCGTGGTCACGCTGCCTGCCCTCGCCGCTCTGCGCGCAGCCTATCCAGCGGCGGAGATCGTCCTGCTGGGGCTCGGGTGGCACGCCGCGTTCCTGGCTGGGCGTCCGCAGCCGATCGATCGCGTCGTGGTCATCCCGCCCTGTCCCGGGGTCGGTGAGCCGGAGGATTTCGTCGCCGACCCCGCTGCGCTCGACGACTTCTTCGCCGTGCAGATCGCGGAGGGCTTTGATCTGGCGCTGCAACTCCACGGCGGCGGGCGTTTCTCGAATCCGTTCATCCGGCGTCTCGGTGCTCGATTCACCGTCGGTCTGCGGACCCCGGAGGCCGCGCCGCTGGATCGCTGGATCCCCTACCTGCCGTATCAGCACGAGATCCTCCGCTTCCTGGAGCTCGTCGGTTTGGTCGGGGGCGGGCCAGTGCCGCTATCGCCGCAGCTGGCGGCCACGACGGACGACCTGGCGGCGGCGGAACGGGCCTTACCGGATGATGGCTGCCCACTCGTCGCTATCCACCCCGGGGCGACCGATCCCCGCCGCCGCTGGCCGCCCGCGTATTTCGCCGCCGTTGGCGACGCCCTGGCCGCGGTCGGGGCGCACGTGGCGTTGATCGGGGCGGCGGCGGAGCGTCCCCTTACCGCCGCCGTGGGCGGTGCGATGGCCGCACCGGTCACGGACCTCGCGGGCAAGCTCACGCTCGGCGGGTTAGCCGGGGTGCTGGCGCGCTGCCGGGTCGTGATCGGCAACGACTCGGGGCCGCTCCATCTGGCGGCGGCGGTCGGCGCGCCAACGGTGGGCGTCTACTGGGGGCCGAACCTGATCCACTACGGCCCGCTGACGCGCGCCACCCACCGCCCCTTCGTCTCCTGGAGGGGTGCCTTCCCGACCGAAGGAGACCTTGCAGTCTCGGCGACGTGCAGCACATCGGTTTCCCTCGTCGCCGAGGTAGCCCCGGCGGCGGTCGCCGCCGCCGCCCTGGAGTTGTACACGTCGCTCGCCGCCCATGACTAACCTTCGCGCACCCGCGCCACGGCCTCGCGGCTCCAGCGACAATCAACCAACGGCATACCAAGGAGCAGCGATGGCCCAACACGCGAAGCCGATCCGGGTCGGCCGCACCGGCTGGGCGCTCCCGGCGACGAGCGATGCAGACTTCCCCCAAAGCGGTCGCCACCTGGAACGCTACGCGCGGCGCTTTCGAACGGTCGAGATCAGTTCATCGTTCTATCGCCACTACCTGCCGCGTACCTACGCGCGCTGGGCTGCGACAGTGCCCGCAGACTTCCACTTCGCGGTCAAGTTGCCGCGCGCCGTCACGCACGACGCGCGCCTGGGCGAGAGGCTCGGCCCGCTTCTCGTCCAGCTGCTGCCGAGTCTTGCCTTCGACGCCGCTCGCGCGGCCGCGATCGCCTGCGAGCCGCGCCACCCGTCGTGGTTCACCGATGCGGCCGACGCGCTCCTGGCAGAGGCCCGGATCGCCCGCGTCGCCGCCGATCCGGCACTCATGCCCGCCGCGGCGTGCCCGGGCGGGTGGACAGGGCTGGCCTACCACCGGCTCCACGGGAGTCCCATCATCTATCGCTCACCGTATCCGGCGCTGGCGCTCGACGCCGACGCCGCGACGCTACTGGACGAGGCCGTCGCAGCACCGGTCTGGTGCTTCTTCGACAACTGGGATTACCCCGATGCGACGGACACCTGCAGGACCCAAGGGGGTGTCTCGATGTCGCGTACTCATCGACCCTCACCGCCGGAGTGCCGAGGCGGTGCGCCTCGCGCTGAGCAGTAGTTGGGCCCGGTCCCGCGTCGCCCGGCGAACGTTTCATCGACGCGTCGGCTGAATCCTGCGAAGGTATAACCACACAACCCAACAGCACCCTCGGTCTCGTCGCGAAGCACACGCTTCGGCACCAGCGAGTCTCAGCCGAGCGATGTACCCCCAGCTGCTGCGCCATGGAGTCATTCGTCGAGCGGGAGCAGTTCCCCGAGGGCGACGCCGAAGGTCCCCCAGCGGGCCATTTCGATCAGCACGAGGTAGCCCCCGCCGCCCGTCGCCAGAGGCAGGACACCCCGCGCCGCCAGAAGGGCCAGCAGGAGGGTCACCGCCAGCGGGAGGAGCGCCAGGGTCGCGCTCCGCTGCACCCAGTGCAGGCGTGTGGTGCCGAGATGCTCATCGATGAACCCGAGGAGGCTGGCGCTGAGCAGGAAGACCGGTCCGCCGAGCAAGAAGCGTAGTCCGGTGCCGACCTCGTCCGCGCCGAGGGGGGCATCGAGACCGAGCGGGCGAGCGACGAAGGCCGCGACGCCCACGAGGCCGTTCGTCGCCAGCAGGGCGATCAGGCCCGCCAGCAGACCGTCCAGCCGCGCGGCGACCGCGGCGCCCGACATTCCCACGGCGAGGGTCGGGAGCTCGCGCTTCGCATTGCGGATCATGAAGACGATCACGGCGACCGCCGCGAGCGCGAACAGTGCCCCCGTCGGCAGCCCGATCCGCTCGTAGGCGTCGAGCACGACCGTGCCGACGAAATAGCCGAGGGCGTTGAACGCGAGGATATACAGGAGGCCGCCGACCGCCACGGCGGGGAGGAACTGGGCGAACGGGACGCCGAGGACGCCGGCCGCGATCGGGGTCACGATCCGCAGCCGGGGGACCAGGCGACCGAGCAAGACACCGCGCCAGCCGGAGCGGAGCAGGGCCGCCTCGGCGCGCGCGAGGGTCGCCGGGCCGAGGTGCAGGAGCCAGCCGTAGCGCTCGAACGCCCCGCGCCCGACCCGGCGCGTGAAGGCGTAGAGGCCGCACGTGCCGAGCAGGGTCGCGAGCTCCTGGACGAGCAGGATCAACTAGAACGGGTATTGTCCCTGCCGCGCGCCGATCCCCGCCAGCAGCATCAGCAGATCGCTCGGCAGCGGGCTCGGGATGCCCAGTTCCTCGATGAAGATCACCCCGCCGATCGCCAGTACGGGATGGTTCGCGAGCAACTCGCGCATCCCGCCCGCCAGCACGGCCCCGAATCCGTCCATCACGCCTCCTTCGTCCCCTCCCGGGCGCTCGCGTTTTTCTCAGCGGCGCGAATTGTCGCGTAATGGCCAGTGCTGAGCCGGTGCGCCGTGCTCGCGCCGGGGCCGATCGCGCATAGGCGATGCCGCATCCGCCCTCTCGTGGCACCGCCGTTAGCGCCGGCCCGGACCCTCGACGATGCGCCCCGGCATGGCCCCGGTATGGGCGCCGTCCTGCAGGACACGCTGGCCGTTGATCCAGACGTCGCGCACGCCGGTCGAGAGTTGGTGCGAGTCGGCGTAGGTGGCCCGATCGCCAATCGTGGCCGGATCGAAGAGGACCACATCGGCGGCGAGGCCGGGCCGGAGCAGGCCGCGATCGTGGAGGCCGAGGCGCCCCGCGACCGCGCCGCTCATCTTCCGCACGGCGTCCTCCAATGCGAGCACCCCCTCGTCGCGGACGTACCGGCCGAGCACGCGCGGATAGGTGCCGTAGCTGCGCGGGTGGGTGGGGCCGTCGGCGGCGGCCCATTCAGGATCGACACCACCCGCGTCGGTCGCGATCTTCATCCAGGGCTGCCGGAGGTTGAGGCGCACGTTCTCCTCGCTCATCATCGAATAGACGGTGAAGATCCGCTGCTCCTCGGCGATCAGGAGATCGATGGCGGCGTCGAGCCAGTCCTGCCCGCGCAGCCGCGCGATCTCCGCCAGCGAGCGTCCGGCGTACTGGCGGTGCTCCGGCAGGCGGAAACCGAGCGGCAGCACCCCGTCCGGCCCGGCCTGATTCCCCATGTCCTCCCACGTCCCGTCGGGGTGCAACACCGCCTCACGCGCCCGGGCGCGGATCGCCGGGTCGCGCAGGCGCTCGTAGAACCTGCCGCCCTCGGCCAGCCAGGGCGGCAGGACCGAGGAGAGCCCGGTGCCGCCCGCGGTGTAGGGATACATGTCGGCGGTCACGTCCAGGCCCGCCGCACGGGCCGTCGCGATCCGCGCGATCGCCTCCGGTCCCTTCGGCCAGTTGCGCCGCCCCGCCGCCTTCAGGTGGTAGATCTCGACCGCCACCCCGGTGCGCCGCCCGATCGCGATCGCCTCGTCGATCCCCTCCAGCAGCCCGTCCGCCTCGGAGCGGACATGGGTGATGTAGACGCCACCGGCGCGCGCCACGACCTCGCCGATCGCGACGAGTTCGTCCGTGTCGGCGTAGGTATCCGGCGGATAGATCAGGGCGTAGGCGACGCCAAACGCCCCATCGGCCAGCGCGTCCGCGGTCACGCGGCGCATCGTCGCCAGCTCATCGGCGTTCGCCGGACCGAGGTCCATCCCCTTGGCGTACTGCCGGAGCGTGCCGCCGCCGAGGAATGAGCCGATATTCGGGGAGACGCCGCGCGCGACCATCGCCTCGAGCCAGTCACGGAACCGCCCCCAGCCGCGCGCCCGTTCCTCCCACGCGGTCAGGCGCTCGCCGAAGAGATTATTGGCGAAAGGGGCGGCGAGCCGTCCCCCGAATGGTGCCGGAGTCCAGGCTTCGCCCATGATCTCGGTCGTCACCCCCTGGGTGATCTTCGAGAGGCAGCGCCCGTCCAGCATCAGCGGCACGATCGAGTGGCTCTGGATGTCGATGAAGCCCGGACAAGCGACCAGCCCGGTCGCGTCCACCACCTCCCGCGCCGCCTCGACAGGCACCAAGCCCGGTGGCGTGAGCGCCGCGATCCGGTCGGCCGTGAGCGCGACATCGCCATAGCGCCACGGCTCCCCGGTCCCATCGATGATCCGTGCCCCGCGGATCAGGACATCGAACGCCTCGCCCATCGGCTCCCTCCTCCGCTGCGCCCTCCCTGCCGCCAAGCCGCGACGTGTTGCCAACGGCGACCAGAGGGCTTGTCGCGACGCCGCACCCATGCGTTGGGCCAAGCACGATCATGATACGCCTTCGCGTGGCGACGAGCATCGCGGCTCTTCCACGGTTGACGATCGGGAAGGGCGCAATCCGCGCACCACGAGCAGGGTCTACGCTCGCAATTGTCTCCCGGAGCCGAGCGATACCGGCCTGGCGAACGCCGGACCACGTTCCGGCTGACGCGATGTCCTGTACGGCGGGTCGGTGTCGCCACCGGGGGGCAACTCGCTGGGCGTGCAGAAGCCATGACGTTCGGATCGGCGGATACCAGCCGGATCGGCCCAAGCGCAAGCGCGCGTGGCTACCGGCACTCCGGCGGCGGCCTGACCAACAGCGTCGCCCCATAACCCGCGCCCTCATCGCCCAATTGCCCTTCTCGCCCGAGTTCACTGGAGAGGACCCTCGCGGACGGTGGCGGACCCGCGAGCGAGAACGCCGTGTGATGACCCGGCACCGTGGCTACAGCACGTCGCCGCGCTCAAGCGCGCTTGGGGTGACGACTCAGGAGCCCTGACGTGCGTGCCGATGTGCGGACTGGTCACGCATCTACGGCAGCTTCACCGAGGGGAGCGCCAGGCCGCTCGTGCCGCCGCAGGCCTCGACCGCCCCGGCGCGCCCGGCTACTTTGGCTACAGTGTCGGCGGCGAGCCATCGCCCGCGCGAGCATGACTCGCCGATTTTCGTTGCTATTGCTGATAAAACGGGATGGCCCTGGTGGGACTCGAACCCACACGCCCGTGAGCAAAGGATTTTAAGTCCCCGGGCCACGCGCAACGCTTCCTCGCCGCCTACGGCCCGATCGCCACGCACTTCCGTCCACGTCGCCACCGCCTGACCGCCGCTGCCTACCGCCAAATACGTGACGAACGCTTCGCCACCTGGCGGGCGGCCACCGGCGCCCCCGCCGTAGCCTAACCAGCACGCCCGCCCGGCCTCTGCACGCCTTCCTGCTCCTGTTCCCTCACCAGTCCCACTTAAGTTGACAATGCCCGCGCCGCCACCTGCTGACCGCCGCCGCCTATCGCGAAACCCGCGCCGCGCGCTTCGCCACCTGGCGGGCGGTCACCGGCACCCCGGCCATGGCCTGAGGCGCGTCGGCGCGTACCCGCAGTGCGCCTCCAGTCCTCCGCCCTCTGCATCGCGCGACTTATCTTGACAGTGCCCCGCGCACCACGGCGGGCTCGACCGACGGGATGCGGCGACGGTCGCGGAGGGGGCGGCGTTCGTCGTGCTCCACCACCACGGCCTCGGCACCGGCGGCTACACCTTCCCCTATGTCGCGGGGTGGGCCGAGGATCGAGTAGTGCTGAGGCGGAATCCGGAGGCCATCGGCAGGATCGCATGTTCCCTGCTGGATGCATTCCCGGCGCGAAAGATACTTCCTGTTGCGGCGTAATGTTGCCACGCACACGCGGGCAGGGGGAGCGTTCCCCTGCCCGCTTATCGCCGAGATGCGCCGTACCATGCTGGTGCTCCCAGAAGAGACCTGTTCGGTTATCAGAAACCAGGACCTTAGTTGGGTATTGCTCTATTTTGTCCATCTGTTATGCTGAGTATCAGTCGCACGATAGGGGAGAGGAAAGTGACGCGCAAGTAATGTACGGTGATCATTGGCGCACGATCACCGCCGATGAGGAGGAAGAATGGCGGACCTGCCCGATACACAGGGGTGCCCTGTACCGGCGCCAGCGCAAGATACCTCCTGTGGCAAACTGTTCATCGGCCAGACTGAGGAGTTACTCAATGGCCCCCTGCGCGAACAAATGCGTGGTCGCGTGCAGCTACTCTTCACCTCGCCTCCTTTCCCCTTGAATGAGAAGAAGCGATATGGCAACTTGCAGGGGGAGGCATACGTCGAGTGGCTTGCGTCATTCGCGCCGCTCTTCGCCGATCTCCTCACGCCGGATGGCTCGATTGTCATGGAACTAGGGAATGCCTGGGAGCCGAAGCGCCCGGTGCAGTCGTTGCTACCGCTCGAGTCATTCCTTCGCTTCGCGCAGCATAAGGACGCGGGACTGCGTCTCTGCCAAACTTTCGTCTGTCATAACCCGTCCCGTCTACCTTCCCCGGCAGAGTGGGTCAATGTCCAACGGGCTCGGGTGACGGATAGCTACACCAACATCTGGTGGATGTCGAAGTCCGATACGCCGAAGGCCGATAACCGGCGTATCCTGCGGCCCTATAGCCGTTCCACGCGCCGGATGCACCAGCGCGGCTCCTTCAACGCTGGTCGGCGACCATCCGGGCACGTCATCGGGAGCAAGGCATTCCTGACCGACAACGGCGGGAGCATCATGCCGAGCTTCATCGAGATGGAGCCGGTCGATGCGGGCAAGGAGACGCGGTTGCCCTCGAACGTGTTCAGCATCGCCCACACCAACTCGAACGACTTCTATCTCCGCGAGTGCAAGACTCATGGGATCACGCCGCATCCGGCGCGGATGCCGCTCCAACTTGTCGATTTCTTCATCCAGTTCCTGACGGAACCGGGTGATCTCGTCCTTGATCCCTTCGCGGGGTCGAATGCGACCGGCTACTGTGCCGAGCGCGGGGGGCGACGCTGGGTGAGTTTTGAGGCACGGGAGGAGTATGCCGAGCACTCATCGATCCGCTTCTCGGAATCGATAGCGCTTGAGGGAACGCAGGAAGTTGGCCGCTCGGCTCCGCAATAGGAGGGTCGGATGAGCATATCGCATCAGCTTAAGCAGATCGCCGCCGCCGATATATTCAGCCTGGCCGAGGAAAAGGCCGCTTTCGTCGGCCACCCCTTCTATTTCGACTACGACCTTGTGCAAGTGCTGGTGGCGGACGCTCGAAAGAAAGGCGTCGGTGGCATACCGCAGGGAACGTTTCTCCTCGCCTTCTATGACAACGAGCAGGATCAACCTGAAGCGGTCCTCCTACGCGCGTTGCGCCCCACCAAGCTGCCCACCGATCAGGATGTCATCCAGTCGATGATCGAGTACTACAAGGATAATTTGCGCGTGAGTGGGGCTTCCTCCCAACTGGATGAGTACACCCGCTACGAGTTCAGTTTCTCGGGTTTGGAATGCCGGGTGCTCGGAACGTTCTACGAGGACTCGCGCGGCGCGCTCGTCTTCGGGGCCGATCTGGAGAATTTCTACAGCGCGCATAACTACAGCGTCTACAAACCGCACGGCGCGATCCTCGAGCGCATCGTCAACTTCCGCGACGGCGATACGATCCCCGGCCAGGTTTCTGACGTGCGTATCGGGGAGATACGCTATAGCTCGAGTCGCCGCTTTCAGGAGCAAGAAACGGAGCACGTCCCGTTCTACGTGTCCCCCGCCGATTTCCTCGGGAAGAGAACCGCCCTTTTCGGTATGACACGTACTGGAAAGTCAAATACCGTCAAGAAAGTGATCCAGGCCACAGTCGAGATCAGCGCCACAGCGCCGCTCGCGCTCGCGCAGAACGGTGCTAATGCCGACCTCTTCAATCGCAATCCGTCTGACCCGTACACGGAGAATAGCCGCCCGAAGTTCCCCGTCGGGCAAATGATCTTCGACATCAACGGCGAGTACGCCAACGCGAATTTGCAAGACGAGGGGACGGCGATTTTCGAGCTCTTTCGTGATCAGGTCACCCGTTTCAGCATCCTCGAGAAGCCCGGTTTCAAGGTGATGAAAACGAACTTCTACGAGGATGTCGAGGAGGGCTTTGAGCTCGTCAAGTCACTCTTGCAGGACGACTCCACTCGTTTCGTCGCGAACTTCCGCGCGCTCGAGTTGACGCTTCCCGATGACAAGAAAGATGATCGCTCGTTCAGCACACGACACGAGCGACATGTTGCCGCCTATAAATGCTGCCTCTACGCCGCCGGGTTCAAGGCAAAAGTCAATAGCATCCGATTCCCCGGAACGGCTGAACTCAATAGCCTCTCTGGCGTTGATCCCGGCAAGGGGGTGACGTATGACCAAGCGATCAATTGGTTCACTGTGGTATGGGATGCCATCGGTGATAATGAGCCATTCTTCGACAAGTACAAGAAGAGCCATGATGGGCGGGACTGGGCGGACGAGGACTTGAAGGCGCTCCTCGTTATGCTGACCCGCAAGCGCGCAACGGGTTCCGATAAGCAGGCCGACTGCTCCGGTTTCCGCGTCCTGAAGCCCGCTCTCGATCTGCACACGCCGTCTGTGGATAAGCCGTATGCCGAGGCGATCGTGGAGCAACTCCGCGCGGGGCGGATCGTGATCGCCGACCTCTCCCAGGGGGACCCGACCATCATCCGGCTCTACTCCGAAAAGATTTGTGGCCGCGTCTTCGCCGATGCGATGGAGAACTTCATCCAGAATCGCAGCAATAATTTCATCCAGATGTATTTTGAGGAGGCCCATAACCTCTTCCCGAAGAAGGAGGACAAGGACCTGAGTCAGGTCTATAACCGGCTGGCAAAGGAGGGGGCCAAGCTCAATATCGGCATCATCTATGCGACGCAGGAGGTAAGCTCGATCAGCTCGAATATTCTGAAGAACACGCAAAATTGGTTCATCGCACACCTCAACAACGCGGATGAACTGAAGGAGATCGAGAAGTTCTACGACTACGACGACTTCTCCGTCTCCCTGTCGCGCTTCAGCGCCAGCACGGACAAGGGGTTCATTCGGGTCAAGACGTACTCGAATCCTTACACCGTGCCGGTCCAGGTCGATCGGTTCTCCGCGTCACCGACGCTTGCGCGAATGGGGTAAGCCGCTATGGCGTACAGCAGCACGAAAGGACGCAAGCCGATGGAATCGGCGAGCAAGACCAACCACTCGCTGATCATTCGCAACCCTGTGGTGCAGGACTTCCTCGCCGCTTGTGCCATACCACGCCCGCCTGATAGCGACGCTGTCGCCACGGAAGCCGTTCCCGTCCCGATACCGGAGCGCAACCCCATCCGGGTCATCATCGCGATCGACGGTGGGATGACTGAGGTACCAGTACAGGTGAAGTACCCCACAAGTTCGTATACCTTCTTCAATTTTGGGGGATTGCTCTTCCAATCATCCGATCTCGAGGCGCTGCACGCTAAGCCATTCATCGAGCCCGAGGATATGGCGAAGCTTCGGAATATCCAGCGCTTCCAGTTCGTGCTGCCGACCGTGAATCTTGTGCTGGAAGGATGCGGCTCTCTGATCGACTCGGTGCGATGGTCGATTTTTGACTTTTTCTGCCGGGCACACGACGGTGAGAAGCCGCTCATCAATGCGCTCAGATGGTTCCTATTCCGGGAGTATGATCTGACCCGAGATGGCAAGCCGTGGACCCTGGCGAGCTGTCCGAGTTGCCACGAACCGCATATCCCTATCCCTGTCAACACGCAGCGGCAGATTGCCTGCCCGCACTGTGCCAAACCGATCTATCTCACCGACGTTTTTCGACTGCATGAGGTGGTAGACAACGAGCAAGGGGCCGGTGGCGTCCTCGGCTACCTCCTCTCCGTTCTAGAGCAGATGCTTTTCGTGCATCTCGTGAAGACGATTAGCGAGCTCAAGCGCAGCATGCTCAGCGAGGTGCTCTTCATCCTTGACCGCCCCCTCGCGTTCTTCGGGCAGACCGCAAACATGCACCAGCCGATGCGACGCATGCTGAATCACTTCGCCGACGACCCAGGCCTGTGCGAATCAGGGTCGGCGCGGGGGATCAGGATGGTCGGGGTCGAGAAGAGCGGGGCATTTGTCGAGCACAGCGATGCTATTCGCGAGCATATCCCGGCGGGCCATGCTCTTGTGCTCGGGAACGAGTATATCTATCGTTTCATCACCCCTGGCGCTGGCGATCCCCATGCAGCTTTCGGTAGGACTTCGTACTACGGTAGTAAGACGATATTCAAGGCTCCGGACGGAAACCTGTATGTAATGACATTGCCAACACAAGAACCACTCCTCTCGCCAACACTCGATGACTTGGCAAATTTCCCGGTGGTCGCTCACAATATTGCGCTTCTCAGGTGTCATATCTACGAAAATGCCCTGGTCCCAATCGCACTTGTCAATCAACTTGTCTCTTTATCCGATCATCCAAGCAAGAAAATCTTGTCGGCATTCGCAAAGGGACGGTTAGCCCACCGGTAGAACAGATTCGACGGTGTTGCGGTGTTGCACGCGGAATCGAGGGGCAACAAGGATATATCTATCTCTAGTTTTCGCTAACTGTGGGCAGTGAGTGCGGGAAAGGCGTCGGGCGCGACGCTCTGGTAGAGTCCGGGTGTTGAGACCGTGACTCGTCGGAGGTGCGCCCGATGCCGGAAGCAGTGTAT
>JAABUV010003123.1_pt1 | contig 21438 bp, 24 predicted proteins | sample 5559971 | NCBI WGS metagenome assembly JAABUV01 (sample SAMN10711881, study PRJNA513362) | rock metagenome | isolation source: Antarctica rocks | place: Antarctica: Victoria Land, Knobhead nord | collected 2015-12-19
CGGAGGTGAACGCGGAGGGCGGGGAGCGGTTGGCGACCAGCGGGTGCTCGCTCGCGGTCAGCAGCTGCCACTCCTGGTCGGCCGTCAGCTGCAGGCCCAGCGCGATGAGCACCTCCTGCGCGGCGCTGCAGCTGTGGAGCCCCGCGCGTGCGCATGCAGCCAGCAACACATCCGTGAGCAGCATGGCAGCGCGTGGCTGCTGATCACAGCAGCCACGAATAAGTTCGTGTTGGGAGTGAGGAGTTACAGGGTTGGCAGCCAAGGTGTGAGCTGCGGCAGGCTGCAAGGACTCTACACCATCCAGCCTGCTGAGTGGTAATCACAAGCGCTGCAAGGAGGACGCGCGCGGCACCTGCAGTACGCCCGAGGGCGGCAGGCAGCGGCACTCGCACATGATCGCGTACACCTGGTTCATCGCCTCCTTGACCTGACCGCGGCGCCCGGGGCGGGCATTAGGCACGCAAGGTGTCTGACAGCATGGCTTGGCATGGCGCACCCTTGCGAGCACCCATGATGTGTGTGCATGCAGGCGTGTAGATCCCACCTTTCATACATGTCTGATGTCACATTATAGCCAAAACAGTTATGTCATCGTCGTGCGTGTAAAGGTTTCGAGTCCCATGTGGGGGTCGCGCGTGCCGAGGCAAGGGAGGCGTCACCGCGCAGCATGAGGGCTGGGCTTGCCTGCCCCAGCTGCAGGAGGATGCGGTTGAATGAGCTCGCATTGGCTGACTCGCCCTGGCTGTTCCGCCGCACGGACGGCGTGCTGCGCCAGCCCTTGCCTGCCGCCAGTACCCTACATACCTGCGTCACCATGCGTGCCAAGGAGCATGTATGCCAAGGAGCCCCAGCTGGCTGATGCAGGCTTGCTATGCAATGATGGATGGATACTTTCCTTCCGTCATTCAGCTGCTCCCAGCCACAGCTGGTTGCTGCATGGCATGCTGAGCGCGACTCGGCATGTGTGTCCTGCCATGGCGCGCGCAGTCATGCCCGCGCCACGCTTGCCCTTGCCCATAGCATTGTGCGATGAGCTTCAGCACGCTTGAAAGGCACTTTGGTAATATCAAGTCGCCAGCCAGGCCATCGCTCCGCTCCTGCACCAGCGGCAGGAGCGGCACGCGGCTCGCGCCAACCGGGCCGGCGAGCATGGGGGGCTCCCTGCCGCGCGCCCGCACCCGCGCCGCTCTCCCGCAGGCCCCGGACGGTGCTGATCATCTCCGCCGACAGCGCGCGCGACAGCAGCGTGAGCTCGCTGCTGCTGCCGCCGGCGCCGCGCCAGCCAGCGCGCAGGCCCTGCGGCGCGCCCACCTCGCCGCCCTCGCCGCCGGCGCGGCCCTGCGAGGGGTAGGCCTGCGGCAGCGCCGCGCCGCCGACGCGCGAGCGCCGCGAGACGAACCGCGCGAGGCTGCGGGTGCCCTGGTCGCCGCCGAGGCCGCCGCCCAGCGCCAGCCCGGACGCGAGGATGCTTGACCGCGCGGCTGGCGGCGCGGACGTGGGCTCGTTGTCCTCGTTCGCCAGGAGCAGCTCGAGCGTGCGGCGCAGGGGCCGCATGGCGGCCAGCGCTGCGCAGAGGGTCCCGCGCAGGCTGCCAGCCCCCGCACACCAATGTTTTAGGAAAGGAGACCTGCATGCGGCGTTGGAGGTGCTGTGCTAGGGCGCTGTGGTGGCGGCCTGAGCGCGGAGAATGGACAGCTATATTTGCAGCGCTCTGCGGCATGCAGTGACGGATGGCGTGCACGCACTGGGCTTGTGAGACACGTGCATTCACAGGCATGGCAACCAGGGCTGTGAGTCGGTCCAAACAGCCCAGTGCTCAGTCCCAGACGCGATGAGCCCTGCCCCGTGCCCACCACCGAGCCAAACACTGTGGCGTGTGCCTGGGCCAGCGCACTCTGTGCCGGCGGCTTGCAGCAGCCCAACGGCCAGCACGCCCTGCACAGCCACAGCGCCAACGTACGCCGCATCGCCGCCGCCGCCGCCCGGCGCGGCGCCCAGCGCCTGCCGCGCGCTGCGCGCTTCCAGCGCTGCCAGCGCCGCGCCCGCCGCGGCGCGCACGCCAGTCAGGCCGCCACCCGCGCCCGCGCGCGCCGCTTGCGGCTCGTGCGGCGCCTGCGGCTGCGGCAAACCTTTACGTGTCGTACACAACCACTATAAGTTTTCGTAACATTAGGAGCAGGGATTTATAACCCTCTTGCGCGCACCCTGCTCAAAGGCTGCGCCATCGACTGCGCCGCATGCATGGCGAGAGCCTTGCTGTATTTGAGAGGCCGTTTTTTTGTAACTGCGCTCAAGCCACTTCACATGATTTTTGGGTCAAGAGCCAACCGCAGAGCTGGCACGGCTACAAACAGTACACGTCCCCTGGTGGCATGCCGGGCCCGCTTCTGGCTCCGCCGCGTCTTGCAGGTCGCCCAGCGCGCACAGCAGCGCAGCGCAGGCCGCGTGGCCGCCCTGCAGCGCGTCGCGCAGCGCCGTGTTGCCCCAGCGGTCGCGCCCGGCCGCGCCCACGTCGCACCTGGCTCGCAAGGACCATCGCCTCAGCTGGCAGCACCATTGCATGCTCGTGGCAGAGAAGCTGCTCCTCTTGCAGGGGTGGGGCCCAATCGGCTGTATGACAGCGCCCAGGGCACCTATTAGGCAGGCAGCACACGCGCATGGTAGGGTAAATAAATACCCTACCCTTCTACCCTACCCTAGCCGGTGCCGCAAAAGGTGAGGAACCTGCAGAGCAGGGCGTAGACGGAGAGGCTGCGGCCCTCCGCGGCGGCCAGGTGCAGCGCGGTGCGGCCATTATAGTCGGGCGCATCGGCGGCCGCGCCGCACGCCGCCAGCAGCAGCACGTCCGCCACCTCGCCCTCGCGCGCGGCCTGCCGCCGCGCCCCAGCTCAGCGCCACCCCGGGTTGCGCCCGGCCGGATGCGGACAGCCTGGTCTGTCGCTCCTGCAGGCGCCTGAATGGCGAGCAGCGCTCTGCAGCCTCTGCACACAGCAGCGCGCTGGCGGCGCTGCCCAAGATGCGGCGCAGCGCAGGCATCCGCGGCGCCGCGCCCCACCAAATTTGCATCTCTGCAGCGCACGGCCGCCGCGGGGCAGCCCGGCGCGGCACGGGCGCGCCTGCCGCAGCGCGCCGTCGGCCTCCGGCCAGAGCAGCACGCCGCCGGCCGCGCGGAGCAGCTGCGCAGCCACGCCGTGGCCGCCCTCCACCGCGTAGCGCAGCGGCGTCTGCTCGCGCCTGAGCATGCGGGCCCTAGGCAAGCTGAGCATACGGTAGATAGGCAGACTTATGCCCACCTCTCAGCCTGCGCTGCGCGGGTGCAGGGCAGCGCATGGCATGGAGTCGCCCTGCATAACCCCACCCTATGCCTCAGGTGTGGCAAAGGGTTGCTTGCTCAGGGGGGAGCCGGCCTGCGCTTGCGCATGCGAGCCCTGGCCCCGGCCATACGTAGCATGGGGAGGGTTGGCCAGGCGCCACTAGGCGTCACATGACAGAGTATCAGGCATAGCACTTTGGCAAGTTCAGGGACTGATCAAGACTCGGGCAAGGCCATGCGCACCGTCGCGCACTTGAGCACTGCTGATACAGGGGGGACTTCTTGTGGCGAGCTGCGCGCACATGTCAACAGCGTTGGCGTCAGCGCGGCAGGACAGCAGGTAGTCGATCACCTTGAGGCTGCCGCGCGCTGCGGCAATGTGCAGCGCGGTACGCCCGTCATAGTCCCTGCGTGCACAGCAAGTCCGCTTGGTCTTCTTCACAAGCAGGCTCACGTGCGCCGCCTCACAGCCTCTGACACCTGGCCTGCCAGAAGCCGTGCAGGAAGAGGCCCATGCAGCCCAGCGCACACTACTGGCTGCAACCTCGCCGCTCATCTGTGTTGTGGGTACTTCGCTGCTGTGTTTGACGCCGCGATATAGTACTTAAACATTGTGCCGCAAAGCAAGACGGTGGCCAGGTCGGAGCATGCCGGGCATTGGGGTCGACGCCGCTGTCGAGCAGGCGCATGAGCATGCGCATGTCGCCGGCGACTGCGGCGGCGCACAGCGGCCGCGACGCGTCCTCGAAACCCAGCGCGGCGCCCGCGCGCTGCAGAAGCTCGGTCGCGGGGCCGTGGCGCTTGGCCAGGGCATGCTGCAGCGGCGTGTGGCCCCACCTGTTGGGGGTTCAGGGTTCGCAGGCAGCTTCCATCTGCGCTCAGGTGCATGCGCGTATGCATGTGCACGAGACGCCCCGCTGCCTGGTTAGCTGGTACACTTATGAATAAGTGGCGGCAGGCAGCGAGCGGGGCCTGCCGATGCGTGCCCAGCGTGCGCCTCCTCCGCGCCGCGCAGAGTCTGTTTCACGCAACTTCTGACCACAGATAGCCTCAAGTGCTTAGCTTTCGTGCGAGGCCACTCCTCTCGTCTGATGACCAGCCACTAGGTAGCTCGCAGCCTCGCAACCCCTGTGTGTCAGCCCTGAACCTACATGCGCGGCGCGGCGCGCCTGTCGCGCAGGGAGGGGTCGGCGCCGTTGGCGAGCAGCAGCTCCAGCACCTTGGCGTGGCCCTCGCACGCGGCCAGGTGCGCGGGCGTGCGCGCGTCGTAGTCCTGCCCGTCCGGCGCGTGCCCTGGCGCGCAGCCGCGCGCTGTCAGCCGTCCCGGCAGCCGCGGAAGTCTGGGGGAAGAAGAGTGTGGTGGGGTCTCGGGTTGTTCGCTCGTGCTGCTGTGTGCAGCTGCTGTGCCATCGGCGCGCGGACCGTTCGCAGTGCCACCGGACAGGCGCCGCATGGCCGTTGTGCGCGGTTGCGCGAGGCGTATGCCCACGCAGCGGCGCAGGCCGCGCGCATGTCGCCCAGGCGGCAGCAGGCGGCAGCAGGATCAGCGTGTCCTTGCGCGCTGCCGCAATCAGTGCCGGCGCGAGCAAGGCAGGAGCTCGGGGAGGCGCGCGCCCCAGCCGAGCAGCGCCGCCGCCGCCTCCGCGTCGCCCGTCACGGCGGCCCAGACGAGCGCGCTGCGCGCCTCCGCGCCCCGCTTCTGCAGCGCTGCCTGCACCAGCTGCCGCGTGCTGCGCGGCGCGCGCGCAGCGTCAGGGTGCCAGCTCGGCCCTGGTCGATCTGGCGCCTGCGGCGAGACACCCAGGCGCTGCAGCGCCACCGGCCCGTCGCGCCAGCTGACGCGCACCCGCGGCGGCTGGAGCGGAGGAGGCTGGTAGGAGCGCGGCCGTGCGTGGCCCCGCACCGCGCACGCTCCTTGGCGGGGTCGGAGCCGGCGTCGGCGGGCTCGCCGCTGCCGGGCGCGCCGCCGCCGCCGTCAGCGTCCAGGCCCAGGCCGGCCAGGAGGGCAGCCACGACGGCCTCGTGCTGCTCCGGGAACGCGGCCGCCAGCTCCTCGTAGTCCGCCTTGCCCACCGCCAGCAGCGTCACGTCCTCCGTCGCGCGCGCCTGCGGGCGCGCGCGCAGGGTTTTCCATACCCCGCACCCGGTCGTCCCCTTGGCGCCCTGGCACTGTGCCAGGCGCCCGGCGAACATACTGCCCACAGGCGGCCACAACGGGAGGCGGGCCTGTGCTCGAGCGGGTTGGGTTAGGGTAGATTTAGGGATGGGGCCTAACCTGCCAGCTGCGCGGCTGCGGGATGCCCAGGAAGAAGGCCATCTCGCCCACCACATTGGGCAGCTCCGAGTCCGCGCGCATGGTGCGGATGACCGCGTCGTCGCGCGTCTCCTCCAGCACGCCCTGCGCGCGGCGCCGCGCATGCGGAGCGAGTCGGCAGCGTGCCGGCGGCAACGCTAGCATGCGCATGGCCACATGCCCGCATGGTCCAGGCGCCAAGCCCCAGAACTCGCCAGCGCCACACGGGTGCCGGCATGTCCACAGCCAGCCGGCACGCAATACTCGGGCGCGCGCTGCTCGCTGTGGCTGTTCCTGGTTCCCCAGGCCAGACCATTGCGGCGCGCCGTGCTGACGGCGGCACACCCAGCACAGCATATGGCACACCCAGCCAGCACATGGCCGTCTCTCGGCGACGACGCGCCCACCCTCTGTCCGTGCACAAGCAGCGCATGAGCCGGGCGGGCGGCCGCGCCTTGGCAAGGAAGGCGAGCTCGCGCGCCATGTCGCCGGCGCGCAGCACGGCCTCGCCCGGCATCACGTACACCTCACGCAGGCGGCCCAGCAGCGCGCCCTCGAACTGCGGTGCGCAGCCGCGGAACAGTGCCTGGTTGCGCCCCAGCACGCCGCCAAACTGGTGGCCCGCCACGCGCGCGCGCAGCGAGTCCGGCAGCGCGCGCTGGATGGCTGCGCCGTCGCTGTCGCTGCGCTTGTCCGCCTGCGCGGCCGCGCATGTGCTTGGGACGAGCGTGTCGCCTGCGGGCTCCGCAGGGCCCACTGGGCATGCCCGCGTAACTCTGGCCATGGGTGCGCGCTCGCAGTGTCGCGCGCGGGGCCCTCTGTTGTTTAGGGTTAGGCTTGAGGGTGCAGGGTTCGCACGCGCCTGGAAGCGGAAGTAGCGCAGCAGGCGCGCCTCCAGCTCGGCAGGCAGGCCGCGCGCGCGGCGCGCGCGCGCGCGCGCGCGGTCATGTGCGCAGCAGCGCTGCATCCGCATGCGGACGCGCGGAACGGTAACTGACAGCCCAAAAGCGGTATCGCTTACACACGTGTGACGCTGCAGCCACACAGTGCCTGATGTGGCAGCCCTGCTGCACGCCCCTGCTGCCCAGCGAGGAGCAGCAAAGCACTACTTTGTCTAGCGTTCAGCAGCATACGCAGCCTCTCCTGCCACCGACACTGCCACCTTTGTAGGAGGCCTGGCCTCATGCACGTGGCGGCGCGCCTGAAGGCCTCCAGCTTGGGGTCGCGCTTGACCAGGTAGTGGAACAGCGTGCCCAGGATGTACGCCTGCATCACGATCTGGCACAGCATGGCGGTCGTGTCCACGACCAGCTCCTCCCACCTGCGCGCCCGCCCGCGCCCGGTCCGCACGGCCTTTCTAGCAAGGCCCTGGCAACGCTCTGAGTGGAAAATAGTTGAGGCATGGCCCTGTAATTGCAGACCCGCTGCTCGATCACGCTTCAATACGTTTGCTGAAGGAGCCCGCGACCGTGCGCAGCCTGGCATGGCAGGCTGGCGTTCGTCGCATGCGTTGGATGGCGCGGGCGTGGGTGCGACCTCGCGCGGCGTGAGCCGCAACCGCTGCGGGCGCGTGCGGCGGCGCCGGGCGCGCGCCTGCGGGGCGTGGTCGGGTCGAGGCCCAGGTTGGAGAGCACGTTGAGGCCCTTGTAGAAGATGATGAGGTAGCTGCCGGCCTGCGCAGGGTGCGGCCCCCCGCGTCACGGAGGCATTAATGGAGCGCAGCCGTTTGCAGGAGCCTTTGTCCATTCACCAAGCCTTGGTCGGACCTGGCCGCTCGCATGTGCAAGCAGCGCCATGTGACAGCAGCCACATCCACTGAGCCACTGAGCGGGCGCGCAGGGTCGCAGGCAAAGCCCATGCTGTGGACGCGGCCCATGTAGGGCGCATCAATTCGGATAGCTATGGCACCAGGTTAGGGGCTTTGCTTTTCTTGTGTGCCCGCGCGGGCGGCGGGCGCACGGCGCTCGCGTCGCCGTCGCAGCCGTAGCCGATGCCGGATGCGGCCTTGAACTGCTCGAGCCAGGACTCGTCGTTGGGCCGCGCGCTAAAGCGCGCCCAGCGCGCGAGCAGGAACCAGAGGCAGCCCAGGCAGTGCGCGGTGCCGAGCACGAGCACCGCGAACTTGGCGGCCGCGATGTGGCGGATGTTGACGTGCACCATGAGCTCGTGGCGCCGGAAGTAGCTGTGCAGCCGGCAGACCCTGGCGCCGCCCGCATGCCCCGCTGGCACCGCGCCGCTCGCTGGGCGGCTGAGCCTGGCCAGGGGCCCGCTCAGGGTGTGCAGGGGCCGGCCAGGAGGGCCGTCACTGAAGGGCGTGCATGTGCGCATGTGAGCTGCCATCATCACCCGCCCGGAGCGCGCCAGGACTCGCCGGCCGCAGAGCCCAGCATAGGCACGGAGAGGCTGGACTTGACACGCACGCGCTAACAGTGAGGACCGTCCGCCTGAGCTCAAGCCATGCACGGGAGTGTCTGCCCGCCTCCCACTGGCACGGCCGCGGCAGGCCGTGCAGGCCGCCTCGAGCTGCAGCAGCATGCAGGGCCAGGCCAGCCGCTGTGGGGAGGGGGTTGGGTGCCCGCGCCGCGCCTCGGCACGCGAGACAGCTGCAGCAGCAGCCAGGACCAGAGCGGCCAGCGTCCCAGGATGGGCAGCCAGACGAACAGGCAGGCGCCCGCCTCGAAGGGCAGCGCGCGGGTCGCGTACGCGCCCACCGCCGTGCCGACCACCGAGCCGCCTGACCACACCCACGCCAGGCCCGCCCGGCCGCCGGCCCTGCAGCGCGCCCCAGGCTGCATGTCAAGGTGCGCACCACACGGCCGAGGCAAGCGCGCCTGGGCGGCTCAGCGAGTGTCATGTGCCTGGGTGCGCGACACAAGCAACGCAGCGTGGAGCGCGCGTTCAACAGAGCTGCGCCACGCCTTTCACGCAGGGCTTGGCAGGCACTGCGGCGCTGGCAGCAGGGCGGCGCGTTGGCGGGCATGTAGGCAGCGCCAGCAGCGCAGGCGGGGCAGGGCTTGCCGGGTGGGCTGCGCAGGCACTTTTCCAGGCACGCGCCCGCACCCGGTGTCCGCCGCCTGCGTGAGCTGCTTCAGCCAGGAGACGCGGCGGAAGTTGCGCACGGCGCCCGCCTCCGCCGGCGGGTGGTGCGCGAGGCTGGCCAGGCGGCCCCAGCCGCGCGCCTCGGCCTCGCTCGGCGGGCCCGTCGGCGCGGCGGCCGCGCGCGCGCCCGCGCCCCTGCGTCCCGGCCCTGCATGGTCGTCACTCAGTGCCTGGGTTTAGGGCGGTAAGTTGGTCGTCTGTTAGCTATCTGGTGATGTTAAGCCATGGCCGCGGCGCTGTGGCCGGCTCAGCACAGCCGCCAGCGCGGCAAGCGCAGGCCGGATAAGCAATGCAGCAGGGCAAGCATGCATGGCTGCAAGTAACAACCGACGGCCATTTGGCTGACCAGCATGCTGTACGAAGGACAAGATCAGCCCTGTGGGCGCGCACCTTGCAGCGCGTCGCCAGCGCCCGGGACGCCGCTCGCGGCCACGCCCGCGCGCGCCGCAGGGTCCTGCGGCGGCGGCGCGTCGCCGGCGCCGCCGCGGCCGCGCTCGGCGCCGGCGAGATCGCCCGGTGCCGCGTCAAAGAGGTGCAGGTCCGTCGCGAGCGCTGCCGCCGCTGACAGCAGGATGTCCAGCCCGAATGCAATGTCCTCTGCAGCATCCACCCACAGCCAGGCGGCCAGCATGTGGGGCGACAGCAGCGCGGAGAAGCACCTGCAACAGGCCGCAGCCGCGTGGCTAGGGTTTCGGTCAGGGTTAGGGTTAGGGTGACGTGTGGCGGAATACAAACAAACAGGGCGCAGCGGAAGACGGGCACCGCTTGGCAGCAGTGCTGCCGGGCAGCGTCCGCAGAGCGCCCACCATGAGCCTGCCGGCTGGCGCAGGCGCGGCAGCACAGAGTTGGCCCGCTTGCAGAGGGCTTTCTGCACGCTGGAGGCTGCTTGCAGGACATGCGCCGCGCTTATGGCCCATCCTGACCGCCTGCTGCGTAGCCAGACTAGGGGAACCTGGCTACTGCGAGTACTCAACACATGCTTTTAGCACGCTCGTGCGACACCAGGGGCAGTGAGAACCCTGTTCCGCGCCCTAATACGCAGTTGTAGCCATCGCCGCTTCAGAAGGCACACCCTTGCATGTAGCAAGACTCGGCCGCAGTGCCCTAACAGGCCGCAGGCGGTGCGAACAGTGAGCCGCCGTGGCAGGCCCCGGCAGCTTGCACATGCATGGCGCGCACTGCTTGCAAAGGCCGCCATGTAGCAGCGAAGTTGCAGCGGGGCGAGCCGCACTGGCAGGGCCCCAGGCGCCCGTAGGCGGTGCCGATCGCCAGCCGCAGCGGCAGCGCCCAGAGCTCGTACAGGCACAGCAGGCAGCGCGCGTGGTCGCGGCCGGTCGAGAATGCAGACGCCGGCGCCAGGTGGCGCAGCCAGCGCTGCCAGCGCTGCCAGCGCGCGACAGCGGCGCCGGGCTTGGGCGGCCGCGGGCTCGGCGCGCCCGGCGCGAGCAGCGCGGCGTCCTCTGATACGGAGAACTGCACGTGCCGCTTGCGGCGCGCAAAGAAGGCTGCGGCGCCGGCGCGCACGTCAGCGGCGACTGTGCTGCGCTGGCGCTGCATGTACTGATTGCACGTGCGAGTACGCCGCAGGGACAATCCCCATGCCCAACTGGCAGCATCAAATGTCCTGGCTCAGCCCTCGGTGCACGTTCAGCAGAGAGGCGCGGCCCGACCTTTGTGCGAGGCCCGGCGTCCGCCAGCCTCATGCGCCGGCGCGGCCTCAGGCGAGCCGCGCCCAGGCCACTTTCGCATTTGACTCCTGTGAGGTGACACAGAACCCTCTCTATCGCCACCACCAAGGCCAGCGTATCTGCATTGCAACCAAGCTCGAGGTCTGAGCGCATGACCTGCCAGTGCAGCGCCCGCAAGGGCATGACTGGTGAGCAGGGCCACAAAACGATTAAATCAGCAGTGGCCTGTTTACTGCACAGCAGAGGCATGCCTGGCTTCTCGCAGCGTGGCCGCTGTCAGAGCCATCCAGGTCAGCAGCTGGCCTGGAGCGCGCCCTGCGGCCGCCCACCCCCGCGGCGGCGCGCCCGATGCTGCTCCGCTGGCCCCGCGTGCAGCCAGGGTGTGCCGTCAGTGTCCAGTGACGCTGAGGAGTCTGCTACTGCCTCTGTTGCTTGCCCTCTTGCAGGCCACTCAATTACCATGCATGCTCACAAGTGCCTAGCTTGGCTGCCTGTGCCGCAACCGCAAGAGCTGCGTGGGAGCCATGCCGGACCGCTTCTGCTTGAACCAGCAGGAGGGCAGACCTTTTCTGCTGCTCTGTGTCTACGCCTACAGGGGCGCCAGCTGCTGGTTCATGCATAGAGCGGCTCCATGCCTGCCATGCGGAGGCTGCAGCCTGCCTGGCGCCGCTCCCGCGGCCGCAGCAGGCGCGTCTGACAAGCGGCGCGCAGCGTCGCCGCGGCTGGCAGCCCGAGCGCTGCCCGCAGGCGCCAGCCCGAGAGTACGCCGCAGCTCTGCAGGGCGGCAGCCACTGACCGGCTCAACCCTCTGGCATGCAGCTCATCCCTTTGGCGCAAAGCAGCTCATATCTCTGGCACCCCGCAGCTCTGCAGGGCGGCTGCATTTGCCGAGCTGCATGCAAGCGGTCGTGCGGCAAGCGGCTCGCATGCTCCAGCAGAGCACGGCACTGGGCACTGCATAGGCCATGTTGAAAGCCTCTCAGCTAGAGCCCACAAGCTTGGGCTTGCACCGACGGTTCCCAAACAAGTGCGGCTCCAGTGATACCGGCAGTGCGACTTTGTGACGAAGATCTCTGCTCGACCCTTGGAAGCTGCTGATAGGACGCCGGACCTGGCGTGCGCGCCCACTGGCCACCAAGCTGAGAGGACATCGCCGGCGCCTCATTCGCACCGCCCGCCGCAGCGCTGTAGGCCGCATTGGCACCCTGGGTCAGGCGTGCTTGCTGTCGGGAGCATGGCGTGCCGCCGCATGTCCGTGACATGCTCCCGGCCGCCGCTGGAAGCAGGGTACCAGCAGCACACAGCTGCGCACAGCATGGCGCGGCGCCCACCGCACTGTGCAGCATGTAGACCGCTTCGCATGCACCGACTCCGCAGCGCAGGCAGCAGGTCACCTGGGAGGGCGGCACCAGTGGCGGCGGCGGCCGAGCCGGGTCTGTCGATGAGGCGGGGCCGCCCGCCGCCCAGTGCGGCCCGCCGCGCGGGCGCGCCGGCGCCTCTAGGGTCGGCTGCCCGACCTCAAAGGCCTCGGGCGCCAGAGGTGGGACCTGCGACCGCAGCGGTGCGCGGTAGGCCAGCCAGCCCTCCTGGGCGCGCTGCGTCGGCAGCGCGCCCAGGCTGCCGGACCCCATGCTGGGATTTGAGCCTCCGCCTGCGCCCAGAAAGCCCGTGGGCTCATTCAACCCTGCCTCCGCCAGGATGTCGAGCACCAGCGAGCCTGAGGAGTCCACTGGCTTCACGCCCGCGCCGGGCGGCGGCGGCGCGCCCGCGCCGGCCCCCGGCCCCGCTCGAGCGTCCGCCTCCGGCGCGCCGCGCGCGCTCGGCGCGCCCGAGCTGCGCGCCAGGGCCGCGTACTCCCCGAGCGACCGGAGCCGGCTCCCCGCCGCCAGCGCCTGGCTCTCCACCGACTCCAGGGACCCGGGCCGGCTCTCGTCGCTCAGCGCCTGGCCGCCCGGCGCCCCGCCCCGGCTCCGCGCCGCGCCGCTCGCGATCCACTGCCGCAGCGCGCTGCTGGCCTGCGCCGGCACCTCAAGCGACCCGCCGGCGGCCGCAGGCGCGCCCGCGGACAGCAGAGAGGAGCTCCGTGTGCTGCTGGTCGAGGGCGTGCCCGTGGCAGCGCGCAGAGCCCCCCCGCCGGCGGCCGGCGGCCCCGCCTGCATGCTGGCCAGCCTCGCGCGGCCAAAGGCGGGCGGCGGGGGCGGGTCCGCGGCGCGAGGCGGCGTCCGTGCGGGCGCGAGCTGCATCAGCAGGGGCGCGCCGGGTTCCTCCGTTAGCGCGTCTGCCGCGCCTGCGGCGCCTGCGCCGGCGCTCGCCCCCCTCCCCGCCTCGCCCTCAGCAGCAGGCGCGCCGAGCGCGGCCGCGCCACCGCCCGCGGCCCTGTCAGGCCGCAGCCAGGCGAGCAGGCTGCCCAGCCTGTCGCCGTGGCCGCCATCACCGGAACCGCGCCTGCTGCCTCGAGCCAGCGCCTGGCTGCCCGTGGCCACGCCGTGGCTGCCCTCTGTACTGCCGCGGCTCGTCAGCGGCGGCAAGCGGCTTTCGGGCGGCGTCAGCGGCTCTGACGCTCGGACCGTGGCCGCCAGCGCGCCCGCCGGCGACGTGCTGGAGTGCAGCGCAGCGCTGCCGGCGCCCGATTCGTCGGGCGCGGAGGCGCGTCCCCCAGCGTGCGGCAGCCCCGGGCTGTCGCCGTGCACTCCCCAGCTGCCAGACACAGCCGGGGCGGCGGCCGCGACTGCTGCAGGCGGCGGCTCAGGCGGCAGCGGGGGCAGCCCTGCATCTCCTTGCCGGCCGCCAGACGGCAGCGCCTGGCTGCTGTGACCATCCGGGGACGCCCGCTGGCTGCCTTCGTCGGTGCCCTGGCTGTGCGAGGCCTGACCTGGGCCAAGGCGCGCGCCGTCCCCAGGAAGCTGGCTATCGCGCGGGCCTGGGCCGACGCCGGCTGTGGGCACTGCAGGCGCCTCAGCGAAGCTGGGCGCGGGGCCGCTCGCGCTGTGCAGCGCAGGCGACGGCTGCACGCTGTGCAGCCTGCTGCGGCCGAACGCCGGCGCAGGTGGGCCAGAGGCCGAGGGCAGAGCTGCCGAGCGATCTGGCTGCAGCAAGGGCGCCTCACTTTCTTGGTAGTCCAACCCCTCCTTATGCATAGTGCCGCTCAGACCTGCCGCAGTCCCACTTCCAGCGCAGGCGGGCGGCATGACAGAGCCTATGACAGTCCCTGCATCACTGCATCAGTCACTACATGTAAATACGTGTAGTCGCTCAAGGGCCTCAGCTACCAGAGGAGCATGTACGGTGCGCCGCGCGTAGGGCATGGACCGCGGCGTGCTGTTCTGCACGTACAGCCTGCTGACGGGCGGCAGCGTGCCCACCACCAAGCTCAGGGCGCAGCTCTCCGCGCTGGCCCCGGCCGGCCCCATGACGGCCGAGCAGGCGGAGGACAGGAAGGCCCAGGCCGAGTTTGGTGCCTCCCCCGTCCAACCAATGACAAGCCCCATGCATGTGTGCCTGCACTCGAGTGCCCTGGAATGCGCCACATGTGGCACAACAAACACAACACTCCTGTTTGTACAGTATATGTCACCTTTCGACATTGTTAATACCGTTGACGCGTCACCCTGGGATGACGGCAGGTGGCAGGCCGGGCTTGGCAAGGCAGCGGCCTGAACAGGCCGGGCGGCCGCGCAGGCGCCAACTCGCGGCTGCAGCAGGTCGTGGACTGGTGCGGCGGGCCGGGCTTCGACGGCGTGCTCGTCTTTGATGAGTGCCACAAGGCCAAGAACTGCACCGTCACAGTCAGCGACAAGTCCGGCTTCGCCACGTACGAGAGCAAGACAGCGCGCGTGCGCCCCCGGCCCTGTCTGTGCTCCCCGCCGCTATAAATGCACCCAAGTGCCCTCCACTGCCAGGCTTGCACCGGTACTTTGCTCTTGTGCAGTCCTGCTCTGCACATCCTGCAGCTCTCAGCGGCTGTGCTGTGCATTGCAGCGCGTCCATGGTGTATCAAAGAGTGCTGTCTCTCAAAAAGTGTGCACACAGAACCAAACGCACCGAGGGCTGCCATCCGCCGCGCATTTGCATGCCATTCTCGCTACAGAGGAAGCCATTCGCGGGGCTGGCGGCGGCCCGCGGCCTTGGCAAGTGCGCGCGCCGGCCGCGCAGGCGGTGGTGGAGCTGCAGCGGCGGCTGCCCATGGCGCGCGTGATGTACGTCTCCGCGACCGGCGCGACCGACGCCAACAACCTGTGCTACATGCGCCGCCTGGGCCTGTGGGGCGCGCACACCGCGTTCAAGGACAAGGGCGAGTTCGTGCACATGCTGACCAAGCGCGGTGTCAGCGCCATGGAGCTCGTGCGCGCCTCCGTATCTGATGCGCATTCATTTAATATGCTCCGCAGGTCGTGTCTCGCTAGCCGCATGGGCTATGGCCTCCCCGCTATGTCAGCCGCAGGCCTGGAGGAGCCATTATTGGCTGCACGACCTGACCTCTGATGCTCTTAGCAGCACCTCTGCTGCGTACAGAGCAACGCTGCTGCTGGGGTCACATGTCTGGACAGCGACCGGCGTGCATGCCTGAAGTCTGCATGCGTCTGATTGCCTGCGCATGGCCGCGCCTCATATATAGGGTTATATGTTACCCTATCGCGCGCAGGTGGCCATGGAGCTCAAGCGCGCGGGGCAGTTCATCTCGCGCACGCTGTCCTACGAGGTGCGCCGCGGCTGCGCTCGCAAGGGGGCTCTGCGCGCGCATGACATAACAGCAAGCAGTAGTCTTAGTGGGGAAATGGTCTGCCTGCCACCACCTCACGGCGGGCATGTGCAAGCATCAGCACTGAGTGCTGCCCTGAGCGGCACAGGTGCATAGACATGCATGTGAGCAGAAGGTCACAGTTACACCCGTGCTGATGAAACTCTAACACCAACCCCATCCCTACCCTGCAAGCATGTGCATGAGCCTCCCTACTCACTAGCCCCGGCATGCAGGGCGTCGTGTTTTCCAACGACAGCGTGAGCGTCGCGCCGGAGTTTGAGGCCATGTACGACGCAAGCTGCGCGCTCTGGACCCGCGTGCGCCCCCGCTTCTGCATGAGGCTGCACCACATTCAGATGACTTCTTGTATTCTGTGGTGAATGGCCTGTACCCGGTGCTCACCACATTCAGCTCACGTCCGGGCGCCTCGTGCTCTTCAGTTGTTTTGTCCATAAGGTCGCAGTCTGATCTTGCTGCACTGGGGTAGGGAACCCACTCCAATACTAATACCTGGGCGGCTGTGCACGCGCACAGATTGTGGGGGCCTGCGACGACGAGAACCTGAGCCGCGCTGGGAAGATGCACCTCTGGGGCTCGCAGCTGCGCTTCTACCGCCAGCTCGTGCGCGGCCGCCCCGCTGCGCATGCGCTGCGGCCGTGCAGCCCCTGCTCTATTGCTGGTCATTTACAGGCCTGAGCGCTCCCTGTCTGAGGTGTTGGCCGGGCTGCAGCATGTGTCTGCAGACGCGTTTTCTTCTGAGCAACCCAGTGCCTGGCATGCTCTGTGTCTCTGAAGGTATATGGTTTGGAGAAAGGTGGTCTGCTCATCCGCAGACGACGGCGGCCAAAGTGCAGCGCGTCATCCAGTTGTCGCGCGAGGCGCTCGCAGCCGGCGGCTGCGTCGTCATCGGCATGCAGGGCACAGGTGAGCAGCGAGCCGTGCTGACCGCCGGGCGCAGCTCACGCATGCCAGTGTGCTCTGCTGTGCGCTGCTTCGGCCTCCCCTGGCACGCTCCTGTTGCCTGCGCGGAGCGCATGCAGGTCACGCACGTCGGACAGGCTCTGAGAGCGCGCGCCCTTTGGCGCACCCAGTCGTGTTAGATTGATAGCCTGCTACGCGTTGCAACATACCTGCCTCGAGAGCCTTCTTCTGAGGCCGGATGATTAATAACCTGTCCAGGTCACGGGCAGGGTTGGGGCAGAGGGCGGCAGCCAGTGCGCAGACGAGGCGCGTACCACTGATATCCTGTCCAGGTCCGGAGGTATAGGGTTAGGGCATAGGGAGAGGACATTGCGCGGCGCGCAGGCGAGGCGCGCACCAAGGCGATGGTTGAAGAGAGCGGCGGCGACGACGCGGTATTTGAGGCGCTCGCGGAGCCTGCCGGGCTGCTGATGGAGAACGTCATCCGGAAGCACGTGCCGGAGCACGGCGCCGAGCGCGCGGAGCTGCTGCGCGCCGCGCGCGACCTGCGCCTGCCCAAGAACCCGCTGGTGAGCAGCGCGCTTGCCGCGGGTTTGCGATTAGGGTAGGGTCAGCAAACGGGCGGCGCAGGCAGGCGGCTAGGCGGAAGGCGGCCGGGGACCCGTGAGCGACCGCTGAAGCGCCTTATATCTGCTTATGTTGTGTACCAATGTGATTCCAACAGACTACCTGTGATCATGCTGCCGCAACATGTTGGCATGTGTGGCGCGGCACTCAGGCCTGGCATGCGCATTGCGGCACTGTGTCACAGGCAGAGCGCTGACGCCGGCTGCGCGGCGGACAGGACGAGGTGATTGAGGCGCTGGGGGGCGTCAAGGCGGTGGCCGAGCTCTCGGGTGCGCGCGCGTTTGCATGTGCACTCATGCCACTCAAGCTCCCCTGCAGCCCCGCGCCCGCGCACCGGCGCAAGGCTGCCCACATAGAGGCATACTGACTGCAGCATCGAGCATTGCAGTCAGCAACACTGATTCACGCCTGCCAAGCAAGGCGCGAAGCCTGGCAGGCGCGCCTGAGCGGCCGCGCGGCTGCAGGCCGCCTGAAGCGCATGGTGCGCAACCGGGACGGCTCGTACTCGTACCTCGCGCGCAGCCAGGATGTGCCGCTTGACCAGGTGACCGCGGCGGGAAGGGAGTCTTTGATAGGGGATCGCAGAGCATGGGAGTGCCTAGTCCCTGCTCCTGAGCTGTATTGAGATATCAATGTCGCTGTGGGTGTTGTCCTCGGTCGGTGTGGGTGTGTGCGGTGGAATCAGTCTGAGTATGACAGAGAGGTGGGGACTCTGAGGGCAGCCTTCCCGTCGCTCTGCAGAGCAGTCTCAGCGGTCGCCCTGCAACCAGTCTGTTGCATTGGCTGTGCACCAGCGGCGCTGCTGGCATGGCGCCGAGTGCGGGTCATGCGGCGGCCGCGCCAGGTGAACATGGCGGAGAAGGACGCGTTCCAGTCGGGGCGCAAGCTGGTCGCCGTCATTAGCGACGCCGCCTCCACCGGCATCTCCCTGCAGGCGCGCGCCCGGCCCCCCTGCCCAGCCGGCAGCCATTTGAGCGGATTTGGGCGGGAACAGCCAGGCCCATGGCTGCACGCCCTGCAATGCGGCGCGCCAGGGGTGCGCCAGGCCGCCCCCCCCTCGCGGCCGGCCGCCGCCTCACTGTCGGCCCCAGCAGCCGCCGGCACAGCCGCCGGCCATGCGCGCCTCAGAACTCAGAACAGAGGCACAGAGAGTCAGGCGCGCGCGGCGAACGCGCGCAGGCCGACCGCAAGGTCGCGAACACGCGCGTGCGCACGCACATCACGCTGGAGCTGGCCTGGAGCGCCGACCGCACCGTGCAGCAGCTGGGCCGCACGCACCGCAGCAACCAGCTGCAGCCGCCCCGGCGCGGCCCCCGAGCATGCGACCACACGGCGTAGACGGGAGGGAGGCACCACATATACTGGGGCATTGCTGAGTTCGCACTGCCCCAGAGGCAAGCGTATGTGAATCGAGCGAGGCTGGCTCTTGCGCTGTGGCGCTGGCGCATGAGCGCGGGCCGAGCGCGCGCGCGCGCGCAGGTACGTTATCCTGTCCTCGGACATCGCGGGCGAGCACCGCTTCGCGAGCGCGGTCGCGCAGCGGCTGTCGCAGCTGGGCGCGCTCACGCAGGGCGACCGCCATGCGTCCTCCGCGGCCGACGCGCTCGCGCCGTTCAACCTGCAGAACACGTGCGCCCGCACCCCCGCCCGCGCCCGCGCCGCTGTGGCTCAGGCCCCTGCACGGCGGGCCGGGGAGCCAAGCCATTCCAGGCCGGCTTGGCTCCCCGGCCGTGGACGCGCAGCCTCCCACCTGCAGCACCTGTGCGTCTCCCCTTCTGCCGGCGTCCCATGTCAGAGAGGCTATTCGCCGGTGCACGCCAGCGGCCCGGCCGCATCTGCAGACCAGGCCTGCAATGTGCATGCTCGGCGGGTACAGGCCGCCAGTGCCGAGCGCTCCACGTCCCGCGCGCGTCGCGCCCCGCAGCCGAGCGAGGGCTAGGATAGGGTTAAGCTAGGGCATGGTAGGGTATATCCCTATCCCTACCCCACCCGGCAGCCTGCTGATAAGTGCTGCCTGATCAGCACATACTCGCGCATCACGTGCTGACGGCGCCGGCCGGCGTACCCGCGCGCAGGGAGATGCAGGCGGCGCTGCGGCAGATGTACCGCATCCTGCTGGGCCGCGAGCACGTGCCGGAGGGCATCACGCCAGCCTTCATTGCCGACCGTCTGCCGCCCCTGCCGGCGCGCCGCGCCGCCACCCCGCAGCCCGGCTGCCCGCGCAAACCCGCGCCTGTGCTGGAAACAGGCCTCCTGGGCAGGCCTAGCCGCGGGTTACTCACGGACGGCGCCCATGCCGATCCGCTGCACTGCAGAGCATGCATGGGGCGTGAGAAGGTACGGTGCTGACTGCTGCTCTGCGCTGCCTCCTCCGGCAGGAGGGCGGCCCGGACGCCGAGTACTGCAACGCGCGCAGCAGGCTGTTCATGGAGTTCATCACATCCGCGCGGGACGCACTGGAGACGGTGCGCCACCTGCGACACCTCATTGGTGTCATGCAGCAACAACTCTACCCTAGCCCTAGCCACCTTGCATAGGCCCTGTGCTGGACCTGTCTGCGGCGGTGATGCGGGTCGGGGTAGACGCCGGCTGCCCGGCGCTCCCAGGCAGGCCTGGGGCCCGTCCGGACTGACGCCCAAACGGGGCACTTGCACGGCGCGGCCGCGGCGCTCGGCCCGGCCGGGCGTCCCGGCGGGCGCGCAGCGATGCGCGCGCTCACGGCGCGCGGCGCTGCGCGCGCAGGTCCGCGTGCTGACCTTGGATTGCGACTACGGCGAGGAGCTGGCCAAGATCGCCTCGCGCCCAAGCAAGGAGGATGGCGGCGTCGCAAAGGTGCACGCCGCGCCTCTCAGGCGGATAGTGGCTAGGGTGTATGCCTGGGACCGCACCGCACATGCGCACGTGTCCTGCGCCCCAGCGTCCGACATGCAGACGCCGTTCGCATTGCAGCCTGTCCCGCTGTGGGCCTTGAGCCAGAGCTCGCCAGGCGCTGCGGCGCATGAGGCCGATGCAGCCACACCCCGCACGCCGCTTCAGCCGCTGCCGGAGGGCCTCGGCAGGCCGCGCCCGTGGTGCTGAGACCTGCGCGCGCGCCGCGCGCCGCAGAGCAAGAAGAGCAACCACGGCGACATCTCCAAGCTACTCAACCGGCTGCTGGGCGTGCCGCTCAAGCTGCAGAACGCCATCTTCGCCTTCCTGACCGCGCTGCAGGACGCCCAGGTGATCCGATAGGGTAGGGTCAGGGTTCATGCTAGGGCTATTCCAGGCCTATCCCTGCAAATGCGCATGGAAGATTAATAACACACGGCAGAGGAATCTCCATCTATTGCAGTTTACAACACTGTCAGACAGAGGCTCTGTCATGGCCTTGGAGGGCATGGCGCTATACAGTGATGGAAAGAAACGCTAGCGCGCGGCGCCCGGCAGGTGCGCCAGGCCAAGCGCCTGGGCACGTTTGAGCAGTCGGCCATCTCGACGCCCGCGGGCGTGCTGCGCCTGACGCGGAAGGAGGTCGTGCTGCGTGACGCCGGCTCCGGCCTGGAGACTGCCATCGTGCACTTTGACCTCGACCGCGGCGTGACGTTCGACCAGGCGCTGGAGCAGCTGCGCCGCGAGCAGGCGCGCTAACCCTACCCTAGGCCTCACTCAGACCTGTTTCAATGTCCTTAGCGGCCTCCCCTTCCCCGCCTGCTCGCCCAGCGCGAGTGATCGGGGCCCGGCCCGCCGGCAGAGCGGCCACGTGAGCGTGGGGGCGTGTCAGGCGCCGCACGCTCAGGCTGGCACGCTGTGCTGCCGATGCCTCGCTTGCTGCTCCTTGGGTGGTGCCGTGGTGCAGCGAGACCTATACGTACACACGTAGAAGTGCCTGGTCGTATGTAGCTCGCCAAGGGCGTTCGTGACGCTGACCGCGGCGCGCCGGGGCCGCAGGAGGCCGACCCGCAGACGTACTCCGGCTTCTACAGCAACGAGAACGCCGCCAACGGCATCATGTCGTACGTGCTCGTGCGCCGCCCCGGCCCCACCGCCGCGCCCTGCGGCCCGCGCAGGGCCTGGCGCGCCCGCTCCGCTGCGCTTGCATACGATCCGGCTCCAGTGCCGTGTCAGGTGTTCAGGCTCGGGTCCAGCCCCGTGCTGTGCTCACATGCGCTGCATCCGGGCTACGTCGTGCCCGGTTTTACTTGGCACGCGCCTCCTCCTGGCCTGCATGCGGCGGCCGCGCTCCAGGACGCATGCACTGCCCACACCACGGCCGCATGCCAGGCCAGCGAGCGCAGCGCGCATGCGGCCACCGTGCTGCGGCGCGCACGCCTGCCTGCAGGCTGTGCTCGCGCCGCGCAGGCCATCGAGCGGGACGCGCACGGGCGCAAGCTGACGCGCGGCAAGCACCGGCGCGCGCTCCCGGCATACTTCCGCATCATCCGGCCGGCCAGCGGGCACTCGCCGAGCGACATGCACGCCAAAGGCGCGGTCATGACCCCGGGCCTTGCCCCCTTCACCAGAGGTATCCCGAGGGACTCTGCATCGCGGCACAGCATGTCCCTGTGTATGTGCCCTGCAAACTAGGCACTGCATCAGGCAACCTGCCTGCCCTTGGTGCGGCTGCAGCTGCGAATGTTTGCTGTGGGGGTCAAAAATGGAGGGCACGCCGGGCTGGCAGCCGCGCGCCGCGCGCGAGCGTGCTGCTCGGGCTCAAGCGCTGGCGGGGGCGCGCGCAGAGTTCCGCACCAAGTACAAGGCGATCGCGCACGACAAGGAG